>Ga0007801_10000515_pt1 | contig 12671 bp, 14 predicted proteins | sample CryBogmetaGMA2M_FD_60372 | JGI IMG/M metagenome (GOLD analysis project Ga0007801, IMG submission 60372) | Freshwater microbial communities from Crystal Bog, Wisconsin, USA - MA2M | ecosystem: Environmental > Aquatic > Freshwater > Lake | place: Crystal Bog, Wisconsin, USA | collected 2009-07-06
AAGTAAGAAAGTATTTCAGATAATCAAGATTAAGTTCTTCCCCTGCTTCCCTGGTTACTGACTCTGGAAAGCAGTCTGCCGCTGGGAAAGTTTTGATATCTCCAGGGATATCAAAGCCGATGAGACGGCAAAAACTCCCAAGGAAAGAAAACCCTATTAACTCACGGACCAAGCGACCCTCCATGAGGTTTTTGGAGACCCAGATACCAAAGAGAATCAACCCGATGCACCGAAGCTTCTTCAGATTCCAGATCTTTTCCGATCGGGTCTTCACTATTGTTTTTGAAGCGGCTACCTCTGGCTTTTCATCTGTTTTCTTGTTATCAGTCTGCTGCACAACAGGCTTCTGAGAGCCTGTTGACTCAGATGGCATCTGAGTCAGTTCCGGTGTAAGGACTTTCGGCTTCAGGAACTCAGTTAGCAACGGGGTGGCTTCTGATTTTGGGATCATTCCTGCCCCGACGACAATAGCCAGTTCGAATTCGTTTAGTGGATTGAATAGTGGGACTGCTTTCATGGTAGTCTTAAAATATCAGGTTTCCAGAAATCTCCCAACAGGCCCCGCCACTTTTCGAGGGTTAAATTTATGCTAACTAACTATCAGTGTTGTTGTTGCAAAAATTATTATTTTACTTTGACCCCTGAATTTACACCTATTTCTTCGGCTTGATAGTTCCCTAATTGCTCTTCAACCATGTACTCAATAGAGACATGAGCGATTCTCTCAGTATTCTAAATACCCTACGATTTTTACCGTTGGTATGGATCCCTTTTCCAATCTGGAAGCATCGGAGATGATCTCCCCCCCATCTCTAAGTCACCCCGAGGTTCTTCCCTTAGCAGCTCAATCTTGCCATTGGACATCAGGTTCGCTGTAAATCCACAATGTGTTCTCAAGAGCAGTAAAATAATATAAAAGTGGGTCATTCTGAAAAAATATACCATCCTACACACCCAAAATGTCCGAGGTAAAAATATGATGCTCTACAGAGTAAAAAGTCATTTGTCGCCCTCTTTCCGGACAAATCAACTTTTCCGTCCAACTCTTCATAAATGCTCATATCATATTCTATAACAATAAGTTACAACATTTATTGCCGGAAACACGCAGAATTTTTCGTTGAAACGAAGGGTTTTGCAAGAATCAGGTGTCGGGTCCGAAAGGGGCCGGCGCCTTTTCTTCGTATTCAGGGAGGGTAGTTTCTCTGTGCAGGAAAAGAAATACTCTATCTGTATGTATCGATAAGTGTTATGACAGAAATTATAATGCAACAACCCCCTCTAACGACAGAAGCCTTTCGAGTTCTCTCTATAGATGGTGGTGGGATTAAGGGCGTGTACACGGCGCATCTGTTAGCGGCAATTGAGGAGCAGCGAGGACAAGGAAAAGGGATTGGCGAGTATTTCGATATGATTTGTGGAACCTCCACGGGGGCCATAATTGCAGCGGGAATTGCCGCAGGAAAAACTGCACGCCAAATTGCTGATGAATATGACCGCTTTGGCCCCATCATTTTTCCCCCAGAAAATTTGTGGGGATTAATGGTGCGAAATATTCGCGCGCTCTTTTGTTCATCCAAGTATGACAACAAGCCACTTATTGAAACCCTGGAATCTATTACTGACGGGAAGAGGTTTAGTGAATCAAACAACTACCTTTGTATTCCAGTCACTGTCGCAAATAGTTCACACCCTCGCATCTATCGAACTCGGCACTCCGCCAAACACAGCTGGGATGACTGTAAAATTGCAGACATAGCGGTAGCTTCGGCAGCCGCGCCAACCTTTTTTCCAATGGTCGAGTCACCTGTTTCGTCAACAACCCATTATGCTGATGGTGGACTATTTGCGAATGACCCTGCTCTTATCGGATTGACAGAAGCATTGAAAATATTTGTCGGGGAAGAAAGCGAACGCAATTTGTTCTCCTGTGTAGATATCCTTTCAGTTGGTTCATTCCCTGCTCCGAGCGTATTTCGTCCTCAAAAAGGACTCAATAAATTAACCGATAAAGAAGCCTCTCGAATTAGGAATCAATGGCGCAATAAATCAGTATTTGGATGGATGAACATTTTTCCATCTGGCCCCCCTCTCGTTTCGCTTGTTCTCGACGTCCAATCAGCTCACACCCGTTGGATCGTTGGTGACCTTAAAAAATTTATCCCACATTTTCGAACATATTGCCGCAGAGACGCGGCGAATGCAAAGGTAGGATCAACCCCTATTGATGAGATGACAAAAATGTCCATCGACGATGCATGCCCGATTGCAATGAAAACTATGGCCGATCGGGGAAAAGTCGATGGGCTTGTAGCTGCAAGCGAGCCGGAAATCATGTCGTTTTTTAAAAATCCAATCCAACCAATCCAACTAATTCAAAATCAAACATCGAAATAAATACCTATATGGCCGATACACACATTGAATTTCAGGACTTCATCAAAGAACTCGATTTGAGGAACGGACAGGAGGCTAAACTCCAATCCTCTCGCGACGCTCTGATAGGACGCATCACTTCCCATTTTGGATCAAAGGGGCTTAAATCTCCACGTTTTGAATCACAGGGCTCATACGCATTAGCTACTCAAAATCGCCCAATTGATGACGACTTCGATTTGGATCAAGGAGTGTACTTACAGCATTATGAAGACAGCGCAAGTGTATCAGTTCATGATGCAATGACATTAATTGAAGATGCAACAAATGGGCATACCTCTCAGCCTAATCCTCCCAAGCCAACCTGTGTGCGTGTTCTATATAAAGCAGCAAGTGATGGAACGCCTGCACACCATGTTGACCTAGCCGTCTATCGAGAGAAAGCAAATGGCGAAAAACTCTACGCTAATAGAGATAATGGATGGATGGCATCCGATCAAAAAGGATTCATCGAGCACTTCAAAAATAATAAAAGTGACCAGATGCATCGCCTTGTTCGTTTGCTAAAAGGGTGGGCTGACTTCAATGGCGGCGATGACGATTCCAAAATGCCAAGTGGTTTTCATCTAACTGTGTGTGTTCTTGAATGTTTCGTGGAATCCAAAGATCGAGATGACAAGGCCCTAGTAGAAACCGCAGAACAGATCCTTAAACGGATACAAGGGGCATATATCCAAAAAAGTGGAAGTCCTATTATTCGACCGGTTATACCAAATGAGGATATTTTTGAATCGTTCTCTTTCGGTAGAATAACCAACTTTGAAGCTAAACTGAAAACACTGCTAGTTGAGGGTAATCAGGCATTGATATCTGAGAAGGCAAAGGCGCTATCTATATGGAATACTGTTTTTGGAGATCGCTTCGTCGCGCCTCAGTCGGGTGGAGATTCAAAATCCCGTGAGCTGTATACCCGACCGTTTACAATAGGACGGCACGGTGAAGCCGGAAAATGAGTCCATTAGAAAAAGTCGAAGCATTTCTCTCTAAAAAGGGTGGGGCGCTAGTTGCAGGGAGCGCAATTCCAGAGCGTATTGCTGCACACATCGGCGATAAGTGCGCCGCAGTATTTAGGATTCCCCAAAAAACTCAGCATGGGAATCTTTTGTTCATAGTAATTCCAGAAACATTTCCACATGCAATTCCAGAATTTTTTTTGGGGGAAGGTTATGAAGGATCACCAATTCCTCATGTTTCAGCATCTGGTCATATCTGCCTATTTCAAGATCAGATGATGATAAATCCTGACTACCCAGATGGAGTCGTGGAAGATTGTATCGTGCGAGCAGTCGAAGTTCTGAATATCCCAAATGGAAGTCAGGAGTTTAAGGACCAACTTGTTGCAGAAATTACACCCTATTGGATATTAAAGCCGTGGGTAGTTACAAAGAACTCAGAAGTTCTGCATTTTAATCCTGAGCATTTCATTCCTAGTACGGCTGTTCCTCTTCAAAGTGAAAATCGTGGTATACACAAAATCTGGAACTCAATAAATCCTACAAATAGCTCCACTAAAGGTGAGGGGATATTGTTAGTTTTAGATCTATCCGAAGAACAATGTTTGGCCCTGATAAAAAATCCAAAAGGGGTGCTTTGCGATCCTAAGATAATGGCTAACGCAGAACGTCAACTAAATGAGTTTCTTTACCAACACACCGACAATGCGAAGGAAAGAGCAAAAGTTTTAGTAATGTTTAGATTATTGGATCAAGACCCAAAGAAATCCATTTATCTCTCAGCATTATTCTCCCATCCTCTTCATCCGCCAACTCGCTATAAGATGACCCATGAAGTGAGGGTTAAAAAGGCGATGAAGCGTCTCATTGAGAAGGCAAATTTAGAGCCCATTCCATGCGAGAATCTCAGTTTTGAACGACTTTTTCACCGCGCTGCCGGGTTAGATAAAAGCGAAGATTTTCGAAAGTTACAAAATATACGACTGGCGCTACTTGGGTGTGGTGCAATTGGAGGATATTTGGCAGATATGCTGGTCAGAGCAGGAATTCAGAAAATGTTGCTTGCTGATAAAGACTTCCTCCTCCCAGAAAACAGGGCGCGTCATATTCTGGCGCCGACCACTTCGGAATATTTTCCAAAATCGATCGCGATGGGAGGCGATATTGTTTCTAGATTTCCAGATATTGAGTGCTTTCCTGTTATCTGTGATCTACTCACGGATAATGGATTGGAGAGGGTTATCAACTGGCGACCAACAATTATTGTCAGTGCAGTTGCACTTCCTAATGTTAATTTTCGAATTTCAGAACTGCTGCGAAACGGAAAATGTTCCCCAGCAATATTTGTATGGGTTGAGCCTGAGTTGAAAGCAGGGCATGTTGTCTACCAGCCGCGAAGGGAACAAAATGGGTATCGTGAACTTTACGAGGATCCAGACCCTAACAAAAACTGGGCTTACCGCCATCGGGTGGTCGAAAATCCGGAGGATTTTATTCTCAGCGAACGGGGCTGTCAGGCCACTTTTACCCCATTTTCTCCAATCGACCTTTCACTTTTTGTTGCCCAAGCAGCGCGAAAGATTATCAGTTTGATGATTAATATGCCGCAGCAGACAGAATGCTACCGCGGGCTGCCTGAAACAGGCTATACTATGGAGAAGGTGTAATGAACTTCCTAGAAGCAGAAGTTCCAAATTTCGGGAAAGTGATTATCACCCATACCTGTTTCGAGACCATATCTCGCTATCGACAACTCGAGAATATGCCCGAAACAGGGGGCAGCTTGGTTGGATATTTAAGATCTGATGATGTTTGGGTTATTGCAAAAGCAATGGAGCCCTCACCAAAAAATAAGGCCGGTAGATACTGGCTACAATCGTGTCTTGGTGCTGCCCAGCGGTTTGTAGATATGTTTTTTAAACAAACGGATGGAGCCCTAAATTATATTGGCGAATGGCATACACACCCAGAAGAAGATCCCAACCCTTCACCCAAAGATTTTAAAATGATGGATGACATTTTGATAAATGGGAAAATCGCTACTGGATTCGTTTTTGGGCTCATTCTTGGGGATACCGGAAAGCTCTGTTTATGGCATCAAGACCGATCATCTCATTGGGTTACACCAATTAAAGTTCCGCCATTATTTTTGCCCGCCTCATTTTAAGGGTTTCTGGTAGGCTATCTACGCTAATTCTACCCATATGCCCGCTCATCTATGTCCATCCGCGAATGCCTTGGCCATGGCTCGTGCTAGCCTTGCGGCAGTAGCGACGGCGGCCTTTTCCTCTTCATCCGTAAGCTCGCCTAACGTCTTTCCCTCAACTTTTGGTAGCAGCTCTATCGCGGCGCTGAAAAGTGTTGGTTTTGAAACCAAGTCCATTTGTATCACATTTTACATTTTTTCTCAGCATGACCGCATTCTTGGCAACAGCTTTCTGTTTTTGGTTGCATTGCTTTTATGGCCCATAATGGCAGTTCAACTGGTGCATTAACAAAAATGAAAACCTCCAATTTACCAACAAGTTTTTTATTCAAAGCCATAAGACGCTGAATATTACCAACCATATTTACCAATCTACTCTGTTGCTTGCTACACTGACACTGTAGGGGTCACAGGTTCGAACCCTGTATCGCGCACCAGTCTTCCCAGTTCATTTCCCATGGCCACTTATCTTTATGAGACAATCCCCGGCACACCGGGTGAGGAGATTGCAACTTTCGAGGTGCAGCAGAGTATGAATGATGCCCCGTTGACCCACCATCCTGAGTCGGGAAAGGCAGTGAGACGCGTGATCACGGGCGGATTCGGCTTTGTGACCAAGGGCGCAAAAACCGCTCCTAGAAACACTTCTCTATCGGGCGATGGCTGTGGATCAGGCTGCGGTTGTCATTAGAGCGTTTTTGATTCTTAGACAAAGGATTTGCGGATGCCATGGGGTGGTGGGCAACGAGCAAGCGAAGCGGCTGTAGTCTCCGTGCTACTGTCCGAGCGATGAAACTCAGCACAATACCTCATGCCACTGCAAAGAATGTCTCAAGATGGAGCAAAACCGCTCTAGCCCCCCGTGCGCGAATTTCTGATGCGAACGAAAGAGGATAATAGGAATTACCGGGCGTTACCGAACTTCCCATGGAGCCAGCTATAAGGGAAGCGGTCGCCCGGGCAGTCGGTCGGTCGCGGATTGATCTCCTTGTGCGCGTAGATGATGGCCTTGCGTCCCTGGGTCTTGCCGACGCGGTTGCGCAGATACTCGATGAGTTCCTCAAGGGCCCCTATCTGGGCCTTGGTCGGAATGTCGCGGTTGAAATCCCCGACAAGGCAGATGCCAAGTGCAATGTCGTTGAGATAGTCGCTGGCGACATGGCCGCCGTTTAATTGCGCCGTCCAGCGGTGGCCAATCTCGATCTGGCCATCGCCGGAGCCATGGCCGTCGCCGATCACAAAATGGTAGGCGAGCCCGTTCTTCATGTGACGGACGCGAAGGTGGTAAATGTCGAAGACCCGGGCATTCCCTTCTCGGGTGCCACTGTTGTGGACGATGATGTATTTCCAACGTCCCCGGCGCACCGGTGCATGGTCGATGGCGGATCGGGTGGAGGAGCTCAGGTAATTGTACGATCGGTGGGAGCTGCCGAAGAGCCATCCAAAGAGACCGGAAGAGGCAGGTGCGGCGGAAGTCTGAGTCAAAGCAGGCTCCATTCCCTGCTCGGTCTCGACACCCGATTTTTCAATGGTGATCGGGGCGGACGGTGTCGCCCCGTGGGGTAAGGAAAGCGCCTCTGTAGCTCCGGGTGGAACTGGGGGCGTGGATTGGATACGTGTCACCTCTTCCGAATGAGTCGTGCCGGATCTGGCAGGATGGGAGGCCGAGGCTGCCTCCCCTGACGTGGGTGCGTGATGCCCGGTTACCGGCTTCTCGTTCGCTGTGGATGAAGTAGGGGAAGAGGCATGGGCGTGGTGGTTGTTTTTTCCAGAGCCATGATGAGCGGATTCCGTTGAGTGTTTCTTGGTATGGCTGCTTGGCGTAATATGGGAAGATCCTCCGCCGGAATTGGATCCGCTCTTCGTGTTTTTTTGGGAGGAGGACTTTGACGAGGATTGCCCGCTGCCGGATGAAGGCTGATGGCTCTTGCGAAAAACCGCTTTTTTCTGCTCCTCGGTAAGTTCGGCCCGAAGAGCCGTCACCAGCGTCCCGCCAGTAACAAGCAAAAGAACAAACCTGATCAATGGTCGGATCGAGAACACAGGGAAGAGGGTACCAGTACCCCTCGATTGATCAAGCAACCGCGCCCTGCCTCGCGGCATTTTTAGTATAGAGTGCCTTGACGAGATAGAGCCCATGGGCCGGAGCCATCGCCGGTGTCGGCCATGCCTTTCCTGCATCGAGACGCTCTTGAAACAAGGCTGAGGACTCCTTGCCCTGAGCCACGCGAACCATCCCACCAACCAGCATCCGTACCATACGGTAGAGGAACCCATTTCCCTCCAGCGAAATGCTGAGTTCGGTCCCCCGTTCACGCAGTGTCACGCGACGGAGCGTCCGTACGGTCTCATCAGGCAGAGAGCGGGAATTGGCGCAGAAACCACGAAAGTCATGGGCGCCTTCGATCAATGCTGCCAAGTGCCGGATGACTCCGCGGTCGAGCTCCCCATAGAGATGCCACGCCCGTTTGTAATAATAAGGGGGCAGGACGGGGCCATGCCAGATGTGGTAACGGTAGATTTTTCCCTTGGCTGAAAATCTCGCATGGAAATCAGCGGTCGCCCGTGTGGCCCGCAGCACACGCAATTCAGGAGGAAGCGCATCATTGAGCGCAGCCACCCAGCGCTGCGGATCCTGCATACGACCCAGGCGCGCAAAACATTCTTGCGGGATTTCAACATGGGCCGTCTGGGCAAGGGCATGCACCCCGGCATCGGTGCGGCCAGATCCATGCACGGTGAGGCGTTCCCCGGCAATGAGTGAGACGGCATCCTCCAAGGCATCCTGTACCGTACCTCCGCAACGCTGGCTCTGCCAGCCACGGAAAGCTGTGCCATCATAGGACACGACTAGGCGAAGTTTCACGGGTAAACAACGTTTCTTAAACCGCATTGGCATCCAGCCAGTCCTGGAGAATCTGCACGGCGGCGGCCTGATCGATCACCATGCGTTGCTCGCGGCTGTTGCGTCCCGCTTCCTGAAGCCGCTTGCTTGCAGCAGCGGTCGTGAGGCGCTCATCCCAGAGAATGACGCGGGCCGGAGTCAGTGGAGTGAGCGCGGCAGCCAGGGCGCGGCTTTTCTCCGCGGCGGGCCCATAGGTTCCGTTCATGTTGCGAGGCAGACCGACGACAATGACTTGGGATCCCTTTTCATCGGCAATGTCCGCAATGTCCGCCGGACTGTTTTTGCCGGTTTTCAGCGTCTGTAGCGGATGGGCCATGAACCCGAGATCATCGCTGAGAGCGAGTCCGATGCGTACCGATCCAGGGTCGACACCCAAGGCGTTGATTTGGGTATTGTTTGGAAAATCGACAGTCATGCTTCCTATACCATCGGAGCCCTTCACGTGAGGCAAGGGAAACGCAACAGGAAAAAATGACGTGTGATTCGGCGGTTCCAGATTGCATGAAGCGCTTGAGAGGGATAGAGGTGCGGTATATGGCACAGCTTTCCCTCAACAAATTTTCTGAAAATCTCCCCGTCAGCGGAACCATCGGACTCTCCCAGGCGGCAGCTGGAGTCGGCTTGGGGCTTCTCATTGCCGACAAACTCTCCGGTGATACGCGCCGCCGCACAGGTGGCATTCTGCTTGTTGCCGGTGCCCTGGCGCTCTCACCGGTAATTGCAAGCGTGATTACCCGTGTTCGGAACCGCCCCCACTCCTCCAGCCGTGCCCGACGACAACTTGAGTCGATCCGTGACGATATCGGATTTCATGACTCTGAAGATCTGATCTGATCTCCCTCCTGAAGATTCTGAAAAAAGGTTTCGCTCCACGCCGATTGGTACTGGCATCAGCCTCTCCTAGACGGCGGGATTTGCTGGCAGACTCCGGTTTTGATGTGCACGTCATACCTGCCGATGTTGAGGAGCTGGCCGGAGGTCTTCCTCCTCGTGATCTTGTTCTGGCCAATGCGGATCTCAAGGCCATGGCCGTTGCCGCCAAACTCCGGGGTGATCTTGTGCTGGGAGCCGATACCGTGGTGGTGCTTGATGGCGAGATTCTCGGAAAACCGCGCGATCTCGACCATGCGGCGGAGATGCTCGGCCGACTTGGCGGTCGCATCCATGAAGTTCTCACCGGGGTCTCGCTCCTGCGTGGCGGCTCGCTGGTACGGTGCCGCTTCGTGGAATCGACCCGCGTCGCCTTCCGCCCTCTGGATGCCTCCTCCATCAGCAGCTACCTCTCGGGGATCAATCCCCTCGACAAAGCCGGTGCATACGCCGCTCAGGAGGATCGGGGACGCCTCATCGAGCGGATCGAGGGATCGATAGAGAATGTCATCGGGCTTCCGGTGGCGCGTGTCATCACCGCCATCGAAGCCCATTTTATCGGGCGTTCGGGCGGATAACGCGTGGTTCTGTTTGGCTTATGTCTGATAAATGCCTAGGGTCATGGGAATGATCGTCCAGTGGTTTCCGCAGCGCTTCTCACGTGAATCCTGAGCACGAAAAGACCATTTTTGCCGATCCACGGGGCATTCGCCGACGCGCCCTTCAGGTGGTGGCTGTTTTGGGCACGCTCCTGTTTCTGGCGGCTGCAGGTTATTTCATCTGGGGACTGCTGATCGGGCCGGAGCTCCGTCTCCCTTCCATCGTCCGCAATTACCATGCGCAACTCAGGGCGCTCCCGCCGGCAAAAATCCCTCCGATGGATTCCAAAGATAACTGGCTGCGGATTCAGGCTTCCGGCAAGCAGACGGGATCACTGCCACATCCCACAAAGCCAAAAGCCGCAGGCGTGGTGCTCGGCTATGTCTCACCATGGGATCCCGCATCACTTCTTTCCCTGGAGCGTCATGCCGACCAGTTGACCCATGTCGCCACTGATTGGTTCAGCCTGAGCGGCGTCGAGGGAAAGCTCGTTGAGGAGCCCGCAGACAAGGCCCGCCTACTCTGCGTTCGCAAGGGGCTGGGATTTCTTCCTATCCTGCGCAATCTTGACGGCGACGATTGGCAACCCGAGGCCGTTGAAGCCCTGGCGCGATCCACACCCCAAGAAAAAAACCTTTTCTTCGACAAACTGATCAGCCGCCTGCCGCCGGGCTCCACGGGACTATTGGTGGAATGGAGCTCCCTCGACCCCACTTACAAGAAGGAAATTTCGCAGTTGGTCAAGGAACTCGCCGAGCATCTTCACTCTGCGGGAAAAGAACTCTGGTTCACCGTACCCACCGGCAATGATTTCGACTCGTTTGATCTGGAGGTGGTAACGGATGCCGCCGACAGGCTGTTAGCGGCTCTGTACGATGAGAATTCCGAACCGGGAGATGCGGGGCCTTTGGCTGACCGGGCCTGGTTTGAAGGCTGGCTGAAGACAATGATGGTTTATGGCGATCCCGACCAATGGGTCATCGGCGTGGGGATCTATGCCAATGACTGGAGAAAGGACAACCATACAGTCGAAGCCCTCTCCTTCACGGATGTCATGGCGAGGGCGGCCCAAGCCCAAGTAAAACCGGAGCTTGTCGATTCCTCCGATGACTCGCCTCACTTCAACTATCTCGAAGGTTCGGATCAGAATCAGGAGCATGAAGTTTGGTTTGTGGATGCCATCAGCCTCTTCAACGAACGCCGCACCATGGCACCCTATCATCCGGGAGGAATTGCTCTTTACCGTCTCGGCCAGGAAGATCCGGCCATCTGGGATCTCCTTCGTACTAATGCCTCGCATTTGCCGGATGCCAAGGAACTTGCCGCACTTTCCCGAATTTCCCTGGATGAGCAGATCGCCTCCACCGGAAGTGGTGATTTCATCAATGTCGGCGAGGATCCGTATCCAGGGGAGCGTCATCTGGATCTCCATCACGACGGGGGTCTTGTTGAACGCTACATCAAGTTTCCCCTTCCGGAAAGCATCGCCCGGCAGGGAGATCCCGGTCCGCACAAAGTGGCACTTACCTTTGATGACGGCCCTGATCCAGCCTGGACACCGAAGATTCTGGAAATTCTCAAGGCAAAGAAAGCTCCGGCAGCCTTCTTCGTGCTCGGCTCCCAAGTGCAGCAGTATCCCGATTTGTTGGAGCGCATCGCCAGCGAAGGCCATGAAATCGGCAACCATACCTACACTCACCAAAATCTGGCCGAGGCCGGAGATGAACAGATCGCTCTCGAACTCAATGCCACCACAAGGCTGATCGAGGCTGTCACAGGACACTCCACGGCCTACTTCCGTCCACCATACAATAGCGATGGAACCCCGAGCCAGCCCGGAGAAATCAGGGCGCTTCGGATCGCACGTGATCTCGGATACCTCTCCGTCACGCAATCCATCGATCCGGATGATTGGGAAAGGCCGGGAGTCGAGGCCATCATCAACCGGGTAAAGCACCAGCGCTCCGAGGGCGCAATCATCCTCCTCCATGACGCGGGAGGCGACCGATCCCAGACCGTAGCTGCCCTTCCGGCGATCATCGATTATCTCCGAATGCGGGGTGATACCATTGTCCCGCTTTCGGAAATCATCAATCTGCCCCGCGACACGGTGATGCCCCCGCTTCGCGAACAGGATCAGCCTATCTCGGCCCGTTATGTGTATGGCGGATTTGCCGTGATGCGCTTTCTGGAAAATGCAGTCTGGACACTATTGGCCATCGTCACCCTGCTGGCCCTGCTGAGGGTGACTTTTTTTGGCATCTGCGCCCTCCGTCATCACCGGAGGGAAAAAGCTTGTCTCATTTCCGAGCCAGCCTTCTTTCCTCCCGTCAGCGTGCTGCTGGCGGCCTATAATGAGGACCGGGTGATTGCCTCCACCATCACGCATCTGCTCGATTCCGACTATCCTGCACCGATTGAAATCGTGGTCGTGGATGACGGCTCAAAGGATCGGACCGCTGCCGTCGTGATGGAAATTGCGGCCAGGGAACCGCGTGTCAGATTCATCAGCCAAGCCAACGGAGGCAAATCCTCCGCCCTCAACCGCGCGATCACCGAAGCCCGTCATGACATCCTGATCATGATCGATGCTGACACCATGGTGGCTGTGGATGGCCTTCGGAAGTTGGTGACTCCCCTGACGGATCCCGCCGTGGGTGCGGTCTCCGGATATGTCCGTGTGGGAAATACAAAGCAATGG
>Ga0007801_10000516_pt1 | contig 12644 bp, 8 predicted proteins | sample CryBogmetaGMA2M_FD_60372 | JGI IMG/M metagenome (GOLD analysis project Ga0007801, IMG submission 60372) | Freshwater microbial communities from Crystal Bog, Wisconsin, USA - MA2M | ecosystem: Environmental > Aquatic > Freshwater > Lake | place: Crystal Bog, Wisconsin, USA | collected 2009-07-06
CCCCGGCTACGGCTTTTTGTCAGAAAATGCCCGCTTTGCGGAAATTCTCGAAAGCCATGGCATAACTTTTATCGGCCCAAAATCCGAGCACATTCGGATCATGGGCGATAAAATTGAGGCCAAGCGCACCGCGCGCAAGCTCGGCATCCCTTGCGTTCCGGGTTCAGATGGCGGCGTCACAGAAGACGATGAAGCGCTGCGGATTGCCAAAGAAATTGGCTATCCCGTGATCGTAAAGGCAGCGGCGGGCGGTGGCGGGCGCGGCATGAAGGTCGCCCGCACGCAGGACGATTTGATCGACGCGCTACAAACCGCACGGACCGAGGCAAAGGCCGCTTTTGGTGATGATGCGGTCTATATCGAAAAATTCCTCGAAAAGCCGCGTCACATCGAAATTCAGGTATTAGGCGACGGTAAGGGCAACGCCATTCATTTGGGCGAGCGCGATTGCTCCTTGCAGCGCCGGCATCAAAAAGTCTGGGAAGAAGGCCCCTCACCCGCGCTCAACCAAGAAATGCGCGCGCGAATTGGCGAGACCTGCGCCAAAGCGATGCGGGATTTGGGTTATCTCGGCGTCGGAACGATCGAGTTTCTTTACGAGGACGGTGAGTTCTACTTCATCGAAATGAACACGCGCATTCAAGTTGAGCATCCGGTGACCGAGATGATCACCGGGATTGACCTTGTGAACGAACAGATCCGTATTGCTGCGGGCGGCACCTTGGGCATTACGCAGGATGACGTTAAATTTTCAGGCCACGCGATTGAATGCCGCGTGAACGCCGAAAACCCTGCAACCTTCCGCCCATCTCCAGGGAAGATTGCCTATTACCACCCGCCAGGTGGTTTGGGCGTGCGCGTCGATTCGGCTGTTTATCAAGGCTACACGATCCCGCCGCATTACGATTCGCTGGTGGGCAAACTGATCGTGCATGGCCGTACCCGCAACGAATGTCTGATGCGGTTGCGCCGCGCCTTGGATGAGTTCGTTGTCGACGGTATCGAGACAACGCTACCGCTCTTCCGCACGTTGGTCCGGAATTCGGATATGCAAAACGGCCAATATGACATCCATTGGCTCGAGCATTTCTTGGCCGAAGGCGGGATGGACGGAACGCCGAGCACCTGACACACTAGGACGATGAGCCGTTGGAACACTGAAGCCGATACCATTACGCCTGACGTTTTGCTTCGCGCCTATGCCATTGGCATTTTTCCAATGGCGGAGCATGCGGATGATCCGTCGATCCATTGGATTGAACCGCATATGCGCGGCATTATTCCCTTGGATGGCCTAAAAATCTCATCAAGCCTTGCCAAAACCCTTCGTTCCAAACGGTTTGAAATCAGGGTCGATCATGATTTCAAAGCGATCATAGCTGGCTGCGCGGACCGTCCGGGCGATACCTGGATCAATGAACGCATACGGATTCTCTACGGTGCCTTGTTCGATCAAGGGCATGTCCACACCGTTGAAGTCTATTCGCACGATGGGTTGGTGGGTGGAATTTATGGCGTCAGCATCGGCGCGGCATTTTTCGGCGAAAGCATGTTTCACCGGGCGACGGACGCATCAAAAGTAGCCCTCATGCATCTGGCGGCACGGTTGATTGCCGGTGGTTACGCGCTCTTTGATACCCAGTTTCTAACGCCCCATCTTGCAAGTTTGGGCGGGATTGAAATCACGCGCAGAGCGTATCAGAGCAAACTGGTTCCCGCCGTCATGGAACGAGCAGACTTTGCCGCCCTCGATGTAGCTACCCATGCCAATGGTCACGACATCTTAGCCATTCTCCTAGGAACACGCCGAGCTGACTAACGATTCACTGCTTTTTCTTCGGCGCTGGCTTAGCGGGTGCCGTTTGCAGGGGCAGAGGGGCTGGTGCTTGAACGGGAGCCTGCTGGTTTAACTCTGGCGTCACCACGGTTCCGCCTTTGCAACCGATGAGCCAAACATCATAAATGGGGTGCTCAACGCCATGCAATCCCGGGCTTGAGGCGAAAACCCACCCGCCGAAAAGGCGCTTCGTGACACCCGCCACCGTGATTTCGTCAACTTCGACAAACGCCGTTGTATTTTGCTGCTGTGTGATGGGCCGCGTGAAACAGACCCTCGGCGTCACCAAAAACGCACCGAACTCGACGGTCTCGTCAATCGCCGCCTCAAAGGAAATGATCCTACCGGTTATCTTGTCGAGGCCAGAAAAAATCGCAATCGGATTGCTGATTTTATCGGCGAGCGCCACGTCCGGAATAGCCAAGGCGAACGCAGCAAAACACAGCGCCATTACCCGGATGTTCATGGTCCGGATTTTCATGGCCCAACCTATCATGATCATCCCGCTGACTACCATTGATTAAGACAATCCCTGCCCGAGAGCAGCATCAGCTGAACGGTAAACAAAAACCACTCCAGAAGATGGCGGAATATTCACCCCGCGCATCTTCTCTCTATCATGCCGTTCGGGGCGGATGAAAGGCTTAACGGCTCTTTTTATTCGCTTTGCGTTGGCCGCTGCTGGCTACTTTTTCTTGACTCACCGACGGTCCGTCACGGAGCAAAGCATCAACCCGCCGAATACGATCCATCCGCTTGGCGTTCAATTGCCGTGCCTCACGTACCTTACCAAGAAATGAGGCACCAAAGTCCTGCTTCATCTCCAAGGCTGCAATATTGGACTCCACCTGCGCCAATTCGCTATGAATTTCCTCCAATTCGGCTTGAATTGATTTCAATAATGGATTGTTTTCGCTTAATTTATTCCATTCAAATACGATCTCGTCATAGCGCTGCTTCAGCCCGCCTAAGGCTGCGCCATTCGACTCAAGTTGGAGCTTAAACGACACGAGTTGATCGACCAGTTCCCCCGGCGAAACACGCAGTAAAGGTAAGGCGGATATTCCATGGGCTTGGCCTGATGGCGCCATACGCGCTCGCACATCTTTGACAACCAACGCCATAGGCTCTGACCATTCATCGGCCGTTCTTTGCCGGAATAACGTCATTGACGGATACCACACCGTATCGCTCTCCCGCGCCAGCCACCGCCAATCGGGCTCGCGGCGCAATAAGACATGCACAGGGCGTCCCAAGGCACCCGCTAAATGGGCAATTGAGGTATCGACAGTAACAATCAGATCCATCGACATCATGATGGCTGCCGTATCGAGAAAAGCCTGCTCACCCGCGTCTAAATCATCCCCAAAATCGACAAGCGATCCCCGAAAGGACGCCCCATCGAGCTCTTTCAAAGGCGCGCCCTTCTGTAGATTGTAAAGCTTGACACCCGGAAGTGCAGCTAAGGGCGCAAACCCTTCGAGCGGCATAGAACGCCCCTTTTCTGCAGGTGAATCGGGGTTTCCACCCCAACAAATTCCAATTTTATAGCTCTTTTTATCAAGCTTGACCGCCCAGTCCTTGACCCGCTTCGGATCGGCCGAAAGATAGGGAATGCCATCGCCATAGGTCTTGGGATCAATCCCGTGCGCGCGCGGAATGTGCAGCAATGGCGTCCAACCGGTAGCACCATTCACACTTCCCGGCTTGTTGCTGGGCAGCAGATTGATCGGCAAATTCATAGTTCTAAGCAAATCGAACAGAATTTCATGGGTAACAAAATTGATTTCGACGCCCTGCTCGACCAGCGGTCTTAAAAACCGTGAGAACATGATCGTATCGCCTAAGCCCTGCTCGTCCATTACGAGGAGACGTTTAGGCGGCTCGCCACCCCGCCATCTTGGAAGTTCTCGACTGCCGCCATCCGCTGTTCTAATCCGGACCGCGGGCTGCGCGCTCATCAGCTTAAACCGAATATCAAAGGCGTCCCACGCCTGATCCCATTGTTCTCGCCGGAACAAGGTCAAGGCGAGGCGCGCTGCGGCATCGGTATGCTCGGGATCAATCGAGCGGATAAAGCGCAAAAGGATGAGCGCCTCGGTGAAGCGACCTTTTACAATCTCGTGTTCAGCAAGAGCAAAAAGGTGCGAAATTTCCGTCGCATTCGGCGCGCGTATCATGTCTTTTCCGTCATCGTGAGAAGTTAAAACCCTAAGCATCAACACTGACCTCCATTGGACGAAGGCCGATACGCTTACACAGGAACTCTCACAATCACTTCAACATAGAACGTCAATTTAGCGGAAAAAATTAACCGATTCGTTAACCCTACGAATAGGTTAGGCCTCAGGCTTCCAGGGCGTATAGTCGCCCGTCACCCGTGGACGATGCCCAGCTTTTAGGATTGAACCCTGCGGCCGCCACGCATTTACCGTACCGGTAGCATTAGCCTTATGCGGTAATTCCCAATCCCGCGCCGTGTAATTTTCATTCGATGGCGGGACATCAAGCTTGTGATGCATCCATCCATACCATCCAGATGGCAATCGAGACGGCTCAGCCTCGCCTTTATACACAACCCAACGCCTTACAATCCCAAGTGCCGGATCCTTCATCCCGCCCTTTGTCTGGTAATAGCGGTTGCCCGTATCATCTTGGCCCACCAATTCACCCTTGCGCCAAGTATGGAACAAAGTTCCCACCGTCGCCCCGTTCCACCAGGTAAAGATCAAAAGGAGCATATTTTTCATGGCCGTAAAGTCCAAAATCGGATGTGGAAATTGCGCGGACTATGGCGAGATGCGGGCCATTTGTCCAGTGGATGAAGGCCTCATACTCGGATCAGAAATCACACTCTAACCCAAAGGACTTGCTTTGCCGTTAACCCACGCAATGCTAAGAAGCCGCAGGTTAAGAAAAGCACGGACACGCTGGCGCTTCAAACGTCCGTGGCCCCACACAGATTGAAGGATAGGACAATGGCGAAGATCAAGGTCGCAAATCCGGTAGTTGAGCTCGACGGCGACGAAATGACCAGGATTATTTGGCACTATATCCGAGATAAGCTGATCCACCCCTATCTCGATATCGCCCTCGATTATTACGACCTCTCGGTAGAGAACCGTGACGCGACCAATGATCAGGTAACGGTTGATTCGGCCCACGCCATCAAAAAGCACGGCGTCGGCGTTAAATGCGCCACCATCACGCCAGACGAAGCGCGCGTGAAGGAATTTAGCCTCAAGGAAATGTGGAAGTCGCCGAATGGAACGATCCGCAACATTTTGGGCGGCGTTATTTTCCGTGAGCCGATCATCTGCAAAAACGTTCCCCGTCTGGTTCCCCATTGGACACAGCCCATCATTGTCGGTCGCCATGCCTTTGGTGATCAATACCGTGCCACCGATTTCAAAGTGCCGGGCAAAGGTCGCCTCACGATTAAATTCGAAGGGGATGATGGCACCGTGATTGAGAAAGAAGTGTTCAAATTCCCAAGCGCAGGCGTGGCGATGTCGATGTATAACCTCGACGACTCGATCCGCGATTTTGCCCGCGCCTCGCTCAATTACGGCATTCAACGGAAATATCCGGTCTATCTGTCGACCAAGAACACCATCTTGAAAGCCTATGACGGACGCTTCAAGGACATCTTTCAAGAAATCTTCGATGCCGAATTCAAAAGCCAATTTGCTACGCTGGGCATCACCTACGAGCATCGTCTGATCGATGACATGGTGGCTTCCGCGATTAAATGGTCGGGCGGCTATGTCTGGGCCTGCAAAAACTACGATGGCGACGTACAATCTGACATTGTGGCTCAGGGCTTCGGTTCGCTGGGCCTCATGACGTCAGTTCTCATGACGCCGGATGGTCAAACGGTTGAAGCGGAAGCGGCCCACGGTACCGTTACGCGCCATTACCGCGAGCATCAAAAGGGTAAGGAGACGTCGACCAACTCCATCGCGTCGATCTTTGCCTGGACCCAAGGGCTGGCCCATCGCGCGAAGCTCGATGACAACAAAGAACTGGCGCTCTTTTCGACAACGCTCGAACGCGTTTGCATTGAGACCGTGGAGACCGGCTTTATGACCAAAGATTTGGCATTGTTGGTTGGTGCGGATCAGAAATGGCTCTCAACGACCGGGTTCTTGGACAAGATCGACGAGAACTTGAAAAAGGCGATGGCATAAATAGGCCAGCACCCTTCGGTTTGTTGACCGTTTCTGCAATCTATTCAAACATGAAGCCCAGCAGCGATGCTGGGCTTTTTTTTAAATTAGGGGAACAGCCATGACCGAGGGCACCAAAAAGACCACAGGCGGCTGCCAATGCGGTGCCGTGCGGTATACTTTTTCCGGCAAAACGATCAATCCAAGCATATGCCATTGCCGCATGTGCCAAAAGGCCTTCGGTTCTTATTTCGCGCCACTCGGCGGCGTAAGAAACGACGACCTCATCTGGACACGCGGAAATCCCTCGATTTTCAAAAGTTCGCCGATCACCGAGCGCGGCTTTTGCCAGGCCTGCGGCACGCCCCTCACCTTCCGCTACATCCACGACGCCGAGACAAATATTGCACTGGGCAGCCTTGATCGACCGCAGGACGAGATACCCGTCAACGCCTACGGAACAGAAAGTGAAATGCCATGGTTTGACTGGCTCGCCACCTTACCCGCGCACGCGACGGAGACTTCAACGGCACCAGACCGGCTAAAGGCAATCACCTCGTTACAGCATCCGGATCACGATACGAAGTAGTCCAATTCATCAACCGATCGCCTGCAAGGCGGACGTTATCGCTGCGATCGCTTCCTCCGCTTTCGCTCCATCCGGCCCACCGGCTTGCGCCATATCGGGTCGGCCGCCGCCGCCTTTACCGCCCAATGCCTCCGAGCCAATCCGGACCAAATCAACCGCGCTAAACCGAGCTGTCAAATCCTGTGTAACCGCAACCACCAACCCAGCCTTGCCATCCTCGCCCAAATTAACCAAGGCGATGATGCCAGAACCAAGCTGAGCTTTCGCTTCATCAGCAAGACCTTTCAGGTCCTTCATCTCCACGCCTTCGACCGTACGCCCCATGAATTTGATACCGTTGATCTCGGTCACATCAGTGCCTGCGCCCGATCCGCCGCCGCCCATCGCCAGCTTTTTACGCGCATCGGCCAAATCGCGTTCAAATTTGCGGCGCTCATCAATCACTGCCGAAAGGCGCTCAACCGAATCTTGAGGTGTTACTTTAAGAAGACCAGACAGCTCTTTTAATTTCTTCGATTCTGCCACAAGATGGCGACGTGCCGCATCGCCTGTCATCGCCTCAAGCCGCCGAGTGCCAGCGGCAACGCCAGACTCCGACACGATGCTGATTAAGCCGATATCGCCCGTGCGGCTCACATGGGTACCGCCACACAATTCTATGGAATAGGGCGTGTTGGAACCGACCTCGACGCCCATCGAAACGACACGCACCTCATCGCCATATTTTTCACCAAACAAAGCGCGCGCCCCGCTCTCTTTCGCCTCGTCGACACCCATCAAACGGGTAATGACCGGATCGTTCTGCAACACCACGCGGTTAGCAATGGCCTCAATCCTGTCCAATTCATCGTCCGATATCGCTTTTGTATGGGAAAAATCGAAGCGCAAGCGCTCAGGGGCCACCATCGAGCCCTTTTGCGCGATATGATCACCCAGCACTTGCCGAAGCGCCTCATGCAGCAAATGGGTCGCGGAATGGTTCGACCGAATCGAACGGCGGCGAGCATGCTCGACCGTCAGCTCGAGGGCTGAACCCACGGTCACTTCGCCCTCTTCGACAGAGACGACATGTACAAACAAATCGCCGAGCTTCTTTTGCGTATCCGTCACGCGCACTTTCATTCCCGCACCGTTCATCGTGCCGGTATCGCCTAATTGACCGCCGCTCTCGGCGTAAAAGGGCGTTTGGTTCAAAACGATAAAGCCCGTCTTTCCCGCGCCAATGCTCTCGACGACTTTGCCATCGGAGACGAGCGCACGAACAATGCCCTCCGCCTGCTCCGTATCGTAGCCCAAAAATTCCGTCGCTCCCACTCTCTCCTTCACGCCGAACCAAACGGTATCGGTTGCCGCCTCGCCAGAGCCCGACCAAGCGGCGCGTGCCTTTTCGCGCTGCTTTTCCATCGCCAGGTTAAACCCATCGGTATCGACGCCAATGCCGCGCGCGCGGAGCGCATCTTGGGTCAAATCGAGCGGGAAGCCATAGGTATCGTAAAGCGTAAAGGCCACGTCTCCCGAAAGATTGTTGCCGGAGGATAGCTCGCGCGTCTCATCATCCAACATGGTCAGTCCGCGCTCTAGCGTCTTGCGGAAGCGGGTTTCTTCCAACCGCAGCGTTTCTTCAATCAAGGGCTCTGCGCGGCCCAATTCCGGATAGGCCTGCCCCATTTCGCGGATCAGCGAGGGCACCAAACGGAACATCGAGGGCTCACGCGCGCCTAGCAATTGCAAATGCCGCATCGCGCGCCGCATGATCCGGCGCAACACATAGCCGCGTCCCTCATTGGATGGCAAAACACCATCCGCAATCAGAAAGGAAACCGCGCGAAGATGGTCAGCAACCACGCGGTGACCCGCCTGCCCCTTCGGGTCAACACCAGTGACCTCGGCCACGGCTTTAATCAAAGCGCGCATCGTGTCGGTCTGATAATTGTCGTGGGTTCCCTGCAGCAGCGCCGAGATGCGCTCGAGACCCATGCCCGTATCAATCGAGGGCTTTGGCAGAGAGACACGTTCAGACGGGGTTAGCTGTTCGAACTGCATAAAAACGAGGTTCCAGATTTCGATAAACCGGTCTCCATCCTGATCGGCGGAACCGGGAGGGCCACCCGGGATTTTGTCGCCATGGTCAAAGAAGATTTCCGAGCACGGACCACACGGCCCCGTATCGCCCATCGCCCAAAAATTATCCGAGGTCGGAATGCGGATGATCCGCGAGTCGGGCAGCCCGGCAATCTTCTTCCAAAGCGCATGCGCTTCATCGTCCTCGTGATAAACCGTTACCATCAGCCGCGATTGATCGATCGCGTAATCTTTTGTGATCAGGTTCCAAGCGAGTTCAATTGCGCGTTCTTTGAAATAATCACCGAACGAAAAATTACCGAGCATTTCGAAAAAGGTGTGGTGGCGGGCGGTATATCCCACATTATCCAAATCATTATGCTTGCCGCCCGCGCGAACGCATTTTTGCGAAGTGGCAGCGCGGGAATAGGGTCGCTTTTCAACCCCCGTAAACACGTTCTTGAACTGCACCATGCCCGCATTCGTGAACATCAAGGTCGGATCATTGCGTGGCACCAGCGGGCTCGAGGCTACGATTTCATGCCCATTCCTTGCGAAATAATCGAGGAAGGTTGACCGAATTTCATTCACGCCGCTCATCAGATACCACTCTCAAAAAATTAAGATCAATTTCACGGGATTTCGCCCGATGGAGGATCCACCACACCGGCTTTTTAGAAGTGAAACGGCCCGCTGTCGAGCATAAGACATCATAAAGCGACGCAAAACAAAAGGCGCATGGATCACACCATGCGCCCTTAAATCCCTCTTTCGCGTTGGCCCGCTAGAAATTATGCCTCGCCTTCGTCCAAATCTTCCGCCGATGGGTTTACAGCTTCCAAAATCCGGTCAGCCAACATGCCGGCATTTTGCCGAATCTGACTTTCAATGCGGGCCGCCACTTCCGGATTACCCTTCAAAAACGTCTTGGCATTTTCACGGCCCTGCCCAAGCCGCGTGCTGTCATACGAGAACCAAGCGCCGGATTTCTCGACGATCCCGGCCTTTACGCCCAAATCGACGAGTTCGCCCATTTTAGACACGCCTTCGCCATACATAATGTCGAATTCCACCTGCTTGAAGGGAGGCGCAACCTTGTTCTTGACTACTTTAACGCGGGTCGTGTTGCCCACAACCTCTTCCTTTTCCTTGATCGAGCCAATGCGGCGAATATCAAGGCGAACGGAAGCATAAAACTTCAACGCATTACCGCCCGTCGTCGTCTCAGGCGAACCATACATCACACCGATCTTCATGCGGATCTGGTTGATGAAGATCACCATGCAATTCGAACGTGAGATCGAAGCCGTCAGCTTACGAAGCGCTTGGCTCATCAAGCGGGCTTGCAGTCCGGGCTGCACATCGCCCATCTCGCCTTCAATTTCTGCACGCGGCACAAGGGCAGCCACCGAGTCGATGACGAGCACGTCAATCGCACCAGAGCGAACGAGGGTATCGCAAATCTCCAACGCCTGCTCGCCCGTATCCGGTTGCGAAATCAACAGGTCCTCAAGATTAACACCAAGCTTTTTGGCATAGATCGGATCTAAAGCGTGTTCGGCATCAATAAACCCGCACACACCACCCTTCTTCTGGGCTTCAGCCACGGTGTGGAGAGCAAGCGTCGTTTTACCCGACGATTCAGGTCCATAAATCTCGATCACCCGCCCGCGCGGCAATCCGCCGACGCCGAGCGCAATATCGAGGCCTATCGAGCCCGTCGATACCGTCTCGATTTCTACCGATTTTTCATTCTTACCGAGCCGCATGATCGAGCCTTTACCAAAGGCCCTTTCAATCTGAGAGAGAGCGGCATCGAGAGCTTTAGTCTTGTCCATGGATTGACCTTCAACGAGACGGAGGGAGGGTTGCGACATATTCAAGTATCCTTATGACAGAGCTAAAACTGAGTCTGAAAGCGGAAGTGTTGAAAAATATTGATCACGTTTTGTTCTCGCGCACAAGTTCTTTTTTTGTTCTTATTCGACGCGGCCCCAATAAGGGGATTTTACGTACCAACAGCGGCTTTGACGGTCTCGATTAATTGCTTGAGCGAGAAGGGTTTAGGCAAGAATCCAAATTCCTCACCCTCGGGCAAATTCCGGCTAAACGCATCCTCCGCATAACCGGACGCAAAGATGATCTTAGCCGTTACGCCACGCGCCCTCGCCTCGCGCAAGAAGGTTGGACCATCCATTTCTGGCATAACGACGTCGGATACAATCAAATCGACATGCCAATTGTTCTCTTCCAAAATCTCCAGCGCTTCGACGCCTGATGCCGCTTCAAGAACATTGTAGCCCCGTTGCACCAAAGCGCGCGCGCCAAAGGCACGCACGGCATCCTCGTCTTCTACCAGCAAAATAGTGCCCTGGCCTGAGAGATCAACAGCAGGTGCTTTTTGTACGGGAACAAGTTCTGCGGTAGCAGCGGCAGCCTCTTGAGCCGTCACACTGTGCCTTGGCAACAGGATACGAAACCGCGTGCCCTCACCCAGCGTGCTGTCGCACAAAATATAGCCGCCGGATTGTTTGACGAAGCCATACACCATAGAGAGGCCAAGACCGGTGCCTTTTCCCACCTCCTTTGTCGTAAAGAACGGTTCGAAAATCTTACTCAAGATCTCTGGCGCAATGCCAGCCCCGCTATCGGTGATTTCGACCATCACATAATCAGCAGCAGGTATCGTCTTATCACCCAAGTCGCGGATGGTATTGGCGGCCATATTAGAGGTGCGGATGGCCAGCTTACCGCCATTCGGCATAGCATCGCGCGCATTCACGGCCAAATTGACGATAACCTGCTCAAACTGCGTGGGGTCCGCTTTAACCGCCCAAAGATCGCGTTCGTGGCGAACATCCAAATCAATCCTTGCTCCAATCAGACGCTTCAAAAGCGTCGACAAATCGGAAAGGACATCAGTGAATTGGACAATAACGGGCCGCAAGGTTTGCCGCCGCGAGAACGCCAGAAGATGCCGCACGAGCCCCGCCGCCCGGTTAGCGTTCTGTTTAATCTGCATAATGTCTTGGAAGGAAGGATCCGTCGGCCTATGGTTTGCCAACAGCAAATCGGCATATCCCAGAATACCTTGCAAGACATTGTTAAAGTCATGCGCCACGCCACCAGCCAATTCGCCCACGGCTTGCATCTTCTGTGCTTGGGCAAATTGAGCCTCTAGCGCGCGCTGGTCCGTTGTATCGAGCACATAGATAATCGCGGCATCTGCGGTATCCTTTGCGTCACCAAAGCCATCTACGCTGGTGAAATAAACCCGCGCCGAGCGCCCATCGAGCGCCAGTTGGAGGTCAATCGGGGGAAGCTCCTCATTGCCCGATACGGTAGCGGCAAAGCGGGCCTGAAAGGTATCACGGTCGCTTTCCGCCAAAATGCGACTCACGACGCGTTGGTCAGTGCCAAGGGCGGCACTTTCCGGCGGCAAAAGACGAGCAAACGAAGCATTCATGCGCAAAATCCGCCCATCGGCGGCAATTGTCGCAATCCCAAAGGGCGAATTATTGAAAAAGCGCGCGAAGCGCACTTCTGCGGCACGCTGACCTTCATCCGCCGTCTCACCCGAAGAGCGATCCAAAACAAGCGTGCGGCTTGCGCCCAATTGGCCTTCCTGATCAAACGACACCTGATGATAGAGCCGCACCGGCAAAACTTTGCCCATGACGCCACGAAAATCGGTATCGATAATTTCCGTATGCGTTTCGCCAGGCTTTCCGTTCACACTCTTGAGTAACGTTTCGCCATTGGCGGTTACCAGATCGGAAACGTGCAGGCCACCCGTGCCAAATTCCGCCAAATCGCGGTCAAGCCATTGAGCAAGTGTGGCATTCAAATAGACTACCTCTCCATCTGGATTAAGCGACAAAAAGCCAGCAGGCGCATGGTCCAAATAATCAATCGCGTATTGGAGTTCTTGGAATACGTTTTCTTGCCGCTCCCGCTCCCGCGTAATATCACTCACGCTCCACAGCAC
>Ga0007801_10000524_pt1 | contig 12552 bp, 8 predicted proteins | sample CryBogmetaGMA2M_FD_60372 | JGI IMG/M metagenome (GOLD analysis project Ga0007801, IMG submission 60372) | Freshwater microbial communities from Crystal Bog, Wisconsin, USA - MA2M | ecosystem: Environmental > Aquatic > Freshwater > Lake | place: Crystal Bog, Wisconsin, USA | collected 2009-07-06
GAAAGCCACGTGTCCTCGCCGACGGCGAACCGGCCGACGAGCCGCCGCCGCCCGACGTGAACGGGCCTTCCGGCGCTCCACCTGAGCCCCGCAAGCGCGGCGCCGAGAAACCCGCGCTTCCCGGCACGCGAGCCCCCGATGCGAAGCCCATCGTTTCGGGCACCTCCACACCCACCGCGCCCAAATCACCATCGCAGACGGCCGGCGATTCCGAGTCACGATCGAAGACTCCTCGTCCCCCATCGGCAGCGTCGCGACCAGGCTCGGTCACCGGTGGGATCCGCGCCGGGGCTCCCGCAGCGCGACCAGGCTACGGCTCGCTGGGACCAAGACCCGATCTCAACGCGGGCATTCCCGTCCCCGACACGAGCCGGCGTCCGGGTGGGCCGCGCGGTGGACTGCTGCCATCGGCCCGCGGCCCGCTGGCCCCGCGGCCGACCACTCCCTCGGCTCCGACACCGCGGCCGCCGCGGGTGTCGGCCGACGAGATCGGCGGCTTCTGATCGCCGCCCCATGCCATCCGATCAGCGCCCGCCGCTCGTGTTCTGCTCCCCGCTCCGCTACGTGCAGGGGCCCGGTGTGGCGCGGCGTCTGGCGACCGAGATGCAGGCCGTGGGACTCGAGGGCCCGGTGCTCGTCTCGGCCGGCAACGCCGCGATCGCGAGCCTCGCGCCGGCGTGGGCCGAGTCGTTCGCCGCGGTGGGCTGGACGCATCGCGTGCTCGCCTTCGGCGGCGAATCGAGCCGGCGGGAGATCGCGGCCATCGCCGCCGAAGCCGCGGCGATCGGCGCCCGCGCGATCGTCGGTGCCGGCGGCGGCAAGACGCTCGATGCGGCCCGCGCCGCGGCCGCCGCGACGCAGCGACCGTTCGTCTCCTGCCCCACGATCTGTTCCACCGACGCTCCCACCAGCGCGCTGTCGGTGATCTACGCCGACGACGGGCCGGCCCGCGGCGCGGTCGAGACCATCCAGCTTCACCGGCGGTCTCCGGACCTCGTGCTCGTCGATACCCGCTTGGTCGCCGAGAGTCCGCCGCGATTCCTAGCGGCCGGCATCGGCGACGCCTTGAGCACGTTCTACGAGGCGCGGGCCGCGGTCTCAGCCGGCGCGACGAACTCCCGCGGCGGTCGCTCGACGCTCGCGGCGCTAACGCTGGCACGGCTCTGTCGCGACGTTGTCTTCGAGGACGGTGCTGCCGCACTCGAGGCCTGTCGCAGCCACGTCGTCGATGAGCCGCTCGAACGGGTCGTCGAGGCGGCGACGCTGCTCTCCGGCCTGGGCTTCGAATCGGCGGGCCTCGCCGCCGCCCATGCGGTGCACAATGGCCTGACCACGATTCCTGCGACGCACGATCGGCTGCACGGCGAGAAGGTGGCCTTCGGGACGCTCGTGCAACTCATGCTCGAAGCCGACGCGCTGCCCGACGCGGCATCCCGGACCGAAGCCGATGCGGAGGCCCGCCGGGTGGCGGCTTTCCTGGTGGGTGTGGGTCTCCCCGTGACGCTCGGGGAACTCGGCATCGAGTCCGCCGACGCCCGCGCGGTCGAGGCGATCGCCGCCCGGGCCACCGTCTCGGGCGAGTCGATCCATGCGATGCCGTTTCCGGTCGCGGCCGCGGGCGTCGCCGCCGCGATCGCAGCCGCCGACGCGGTGGGCCGCGCGGCCCGCCGGCCGCCGACTTCGTGAGGCGGGAGCCGGGCCGTAGAATCCGCGCTGGCGCCGTGGATAAACTCCACGCTTCGTGCTCGGTGCATCGCCTTCGTCGGAGCTGCCATGTCGACCGCCCCAGCCTTGCTTCACCCCTTCGTTTGCCTCGTGGCGTTCGCGGCCATCGCCGCCGCGCGGGCCGACGAGCCTGCGATCCCTGCCGCCCCCGATCGCGACGACCCGCCGCGGGTGTTCGTCAGCGGGGTGAAGGATGATTTCGCCGAGACCCGCGCCGCCATCGCCGCGGCGAAGCAGCGGTCCGGTCGCGACTACCGTGTAGTGGTGGTCGATACGGCCGCGGGGGCGGAGAACGCCTCGGCCCTGCTCGAGAGGGTCGTGGCTCGCTGGCGCGAGGAGTCGGCCCGCAACGATGGCGGCTTCAATCCCGCCGGCGACGTCACGATCGTGCTGGACGTCGGCGATCGACAGATCGCCATGGACGTGCCCTGGGCGCTCGAGGCGTCGGCCGGCCTCGACCGTGCGACGCTGGAGCGGGAACTGATCACGAACACCTTCGTGCCCCGGGCCAAGGACGGTCTGTTCGACGCCGGGATCGCCGAACTCGTCAACGCGACCGAGCGCTGGGTTCAGGACACCGCCGACGAGAAGCGGCGGAAAGCGGAGGCGGCGCGGGTGTTCACCACGCGGACGCTGCCGCTCGGCCTCGCCGGCCTCGGCGCCGCGGGCCTGCTCGGCGGCCTGGCGGTGCAGTGGGCGCGGCATGGCAGCCGGGTGCGGACGGCCCGCGAGAAGCTCGCCACCTTCAAGGAGGAGGTCGTCTCACTCTCCGACCTGCTCGACGGGCAGCAGGAGCGGCACCGCATGCTGCCGCACTCCGACCCCGACTTCGTGACGCCGATGCAGGGCCTGACCCGCTCCACCTACGATGGCGTTCAGGGGGCGATCCGGCGGTATCGGGAGCGTTGGCTCGGACTGATGGACGTGTGGGAGAAGGCCGACGCGAAGCTGGGTACCGAGTGGTTTCTCGGCACCCAGGCCGCGGACGAGACGATCGCGCTGCTCGACTCCGCCGAGGCCCGACCGCCGCTCACCGACGTGGCGGCCGAATGCAAAGCCCCGCTCGACGCCCTCGAGATCGCACACGAGAAGGCCCGCGAGGCAGCCGCCACCCTCGACGCCGAGATCGCCGAGACCACGGGGCGGCTCGAGGCCGTCGCCCGCCGGGGCCGGTCGGCCGCGGTGTTCCAGGCGGTGCTCGCCGAGGTGACGCGGGGCCGCGGCCTCGCCGGCGCGAACGTGGAAAGCGACCCGGTCGCCGCCCGCGGTGGCCTTGAGGAAGCCCGTGGTTCGCTGGAGGCGATGCTCGGCCGGCTCGACGCGCTCGAGGCGGCCGATGACCGGCGGCAGCGGGCCGTCGCGCAGACGGCCGAGCTGCGGAAGAAGGTGGCCGATCGCCGTGCCGAGGGCTGGCTGCTCGCCGAGCCGGGCGCGAACCCCGACGAGCGGCTCGACGCCGCGGCCAAGCAGGTCGAACTCGCGGCTCAGATGCTCGACGCCGGCGAGACCGACGCGGCGCTCGTGCACGTCGAGCGGGCCGAGCGATCCAACGCCGAGGCCGCGGCGCTCGTCGAGAGCATCGTCGCCGCCCGCGCCAAGGCCGAGGAGCTCCTGCCGGCGTGTGCCGCGCGGGTCGAGGCCCTCATCGCCCGCCGGCAGGCGGCCCTCGCGGCGGCCGAGCGGCTCGCCGCCGTCTATGCCGAGAGTTCCTGGTCCGACGTCGCCGACAACGTGGCCCGTGCCGACGACGGCCTCGGCCGCGTGCGGACGCTTCTCGAGGAGGCCCGTGCTTCGGCGGCCCCTGACGTGCAGCATTACTTTCGCGCGGTGGCGCTGCTCGAGGAGACCGTCCGTCAGGAAGACTGGGTGGAGGGGTGCCTGGCGGCCATCACCGATCGGCTCGCCGAGCTCGAGGAACTCCGTGGCGTTCTCCCCGGCAAGCGCGACAAGGCTGCCCAGCGGATCGCGACCCTGGAGCAGCAGCTCCGCCGCCAGCGGACCGACCGCGTGAGCGCCAACGAGCGATGCCGCGAGGCGGCGCGGATCATCGAAGTGGCCGACGGCACGATGCGGATGGCCCGGCCCGACCTCCGGCAGTCGGCGCAGCTGATCGAAGCCGCCGACACGGCGGCGACCCGCGGCGAGGAACTGGCGGCCGAGGATGACCGACTCGCGCGGCAGGCCGCCAATGACATCGATGAGACCGATTCGCTCGTCCGCCGGGTCGCGGCCTGGTATGCGGAGGGCGTGCAGGCCGACGTCCGCTCGGCGGCGGCGGCCGTGGACACGGCCCGGTCGCTCCTCGAGCGGCAGCGCTACGAGGATGCGATCCGCACCGCGGCCGAGGCCTCGCAGCAGGCGCGGATCGCCTACGCGACGGCGACGGCGGAGGCCGATCGCCGCCGGACGCGCCGTCAGCAGGAGATCCAGCGGCGGCAGCTGGAGGAGTCGTTCGCGCGGATGTCGCGGGGCGCCGGCCCATGGGTGGTCCAGCTGCCCGGCGGCACGTTCACCGGCCCCGACCCCTGGCGGACGATGACGGCTCCGTCGCGCACGTCCACCTCCGCCGGCGGCAGTTGGTCGCGGGACGTCGCCCAGGTGGGCTGGTAGCGACCGAGGTCAGCGGAGTTCGACCGGGGCCACGTCGAGGCGGCCGATCTCGGCGGTCGGCTTCGCGGCCGCCGCCCCGCGTTCCGGCCGGCCTTCGAGCATCCGCTCCATGTCGTTCACGCGGTCGCGGACCGAGACGGGCATGCGGCTGCGGCCCTCCGGCGTGTCGATCGCGTCGTTGAAGACGACGTGGCCCTGCGGATCGGAAACAACCAGCCGCGTTTCCTCGCCGCTCGTCAGCCTGATCTGGAAATCGGAGTCCTGCCGCACCAGCGTCTCGTCGGCGAGCCGCCGGAGTCGGGTGGCGTCGATCGGCCCCTGCTTAGGCATCGACTCTTGGACCATCGCGAGGGTCGAGGCGGTGGGCCGGAGGCCGCCGTTCGCCGCGGGCCTCCGCTGGGGACGCGCGGCCACCGGAGCCCCGTGGGCGATCGGGATCACGACCTCGTGTCCGGCCCGAAGCACGGTGCAGTCGAGTGGAGCGTCGGGCTCGGCCGACTCCAGCAGCGCGTCGAACTGCTCGGGCAACAGCAAGAGCTGATCGTCGAGCTTCACGAGCACGTCGTGCTGAGCGAAGCCCACGCGGGCGGCTCGGGATCCGGCCGTCACCCCGTCGACCACCAGGCCCGCCCCGCGGCGGATCGCCAGCTGCTGCCGGAGCACGGCCGAGGCCCGCGTCAGGGTGAGCCCCAGGCCCGCGGATGTCGGCGGGCCGCTGGCCACGCCACCTGCCGGCTCCAGGTGCGAACGGGGATGTTCGGCCGAGCCGCCGCTGCACGCCAACACGCACGCGACGGCGATCCCGAGGCGGTGATGAGACCGCTTCGCCAGACAGAATGGGCTCGTCATGCTGCTCATGGTATTCACGACACGCATGGGGAAAGCTGACCGGCGGGGGTCGTCCTCCGACCCGCGCCCACGTGGGGATATGTGACGTCTTTGGGCGGCGCACGCCAGACGACTCTCTCCGCCGCCGCGGCCCGAACTCCGTGGACGTCGAAACCTGGGCAAGCCCGGCGATCCAGGAAGGACGTGGGTGAGCCGACTAGTGGCAGGGCCGGCGGCTGATCGACCGGCAGATCCGGACCCGATACGAGGGCCATGGGCGCGAAGCCGTGCCCGGTCCCTGGAGCCTCGCCACCATGTCGCGCCCCTTCGCCTCCGCCGGCTACCGTGCGGCCCTCATCGTCCTCGCCGTCGCCGGGCTCGCCGCCGCGGCCGACACGGCGTCCCGCACCTCGGCTGCGAAGCCCGCCGCCGGAGCGGCCCCGGCGGCCGCGAAGCCTCCGGCTCCGAAGAAGCCGGTCTTGCTGCCGGGCACTGGATCGCTCGTCAAGAACGTCGTCGACGACTTCGAGGACGAGAAGTGGACGTGGCGCTACAACCATCCCAAGAGCTCGGAGGAGCAGGACAAGCGGATGCGCGGGCCACTGGGCAAGAGCACGAACAACCGCTGGTTCGAAGGTCCCAAGCGGGGCACTCCCGACGTGGTCAAGCGAGTCGCGGTCCCTGCCCCAGGCCTCGAGGGGAGCGAGCACGGCCTCTTGATCGCCACGCTCCATGGCGGCATCCCGGGCCGCATCACCAATACGATGCAGCAGGATGACCTGATCTACAACCTCTCGAAGTTCACCGGCCGGAGCATGTCGGTAGCCGACAGCCCCAGCATTACGGTGCGGGTCTACATGCCGCCGTTCGAGCAGTGGGAGAATCGTTCCGGGCCGAGCTTCGGCTTCCGCGCCGGCTGCTTCACCCACGCGATCATTACCGGCGACGACCACCCCGACGAGGGCCGCTTCGGCCTCGAGGAGTATTGGCCGGGCATGTTCATCTGCTTCGAGAGCAGCCACTCCGGCAAGTTCAAGGAGGACGGCGCCTACATCCGCGTCCGCAGCGGCCGCAACGGCGGCGAGATCCGCGGCCCGCGGATCGAGCAGCTCGGCTGGTGGACGCTCGGCATGTCGTTCACGCCTGACGGCATGGTGCACTACTTCGCGAGTCCCGGCGTGGACGAGCTGACGATGGACGACCACATCACGTCGCAGTTCCCCTACAGCTACCGGACGGAACTCGTGAAGACGTTCTTCTTCAACGTCTGCACGCAGGACGACGGCCGCACCTGGAGCACGCCCTGGGTGATCGACGATCCGAAGGTCTACTTCGTGAAGCGTCCGCAGATGGCGACGTCGAAGTCCACCCGCCGCTGAGGCGAGGGGGCGTGAACCTGGCGCCGGTCGAGTCACATGATCCGCGCGTCGTGGCGTGCCCCGCAGCCGGACGGTGGCATGCTCGAAGCCGGCGGCACTTGTGAGTACTCATCTCCAACGGAATGTCGACGTCCGGCGTCCACAAGTGTCACCGGCTTCTGCGCGTGCCCCCGATCCGGCTGCTTCCCCCTCACCATGGACTCAGCGAGGGGCTACCTGTGTCCTGCTGACCAGGGCTGAACTCAGCGAGGGGCTGACCGTGCCCCGAGAGCCGGGCTATGGGAGCAAGCGCAGGCAGGATGCCGAAGCGCAGCGGACATGCAGAGAGCGTCGGGCAGGATGCCCGACGCGAACGTCCGGCGACGGGGCATGGGCAGCCCCTCGCGGCGCGGCCATGTCCCCATCGCTCACGCGATTGGGCTTCCTGGCATGCGCGGCCGTCACTGGCCGACGCGGACGACGTCGCAGACAGGCGCGAGAGCGGCGGCGAGGCCGTCGCGCGGCCCGCTCACGCTGACCCCATCGGGGCCGCGGCGGGCGATCACGCACTCGTAGGTTCGGCCCATGTCGCTACCCCGGCCCTCGAGCCGCACCCGCCAGCCGTCGCTCGTCGGCGTCCACGTGCCCTCGGCGAACCGGCCGGCCGACGTGAACACCCATGAGCGGATGAGCTGGCTCTCAGGATCCCAGCCGATGATCTCCGTCACCTCCCTGTCGGCCAGCTCCGCCTCGGGCAGCAGCGCGGGAATGCCCGCCGCCGCCGCGCCGGCCGCGGCCAGACTCGACACCGCGTGCGCTCGAACCAGGAAGCCGCGACCGGCACTCCAGAAACACCGCGTCCGGACCTCGGTTCTCGGATCGGTGTGTTCCCACGCGCCCACCAGCCATTCCAGCTGTTCGAGCGGCCGGCCAGCGTGCGCTGCCGCAGGATCATCCGACTCGCGGACGCTGTCGAGCATCCAGCGGCCGTCCTGACGCACCATCACGGCCGAGAACCGGCTCCCGGCCCGGGTGCCGTCACCAAATCTGACGGTCGAACTGCCGTCCACCACGGCGACGTCGGCTCGGACCGGCCGGATCGCCTGGACGTCGATGTCGATGGCCGCGTCGTCGTCCGCCGTAAACAGGGATGCGAAGACGTCTCGCACCGCGTCCCGGCCCGACGTGGTCTCGCCCGTATCGAGATCGAGGTTCTCCCCCTGCGTGGTCCAGTGGGATGCGACCGCCGCGATGTCGTGGCGGTTGAAATCGCGGCCGTAGTCGCGGAGCGCCATCTCCACCTCGGCCCGCAGGCCGTGCGCCCGATCGGCGGTGGTGGCCGGCAGCCGCCGCGGAGCGGCAGCGCGGGCCGCGACGCCACGCGCCGTGCGATACGGTCGAGGCGCGGCGATGACGATCGGCACGGGGCCGGCCGCACCACGGGACGACCGCGGCTCGAGTTCGGGCTCCACCCGCGCGGCACTGATGCGGGCCTCGTTGAGGGCAGACGAGCAGCCTCCGGCCATGACGGCCATGACAGCCACCCCGAGCACTCCATGCGTCAGAGCCCGCTGGATCACGATGCAACCTCCCTGGTCGTGAACCCGACCGCCTCGACACCGCGTCACGACGGACGGTCGATCTCAGGGTACCCGGTCCACAGCCGATCGGACAGTCACTTCGCCTCGGCGGTCACGCCGGGAAAGTCGTCGGTCCGAAACGGGGTCAGCGGCAGGCCCGAGGTCGAGTACATGTTGCAGACCGGGTTGTCGGCCCAGGCGTAGCGGACCGCGACGGGCTCGGCCACCGCCTCGCTCCAGACCTCGATCCGGCCGTCGTCGCGGATCTTGGCCTTGGCCGGCACGAACTTCCGGTCGCCGCCCGAGATGGTGAACCCGATCGGTTCGTTCACGTCGAAGGGCCGCCAGCCCTTTCCGCCGTTGGCGACATGGTCGAAGGCGAGCACAATCTTCGCCCCGTCCTTCTCCATCCCCTTGTAGAGCGGGCTCCGGCAGGCGATGCCCGGCCGCTTGTACGTCTCGGCGAGCGCCCATCGAGCGAGCCTCTTGGCCACGTCCTGCTTGTTCATGGGGTGGATGTCCTTGCCCTCTCCCAGGCCGATGATCACCGCCTCGCCGGTGGCGGGTAGGGCCTTCATGGTCATCGTCTGAGCCTCGCGGAGCTCGGCCCAGTCGCTCTCGCCGGGCTCCGACTTCTCGGCTTTGAAGTCGGCCAACTGCACCCAGTAGAAGGGAAAGTCGCCGAGCCCCCACTCCTCCCGCCAGGTCTTGATCATGAACGGGAACAGCTCGCGATACTGGTAGGCGCGGCCGGCGTTGGACTCGCCCTGATACCAGATCGCCCCCTTGATCCCGTAGCCGATCGAGGGCGTGAGCACGCCCGAATGGATGTTGCCGGGGCGAGCGTTGCCCTTCATGCGGGCGTCGGGGTGCTGCGGCTTGCCCCCCGGTTCTCCCTTGCCCTCCGCCTTCGCCTTCTCGGCCGCCTGCTTCCAGTCGGCCATCTTCTTCTCGAACTCCGCCGTGGCGTTGTCGTAGTTGGCCTCCTCCTTCACCCAGCGGTCATGGATCGCCTTGAGAACGGGATGGGCCGCGAGCTTCTCCCGCTTCACCCAGGCTTCGGCGGCACTGCCGCCCCACGCGTTGTCGATCAGGCCCACCGGCACGCCGAGCGTCTGGTGGAGCTGCCGGCCGAAGTAGTAGCCGACCGCGGAGAAGTCGCCGACCGTCTCGGGTGAGCAGACCTGCCACTTCCCGTTGAAGTTCCCCTGGGGCTCCTGCGTGCCCACCTGGGGCACCGACACGAAGCGGATGCGCGGGAAGGTCGCCGCCGCCTTTTCGAGATCGGCGTCGTTGGCCTGGTTCACGGACCACTGCATGTTGGACTGGCCGGAGCAGACCCAGACCTCGCCCACGAGCACGTCCGCGAAGGTCACGGTGTTCTTGCCCTTGACCACGAGCGTGTGGGGGCCGCCGTACTCCTGGACCGGATCGAGGAACACCTCCCAGGCACCGTCGGCGGCCGCCGTCGCCCCCTTCGTCTGACCGGCGAAGGACACGGTCACTCCCTCGCCGGGATCCGCCTTGCCCCAGACTCGGTTCTTGATGCCCTGCTGCACCACCATGTGGTCGCCGAACATGTTGTTGAGCGACACGTCGCCCCGGGCCGCGGTGGCGGCGCAGAGCAGGATGGCGGCGAGGGTGAAGCGGACGCGGACCATGGCGCGGGTCTCCGGAGCGTGAGCGTGGAACGATTCCTCCCACCGCGAAGGATATCGACGCGGGACGATGCCGGAAACCCTCGGCCGGGTCGCGACGGCTTCTCGCGTCGCGCCCCGGCGCAGGGTATCGTGTTCCCGCCGACCCCGAGTCCAGGAGCAGTGCCATGAAGGACGACACGAACCACGCCCACGACGACGACCGGAGCCATTCGTCCGCCGAAGCCGGCGAGAAGGCGTCCACCACGTCCGCGGTCGCCATTCCGCTGGTGGCCCTGGGACTGCTCGCCGCCGCCGTCTGGCTCGGCTCAGTGCCCGCGCCCCGGCCGGAACAGGCCCCGGTGGCGACGGACCAGCCGGTGGCCCTCGCCAGCGATCCGTTGCCGTCGTGGACCGACGGGCCGGCGAAGAAGGCGATCCTCGACTTCGTCGCGGCCGTGACCACCGAATCGGCCTCGACGTTCGTGCCCCGGGCGGAGCGGATCGCAGTCTTCGACCACGATGGCACGCTCGTCTGCGAGAAGCCAGTGATCCACGGCATGTTCCTCGTGGACCGGGTCAAGGAGATGGTCGACCGGCGGCCGGAACTGGCCCACGAAGAGCCCTATGCCACGCTCCTCACCGGCGACCTCGAGTTCATCCGCCGCCTGGGCAAGAAGTTCTTCGCCGACCTGACGTTTTCGACCCTCGCCGGCGTTCCGGAGGAGAAGCTCGAGGCCGAGGCCCGCGACTTCATCCGCACCGCCCGCCACCCGGTGTTCGACGTGCCCCTCGGCGACGTCGCCTACCAGCCGATGAAGGAACTGATCTCGCTGCTCCGGGCCCGGGGCTTCGACGTCTGGATCTGCTCCGGCAGCGGCGTGCACTTCATGCGGCCCGCCGCCGAGATCTGGTACGGCATCCCCCCGGACCACGTGATCGCCTCCCGGCCGCTCACCGAGCTCCGGGAGGTCGAGGAGCCGTCACCGGCGACGGAACGGCACCCCAACCGCCGCCTCGACCTCGTCGTGCTCCCGCAACTCCAGGTGCTCAACGACGAGGAGCGAAAGCCGGTGAGCATCGGCGAGCACATCGGCCGGCGGCCGATTCTCGCGGTCGGCAACGTGGGCACCACCGGTGATATCGAGATGCTCCGCTGGTCGCAATCGGGCGACCGGCCGAGTCTCCAACTGCTCGTGCTCCACGACGACGCCGAGCGGGAGATGGCCTATGGCGAGCCGCTCAACGAGTCGCTCGACGCGGCCGCGAAGTATGGCTGGCAGGTGGTGCGGATTGCCGAGGATTGGAAGCGGGTGTTCGCGAAGCCCCTCGCGAAGAAGTCGGCGGCCCCCGCCGCGGCCACCGCACCGCCCGTGAAGGGTCCAGCGGTTCCTGCCTCCGTGCCTCAGGCCCCGGCCGAGACGACCACGCCCCCGGCAGAAGCCGGTCCACCTCCGACCAAGTGGGAAGAGGAGATCGCCGCCTACGAGAAGCTCGATCGCGAAGCCCCCGTCACGCCCGGCGGCGTCGTCTTGCTCGGGTCGTCGAACATCCGGATGTGGACCACGCTCGCCGATGACTTCCCCGGCATGAACGTCGTGAACCGCGGCGTCGGCGGCTGCCGTCTCGTGGAACTCGCCGAGTTCGCGCCCCGGCTCGTGGCGGCGACGAAGCCCCGCGTGATCGTGGTGGGGGCGGGCACCAACGACGTCAATGCCGGCACCCCCACCGCCGAGATCCGCGGCGCGTTCGATCGACTCGTCGATACCCTCCGCCACGACCATCCCGACGCGACGATCGCGTTTCTGGCGATCTCCCCAACGGTGAAACGGTGGGAGCAACTCGATCGCCAGATGGAGGCCAATGCGGCGATCAAGGCGTCGATCGACGCGCGACGTGACGCGAAGTTGGTCTATCTCGACGCCAACGCCGCGTTCCTCGGTGCCGACGGCCGGCCCGCGCCGGAGTGCTTCCTCGACGACCTTCAGCACCCCAGCACGATCGGCAATGCCCGGCGGGCGGAGCTGCTGCGGCCGCTGCTCAAAGACCTGCTCGCGGCCCCTTGAGGACACCCTCGAGGCCCCGAAATCGCCACAGGCCAGCTCCCGTGTCCGTTCGACCGGTCCGATTGTCGGGGTCATGACGGCGGCACGGCCGCGGGATCGCGGCTCTCACCGGAAACAAGGAAAGCCTTAAAACAAAGGCTTTTCTGTCGCTTCTTCTCCCGGGTCGCGTGCCGCCGACCAGGGGGTTTTGCGAAAAACGGATTTTGGCCGATCAGGTCCCTTGAAAGCCGGATTAGTCAACGTAATCTATCCAACTTATCAGGCGGCCGAGTTGTTCGGTCGTCGGAAGAGAAAGGTCTCTTCGACCGACCGAAGCTCGGGCGCGTGCGAAAAACCTGCTCGATTTTCTCCTGTTCGTTTCCTTTTTCCTGGAGGTTTGCGTGATTCGCAAAGTTCTTTCTGGCCTTCTGCCGGCGTTCGCCGTCGCCGCCATGTGCACCAGCACGTGGGCGTCCGACTGCGCCTGCGGCAGCGGCAGCGAGGGCGTCGTTGAAAGCGGCGCCGTCGTCAGCGGTGGTGAGTGTGGTGGTTGTGCCGGCTCGTGCGGCACGAAGACGGTGTACCAGAAGCAGTACGTGACCGAGATGAAGACGGTCAACAGCACGGAGTACACCACCGAGACCCGCGAGCGGACCTACACGGTCAACAAGCGCGTCCCGCGGACCGAGACGAAGACCCGCACGGTCACCGTGCAGGTTCCCGAGACTCGTTCCAAGACCGTGAACTACACGGTCAACAAGAACGTGAC
>Ga0007801_10000529_pt1 | contig 12476 bp, 15 predicted proteins | sample CryBogmetaGMA2M_FD_60372 | JGI IMG/M metagenome (GOLD analysis project Ga0007801, IMG submission 60372) | Freshwater microbial communities from Crystal Bog, Wisconsin, USA - MA2M | ecosystem: Environmental > Aquatic > Freshwater > Lake | place: Crystal Bog, Wisconsin, USA | collected 2009-07-06
ATATTGGGCATCATCTTACCTGATTAAGAAGATGCTTCAGCTAAACCCAAAACGTCGTCGTTCCGGCATGGATCGCCGGAACCTAGGCTCCATGGACGGGTATAGTTTGGTGGCATCACTGCAATCTGGATTCCGGCGATCCATGCCGGAATGACGGGATAGCTGAAGCATCTTCCTAATCAGGTCATCTTATGATCGTGTATTTCGTGGATCATGGTTTTTTGTCCACTAAATACACGAAAAACGGCGTTTGGGCGGTACACTTTCATCTAATATAAAGTTGGGCTTTTAAATATTGCTGATTAAACAGTTTAAAAATCGAAGTAAGGCAGCTTAAATTGGTGAAAAAGTGAAGATATTTTATTTGGTTATTGTATCAGTATTTATTGGCTATAGTATTACTTTTATTGATACGTTTGATACTATTTTTAATGATATTTATCCAAATGGCAATTGGTTCGAATTTCATGGAGAAATTGCTCACAAAATGAACAATGAAATTTTTGAAAGGCTTTTTGATGTTATCCATTACAATAATTTTTATTATCTTGTTATAAGAAACTCAGCAAGAGTAATACTCTTCTTTATGATTATTTATGGCATTGCTACTCTGGCAGCAAAGAATGAAATAAATAAAAAGTTTCCGTAAACGCAAATACGGAGCCAGCGGTGTAGGGCCAAGGGCGCAATAGCTGCCCCTGTTCTGCTCGTTCCCAAGCTCCATCTCTCGGCGTTGGGCATTACCTTTGTTTACAACCGATAAATCTTGTAGCAACAGCATTCGTACTTGAAATCGCTAACAAAGTTCCATGGATCGTTACCAATCGTCATGTTATTGACCTCAACTACAGGCAGTTAACGGCAAAATATAAAGACTTCAGACTGAGTAAATTTTTAATTACTGGCCGACGTGCAAATGACACAGTTTATAATTTTCGATTACATGAAGATGCAAGATTCTACTTTCATGATAATGACGAAAACGATGTTGTTTTAATTGAAGCCCGTATATACCTTGATGGAGCAGAAGGTTTTCATTGGCATTTTGGTCTGGAACACCTAGCAGATTCAGAGGTTATCAAAATGCTTGATCCTTTTGATCTAATTTGTTACTCTGGCTTTCCAAACCAGCACGATAAGCTTGGAGGTAGGCCAATTATAAGAAGTGGGCATATCGCAAGCGATCCTCAATATGATTACTCCTGGGATGACAGATACCGTGGTAAATGCATTGCATATGAAGGGTTTTCATCTGAGGGTGCTTCTGGCAGCCCGATATTTGCTCCACCGCGAGGAATGCATGGCATTCTAAATTCGAGGCATGGTTATCTCGTTGGCGTGAATGCTGGTCATATTCCAAACACTACCGGACATAGCGGAATATCTTACTTTTATAAATCCACCGTAATACTTGAAATAATAGAGCGACATGAACTAAAAAGTATTTGCCTTCCAACGCGGTAAGGCGCATTAGGCGTAAGCCGTATTGCGCCGAATGGGTAATTAAAGAGAAAGGGTGAAAGCCATGCGTCCCAGTTTCCTCCTCTCTAGTCCGGTAGCCCAACCCGGCACTCAAGGGGACCCGGGGTTACGCTTTGGTGTATTTTCTCGGAGTCCGTCCGCACACGCCCCTTAGCACGGGCGTTATACGCAAGACCAGATAAACCGGAAAATCCGTCATTTCGGCATGGATGCCGAAATCCAGGCCATGGACGGTAACCAGATGGTTGTGCAAGTGCTTGAGTCAGGAAACTTGCCAAGCCTTAGTTTACCGTCCGTGGATACAAGGGCATCTGTTGTGACCACAGTTTGCCATCCTTGGACGCTGGATTTCGGCATCCATGCCGAAATGACGGGCTTCGGCCTACTTGAGTATAACGGCGAGAGTTCCAGCTTGGGAATACAGTCTTAATGAATGCCATAATTAAACCCATATTCTTAATCAATGAAAATGCCACCAACATTTTAATTAACGAAATTGGTGTAGTGGATACCATCCGGTTTATCAATCAGTTCTCCACCGGACATGGAAATTATACGGAGGAACGAAGAAAGATGGTCGATACAATGACGCTAGAGGAAATTATTGCCGGTATCGAGACTATGAATCAAAAATAACATGTTAATTTTTGTTTATTTCCCGTAAATTAGTTACTGGAAATGGTGGACAAATATGCAACCCTACCTGATTGAAACATTTTGGAGCGAGGAAGATCAGGCTTATCTTTGCCTAGCACCGGATTTGCCGGGGTGCAGCGCAGCGGGCAACACCCCTTTAGATGCGATACGGGAAATGCAGGATGCCATGTCTTCTTGGCTGCAAGCCTGCTCAAATATGGGCCGAGAGTTACCTATGCCTCTGGCTAAACCTCACAAAGCAGCTTAGGCTTTGGCGATGGGGCGATGGACACAAAAACAAACCATTGATTGAATCACTTACAGTGTTTTTAATTTCAAATGATTACTTGTTTGGTTATACTATTTTACAAAGCAATTCACACAATTGACGATTTGACTAAGTGTCCTTTATTATTTTTCTTTGTTAAGATAAAAACGCTGTATATAGCAACCTACCATGGCTTCTAGCTACTGCAATCCCTGCCGGAACGACTGCTTTGCAGAGGGTAGACCCATCTTAGAGGCTACAGCTTCGGGTATTACAGCGTTTTCATCTTTAAAATAGACCTAAAAATGAATATTCAAACAATCTCTGATTGGAAAAATATCTAGCACGACCATACGCCTATCTAGTAACTATTTGATGTTGAAAACGCTGAATATGAGGATTCAAACATGCTTTTAATACCTGCTATCGACTTGAAAGATGGCAAGTGCGTCCGTTTGCGGCAGGGGCGGATGGATGACAATACAGTATTCTCAGATGACCCGGTGGCAGTAGCCGGACGCTGGGTGGCCGCAGGGGCGCAACGCTTGCATCTAGTCGATTTGGATGGGGCATTTGCCGGTGCGCCACGCAACGGGGATGTCATTGCCTCCATACGCGAAACCTATCCTGATGTGCAAATTCAAGTTGGCGGCGGCATTCGTGACTTGGAAACCATCGAAGGCTATATTGATGCCGGGGTCGATTTCGTCATCATTGGAACCAAAGCAGTCAGCGCCCCGCATTTCGTCAGTGACATCACACTGGAATTCCCCAATCATGTCATCGTTGGATTGGATGCGAAAGACGGCAAGGTCGCCATAGACGGTTGGTCCAAGCTCTCCCACCATGACGTGATCGATCTGGCAAAGAAATTCGAGGACGATGGTGTCGATGCCATTATTTACACTGACATCAGCCGCGATGGCATGATGGGTGGAGTCAATATCGAAGCTACATCGCGTTTGGCCCGTTCGATACGCATTCCGGTCATTGCTTCCGGTGGCATCACCAACCTCGACGACATTAAAGCCTTAGGTGGTATTGTTGCAGATGGCGTGATGGGTGCCATCACCGGGCGGGCTATCTACGAGGGCACACTGGACTTTGAGGAAGCCCGGAAACTGGCGGAAACCTATTAATATGTTGGCAAAGCGCATTATTCCTTGTTTGGACGTAGACAATGGCCGTGTCGTCAAGGGTGTCAAGTTTGTCGAAATACGCGATGCGGGCGATCCAGTTGAAATTGCCCGCCGCTACGACTTGGAAGGTGCGGACGAACTGACCTTTCTCGACATTACCGCCAGTTCCGACAACCGTGAAACCATGGTGCATGTGGTGGAACAAGTGGCGGGAGAAGTGTTTATTCCACTGACCGTAGGCGGGGGCATACGCACACTCGAAGACATACGCCGGATGCTCAACGCCGGAGCCGACAAAGTCAGTATTAACACGGCAGCAGTGTTCAATCCCGAGTTTGTGCGGGAAGCGGCGGAGAAATTCGGCTCGCAGTGCATCGTTGTCGCGATTGATGCAAAAAGAAATCTCCCCTACCCCACTTTGCAAAGGGGTGCAGGGGGGGGGTTAAAATGGGAAATCTTCACCCACGGCGGACGCAAGCCCACGGGGCTGGACGCGGTGGAATGGGCTAGGAAGATGGTGGATTATGGCGCGGGGGAAATCTTGCTAACCAGTATGGACCGGGACGGCACTCGCGTGGGATTCGACTTGGAATTGACAAGGGCCATCAGCGAGGCGGTGACAGTCCCCGTAATTGCATCGGGCGGTGTCGGCAACCTTCAACATTTGGCGGACGGTATCATAGAAGGCAAGGCCGATGCCGTGCTTGCTGCCAGTATCTTCCATTTCGCCGAATACACGATCCGGGAAGCCAAGGAACACATGGCCTCACGCGGTATCGAGGTGCGTTTATGAGCAATTGGCTGGATGAAATCCGTTGGACTGCCGATGGGCTAGTTCCGGTCATCGCCCAAGAGGCAGAAACCGGGAAAATATTGATGTTCGCTTGGATGAACAGGGAATCTTTGCGCCTAACTGCCGAGGAAGGTTATGCTGTTTATTGGTCACGCTCCCGCAACCGCCTGTGGCGCAAAGGCGAAGAGTCCGGCCATCGGCAGAAAGTGTTGGAAATACGCTTTGATTGTGACGAGGATGTGGTGTTAATTCAAGTGGAGCAAGTGGGTGGAATTGCTTGCCACACAGGCCGGCATAGCTGTTTCTATCGCCGATTGAAAGATGGGCAATGGGAAGTGGCGGAGCCTGTTTTGAAGGAGCCTGAAAATATTTATAAATAGCATTGTAGCCCGGATGAAGCCGCTTGCGGCGTAATCCGGGAGAACATGGTCACAAATCCGGATTTTCTCTCGCCAAGCGGCTCCATCCGGGCTAGGGCCTTCACGTTTGCGTAACATCAGTTATTAACTTAACAATATTGGTAACCGTGGAGGTTTGGTTAGGGGCGATAACGTGAAAAACTTGATTCTTAAACATCTAAGGATATTACGTTCTGAAATCCAGACATTGCGTACCGAAATGCATACCGAGTTCAAAGACGTGAAGCTTCGCATGTCAGGTATTGAAAATGCGATGGTGTCAGTGAAACATGATTCCGCCGACATTCGCGGAGATTATGTCCGCCAGCAGATCAGCATCGACAACATTGTCGAACGTATTCAGCGCATTGAGAAGCGGCTTGAGTTGGTTTGAACTTCAAAATGAGATAGGAGTAATCAATAGGGATAACATTACCAATGATTATCCAACTAATATCGCAATGGTTCAGAGACCATAAAGGTTGTGCGCTGGATTAAAGGTAAGTATCATCTGGCTGTTCATACAGCGTTTTTAATATCACACGTTACTTGTTACGTTATATTTTTCTGCAAGGCCATTCACACAATTGATGGTTTGATTGAGTGTTCTTTACTATTTTTCTTTGTTAAGATAAAAATGAATATCCCAAGAATTAAACAAGATCTAGTTATTGTTGAAGAAGGCCCTACTAGCATGGGTGCTTATGTTCCCGATCTTCCAGGTTGCATAGCTGTAGGTGAATCACGCGAGGAGGCTGTGCAACTTATTCAAGAAGCCATTGAATTTCACCTTGAAGGGATTAAGGAGGAAGGCCCTGCGTTTCCATTCCCTCATTCATCCAGCGAATTCGTGGAGTTTCATCTTTGAACAATACTGACACCCTCAACCAACTCGCGGCGGTGTTGGAAGAACGCAAATCCCAATCTCCGCAACAATCCTATGTCGCTAGCCTGTATGCCAAGGGCTTGGACCACATCTTAAAAAAAATCGGCGAGGAGGCGATCGAAACGGTCATCGCCGCCAAAGATGGCGAACCCGACAAGATCGTCTATGAAATGGCCGATCTGTGGTTTCACTGCATGGTTCTTTTGGCACAGCAGGGTCTAGGGCCGGAAGCGGTTACCGCCGAATTGCAACGCCGCTTTGGGCTATCGGGTTTGGAAGAAAAAGCATCGCGAAAATGATCTATCAAGCTCCCAATTTTCGGCTACCCCCTGCCCCTCTTTTTCAAAGTGGGGTAGACATTTTCGGAAATGCTCTTAAGCTCTCCATTTTCCTGCTCTATATCTACCTGTTCCCGGCAAACACGCTGGCTGAAGGTCCACATCAAGCCGCCGTCGCCAGTGCCAACCCGCTGGCAACGGCTGCGGGGTTTGAAATATTAGACCAAGGAGGCAATGCTTTCGATGCGGCGGTTGCTGTCTCGGCAGCCTTGGCGGTGGTCGAGCCATCCGGTTCAGGGCTTGGCGGCGGGGGATTCTGGCTGCTAAAACGGGCATCCGACGGCAAGGAGATCATCATTGACGGACGTGAAACCGCGCCTTTGGCCTCCCATGATGCTATGTATCTGGATGCACAAGGCAACCCTATCCCCAATCTTTCTTTGGATGGCGCATTAGCGGCGGGCATACCCGGTATGCCCGCCGGTTTGGCGCATCTGGCAACAAAATACGGGCATCTTCCCCTATTGAAATCTTTAGGCCCAGCCATCCGCCATGCCGAATTCGGGGTCGATTTGGGGGAAACCTTTTTGCGGGCGGTGAAAATCAGGGAAGCTACCCTGCAAAGCTTCCAAGCTTCGGCGGATATTTTCCTTGATCATGCAGCTACTCCGAAAATTGGATTTCGCTTAGTGCAAAAAGATTTGGCGGGAAGCCTCAAGCGTTTGGGACGACTGGGCCATGATGGTTTTTATCGGGGCGAAACTGCCAGCAAGTTGGTGGAAGCGGTACGCAAGGCTGGCGGCATTTGGACACACGAAGATTTGGAAAGGTATCAAGTCATCGAACGTCAACCCGTAGTTGCAGAATACCGAGGCATTCGCGTGGTCAGCGCCCCTCCGCCTTCAAGTGGTGGCATCGCCTTGTCGGAAGCCTTGAACATCCTTTCCGCTTACGATCTGGAACACACCGCCCCGATTACCCGTCAACATCTCATAATCGAAGCCGAGCGCAGGGCATACCGCGACCGTGATCACTATTTGGGCGACCCTGACTTCATCAAAATCCCACTAAAGCAACTGACCAGCCCAGACTACGCAGCCGGATTGCGCGTTGCGATCAGGACTGACCGGGCAATGCCCAGTGAAAACCTGAGCGACAATGTGGCCCCAGCCTCGCAAGGCGACAACACCACCCACTTTTCTATTATTGACCGTCAGGGCAACCAAGTTGCGGCTACCCTTAGCCTCAACCAAACCTTGGGTTCGGGCTTCGTCGCCGAAGGTACAGGCGTGTTGTTGAATGATCAAATGGACGATTTTGCCGTCAGCCCCGGTCAGCCGAACTCATACGGACTAGTCGGCGGCAACCCCAATAAAATCGAACCGGGTAAACGGATGTTATCCAGCATGTCGCCGACCTTCTTGCAAACCCGTGACCGTATCGCCATTTTGGGGACACCCGGCGGCAGCCGGATTATCTCCATGGTACTGTTGGCCATCCTTGATTTTGCCGAAGGCCATGGGGTCCGGTCTTGGGTTTCCCTAGGGCGATTCCACCATCAATACCTCCCTGATCTAGTTGATTACGAACCAGGCAGTTTAACCGAGGAACAGATTCAAGCATTGCAAAAGCTTGGCCATAAACTCAAGCCTACCCCGAAGCCTTACGGCAACATGCAAGCCATTTTATGGGACAAGCCCAATAGGCAATTGGAAGCGGCCAGCGACCCGCGTGGTGAAGGCGCAGCTTGGGTGGGCAAGTAAATTGAGCGAGGTCCTTGACAACGGCGTTATAACGAAGTAAGTTTCAACCAAAAAACATGGCGAGAATCTCCCGCTTACCAATCACCCGGACGAGTTCCCGAACAGAGCAATATACAAAGAAAAGTACAACGAGCCACATGTGGATTAACCAAAAATGTGGCCAGACAACCTCCTCCATTAAATGACTATGGGCTTGCGCAAGGCTTTCGGTTTTCATCAGCAGCGGAGCGATATGCTCCACATAGCGAAACAGCATCGTGGCAATAAAATAGATGGATGTTTTCCATGCCACGTTATACATCAGAGGTTTGTCTGGAAAACGGTTGACAAACCGAAGCATATCCGTCAACAAAACGACTTTGCCAACAATTAGCGCACCAATCAAGGCATTGGCCCAGCCAGAAAATGGGACGTTATATTCCTTTAAAATTAATTGCTTGCTTATAGCCATCAGGCAGAATGTGATAAAAAAGAAAATGGTTGGCGGAAGCAGGGATAAAAACTCATGTTTAAGTTTGTTTAGTATATACAAAGCTGGCTTCCCCTCTGTTGTTTAGTTCAAAATTACCCAATATTCTTATTCATGGCAACCTAGCCTACCTCCACAGGCACATCCTCGCGTGCGCCCCATTCCGTCCATGAGCCATCGTACACCGCAACAGACTCATTGCCGAGCAAATATAAACCCAGTGCTAAGATAGATGCAGTGACTCCTGTGCCGCAGGTGGTGACAACGGGCTTGGCGGTGTCTATATCGGCCTGCCGGTACAGCGCTTCAAGTTCCGGCACGGGTTTCAGGCAGAAACTAGTTTCGTCCGATAAGGTTTTGTAAGGCAAATTGCGGCTACCGGGCATATGGCCGCCACGGACACCCGGCCTTGGTTCCGGTTCTGTGCCATGAAAACGGCCAGGACCACGGGCATCTAGGATTTGTGCATTCGGGTGAGCAAGTAGGGTTTTAACTTGTGAGAGATCGTACACCAATTCCCGGCGAAAATCGGCTATGAAGCTTTTTGGCTGAGTTTGTACTGGCTCCGCATCCACAGGTCGATTTTCTCGCCGCCAGCGCGCCAATCCACCGTCCAGCACCACCACTTGGGTATGGCCGAAGACACGGAAAGTCCACCAGACACGGGCCGAAGCCATGAAAAAATTGCTGTCGTAGGCAATCACTAAGGTATCGTTGCCAATACCCATCCTACCTACCGCTTCGGCAAATTCCTCCGGGCTGGGCAGCATGTGGGGCAGGTTCGTGGAATGGTCGGCGACCGCGTCAATGTCAAAGAACAACGCGCCGGGAATATGGCCTTGCCGGTATTCGGCTTTTGCATCGCGGTTTTGGTTGGGCAGGAAAAAACTGGAATCCAGCACTACAATATCGGTTGAGCCTAGATGTTCTGCCAGCCATGAGGCGCTGACTAAAGGATGTGTTTTTTCGGCTGTCATGTATTCTTCGTCCTTTTCAGCTTAGGGTTTGTGGATTGGGTTATGAGTTCATGAATATACTGCTCGTCCAATGTTTGGGTGTTCTATACAAAATACCGCAACAGCAATTCCAATATTTCTAGCGAGGTATCCACACCAGCATATGAAATTTATCTAAATAATCACAGCAGTCCTTGCCGTTGTGCCTCATACCAAACGAACGGCGATGTTTTACGAAGGTGATCTGAGTTAATGTTATTTCGCGCATAGTCCTCAAAATGTCTAGCTCTTATATCTCTATTGACGCTGCTGTCGAGTTTCAACCGTTCGATGGTAAGCTTGGCATCGCAAACAAAGTTGCCTGTTATTTCAGGGTTGACGAAAATTCGACCACTTGCCAGTTCTAACTGGAACATATCCGCTGGCAGAGTAAACGGATCAAGCACATCATCAAATGCTCTCTTTCTTGCATTCATTACCATGCAAGCTAGCCGATAATTACTCCACTCGTAGATCAAGCCTGAATGGGACGACTTGGCAACAAAATGATCCGTAGTTACCGCCCCGGTTGCGCGTTCTATATAGACAGCAAGATAAGCACATATTCCTTTATAACTCTTGTGCAAATCATCTAAGCATTCTCTCCAATACGGATGTGGATTAGTATTACTTGGCAAGGGTACAGTTAGATTGATATTGTTCTTTTTTAGCCAAGCCAGCCCAGGTTGCCGGACTTTTTCATCAAACTTTGCAGGTTGGGGTTGAGGAGTCACAGGAATCATTTCAGCCATCCTTTTTTTTCAGCTATAAAACGCCAGCGGACCCAAAATGGGTCTGTGTCGCCAAGCAGTCCAAGCAGTTTTTTGTGTAGCCCTTTAGCTTGGGCTTTGCTGAAAGATTTATCGCTCATGGCAATGGCCGCCTCTTCCAATGCTTGTTCGGCCATTTTTGAGCGTCCACCACTTTTCATTTGGTCGAAAGTTTCGCTCATTAGCCAAGTGGCAGCATCGCCATAACGGAAAAAATCAAGTTGATTCAACACAACTTCACCCGTAGCGAGCGCGTCTAGATGAAATAACTTATCTTTGTCTGATTCGAATACAGTTTCCGCCGATGCCATGACCAAAGGCGAATGTGTTGATAGAATGTATTGAACATCAGTCGTTTGCTTTAGTGAATTTGACAATATTCCGCCAACTTCCATAAGCGCGGGCAATATTGCCCTTTGCCAAAATGGATGCAAATGGGCTTCAAGTTCGTCAATCATTATGACCATGCGCCTTTGCGGGGTGAGACCTGACATTTCTGATGCTGTCAAATGCTCTTGCCAAGCCCATACAATAAAATAAGCCAAGGTTACGATTCTACGCACTCCTGCCGATGCATAGACTATAGGAACCTCTCCGTAGGGATGGATAATTGTCGGAATATCATAGCTATTGCCTGGTATTCGGGTTGGCTCCCCCGGCTTTAGCTCACCTAAGTCAGAAGGTGAAAAACATTTCAGCACAGCCTTGAATACCTCATAGCAAGCATATCGTTTGGGACTGCTTTGCCAAATCACCCAATCAAGAACTAGACCACGGATACGTCCGGGAGAAGCCCCTCCCCAAAAGACCTCTTCCCTAGTTATTGCGATACTTTTATTGTTTACTTGATTATGGCTTTTTTGTCCAACAGGATCCCAAACTGCGTAAGAGCCATCCACTCGTGCGTAAACGATCAGTCCAGCAATCACTGGTCGCTTATCCAATTGCGGCCACGATAGTGATTTCCAATCGTAAACTATATGTTCTCTGGGAAAAGTTGATTGCTCGCTTGCGATTTCAAAGATAATTTCGACAGGTTGCTTGTTTTGAGTAGGAGCCTGTTCATGGATAATGCTTCGATCCTGCCCCGGATGAAGGGGTTGTTCAGTCCAAGTTCCAGTCAAAGCCCACCAAGCTGTTTCCAGTAAAAATGACTTGCCTAAGCCGTTGTCCCCTGTAATGATATTTAATCTTTTTGCTGGCTCAAATTGGAAGATTTCAGCCGGACCTAGTCTGCGCGTTTCGAGATAGGCTAAAGTACCCCCTTCATCGGGATCAACGTCAGGGGCTTTGGGAAGTCCCAATTCTCGCCAATCTGTTTTACTTGCTTGAAAAATAGCATTATGGTCTATATCTGATTGCAAAGCAATTTCAAATAATGTTGATTGCTCTTCGGAATTTATCTTGAAATCTTCAAAAAATTGGTTGATAACGGCTTGGAAGGTTATATTGTCGGGCCATTCCCTCTCTCGATAAAGCCAAACCGCTAAATCAAAGGTTGGCAATTTTTTTCTGTTAATTTTTTTCTTGAGCTTTTCAATATAATCTAATTCCCAACCCCATTCACGAGACCCTGTTTTATGCAAGAAAACAATTGCGAATGTTTGAATATTGATTGATTGGAGTCCGCTAGCAGGATAGTCAGGTCTCAACCAATGAGCTATTGACTTGAATGGTTGATAAAAATAATTTGAACGCGAATCAATTCGATGATACTCTTGCATAAATTTTTTTGTTTCTGTATCCAATGGAAAAACAATGGTTTTTCCAACTGGCAATTCATGCTTTTTACAGACCAGAAAAGTAATCCCAAAAAAAGGATGCACATGTTTTCTTAACACAGTTATCGAATAAGCTATTTGTCGAGCTGTGAAAAACATAGTTTTATCGCTCGCGCAGTTGATTAACCGAATATAAACAAAACTCTTTGCTTAGTTCAATACCAACTACGGGATGCCCCATTGAAAGAGCTACCCTCGCAGTTGTCCCGCTGCCTAAAAACGGATCGAGTACGGTTCCTCCTGGAAGGCAACCTATCTTCAAACAACGTTCGACTAATGCATCTGGGAAAGGCGCAGTGTCCAGGCTATTCTGGGCTTTTGGTTTCGCAGCAATAGTCCACATATCTTCATCGACCTTTTGTTCTATCAAAGGTTTTTTGTCAAAATAATATTTCCTACTCTTGGCCAGAATGAATACATACTCATAACTCCGCCTAGGGCGATCATTTACATGTTCTGGTAAGCATTTATCACGATGCCAAATAACAGAACTTCGCAGCACCCAACCTCGCGCTGCTAAATCAATGGCTACTCGCCAAGGTACACCAATCAATGATTTTCTTTGCAAGCCAATTCCCAAGCCGCCAGATTTGTCCACTGCCCGCAAACCAAAGCGACGTTTGGCACTTTTCTTATCTTTACCCTGTGATTCGCCTTTTCCAGAATAATAAGTATCCCCAATATTAAGGAAAAGCAAGCCATCGTCGCGCAAAACTCGCATTACATAATCCATCACTTTACCTATGGCTGCAACATAGTCATCTACGGTTTCTTCCAAACCTATTTGGCCCAATACATGGTAATCCCTCGGCCAAAAA
>Ga0007801_10000530_pt1 | contig 12468 bp, 9 predicted proteins | sample CryBogmetaGMA2M_FD_60372 | JGI IMG/M metagenome (GOLD analysis project Ga0007801, IMG submission 60372) | Freshwater microbial communities from Crystal Bog, Wisconsin, USA - MA2M | ecosystem: Environmental > Aquatic > Freshwater > Lake | place: Crystal Bog, Wisconsin, USA | collected 2009-07-06
TCTGAAATAGTTATCTTTTTTGTTTTAGAACTATTATCATCTTCATCCTTTTTTTCTTCTGCAGCTTCTTTTGATTCTTCAACATCTAAAATATTTGGTTTTACTTCTAAACTAGGAGTATTTTTAGATGTTTCATCTGCCTCTAAACTGGAACTAGATGCAGAACTAGATGCAGAACTAGATGCAGAATCTGTTGAAATAATTGGGACTCTTGTAAATACTTTTTCTCCAAGTTTTCCAGATTCACCAGGTTCTCCAACTACAAATGTGGGTGAATCTTCTTGTCCAACTGCTCCAGTGGGTGAAACTCCTTCTCCAAGTGCTTCAGTGGGTGAAACTTCTTGTTCAGATGTTTCAGATACATATGTGGGAGTATTACCTAATTCAAAAGAACCAAATGAATCATCACGATGTTGTGGAGCATATGGAGGCGAATAAGGTTCAGATGTTAAATTAACAGGTTCAGGAATAGATGGCGTTTCTTTTTGTACGTTTCTTTTTTGTATATTTACATTATTTTCTTTATAAACAATTGCATTGATATCTTGTACATATTTTTTAGTTACTTCTTTAAGATTTATATTACCTACTTGTAACAATTTATTAACATTATCTGAATAAGACATACTTAATAATTGGTCAATATTATCATCTGTAATAATACGCATTTGTACATTCATAACTTGTAATTCTTGCATTAAAAGTTTTAATGAATAAGGTACTCTTAGTATACTAAATGAACGACCAAATTTACTTAGATTTTTAATATTTTGCGAACCATCAGGATTATTAACAAATTGAATTGGACCATCCGCATATGGACTTAAAAACAGATTTTTAGAATCATTATAAATAGCAATAGCACCTGTTTTATTACAAACAGCAATATAAAATTCATCACCTCTAACCAAGAAAGATTCATTCAAAAAATAAGACATACCATGACCTAAAATTCCATCGCGTTCCATTTCACCAATACGTAAACCACCATCATTGGCACGACCTTGTACTGGTTGTCTTGTTAAACTAGTATTAGGACCACGTGCACGATAATTAATTTTATCTTTAACCATATGTTTTAAACGCATATAATATGTAGGACCAATATAAATATTTGCCTCTAATTGGTCGCCTGTCATACCATTATACAAAAGCTGATTACCGCTTGAATGAAACCCTTCTTTGACTAATAAAGGAGCATAGGTTGAATAATTTGAACCTTTTACTTGAAATGCAGTGCAATCGCCAAATGCACCATAACTAGTGCAAACCTTACCAAATAAAGATTCAACAATTTGACCAATTGTCATACGTGATGGAAGTGCGTGCGGATTAATAATTAAATCAGGGCGAACACCATCATCCGTAAAAGGCATATCTTGCTCTGGAATAATGAGACCTAAAGTGCCTTTTTGTCCAGCGCGGGAAGCCATTTTGTCACCAATCGCAGGTATTCTTTCTTCACGAATTCTAACTTTTGCAATATTGAATCCTTCTTCTCCTAAAGTAATGAATGATTTATCTACAAATCCTAGCTGTCCTTTTTTCGTTTTCACTGAATCATCAATCCATAAATCCTTATTTTCCAGATTTGAATTTATTTTGCCAATTACAATAATTTTATCATTTAATTCCGTATTTTCTTTTACTAATCCGTGGTCATCTAAAAAACTGTAATCATAACCTTGTTTCATTTTAATTACGTTATTTTTTTGAATATTTGCAAATTTTGAACTAGTTGAACCAGTTATTTTTGAACTTTCTTCTCTTGCTTCATACATTGAATAATATGTAGTTCTAAAAATACCACGTGCTACAGAGGCTTCATTAATTAAAATAGCATCTTCTACATTATAACCAGTATATGACATAATTGCTACAATAGCATTCACACCATAAGTTTGTTCTTCATTATTAATATATTCCATATATCTCGATTTAATTAAAGGAATCTGACCATAGCTTAAAATAACCCCCATTTTATCAATACGCATTTGATAATTAGAATGATAAACTGAAACCGCTTGTTTACTTTGTCCACAAGAAAAAGCATCACGAGGCAATGGATTATTTTCAGGATAAATGATTTGATTTCCCATAACGCCCAAAATAAGTGAAGCATCTATTTCCATATGAGTGTAATATTTGCTTTTTTTAAGGTCATCTGGATTCATTGCAATTAATGCGGATTCTTCTTCTGATGTATCAACATAATCAACAATTGATTTATTTTTTTGTAAAACACTCATAATATTTTCTTGTTCTTTTCCAATATCAGGATATAATTTTGCTAAATCATATAATTTATTATTTTTTACACTATAGGTTTCGTCTGCTTTTTCTTTTAATCCAGAAATAACTTGTTCCCATGTAATTTTACCTTCATTTAATTTATCTATAAAATCTTTTCTATTATAACTTTGTATTCCATTTTCAATATAATAAATAGGTCTTGTAAGTCTTCCAGCATCTGTATAAATATACACTTCATTACGTTCATAATCAAATGAAATACTTGTAAATATTGGTACGACACCATTTCTTCTGAATAATTTTAACATTTCAACTAATCCAACTTCGCCATGTGTTGAAATAGGACTATCAATTACACCAATCCAGTTACCATTTACAATTATTTTTGAACTATTAGATAAATATTCAGTTGTACATTCTAACTTTAGTTTCATAGGAGTGTTTGCTCTTAACCATTTAATAATTGGAAGACAAGAGGAACCACTCGTAATATGTGTACTAATAGACATATGTTTGTGTAAACCAATATTACCGCCATCTGGAGTATCAAGAGGGTCAATAAATCCCCATTGTGAACTATTTAAAAGTCTTGGTCCTACAACTTTTGCACTAGAATCAAGAGGTAAATTAATTTTACGCAAATGTGAAATAAATGTATTCCAACTCAAACGATTTAAATCTTGAACCGCACCTAGACGTTTTGTGTGTTCTTCAGACCCCCAATTACCTTTAAACGCTTTTCTAAACCCAGTTTCTACAATTCGTTCTTTAAAAAAAGTCTTTACATTGGATTCAATTAAGCCAATAAAATTATTTTGATATTTATTTGCTTCGACAGGTCTATTTTTAATTTGTTTTTTCTCTTTTCTAGTCATTGTTTCATCATCTTTATATTCACCTTTATGATAATAATATTCTTCGTCAATTTTTTGTGTAATTGCCTTTTTTTGTATTAAATAATATTCTCTAAATAAATCATAAATTAAAGAACCGGTTAATTCAATTCTTTTAAAACGAAAATTATCGCGGTCAGTTGGTTTTTCTTCTTTAGTATAAACTTTTAATAAACGAAAAACCATATAACCTACAAAATACGCTTTATCTAAAAAATTTAATTCACCAATATGTGGTAAAAAATAATCAGAGAGAATTTCCATAACGCTTGATATAGTACCTCTTTTTGTAAAACTAGCAACATATTCTAGTGCAGTTTGTTGATTAAAAACTTTATTTGCATCGTGAATTGATGGTATAAATAAATCAACATAATTGCTATTTTTTTCAATATCTAATAAACAATAACGAATAATATCTTTATCTGAAACAACGCCTAGTGCGCGCATTAAAATAAAAAGAGGAACTGGTTTTCTAACATTTGGTACAGTTACTACAATTTGATTATTTGTATAACTAGGAGAAGGAGCAATAATTTTAATTGCCGTAGTTCGAATTGCTTTTGATGTATCTTCTGAAACTGACCTTATTTCAGCAGAATGACTGTAAATATCATCCTCTTTATTTTTTCTTATGTAAAGCATATTATCAGCAAATTTTTCCTGTGATATAATGACTTTTTCTTTACCATCTATAATAAAGTAACCTCCATAATCATTACGACACTCACCCATATTAAAACGAACATCTTTTGTTAATGATTTTAAAATACATAAATCTGATTGAAGCATAATAGGAAATCGTCCTAGATAAATTTTATTTAAAACCATACTATGTTCCCTTTTTTCATCTCCGACATAATAAATAAAGTCAACATCAACATCATAATGAACTGTAATACCATAAGTCATATTTCTTAATCGTGCATCATTTGGAAACATATAATGTGCATTATTATCATCATAAATAATTGGTTTTCCAAAATAAATATTTTTACCATTTCTTCCACCTAAATATAATAAACACTCATTACGTTTATCTGCTGATTCTCCTTCTTCTAATCTTTCAATAAATCGAATAGGATTATTTTCATGAAATATTCTATTAATACCGTTTTTAAAAAACTCATTATATGAGTCTAAATGATGAGCAACTAAATTATCTGGATTTTCCTTAAAATATTTATCAATTAACTTCCAAGATATATCTTCTTTTTTTTCTTCGTGATTCATTTTATATTATAATAATCATATTTTTTTAAAATGTAATTATTTGATATTATATTTATATTTAAATATTTTAGAGTAATTTAATATTTTATAAATATATATGAGTGACTATTGCGATTTAAATGAAAAACGTATATTAAGTGCACTTAACATGAATATGAAATTACCTAGTGGGGAAGAAATACCTTTTGAAAAATTAGCATGTCCAGATGATAATATTAAACAAAAACTTGAAGAACTTATAAATACAAAAAAAGGTGGTAAAAAGTATGGTAAAAAGTATGGTAAAAAGTATGGTGGAGGCAAATGGAATATTATTTGTCATGCAAAAGTTATATCATCTATTGCTTGGTGGGCTTTTAAAATAAATACAATTAAACTGGCACAAAATTTTAATTCTATTTTAATATTATTTTTTTTTCCTGTTGATAAGATGAACTCTATGATGAACTATGAAGCAGAAATGGAAACTCCTGCTTGGTTGTATGGTGAAGTTGAAGATATTTGTAATAATCCTGATATATCATCTGAATTAAATAATATTGCTGAAATGTTAAATTTAGAATCTGACAATATGACGGATGATAATAAAACTTTTTTATTTTTGACAGCAATTATGTTAGGTACGCTTACTACTGGAGCAACATTAGGTTTTAATGAACGCGAAGTAAGTGCAAATAGTTATTCTACACTTTTTGATTTATGTGATGGACAAGTACCTAGAGCGGAAATTCTTGAAATTATTATAACAGCAAATGATGTTGTTGATGTAATTCATGGAGATTCAGGTTTTAATGTCGGAAACAGAGACGGATATGATATGCCTAATGATGAGCATGGGGCAGCTTATTCTGAAGATTTTGTTCCAGTAGAAGATCCGGTTTATACTAATACTGTTGAACATGCAGAAGCTCCGCATTATTTTCCTGAAGCTGAAGCTGAAGTTGAAGTTCGAAATAGACCCATTGATTCATTTGAAATGTCAACAGGAGGTAAACAAAAAAATAAAAGAACTAAAAAATACAAAAATAAAAGAACTAAAAAAACTAAAAAATACAAAAATAAAAGAACAAAAAGAAGAAATAAAACTAGAAAATATTAATATTCTTTATTTTTCTTTGTTTTATTATTACCTTGTCTTCCCTTTTTAGTTAATTTAAATTTTCCTTTTGTTTTTTCAGATGAAAAATCTGTCCATGGTTGTGAAGGTCTATCATGTAAATAAGGTGCAAATTTTTCATACTGTCTATGCTCTTTAATAAATTTATCGGTATTAAAAGATATTCCACACGAATTACCAAAACGACCACAAAAGGACATATTTTTTGCCATTTTTGTATCACACACAATTCCATCTACTGCGCCATGTGGAGCAAATGGTTTAGGTCTACTTTCTTGAGACATATATTCTCTTGCATCTAAATCATAATGAGAACAAACTGTTCTTGAACAAGGATTATCATCTTTCTTTAAATATACGTCATAATGGTCTGCAATTATTTTTTTTGCTATATCAATATTAAGTTTTCCTTTATGTTCATCCATTAAATCACCTAAACGAACTAATCTTGCTCCTTGATGGCGTCTAACATCATAAAATCCTGAATTACTGCATTCCAAATTTCTTATTCTTTCATCATATACAGAATTGAATCCAATAAAAAATCCATTTTTGGTTCTCTCTGTATTATGATATTTTAATCCTAATTCAATTCTAAGAATCTCATTGGTATTTGTATCACCAAAAAGCCAAGAGTTTGCGTAATCACCAGAGTTTTCGTGCAAAAGTATTTCACAATAATCGTCTAACGTGTTTCCATATTGCATTGCTTTTCTTATTCTATAACCAATTGGAAATTTTTTTTCATATGGAAGAAAACCTCCAATAGTTGTTTCTGTACCAATTATACCTTTTGATGTAACAAAAAAATCTGTTCCACTCCATATCCAACAAGGTGAAGTTTGCATAATAAAACGATGACCTTTTTCAGGGTTTAAATCTAATACTATATTTGAAAATTGACCATCTATATAGTCACAAAAGGAATTATGTGCACAAACTATTTTACCGTCTTCAGTCCAATCTCCTACAGCCATAAATGCACTACATTTATCTTTTGCTCCACCTTCTTTTCCTCCACGATTATCTGAGATTAATGAATACCAATAAGGAATGGAACAATAAAAATTCCAAGTTATTATTTCATCTATACTTGTTTTGCAACCATTTGCATTACATCCATCCGCAATACCTTCCATTTCTTCATACAGTTCAGGAAAATCATCTTCTGTCATTTTTTTAAAATCTTTACTTACTGTTTCAATGAAGAATTCCCATGTTTGACCATATGATTCCATCATTAAAAATTTTAACGTGTGTTGAATTTCTTTAAATTTCTCAGCACATAAGTAACCATATGCATAGCCTCTTTCTTTTGGTTTTCCCTTAATTGAAATATATGTCCAACCATTTTTTTCATAAGACATTCCATTTTTAATTTTCATTATATATATACATTTAGAAAAGGTATAAATTAATATACTTTTATTTCATTATAAAAGTATATTTCTTTTGTTTCTGTTTACTTATGACTTTTCTTAAAGTATATTTTACATATTAATCATCAAGAGTCCCATCATAACAAATAATAGAATCCAAGGAAGAAGAACTAACAACCAAGATATATTTGTATGACCATCTTTACATATTAAATTAAGAATCCATGTCCAGAAAAGTATATAAATTAATTTAATAATAAATACTAAAGCTGTACTAGGAACACGACAAGAAAAAGAACCTACGGTATAACTATTTTGACTACCCAAATTTTGTAATAAAACCATTGCTAAAGCGATAATAGAAATAACAAAATAAATCATTGCAGGTGTACATAATTCTTTTACAGTTTTAGGAAAAGGTGCCATTATGTAATATAACTAGAAAAAATAATTATAAAACAGCTGCTCTTACAGTAGATAAATTAGAAGTATTTGATAATTGCCCTTTCCAAGGCAAAGGGCTTACTGGTGCGGCATAACCACTTATACCGTTATATGCTGTACCTAAACCGTGTTGAAATTGTCTTCCTAAATTAATAAAATCTTGTCCTAAAAAATTTGAAAGGGAACCGCCTCTTTGTCTTCGTCTTTGTCTTCTTCTTCCGCCACCAATAGAAAAAGGAGGTTGAGCTCCTGTAGCAATCATTGCTGTTTGAGGGTCAGTTGGATATTTATTAAGTTCTAAATAGTTACTGTTACCACTAATACCATCCACTCCTGGCCAATTATTAATAGATGGACTCCAAGCACTTCCTACTAAACCATTTGGATATGGGATTCCATTATTTCCAGTTCCACCTTTCATTGTTCTTTTATATTTATTACATTTTTTGGCTCTGCGATATTTTCCTCCAAGCATTGCTAAAGGTGCTACACATGTAGGACCGCATTCGCCGCCGCGTTGTGTACTTTGTGGATTTAAAAAATTAAAACCTCCTGCAGGAGGACCAGCAGATGGATATGCAGCAGCATTTGAACAAGAGCTTCCTCCTTTACCAGTATAAGCTAAAAAAGGATTAGGAACTGTTGGAATATTATTTGAAGGATATGCTAAACCCATTTCGGCTTTTGAGTCACCACCAAAAAAAATTTTTCTTGATTTTTTATTGCAACCTTTCATTTTGTAAAGTCTTTGAGTCTTTCTTCTAGAAGTTTTTTTACGACTAACCATATTTATATATTATATTAAGAAATTATTCAATATCAACATGTGTAAGGAAATGTCTGCGACAACACATTTTTTTCATATTTAATTCATCTAACACCTCACCTTCAGCTGTTTTTTCATGAAATTCTTTTGTTAAATAAATAACTTTATCAATATCAATAGAATCCTTATTTACTCCTTTTGCTAATTTCTTCTTACGAACTTCTTCAAGATAAAATCTATATTTGTCGGCAATTACCATACCGCAAGTAAAACATTTAACTGGGATTATCATCTCTTATATATTATATTATATTATTCTTATATTTGTTTATTTTAAATTCAATTTTATTTTAAATTCAAATTTTTTATATTTAATAAATATAAAAATATGAGTAATCCAACAACTAATTATAAAACATTTAACCAAACGACTAGTTTAATACAAGATTTATCTGGAATTTTTTTACCATTATCATTAGGAAATAATATTGGATATGATACTGGTTATAAAGTTGGTAGTAATGATTTAAGAAATATTTTTGCTAGTTTAGGCGCAGGAACCCCTATTTCATATAATACTGGTTATAAAGTTGGTAGTAATGATTTAAGAAATATTTTTGCTCCATATTCTAATAATATTATTACTCCATCTGGAACATTTACTTCTAATACAAGTGGTGGATATACAATAGTTTCTTTTACTGGAGGTAGTGGTACACTTACTATTAATAGTTCAATATCAAATACATTTTATTATTTAGTTGTAGGAGGCGGAGGACCTGGCGGTGCCGATTTTGGTGGTGGAGGTGGTGCAGGTGGAGTTCTTCAAGGAACATTTTCAATTAATGGTTCTAATACTATTAATACTGCAGTTGGTGCTGGTGGAGTTATAACATTTAGTACATCAACCCAAAATGGTGAAGACTCTAGTTTAAGTTATTCTTCTACAACTATAACAGCAATTGGAGGAGGATATGGAGGATGGTCTAGTGGGTGGGGTTCGCCTAAAAATCAACCACAGAGTGGTGGGTGTGGAGGTGGGGGTGGTTCAAGTATTACTGTTGCTGGTAGTGGTTTACAAGGAAAAAACGGCGGTATTAGTGGTAGTACATTTGGAGGAGCCGGAGGAGGAGGAATGGATACAGCTGGAATAAATGCTATACAATTCATATCAGGTAGTGGTGGAAATGGAATTATATGTACGCAAACTGGTATTAGTTTAATATATCCTTCTACATTTTGGGGTGGAGGAGGAGGAGGTGGATTAGGTCAATCTCCAAGTGTAGCAGGTAATGGTGGTTTAGGTGGTGGCGGTGGCGGTGCTTCAAGCGATACAGGTGGTATAAATCCAGGAACTCAAGGTATAGGTGGTAGTGGATTAAATTCAGGACAAAATGGCACAGCAACTAAAGGTGGAAATGGTGGAATAAATACAGGTGGTGGAGGAGGAGGTGGACCACAGCTTAATTCTGGTGGTAATGGCGGTTCTGGAATTGTTGTAATTGCTTATTTAACACCTGTATAAATTTAATAAAAAATCAATAATTATAAAATAATTTAAACATATTATAGAATACACTATAATATGCTTTCAAGAATAAGTGAATTTGCAAAAAATAATAATAATAATCGTTTAAACTGGGATGAGTATTTTATGTCTATTGCTCTTCTAGCCTCTTGTAGGTCACCTTGTGAGCGTCTACACGTAGGTAGTGTAATTGTAAAAAATAACCGTATTATCTCAATGGGTTATAATGGTTATATACCTGGTGCACCACATATAAGTCGAATCCAAGACAATCATGAACAATCTATTATTCATAGTGAAATCAATGCAATTACTGATTGTGCAAAGCGTGGAACAAGCTTAGAAGGAGCTAAAATATACATAACTCATTATCCGTGTCCAAACTGTTTTCGGTCTATTGCAGCATGCGGTATTAAAGAAATATATTATCATGATAATTATAATAATAATCCAATTGTTCAAGAATTGGCTACAGATTCAGGTATTTTAATTCAACAATTTTAATTCAACCGTTTTAATTAAAAAATGTAATATTGTTTAATTAGTATTATTTTGTTTATTTTTTAATATTATCATTTTTTTCATTTTATCAGGACATTTATCTCCGTAACATTTATTTTGATAATAATAATAATCTAAATTAATAGTCTTACCATTACTATCTGTATTATAAGTAGGACCGTCTGCATTACCAGCGACACATTTTTTATCACTAGATAAAATACAACAAGATGTAGCATTGCAATTTTTATTTGTTAATTTACCGCATGATGTATTCAAATCACCGCTAGAACCTTTATAAGATTCACAAAAAGCATCCGCGCCTGTTTTTATAGGTTGTTCTCGTTCTTCAAGTCCCTCAATAGTTACAACTTGTAATAATTTTTTGGGATGTTCATCCATATTTAAATTAATACCAATTGTATTCATAAATACAATAATAGCAATTATTAATAAAACAATAATAAAAACATTTAGAACATATTTTATTACATTTTGATTCATTTAATATAATAAAAGTAAATATTTTATATGTATAATTTATATATGTCAAAATCGCGTAAACATTCGAGAATGTCAAAGTCAATGTCTAAAACAAAAATGATGGCAAAAAAAACAGCTAGTACTGCAGTTCGCGGTATTAAAAAAGTTGGAAGTGTAGCTAAAAAAGCAGTTTCTAAATCAACTCCTATTATCGAAAAAGGAGTTACAACTCTTTATGGAACAATGGCGACAGGTTTTGATTTAGGTGTTAAGGGTGTTAAAAATGTAGCTAAAACAGTTTCACGAACGACAAAAAAAAGACGTTCAAATCATAAAAGTCATAGGAAATATTAAATTTCCTGTATTTGGAAACCTTTAGTAGTTTTAACTCGTCTATGTTTAACATTTTTTTTATGAAATTCAGTATGACAGCTTTCACATAATGTCATTAAATTTGCTAATTTATTTTTATGAAATACATTATCAGCGTTTTTAATAATTCCATCTTCATTTGCATCACTTTGATGTTGTAAATGATGTACTTCTGTTCCCATATTTTTACCACATTTTTCACAAAGACTAACAATCTTTTGTGAGTTATAATGAGAACCTTTGAGAGAAAGTAAACTAGCAGAATCAGGGTTATATTTCATTCTTATATTATATGCTGCTTCTAGGAAATCATTTGGTAAACTTAAAGATTTACAAACTTCTAAACCATATAAATTATTACCTGGACCATCACGCAATTTACGGTCATAAATAAGCATATCTTTTTCTTTATCATATACAACTGCCATATGTTTAAGAGCAACACTTTCTAAATTAGTAATTTCATCATAATTAACAATTTCATGCAAATGTGTAGCAAAAATAAAACTGCTTTTACATTGATATAGTCTTTGAATTCCTGCTACAAAAATGCTAATAGCGGATGTATTTTCAGTACCAGAACACAATTCGTCTCCTAAAATTAAACTATTTGGGTCTGCAAGACGTAATATGGTGCGAAGTTCTGACATCTCAACAGCAAAAGTGGAAAGTCCTTTAAAAATATTATCATTTCCAAGAATACGTGTAAAAATATAATTATAAGGATAATAACTAAAAGAAGAACAAGGGACAAATAGTCCTGATTGAGCCATAATGAGAGAAATCCCTAATGCTCTAATTAAACTAGTTTTACCAACAGCATTTGTTCCATATAAAAGCAACCCATCATTTTTTCCATTACCTAAAACAATATCATTTGTAACATATAATTCATTATTTTGTAGTTGTTCTATTAAACAATGACGTAAATTTTTAGCATCAACAAAAGATTTATCTGCCTTAATAATATTGGGTTTGCAATAATTATATTTTTTAGCAATTGTACCCTTAGCATAAAGAATATCAATTAATGTAATAAAATTAATAATAGATTCTAATTTTTGCTGATAAGCTTCAAAACTAATAACAAATTTATTAAATACAAATGCAATTAAATCTTTCATGGAAACTTTTATGGATGATATGTTTTTACATAAATCATTTATTTGTTCATCAATAATAGAATTATTAGCAGATGTTTGCTTTACAAAACTAAATTGTTTTTTTGAAACATTCAAGTCAAATATTTTTTTATTATTTGTTGTATCAAAATTTAATTTTACAATTGTGTTGGTAGAAGGCAAAGCATCTTCCAAAAGTTTGCAACGTCGAGAAGTACAAATAAGACTATAATTATTTTTTTCTGTTTCGTGAATTTTTACATAATCAGTTGTTTTACCCTTTTTTTCTTTATTTTCAATAATTCCACTTAAATATTCTCTGATAGATTCTAATTTTAATTCTGATTCTTTTAATATATCTGTTTTTTTATCTAATTC
>Ga0007801_10000532_pt1 | contig 12458 bp, 11 predicted proteins | sample CryBogmetaGMA2M_FD_60372 | JGI IMG/M metagenome (GOLD analysis project Ga0007801, IMG submission 60372) | Freshwater microbial communities from Crystal Bog, Wisconsin, USA - MA2M | ecosystem: Environmental > Aquatic > Freshwater > Lake | place: Crystal Bog, Wisconsin, USA | collected 2009-07-06
TCTGAATTTAAAGATGACTTAGTAGAAGTATTTGTAGATGAAGCAGTTAAGATATTAGCAGGAGATATTGAATCAATGAATCAATATCAAAGAATGACTCAAGCAGTAGAAAACAATAATTAATATAAAAAGAAATAATGGAAGAGAAATCAAGATTTTTAAAAAGAGATAGTGGGTCAGCTACAAAGTCTTACAGTGCACCATCTACAGGATCTTTAGATTCTATGGTATCAGCTTGTGTATCTGAACTAATGAATGCTGCAACAGCTATTCATAAATTACATTTAAAAGTAAATGGTACAGGATCTTATGCTGCTCATAAAGCTTTGAATGAATTGTATGATGCATTACCTGATCATGCTGATGATTTAGCTGAAGGCTTTCAAGGAGCTTCAGAAAAGTTACTTAGTTATACTGAAGTAGCACCTAAAACATTAAACAGTGTAGCAGAAGCTATTGACTATTTAAAAGAAATGATTACTATGGTAAATAGTTTACAAGCTAAAATGCCTTATTCTGAAATTGTTAATGAGCTAGATAATGTTAAATCTACAATAAACTCAGGTAAATATAAGTTACTTTTCTTAAAATAAATTTGTAAAATTAAAAACAATTACATATATTAGTACTATCTATTTATTTATAAACTTAAAACAAAAACAAAATGGCTTATTTTAATCATGCATTCACCAAAATGTTCTTAGGAACAGGTGTAACAAGGAACAACAGTAATGTTGGTCCACAATCAGTAACTAATCCTTACTCAACAGGTGGATTTATTACTACAACAGGTACTACTACAGCTACATTATCAACATTAGCTCCAGGGTACTTTGGATTTTTTGATAAGAACTATCAATCAATCAACCCAGCTTTAACTACTTATGGATGTTGTCCATTAATCTTAGCTAGTTCTTCTGTATTAGCTAAAGATAAAATTGGTCCATTTCATGGTGGTTACAAAGAGACTAACAAGTCTAAAACAATTAACCCTAAGTATGTACAACGTGCATACAAAGTAACTACTTGTGTACCTCAACAAACTGTAGTTTCTATTGGTACAACTCCTGGTACTTCAGTTGGTGGTTTAAACCCTAACAACTTCCAAGGTGGTACTACTTCTGCTACTTGTCCATTTGAATTTTTATGTGGTGAGACTTACTACTTAAGAATTGATATCAAAGGTTCTCCAGTATTACGTGTACTTAATCACAATGCTTACCAAACATTATCTGCTTACACAGGATGTTGTTCAGGTGTAGTTCCAACTGCAGTTGATGGAACTTTAGTAATGATTGAATGGGCTAAAGCTTTAGTAATTAATAATTACTTAAAAGGATTTGTTGCTCCAGTAGTTTATGATGAGGCAGGTGTTGCTTGGTATGCTCCAGGAACTACTATCACATTAGATGGTACTAACACTCCAGTTTTATCAACTCAATGGTGGGATGCTTATGTATCTCCAGGACATGTACCGGGCCAATCAGCAGGTTTACGTTTATTTGGTGCTTTTGTAGAGACTAAATTTGGTAACTGTTCTTTCCAAGTAACTGACTTCTTTGAAAAAGAACCAATTAAGGTTTATGCTTCAATGGTTGATTACACAGGAGATCCATGTGTATTTGAAGGAATTTGTGTTTACACAGATTGTTTAGGATTACAAGGTATGGGCTTTGGTGAGCAAGTAGTAAGAGATTTAATTAAAGCTGAATCTTACTTACAAAACTTCTTCCACTCTGATATCAGAATTAGAGAGATCACTCAAGGTTTTGACATCTTGAACTCTATCAATAGAAATGCATTATATACAAGATACTTCTTATTACATAGTGTACCAAGATTTAACAACCCAACAGGTGTATTTGATAATGACCGTTACTTACTAGAGATAGTAGTACCAGAAGCTAATCCATTAGTTCCAGTAGGAAACAGTGCTTTAGATGCATTCTTAGGTTACTGGTTAGGTTCTTGTGTTGACTGTGTTACATTAGAAACTGATTCTTGTACTTACTGTGAAGTAGAACCAGATGCAGGTGCATAATAATAATTAACTTTTAATAAAAAGGGGAAGGAGATTAACTTCTTCCCTTTTTTTTTGTATATTTGTAATATAAAATAACTATGTCAAAACATATTCTAAGTTTAGAAATACCTGATACAATGAACAAGTGTATCTTAAGAGTAGTAGATACAAGTATCTATTCTGATACTATTCTTGTTACATGTCCTTTATTACAAATAACAGCTCCAGGATTTATGCATCCTGTAAACTTTACTGTACCTATGATATCACCAGGTTTCAGTTTTAATATAACTGCTTGTGATTTAGAATTACAAACATCTGATTGTGGTACAGTATTTTATGATATTCCTGATGGAATATATATTATAAAATATAGTGTTGAACCAAAAGATCTTGTATATGTAGAATATAATCACTTACGTATTACATGTGCTAATACTAAAGTTAAAGCAATTTATTGTGACTTACAGCTAGGAGCATGTGATCCTCCAGCAAACATTAAAGATAAATTAAATCAAATCAGATTAATACAACAATACTTATTAGCTGCTAAAGCTTATGTAGAAGATTGTAGAGATCCAAAAAGAGGAATGGAATTATATAGATATGCTGTCAAATTATTAGATAAGATGTCTTGTAGTTCTTCCTGTAAAACCTGTTAAACTAAAAATAAACCAACTATGAACTGTTTAAACTGTGGAACCAAATTATCATGTGGCTGTCAAAAAAGAGTAGCTACTGATGGAAAAAATGCATGCAGCATATGTTTATCTGCATATGAACTTAAAGTAAAAGCTGCTAAGTTAGCAGGGTCTAGTGTACCAAACACACCACCAAATAAAAATATTATATATCAAAAACCTAGTTGATGCTTATAGATCCTTTAAATATATTTCAAGAAATCAAAATAACTTTGCTGGAATATATTAAGGTTCCTACTGAACTATATGCTATAGGAAGTAGAGCTAAAGGACATAGTAGTGGAGGTACATGGGACTTTGATGTTTTAATAATAACTGAAGATACATTAGATACAATAAATATAAATAGTTTTCTTAAAGAAAAATTTAAAAATAGACTTGATGAAAATAATAGGCATTTAAGAATAGATGTTTTTTGTATGAATAATGAGAACAAAATAAAATATGAAGTAACTATTAAAACTTATAAACATGCCCACTTATTATAAACTAACACAGTGTTATCCTTATTCATATAGTTTTTATACAACTACTGATTTATCAATATATGCTCCAGGTACTGTGTTATCTATTGGTGGACTTTGTGTTACATTTGAAGAAGTTCCTTCCCCCGTTACTCCACCAGTTCTTGTTATTGTAGATGCTACTTTTAATTCATGTAATAAATGTTTATATCCTTGTTATAATATTACTAGTTGTAATGGTACACTTGGTCCTATTTCTGTATTAACAGATTTATCATCATATGTAGGATCAACTGTTTCTGTAAATGAATATCCTGGAGAATGTTTTTTTGTAGAAGGTACAGCAGATATATTTTTATGTACTGACTCAATTACTGTTACTAATATACAACCATGTGATTGTAATTGTTATACATTAATTTCTTGTCAACCAGGATTATATCCAAATTTATATTTACAATCAAATACTTTACTAGAACCTTTTGTAGGTCAATTAATAAACATAAATGGAGATCTTACTAAAAAATATACTGTAGAACATTCTTTGCAATATGTAGGATTAGCTCCTGATAATGCTTCAGTATTTTGTGATCCTTTATCATTTCCTGTTAATTATAAAATAATATCTTTTATATATAATGGTAGTGAATATGTAATTACTCCATATACTTATTCTACTACAACTTTAAACTTTCAAGGATTAGATTGTACTGGTTTATCATGTGTTGCATCAACTTGCCCTACTGTAAACAACTACATTAATTTTGCAGATATGCTTAATGGTTTTTTTAATACCCTTACTTTACCTGTAAGAGCTTATCCTTATACTGATAGTGGAAATAGAACACAAATAGCAATAAGTTATTTAGCAGGTGATAGTTTTTCATTAAGTGTAGATTATTCAGGATTTGGTAGTGGAACTTTTAATTATCATGCTATATTTGTTGTAGATTCTTCAGGTAGTCCAATAAGATATTATAATGGAGATCCTATGGTTAGTTATACTCCATATATTATTTGTGCAGCTCCAACAACTTCTTATACTTCAATAGCTGCAGCTACTCCTTGTTATTCTTGCTATACTTTAACTAATTGTAATAGTAGTTTAATAGTTAATACTTTAACAGATTTATCTACTTATATAGGAACTACTATTGAAGTAACAGAATATCCTGGAGAATGTTTTAGTGTTGTTGGTAACTTAGATGTATTTTTATGTACTGATACAGTTCCAGTTACAGGTATGACTCCATGTAGTTGTACACCAGGTTGTGGTTGTCCAGATGGTTATGTTTTATTACCTGATGGTGTAACATGTCAACAGATATTAACTGCACCAGCTACTCAAAATCCTACTATATATGCTGTTCAACAAGCTCAACAATTAGCAGGTTATGGTGTAAATGGTGCTAATATTTATGAAGATATTTCAACAAAAATTCTTCCTATCAAAGGAGTAACAGGAGGTTCTTGGAAAGATGATAATGGAATAGGTGCAGCACTTACTTTTACTAATTATTTACCAAGTCCTAATACTTTTACAGTATGGCAAGATAGATTAAGAAAAGTTGGTGTAAGACCTAATCCTAGACCTATTCCTATAGACTGGACTGGATTAACTTGTTGTATTACAGTACCAGAAACAAAAACATATTGTATAGGTTTTGCTTTTGATGATTACATTAGAATTTCAATTAATGGAGTATTACAGATTCAAAGAATTCCTCCCGGAACTAGTCCACTCACTTATACTGTTTGGCACATAATGCCTCTTACTTTAACAGCAGGAACAAATAATATACAATATGAAGTTAATGGTTTTGCTCCTCCTGATGCTATTGGTTTTGAGATATATGATGCAACACCAGCTCAACTAGCTCTTGTTACAACAGAAGCTCAATTAACACCTTATATTAAATACAGTAGTGAAAGTTTATTACCACCTAATCCTCAAGCTTATTTTGATATAGGTGGTGTATCAAGTGGTTACACATGTCCTCCAGGTTACACATTAAGTACTTGTGATGGTATTACTTGTACACAAGTTTTACAAACTCCAGTATTACCTTGTTGTTATGCATTAGAAGATTGTTCTTCTGGAACAACTTATGTAACTAGTACAGACTTATCAACTTATATTGGGTTGACTGTTAACTTAAATGAGATCCCTGGTTGTTTATTAGTAGTGGGTATATCTCCTACTTGTACTGGATCTTTAACTGTAACCGTAGTTAGTTCTTTTGCTAACTGTACTTCATGTGAAGTAGTTCCTCCTCCTTGTTATACATTAACTGATAATTGCACAGGTGGTACAGGTTTATCTTTTACAGTAACTAATGATCTAAGTGCTTCAGTAGGAAGTGTAATAAAAGTTTGTCCTAGTGACTTACCTATTCCTAATCCTACACCTCCTAATCCAGGAACTCCTCTTGTACCATTTGTACCAGATGATGCTTTATTTCAGTATAATCTTATTAACTGTTGTGATCCATTAGATGTTTTAATAGTAACTAATACTCTATATCCTTATATAGGGCAAACAATTAGTGTTCCAGTATTAGGAAATAAATGTTGGACTGTTACAGAAATTTTACTTGTAGGTACCTCAATGGGTTTTATTGATTTAACAGGAGCTTATGTGTATACTGACTGTGGTCCTTGTATGGGTATTTTTCCATGCTCAGTTCCCTACTTACCAGAATTATTAGAATGTAGATGTCTTACAATAACAGATTCACCATTTTGTGATGGAGCAATAACTCTTACAACATTAGGACCTATTTCAGCAACTTGTGATGAATGTTTACCTCCTCCTCCTATATGTTATGAACTAACTGATTGTCAAGGAGTTGTTGATCCTTTTATTGTATGTGATGATTTAAGTGGTTATATTGGTTCAGTAATTAAAATTGAAGGTTGTGGTGATACATGTTGGTCTGTAGCATTAGCTGATACTTGTGATAATAGCATCTGTCTTAATGGAGCTATTACATCATTTATAAGTTGTCTAGCTTGTTTACCTCCTCCTCCAGTTCCTACTCCTTTTGCTTTACATGCAAGAAGAATTAAACCAGGATATTTTAGTACTAACTCATGTCTTACAACTGAGTATATTGAAAGAGTAAACTGTACTTTTGCTTTAGAAGTTTACAATCAAATGATTATAACTAGATATGGAGTTACTGTATGTTGTGATAATGATATTGATCAATGGGATATTAAAAAGCAAGTTTTAGATTTTGAGTTATTAACAGATCCAGCTTTGTGTAAATCAACTTTAAATCCATTTGTTCCAAGTTGTCCAGATGAACCAATTTAAGTTGCAAATAATAAATAATTTATGTATATTAATAATAATAAAACAAGAATATGAAACCTTTAAATTTAGATAAATCAGGATGTATTAATACTTCATCAAACTGTGTAGTATGGCAAGGTCCAGACATTGCATGTATTTCTCTTTGTAAAGGAGATTCAGTTACTGATGTAGTATATAAAATGGCTACTGAACTTTGTGTTGTAATGGACACATTTAACTTAGATAATTATGATCTTAGTTGTTTTGGTTCTGGTCCATGTAACCCTGCAGACTTTAAAGCTTTGATGCAATTAATCTTAACTAAGATTTGTTACATACAAGAATGTTCTGGTTGTCAAGATAGTTGTTATCCTTGTGGAACTACTCCACCAGTTGTTATGTCAGCTGGAGCCAGATCTGCTTCATTACAAGCTTACTCTTTACCAGGGGACACGGTTGTTCCTATTGCACCAGTATTTTATTATACTAATCAATATGGTGACTTAGTTACTACTATGCCTCTTACAGATTATGTAATAGCCATTGGTAACAAAGTAAATCAATTGGTAACTAGTATTACAGCTATCCAAGCTACATTAATAAATCATGCAGCTAGAATTACAGCATTAGAAGATGCACCAGCTCCAGTATTTGTTATACCTCAAATTACTCCAGTTTGTGTACTTCCTTCAGTTGCTACTAATATGAATATTGTATTAGCTGCAGTAGAACAACAATTTTGTCAACTTAGAACAGCTACAGGTACACCTAACAATATTTTTACTAATATTCAAAAACAAATACCTAACTTAAACTCTGCTCCTGTTTTATCTGGTGCTGGTGGAACTATGGCTTCATTACCAGGTTGGACTTCAACTATTCAAAATGAAGCTGATTCATTAGGAAACTTATGGATTACTATTGGTGATATGAGATCAGCTCTTCAAAATATTTTAAATAATTTAATACCAAGCGGATGTGCTGGTATTTCATTAACATTATTTGCAAGTTATGATACAGGAAGTAATTCAGTAACTATATTTATTAATGGTACTATTCCAGCATCTTTTGTTAATACAGATAGTTTTGGTACAAGATTTACTATTACAGATATCTATGGTTCAGCTACTACAGCTAATGTTGATATTATAAGTATAGTTAATAACTTAACAGGCTTTAATATTCCATTAAATGGTACTTTATTAAATGGTTTAACTAATTTAAGAATTGAAGGTAATCCAAACTTTACAGATGTAAATACAGGATCTCAATGTCAATCATGTTTAGAGTATAGTATTTTAAATCAAGGTTCTTGTCCAATAGTAACTTATACAACAACTAGTGATGCAATTAATTACTCATTCTTAAGTGATTCAAATACTCAAACTTATACAGTTGAATTATGGAATGATTTAGGTAATGTTTTACTTAGCAGTCAATCTTATATTTCAAGTTCTGTAACTACTTATACAGGTTCATTTGAAGCTACATTAGGAGTAACATATAAACTTAGAGTAACAATTAACATTGCAAGTGTAATAACTACATGTGCATTTACAGTAGTAACCGTTTAAAAATAAAGATATGAGCTGCCCAACTTGTCAAAATACTTGTAATACTGGAGATTGTGGATGTATCCCTCAAGGATTAACCACTCCAAATTATTGCCCTAGTGATTCACCTACATGCCCGGATCCAATTCCTTGTAGTGAAACATTTGATAGTGCTTGTATTTATTATACTGGTGCGGATCTTACTTGCTTTGATATTATTGCAGGTACTAGTGTGGAAGAAGTAATTACAATTTTGTCTAATGCTTTAAAACCATTTGTTTGTATTGAATGTCCAATTATGTTTAGTCCAGCTACTGCAGCAATAGGAGTATCTCTTACTCCAACTTTAATTTGGAATAATGTATTAGGAGCTACATCTTATGATGTATATTTTGGAACTAATCCTTTAACTTTAAGTTTAGTTTCTGCAGACAATCTTTTAAACTCTTATTCAATTTCAACACCTTTAATACTTGATACAGTTTACTATTGGAAAGTTGTTCCTAAAAGAGGAACTACACTACCAACTGCAGATTGCTTAGTAGTATCATTTAGAACTATAGATTAATAAAGATAATTTGTCATGGTTTGTTGGTTTCAACGTGACTAATAGGTGAGGTCCCCAGTTAAATTATACTGGGGATTTTGCTGTAATTAAACTTGTAAATCACACATTAAAAGTTTATTTTTAAAGTTTAAAAATATTTTGTATATTTATAGGGATAAGGATGATAAAAGAATTCAAAAAGCCAGATCTTAATGCACCAAGATGCAGGGAAAAGGTTCATACAGTACTGAATAAAAAGTTTGTAGAAGAGTTTGTTGAAAAGCATCCTCAGTATAAGAACTTGGATATCAGTGATGTAAGAAAAATTCTTAACTCATTCCATACAAAATTATGGGAGCATGCAATAAATAACAGAGATGGGGTTGAGTTACCTGAGAGTTTAGGTTTTTTATTTATAGGAACTTGTTTTAGTCCTAAAAAATATAATACTGATTTTGGTAGCTCTATAAAGAATGATACTAGAATAAGACATAGAAACTTTGAGTCAGATAACTTTCTTGCTAAAATCTTCTATACTAATTATGCTGCAAAGTATAAGTTTAAAAATAGAGATCTGTGGTCTTTTAGTGCAGTGAGAGAATTTAAGAGAGGGGTAGCAAAAGTTTATCCTGAGAAGTGGAAGATATTTGTACAGGTTGAAAATGGTAAGCACATAACTAAGTATTTGAAAAATGCTCTTAAAAATGATTGGTTCAAAAACATAAGTGAAAATTATGTAGTTGATTCTTTATATAATGAATTTGATTTAAATTAATATAACATGACTACAATAGGGGATACAGTATCAAGATTAAGAAATATTGTAAAGGGTGTTAAAGAAGATGCCTTTCTTACAGACAGATTCTTATACTCTTTAGTATTAAAGTATGCAAAGTCTTTAATTAAAAGACAAGATAATGAAAACAAGATTATGAGATTTCAAAGCTTGTTTGAAAAACTTCCTTGTATTGAACTTATTGAAGTAGATAAAATTGAAGCATGTTGTGGTGGTATTAAGTCTAATTGTACTATCATGAGAACTAAGGATAAACTTCCTACAGTATTGGAAGGAGCTTATGGACCATTATTTAGAACAATCAGTTCTATTGATGGATCTATACAATGTTACAAAACATATCCAAGTACTTATACTAACATGGCTAACTTGCCATCTTATAAATATAATAAAAATAAATACTACTGGTATCTAGGAGGATATTTATATTTTCCTAATATAATTTGGGAATCTGTTTCTGTAGAAGGTTTATGGTCTGAAAGTATTGAAATGTATATATGTGATGGAGATGTATGTAAACCTAGACAAGATAGTGATACACATCTTCCTGAATATTTATTTGCAGAAATTGAACAGTTTGTAATGAGGGACTTAGGAGTCTTAATGCAAACACCTATTGAAAATGCTGATGATAATAAATCACCTCTTAGAACCTAGAAAATATGTCATATAATTATACAGTCCGTTACAGAACCTTTGATCAATTACTTGATGATGTTCAAGTTGATTTTCAAAACTTGTCTTTACAGAACATGATTGAACCTCAACAACTTATTAAAGTTGCTAAGAGAGTTACTTATGATTTAGGTTTAAGAATCATGATGACTAAAGAAGTCATGCTTGATGTAAAGAATAATAAAGTAAAATTACCTGATGATTTTTTTGTATTAAACTATGCATTAATTTGTGATGAGGTTACTATAAATGAACCAGTTAGTCAAGGTACTCATATTGAGGAAGTTAGACTTACTCCAACATATAAACAAACACTTGATATAATTAGTCCTTGTACTGATGGAACAGTTAATTGTCAAACTTGTGGAACTGCTTGTGGTGGATGTAATTGTGCATCAAGTCCTGCTTCATGTGTTAATCCTCCTGAGACCCAGTACTGTGTTAAACCTAAAATACAAATTAATTGTAAGGGTGATACTTATGAACTTGTGCAGGTAGTTAAATCACAAGAAAGAACTTATAAAAGATTGTGGCCATTAAGAATGATTAACAATCCACAAACTATTGATTGTGATTGTCCTAACTTATATGCTAGATCTGAAGAAGAAGCTTGGATTAGAGATGGTTTCTTATTTACTAATTTTGAACATGGTAAAGTATATATTACTTATCAAGGACAACTAGAAGATGAAGATGGTAACTTACTAGTTCCTGATCATCCAGAAATTAATGAGTATTATGAGTATGCTGTTAAGCAAAGAATTCTTGAAAACTTATTAATGAATGATGAACCTGTTACAGCAAAATTAAACTTAGTAGAACAAAGATTAAAAATTGCAAGAAATTATGCTAAAAGTATTGTAAATACTCCTAACTTTGCAGAGTTGAAACAAGTGTTTGAAGCTAATAGAAAAGCAATGTATGCAAAATATTATGAGCCTTTCAAATCTTATCCTTGGAATCAAGCTTATAATATTAATGTTAATAATCAAATGAACAGATACTAATGGCAAAAGATTTTCAAAATACTTCAAGTGATGATTCAAGGACATTTGACAAAGCATTAAATGAAGATGTCAATGACTTTCATCTACCAGCCAATCAATGGACTCAAGCAAGAAATGCAATAAACAATTCTAAGTCTGGTGATTTAGGTAAGTTAGGTAATGAACCTTCTAATCTTTACTGTATATCAGCACCCTATCCAATTATTGGATTCATTCATATTATTGAAGATAGATGGGCTGTTTATTCTACAGATGGAGTTGATAGTGAAATTGGATTATTTATAGAAAAAAATTGTGGTCTTAATCAAGAAATATATAAAGCATATCAAACATTAGTAAATGATAGATGTTTAAATTTTAGTCAAGAGAATTTAGTTATTGGTGTATCAAAATCTAATAGTACTTGTACTTATAAATTGTATTGGGATGATGGATTAAATCCTTCAAGAGTATTAGAAATTGATGTTGATAATCCAGATAGAAATAATTATACAGATCCTAATAGTACTATTCCTTGGATACAAACTTGTGTAGATAGTAATGGTCTTGCAGCTGGTGGTTGTATTGAGTGTACAAACACTCCTGTATTGAATTGTGACAAAATAAGACTTGCTCATTTAATTTCTCCTATCTGTCCTAGAGTAGAAAAAGGCTATTCAGGTGGAACCCTATTAAATGGGTCTTACTTTGTTGCAATGGCTTATGCTATAAAGGGTCAAAAAATTAGTGATTGGTATGTATCAAATATTCAAGGATTGTTTAACCATAATAATTCTTCATCTTCTTTAGATGTTTATATTGATAGTATTGATTTAACTTTTGATGAAATAATTGTTGCTATTGTTTCTAATGTTAATCAACAAGCTGTAGCAAGACAAGCAGGTTTATATAGTACAAGACAAACTAATTTTAGTTTTGATATTATAAATAATACTTGGCCATCTATTCCTATTGAACAGCTACCTCTTATGACTCCTATCATTGATAAGTCAGATGCTATGTATAATGTAGGAGATTACTTATTAAGATCAGGTACTACTTCTAAAGAAGATTTTAACTATCAACCATTAGCTAATCAAATTGGAGTTCTTTGGCAGTCAGTAGAATATCCAGCTGATTATTATTTAAAAGGTCATAACAATGTTGGTTATTTAAGAGATGAAGTTTACTCTTTCTTTATTCAATGGATTTATGATACAGGTGATAAGTCTGCTTCATATCATATACCAGGTAGACCTCCATTATTATTTGGACTTCCTGGTCGGGATCCTAAAGTTTATGCTATGGATAATGACCCTTATGGAGGAACAAATGCATTAACTGGAGATACAATGATATTTGAAACTTTTAATACTGCTCAACAAATAAGTACTCCAGGAACTATATTACCTGAT
>Ga0007801_10000533_pt1 | contig 12456 bp, 10 predicted proteins | sample CryBogmetaGMA2M_FD_60372 | JGI IMG/M metagenome (GOLD analysis project Ga0007801, IMG submission 60372) | Freshwater microbial communities from Crystal Bog, Wisconsin, USA - MA2M | ecosystem: Environmental > Aquatic > Freshwater > Lake | place: Crystal Bog, Wisconsin, USA | collected 2009-07-06
GGGCACCGCCGCGCGGGGTCGCGTGCGAGGGCGCCACCAGCACCAGCCTGGCGGTGGGGCTGAGGCGGATACCGGCGGCAACATCGAGGCCGTCGGCATCGCTGGGCACCGCGATCAGGGTGGCGCCGGCGGCACGCAAGGCACCACGACCGGCGATGTAGCCTGGATCTTCCACCCAGGCGGGATCACCGGGATCGAGCAGCAATTCCCCGGCGATCCGCAGCGCTTGTTGGGTGCCGGAGGTGACGACGATGCGGTCTGGCGTGGTGAGGAGGCCGCGAGTAGCGGCCAGATGGGCGGCGATGGCGCCGCGCAGGCTGAGCAGGCCTTGCGGGTCCGGGTAGCCGAACCGGTCGTGCGCGAGGCCGCGCAGCACCCGGGCGGCAGCGCTGGACCAGGCGACGGTGGGGAACAGGTCTGGTGCAGGAATGCCGGGGGCGAGCAGGAGACTGCTATCGGCCACCGGCCCGGCGGCCGAAATCGGTGTGGCGGCAATGGTGGCGCCACGGGTGGAAAGTTGGGCCGGACCTTCCGTCGGTACGCGGCATTTGGCCCAGTCGCCCGGCGCCGGTGGGGCGTCTGGCAGATCCGGGGCGACGAAGGTGCCGCTGCCGACCCGCGCGCGCACATAGCCTTCCGCCGCCAGGCGCTCATAGGCCAGCACCACGGTTTGCCGGGCAACGCCCAACTCCTCCGCCAGATGACGGCTGGGCGGCAAGCGGGTGCCGGCGGCGAGGGTGCCGGCAAGGATACCGTCACGCAGCCGGTCAAAAACGGCTTGTTGGCGCAATTGGTCTGGTGCGATTGGCTTGATTTGGTGCAACATCACCGGCCAATTCTAGCCTAACCCTGCGACTCCGCAAGCCAACAGGATGTTTCGATGTATCTGCGCCCCGCTTTTGCCTCCGATGATCTCGACCGCATTGTGCCGGTGATCGCGGAAAATTCCTTCGGCACCCTGATCACCCGCACCGAGTCCGGCATGGAGGCGTCACACGTGCCGTTTCTGGTGGGGCGAGAGGGTGATGGGCTGGTGCTGTCCGGGCATCTCGGCCGCCCGAACAGCCAGTGCGCGACGTTCGAGGGTGGCACGGCGCTGGCGGTGTTCGGCGGCCCGCATGCTTATATTGCGCCGGGCTGGTATGCGACCCAACCGGCGGTGCCGACCTGGGACTACGTTGCCGTGCATGTGCATGGGGTGTTGGAGCCGGTGGATGATTTTGCCGGCACGACGGAGATTTTACGCGGATTATCGGCGCATGATCCGGCCGGTTTCGATCTGGACCAACTGGCGGACGACTATCTGGCCGGGATGCTGCGCGGCATTCGGGCGTTTCGCCTGCGCTCCACCCGCATTGAGGCGCAGTGGAAGCTCAGCCAGAACCGCAGCGTGGCCGACCGCGAAGGGGTGATTGCCGGGCTACGGGCCGAGGGACAGCACGCGACCGCGGATCTGGTGGCGGCAACTTTGCCCGCGCCGACATAGCGGCCATGCAAAACGCGGCACCGGACCCATGCCCGTGCCGCCCCCACCTCTCGGGCACTCAAGAATGGACGCGAGGCTTTAGAAGCCTTCGCGCTCCAGACGCTTACGCTCCATCTTGCGCGCACGACGCACCGCTTCAGCAGCCTCACGCGCGCGGCGCTCGGACGGCTTCTCAAAGTGGCGACGAAGCTTCATTTCGCGAAAGATTCCTTCGCGTTGCATCTTCTTCTTAAGCGCCTTGAGCGCCTGATCGACATTGTTGTCGCGAACGAGAACCTGCACTTGGTCGACAGCTCCTGATACAAGGGCGCCCCGCTTATCGGGGCGGCAAAAAACGTCTCCGAACGGGGCTGCCCGTCTGAGAAGGCCGGCGCTATAACATGGCCCCATCCGCAATCCAACCCCTTCCTGCAAACCTTCCGCCCTGGAGCGCATTATGGCCATCCTGAAAATCGCCCGTATGGGCCACCCGGTCCTGCTGCAACGCGCCGCTGAGGTGGAGGACCCGACCGCACCGGAGATCCGCCGGCTGGTGGCCGACATGATTGAGACGATGGAGGACGCGCAAGGCGCGGGGCTGGCGGCGCCGCAGGTGCATGCGCCGTTGCGGTTGTTTGTGTTTCGGGTGAACCCGGACCGGGCGACCGGCGATCCGGAGGATACGGCGGTGCTGCCGCACCGGGTGGTGATCAACCCGACGGTAACCCTGATCGGCGAAGATGCGCGGCTGCGCTGGGAAGGTTGCCTGTCTATCCCCGGATTGCGGGCCGCGGTGCCGCGGGCGTGGCGGGTTCGCTATGCCGGGGTGGACACCGATAATCAGCCGGTGGGCGGCGAGGTGACCGGCTTCCATGCCGGGGTGGTGCAGCATGAATATGACCATCTGGACGGTATTATGTATCCGATGCGCATGACCGATTTTTCGCTGTTCGGCTTCAACGAGGAGTTGGTGCGGGCGGCCCAGGCGCAGGCGGCGGCATCATGATCGGCGCGGTAGAACAGAGCGCCGAGCGCGACGCCGCGCTGCGCGCGATGCTGCCATGGGTTGAACGCCTGGGTTGGAGCACAGCCGCACTGGTGGCGGGCGGAGTCGCGCCGCTGGAGGCCGCGCTGCTGTTTCCCGGTGGCACGGCGGCGCTGCTGCAGGCCTATTGCGATCTGGCCGACCGGGACATGGAACAGGGGGCGATCGCGCTGGGGGTGGCCGAGCAACGGCTGAGCCAGCGCGTGCGCAGCTTGATTGCGGTGCGGCTGGAGCAGGCGCGCCCCTATCGGGCCGCCGTGCGGCGGGCGGTGGCGCAACTGGCCCGGCCATGCCACACGGCGCTGGCGGCCCGTTGCACGGCCCGCACGGTGGACAGCATCTGGCATGCCGCCGGGGACGCCTCGGCGGATTTCAGCTGGTACACCAAGCGCGCCATTTTGGCGGGGGTGTGGACCAGCACGCTCGTGTTCTGGCTCGGCGACCATGCCGAGGACGACAGCGCCACGCTGGCCTTTCTGGACCGGCGGTTGGCCGGGGTGGCGCGGATCGGCAAATTGCGCGGGCGGCTGGAGGGTGCGCTGGCGCGGTTGCGGCCGAACCGCGCCGAGGCGGCCTAGCTAGACCAGTTCCAGCGCATCCCCCATGGCAATCCGGCCACCTTCCAGCACTTCGGCGTAAACGCCGAGGTCCACATGGCCGAAGGCGGCGCGGAGTTCCTCCACCGGGTCCGCGTCGCGGTCAGCGGTGATCGGGTTCACTTCGGTGGCCTTGCAGCGCGGGATGCGGCGGGTGACGCGCAGGCGGGCACCGCCGACCAGCAGGTCCTGGCCGAGCCAGTCGTGCTCGGCCCAGGCGGGCACACCGGAAAACCAGATATTGGCGCGGAAGCGGCGCTTGTGGCGTCGGGCGCCGACGGCGGCTTCCAGTGCATGCAGGCTGGCTTGATTGATCAGGCTGATCACCTGGCCGCGCATGTCCCCGAAGACGTGGCCGGGGGTGTGGTGCAGCACCGGCGTGCCGCGCGCTTCATCGCCGAGAAAGGCGGTGAGCCAGGCGGCGATTTCCAGCCGGCCGGCGGGGGAGAGCGCGTGGGCTTGCAGCATGGCGCCGTCAGGGGCGATCAGTGTCATCACACCGCTGCGATCGTCGAAGGTTGAGCGCAGGGTTGCGATGCGTGCATTGCGCATCAGGCACATAAAATGGTGCTTGGGCAGCCAGGCGGGCTGGGCAGGATCAAACGGTGCGTCCCCTTGCGCGAGCGCAAAGGCGCGGTCCCACGGCAATGCCTGGCCGGGGGAGAGGTCTACCGCCTCCAACGCCTCGGCGGTGAGCCCCTTCACGGGGTAGCGATACAGGCGATCAATCTGCATGAGGCGCTCCTCTTGTCTTGCGCTGGATCATTCCCCAAATCGGCTTTGACGCATAGCGTTCCCGTTGCCTCAGGGAGGGACGGGAGAGCCAGTCGCCTCATAAGGGACATATGACCATGAACATCGAGAAATTCACCGAACGCGCGCGCGGTTTTTTGCAAGCGGCGTCTACCATCGCCATTCGCGACTTCCACCAACAACTGACGCCGGAGCACTTGCTGAAGGCGCTGCTGGATGATGAGGAAGGCGCGGCGGCGGGGCTGATCAAGGCAGCCGGTGGCGAGCCGACACAGGCGCGCAATGCGGTGGAAGCCGCGTTGGCCAAACTGCCGAAGGTACAAGGCGGCGGCGCGGGCAGCCCGCAGCCGACGGTTGAGCTGGTGCGGCTGCTGGATGCGGCGGAGGCGGCGGCGCAAAAGGCCGGTGACGAATACGTCGCACAGGACCGGCTGCTGATCACCCTTGCCGCCGGCACCGGGCCGGGTGCCAATGCGTTGCGGCAGGCCGGCGCGTCGCCAGTGGCGTTGGAAAAGGCGGTGGCCGATATTCGCAAGGGGCGCAAGGTGACCAGCCCGGCGGCCGAGTCGAACTTCGATGCCCTGAAGAAATACGCGCGCGACGTGACGGAATTGGCGCGCAACGGCAAGCTGGACCCGGTGATCGGCCGCGACGAGGAAATTCGGCGGGCGATCCAGGTGCTGGCGCGGCGCACGAAGAATAATCCGGTGCTGATCGGCGAGCCAGGCGTGGGTAAGACGGCGATTGTGGAAGGCCTGGCCATTCGCATTGTCAACGGCGACGTGCCGGAGGCGCTGAAGGGCAAGAAGCTGCTGTCGCTCGATCTGGGCGCGATGGTCGCTGGGGCGAAATATCGCGGCGAGTTCGAGGAACGGCTGAAGGCGGTGTTGCAGGAAATCGAGGCAGCATCGGGCGAGGTGGTGCTGTTTATCGATGAGATGCACACGCTGGTTGGCGCCGGCAAGGCGGACGGGGCGATGGATGCCTCCAACCTGATTAAGCCGGAACTGGCGCGCGGCACGTTGCATTGCATTGGCGCGACCACGCTGGACGAATACCGCAAGCACGTGGAGAAGGACGCGGCGCTGGCGCGGCGGTTCCAGCCCATCTTTGTCGGCGAGCCGACGGTGGAAGATACGATCTCCATCCTGCGTGGCATCAAGGACAAATACGAGCTGCACCACGGTGTGCGGATTACCGATGGCGCGCTGGTGGCGGCGGCCACCCTGTCAAACCGTTACATCGCCGACCGGTTTTTGCCGGATAAGGCGATCGATCTGATGGATGAGGCATCGTCGCGACTGCGGATGCAGGTGGATAGCAAGCCGGAGGAACTCGACGAACTCGACCGGCGGGTGATGCAGCTGAAGATCGAGCAGGTGGCGTTGAAGAAAGAGCAAGACACCGCCAGCAAGGAACGACTGGGCAAGTTGCAACTGGAGCTCTCCGGGCTGGAGGAGAAATCCAACGCCATGACCGCGGCGTGGAAGGCCGAGAAGGACCAGTTGCAGGGCAGCCAGAAGATCAAGGAGCAGTTGGATCAGGCGCGCAACGAGGAGGAGATGGCGAACCGGCGCGGCGATTTCGCCCGGGTTTCGGAGCTGCGCTATGGCGTGATCCGCGATCTGGAAGCCAAGCTGGCGGCGGCACAGGATGGCGGCAAGCTGGTGAACGAGGCGGTGACGGAGGAGCAGATTGCCTCCGTGGTGTCGCGTTGGACCGGGGTGCCGGTGGATAAGATGCTGGAAGGCGAGCGCGGCAAGTTGCTGCGCATGGAGGATGAACTCCGGCGCCGGGTGATTGGCCAGGAAGATGCGCTGCGGGCGGTGGCACATGCGGTGCGGCGGGCGCGGGCCGGGTTGCAGGACCCGAACCGGCCGATTGGCAGCTTCCTATTCCTCGGGCCGACCGGGGTGGGCAAGACCGAGCTGACCAAGGCGCTGGCAGGCTTCCTGTTCGACGACGAAAAGGCGCTCCTGCGCATCGACATGAGCGAGTTCATGGAGAAGCATGCGGTGTCTCGCCTGATCGGCGCCCCGCCGGGCTATGTGGGCTACGACGAAGGCGGTGTGCTGACCGAAGCGGTGCGGCGGCGGCCGTATCAGGTGATCTTGTTCGACGAGGTGGAAAAGGCGCACGAGGACGTGTTCAACGTGCTGCTGCAAGTCCTCGATGATGGGCGGTTGACCGACGGCCAAGGCCGGACGGTGGACTTTAAGAACACCATCATTGTGCTGACCTCCAACCTCGGCAGCGACATCCTGGCCGCCCAGCCGGATGGGGCCGATCTGGCCATGGCGCATAAAGGGGTGATGGAAGCGGTGCGGCAGCATTTCCGGCCGGAATTCCTGAACCGGTTGGACGAGATCGTGCTGTTCCGCCGGCTGCAACGGGTGGATATGGCCGATATCGTCAAGATCCAGATGCAGCGGCTGCTGGCGTTGCTGGAAGATCGGCACATTAAGCTCGATCTGGACCAGGCGGCGACGGATTGGCTGGCGGCGGAAGGGTATGACCCGGTGTATGGCGCCCGGCCGCTGAAGCGGGTGATCCAACGCAGCCTGCAAAATCCCTTGGCCGGATTGATCCTGGAAGGCGCGATCAAGGATGGCGACAGCGTGCCGGTGACGGCGGGTAAAGAGGGGCTGGTGATCGCCGGCGCGCTGGCGGACGCGGCCTGAAGCCAAACGAAAAAGGCCAGGGGTGGTGCCCCTGGCCTTGTGTTCAGGCGGTTCTGGGACGGTTAGCCGCGCTCGTCGCAGCCGCGGGCGGTGATGCGGCAGCGGCGGCCGCCTTGGTTGGAACACCCTTCCAAAGCGGCTTCCTCGGCGCGGCGGAGGCTATCGCGGGTTGCCCAGCCATAGCCGCCGCGTTCACCGGAGGCGACGGCGGCGCACATACGGCGGAAATTGGTGGCGATCCGGCAGCCGCGGCCACAATCTTCCAGCGCCCTATCTTCCGCGCTGCGCCGACCGGGATAATTGAAGGACACTACGGCGCGACCATCCCGATCCACGGCGATGGCGCCGTCGGCAAGGGCGGTCATCGGAGCGACCGAGGCGGTAATCAGCACCGCGACGGCAAAAAAAGCAGACAGTTTCATCTCAATATCTCCGGGCCTGGAAAAAAAATGCCTCACAGATTTATTTCTGTGAGGCATTATTGGCAATATTAGGGCGATCAGGCGTTGATGCGCACCGGCATGCTCAGGTAGCCCTTCACGAAGGTCGAATAGACCCGTTCCGGTTCGGCCAGCACTTCGAGATTCAGGTCGCGCTTGAGGATTTCTTCCCAGACGATCTTCAACTGCATTTCCGCCAGCCGGTTGCCGACACAGCGGTGGATGCCGAAGCCGAAGGAGAGATGCTGGCGCGGGCGTTTGCGGTCGATGATGAAGGCGTCCGGATTTTCGATCATTTCATCGTCGCGGTTGCCGGACACGTACCACATCACCACGCGGTCCCCGGCTTTGATCATCTTGCCGCCGACTTCCGTGTCCCGCGTCGCGGTGCGGCGCATATGGGCCAGCGGGGTCTGCCAGCGGATGATTTCCGGGATGGTGCTGTCCAGCAGATCGTGGTTGGCGCGCAGCTTGGCATATTGGTCCGGGTTTTTGCTGAACGCGTAGAGCCCGCCGGTGAGCGAGTTGCGGGTGGTATCGTTACCGCCGACGATCAGCAGGATGATGTTGCCGAGGAATTCCATCCGATCCATGTTCCGGGTCGCATCGGAATGCGCCATCATCGAGATCAGATCGTTGCCCGGGGTGTTGGAATTGACGCGTTCATTCCACAAATTCATGAAATAGGCGCCGCATTCCAGCAGTTCGGCCCGACGTTGCTCTTCGGTTTCGATAATCCCCATGCCGGGGGCGGCGGTGGCGACATCGGACCAGCGGGTGAGTTTGCGGCGCTCGGCAAACGGGAAATCGAACAGGGTGGCCAGCATCTGCGTGGTCAGTTCGATGGAGACGCGGTCCACCCAATCGAAGCTTTCATTGCGCGGCAGGCCATCGAGAATGGCGCAGGCGCGTTCGCGGATGATGCCTTCGAGCTTGGCAAGGTTGCCCGGTGCGACGATCGGGCTGACGGTGACACGCTGGGCATCATGCTTCGGCGGGTCCATGGCGATGAACATCGGCATGATGAAGTCTTTCGCCTGGTCGCGGATGGTGATGCCACCGAGGCCGGCTTCCGACGAAAAGGCGGCGTGGTTGGTGTCCACCGCCATGATGTCCTTATACTTGGTGATCGACCAATAAGGGCCAAATTCACTGTCGCGGCAGTAATGCACCGGGTCTTCCCGGCGCAAGCGGGCGAAGAACGGCCACATGGTGTTGCTTTTGAAGCGGTGCGGCTGGGCGACGTTAAAGTCTTCCAACGGTGTGGCGAGCGCCTCGGCTTCCGCTTCGCGGAGGAGGTCAATCGGAGCGTCGTTCATCCCAGATCCTTTGGCTACAAGGTTATTTGACGGCACTATAGACGTAAAACTGATAAAAATGCGAGAGCCGTCACAAAACGCCGTTGGCACCGGGTTAGCGATCGCAACGAGTGGTAAATCCTTGCGAAATATGCTGTCTGCAGGCCGTAGCGGCCGTATGGCACCAAGGAGACTGGCTGGATGAAGATTGCGATGATCGGCGGCGGCTATGTTGGCCTGGTGTCCGGAGCGTGCTTCGCCGAGTTCGGGGTTGATGTCGCGGTGGTGGAGACCGAGCCGGGGCGGCTGGCAGCGCTGCGGGCCGGGCAAATGCCGATTTATGAGCCGGGACTGGCGGATTTGGTGACGCAGAACGTCGCCGCCGGTCGGCTGTCGTTCGGGGACGATCTGAGCGCGGCGCTGGCGGAGGCGGAGGCGGTGTTCATCGCGGTGGGCACGCCGACGCGGCGCGGCGATGGCCATGCCGATCTGACCTATGTGTACGCGGCGGCCGAGCAGGTGGCGCGGGCGCTGACGGCGCCGGCGGTGATTGTGACCAAATCCACCGTGCCGGTGGGCACGGGCCGACGCATTGCCGAGATTGTGCGGGCAGCGCGGCCGGATTTGGATTTCGATGTTGCGTCCAACCCGGAGTTTCTGCGCGAGGGCAGCGCGATCGGCGATTTCATGCGGCCGGACCGGGTGGTGATCGGCTGCGAGAGCGCGCGGGCGCGCGATGTGCTGGGGCGGCTGTATCGGCCGCTCTCGTTGATTGAGGCGCCGATTTTGTTCACCGGGATTGAAACGGCCGAGTTGACCAAATACGCCGGCAATTCCTTTTTGGCGATGAAAGTGACTTATATCAACGAGATGGCCGATTTGTGCGAGAAGGTCGGCGCGGATATCCACGATGTTGCCAAGGGCATTGGGCTGGATGGGCGGATCGGCCGCAAGTTTCTGCACCCCGGGCCGGGCTTTGGTGGCTCCTGTTTCCCCAAGGATACGCTGGCACTGGTGCGCATCGCCCAGGAGGCCGGGGCGCCGAGTCGGCTGGTGGAAACGGTGGTGGCGGTGAACGACGCGCGGAAATCCGGCATGGCGGCGCGGATTGTGGCGGCGTGTGGGGGGGCTGTGCGCGGCAAGACGATCGGTGTGCTGGGCCTGACCTTCAAGCCGGAAACGGATGATATGCGCGACAGCCCGTCGCTGCCGATTGTGTCCCGCCTGGTGGAAGATGGCGCGGTGCTGCGCTGCTATGACCCTGAGGGAATGGCGGCGGCGCGGCCGTTGCTGCCGGAGGCGGTGCAGTATTGTCGGGATGCGATGGATGCGGCGAGCGGGGCGGATGTGCTGGTGCTGATCACCGAATGGAATGAGTTCCGCGCTTTGGCGCCGGCCAAGCTGGCGAGCACCATGCGGGGCCGGGTGGTGGTGGATTTGCGCAACGTGTACGACCCGGTGGCGATGCGACAGGCCGGGCTGGCCTATCACAGCATCGGTCGGCCGGCGCTGTGAACGGCAGATCTTAACCCGGATTTCCCGCCGTGCCGCGTTGCTGGCGATATCCGGTTTTGCCCACGCTTTCAGCCGTGCTGGCCTGGTCGCTGCCAATACGAACGATTTGACGAGGACGTTTCCATCGGCTTTCATCGTCTCACAAAAGGCATAAATTCCTGATAATTTTAAGGATTTGTAATGTCGATCGCGCCGGGCACGGGACTGATCATCAACGTTAGCTACGATAGCAGCGTTGCTTCCGCGCCGCGCGGATTTATGACCGCTTAATGGCGCACGATATCCCGAACCCGGACTTGCTGGCGCGCATCCCGCTGCGGGCGCGCGCGGTGCTGGAAATCGGCTGCAGCCGCGGGGCGCTGGGGGAAGAGTACAAGCGGCGCAATCCGGCCTGCCGGTATTTTGGCATTGAACGGGACCCGGACGACGCCCAGGTGGCGGCAACACGGATCGACCACGTCGCCATTGCCAATGTTGAGGCGGACCCCCTGCCCTTCGGCGCGCAAACCTTCGACTGCATCGTCTACGGCGACGTGCTGGAGCATTTGGTTGATCCGTGGGCGGTGCTGAAAACCCAGATGCGGGCGCTGCGGCCGGACGGGGTGGTGGTGCTGTGTGTGCCCAATGTGGAGCATTGGAGCTTTATCGAGGCGCTGCTGCGCGGCAGCTTCGATTATGCCGAGGAAGGGCTGTTCGACCGCACCCATCTGCGCTGGTTCACCGAGGAGACAATGCGACGGGCATTGCGCGATGCCGGGCTGGTGGTGGGTGAGGTGATGCCGCGCGTGTTCGGCAAGCCGGCCGCCGAAGGTTTTGTGCGCGCGATGCGGCCGACGCTGGCGGCGCTGGGGATCGACGAGGCCAACTACCTGCGCCGTGCCGAGGCGCTGCAACTGGTGGTGCGGGCGCAGCACCAGTTGGCGGAGCGGCTGACGGTGATCTCCACCATGTTGCCGCCGATTGGCGGGGTGAGCCATGTGCGGGTGATTGAGCCGCTGGCGGCTATGGCGAGCGACCCGAGCGTGGACACCCAGGTGACGGCCACCATCGAGATGCTGGACGTGCCGGAGACGCCGCGCATCTTTATTCTGCATCGCCCGGCGCTGATCGGCGAGGCCGGGTTGGCGCCGATCCGGGCGCTGCTGGCGCGCGGCTATCTGGTGGTATGCGAATTCGACGATAATCCGGATTTCATCCCGGCGACCATGCATCCGGAGATGTGGAATTTCCGCGCCGTGCATGCGGTGCAAACCTCGACCGCGCCGTTGGCGGAGCGTATTCGCCCGGACAATCCCGAGGTGCGGATTTTCCCCAACGCTATCGCCCGGCTGCCAGAACCGGCCAATTTCGGCGATCCGGCGCGGATGAACCTGCTGTTTGCCGGATTGAACCGGCATGACGACTGGCCGCCTTATCTAGAGGCGCTGAATGCGGTGGCGGCGCTGGCGGGGGAGCGGCTGACCTTTCATATCGTCGCCGATCGCGAGGCGTTCGACGCGCTGCAAACGCCGCACAAGACCTTTACCCCGATGTGCGGCTACGAGACCTATCAGATGCTGCTAGGGCAGTGCGAGATCTCGTTTATGCCGTTGGCGGACAACGTTTTTAATCGCGGTAAGTCCGATCTGAAGTTTATCGAGGCCGGGGCGCATCGGGTGGTGCCGCTGGCGAGCCATGTGGTTTACGCCAACTCGATCGAGGATGGCCGCACCGGTCTGCTATTCAGCACGCCGGAGGAGTTGCGCTATCGGTTGGCACGGCTGCTGGCGGACCCGGCGGCGGCGTTGCAGATTGCCGAGGCGGCGCGCACCGAGGTCGCCACCAACCGGATGGCGGCCTATCAGGTGGATGAGCGGATCGCCTGGTACCGGGATTTATGGGCCCGGCGGCAGGCGTTGCATGCGGCCTTGCTGGCGCGGTTGCCGCAATTGGCTGAGGGGGCCGGCGGGAGTGGCTGACATGCCGGCCAAAGCGGGCGATCTGCCGAAATATCTCGACGCCGGTAACGCCGCCAACGCGGCGCGCAACTGGAAGGCGTGCCAGGAAAATTACGCGCGGGCTTTGGAGATCGACCCGAAGCTGGCCAGCATTTGGGTGCAATATGGCCATGCGCTGAAGGAACAGGGGTTCCATAAGGAGGCTGAGGCGGGGTACCGCCGGGCCATCGAACTGGTGCCGGAGAGTGCAGATACCTGGTTGCAGCTTGGCCATGTGTTAAAATTGCAGGGCAAGTTGAAGGCGGCGCTGGTTGCCTATGCCCGGGCCTATGACGCCGACCCGACGGCGCGCGATCCGCAGATTGAACTGGCGCACCTGACCCGGATCGACTTTGCCGGGCTCGGCCCGGCGCGCGCGGATGTGCTGGCGCCTAAGCCAGTGCATCATCGGAACTGGCGGCAGACTCTGGCGCTGCTGGGCGCCCGGATCGCCAGCCTGCGCTACCAGGGCAATCAGATCCGTTCCATCTGGCCGAGCGGCAGCATTGCGCTCGGGCCGAAGGTGGCGATCTTTGTGCACTACGATGCCGATGGTTGCGTGCAGGATTTCGTCTTCACCTATCTGAGCGCCTTGCAGGCGGCTGGGCTGTCGGTCGTGTTCGTGTCCAACTGCCCGGTGCTGCCGGAGCGGGATATGGCGCGGCTGCGAGGGGGCTGTGCTGCGAT
>Ga0007801_10000536_pt1 | contig 12440 bp, 11 predicted proteins | sample CryBogmetaGMA2M_FD_60372 | JGI IMG/M metagenome (GOLD analysis project Ga0007801, IMG submission 60372) | Freshwater microbial communities from Crystal Bog, Wisconsin, USA - MA2M | ecosystem: Environmental > Aquatic > Freshwater > Lake | place: Crystal Bog, Wisconsin, USA | collected 2009-07-06
GTCTCTTCATGGCCGAAAGCAGTCGTTTAAGACCATCGGATAACAAATCCTTTGGTATATGAAGATCTGGGGACAATACAACTGTTGGTCAAGAGTTCGAATCTCGACCGACCCACCAGTTATACAAAAGCCACCTTCGGGTGGCTTTTTCTTTTTACATTTATAAATCGCTAACTATTAAGTCATATGGGCACAACAGACATCTAGCCACCTATTTAATCTAGCTTTTTCATATGGGTAGTGGAATCGCTTCTTGAACTCGGTTCGTGTTTTACACTGCTTTCCAGCCTCTAAGCACAGCTTGAGAGTCCATTTGGCAGGGACCGTCGCTTTTCTTTTGAAGTCTTTGATGTGGGCCGTACATTTGGTGATCCACCCTCTTTTAATGGCTTTTGAATAACTTACGGGACTCTTCTTTTCCCAATCTTCTCTTGTTGGGTATTGTTTTGCTGCCTCTATACAACGATCAAGAGTCCAATAAATATCTTCAGTCTGAGATTGACTTATGCACCAGTTTTTCTCTGGCAATGTAGTTCTAAATTGCTTATGGAGAGGTATATGATATCTTTGAGCTTGCATGCTTGTCTCTACTTAATGTTTTTTGAGTTGATAAAGCGAGGATTGCTGAGGTCTTAATTCAGATTGGCTTAAATTTTGATGATTAATTCCCAAAATCCCTCGAATTTTTATTCAAGGGATTTTTTATCTTCTACTTAGGCTTTTGAGTCTCAATCCATTAAGAGAACTTCAGACTAGTTGACGGGCTTGTTACTTTTGATGACTCACCATACTGGATCACATCCCCAATCATTTCAGCAGTACATGCGGATAGCGTCCAACCAAGATGTCCGTGACCAGTGTTGTAGTACACGTTGGGTTTGCTGCCTTTACCAACTCTTGGCATCATGGTTGGCATCATAGGACGCAAGCCTGCCCATGGAACTACCGAGCGGGTGCTGACTTCGGGAAAACATTCATTAACCCAATCAACCAAAGGCTTAATTCGATCAGCGCGAATATCCCGGTTGATGCCGTTGAACTCTGCAGTACCCGCAACACGGAATCGATCCACGCCAAGACGACTAGTCACTAACTTTGTTTCATCATCCAAGAGACTTATATTTGGGGCGCCTTCTTGACTAGCTTTATCGGTCAAATTGACTGTAATGGAATAGCCCTTCACTGGGTAGATATTTACTCTATCACCGAGCTGATCAGCGATATTTCGACTACCGACCCCAGCACAAACAACGACATTATCAAAAACTAACTGGCTAGCGACCCCATCTTTACTGAGTGTTAAGTTCACATGATTACCATCCGACTGAACTGCAGTAACTTCATGGTCATAAATTGTCTTTACCCCTAATTTTGCGGCAGCCTCTGAAAGTCCATGAGTAAATTTATGAATATCACCGGTTGAATCGCTCTCTGTATAGTAACCACCGTAATATTTACCAGCCAAGGTAGGCTCGATTTCTTTCATCTCTTGCGGTGTCACGGCAGTCCGACCTAGACCACCTTCAGCCAGCATTTTTGAAACCTTACCTGCATGCTCAAACCCTGCCTTATCACGATAGATATGCAAGATGCCTTCACGCTTTAAATCAAAATCTATGCCTTCTTGCTTTGCCCAAGCAAAAAGATGCTTTCTGGCTTCAATAGCCATGTGCGCAGTCTGAATAGTATTGTTTTTATAGTTTTGAATGGACGCTATGAACTCAGAAAACCAGGAAATCTTATGCCAGTCTGGCTTGAGGTTAATTAATAATGGGGCATCTTTTTTAAATACCCACTTCATCCCCTTCATGATGGTTGACCAGTGGTTCCATACCTCTGCGTTTGATGCAGACAACTGCCCGCCGTTCGCAAATGAGGTTTCCATTCCAGCATAACGATGACGCTCGATGAGCGTGACATCAAATCCGCGCTTAGCTAATACGTAAGCGGTAGTAACACCAGTAATACCACCACCAATAATGACAAATGATTTCATTTTTAAGATCCTTCAAACGTCAGGGTTTCCCATTGCCAATGCACAAGGAGCCCCCTCTGTTCTGGACCTGAGAGATTCGCAGATATGAACTATCTACTTGCTCCTTCGGTGTTATTGGGTGACGAATACCCAATATCTCTTCAGAGTTTAAAAATCATTTCGGTTCTTTTGCCTGAGAGTTTCCGGGGCGGTTGCTCCTTCGGCGTTGTTTAAAAAACAATCTCTCCCGAGAACGATTTAAATACTTCTAATACTATACCCTCAAATATTGCCTTACTAATTCATTCCAAAATGTTGCACCAATAACTATATTCCCATCATTAAAGTCGTAGGCTGGGTTATGCACCATGCATGTGCCTGGAGTATCCCCGTTTCCAATAAAAAGATAGGATCCAGGGATTTTCTCCAGCATGAATGCAAAATCTTCACTGCCAGATAATGCAGGGCCCTGCCTTGTAACTCCAGACTCACCAAAGAAATCAACTGCTACATTTCTAGCAAATTCAGTTTCTGCAGATGAATTTACCAACACCGCATATCCCTTTTTCCAGTGGATATTTGCAGTTAAGCCAAAACTTTCGGCCTGTGCTTTAACGAGCGACTTAATTCTTTGCTCTACATCTATTCTCACTTGAGGATCTAAAGAACGAATACTCAACTCTAATTTCGCATGAGCTGGGATAACATTATTGGCATGGCCTGCATTAAAAGCACCCACTGTAATAACAGCTGATTGCTGTGGATCTATATTTCTAGAAACAATGGTTTGCAGTGCCATCACCATGGAAGATGCAGCGACTATTGGATCCGATGTCTTATGCGGCATGCCACCATGCCCACCTACGCCGTTAATTTCAATGGTTGCATAGTCGCTTGATGACATAGCTGGTCCATCGCGAAAGACCAGATGACCAACCGGATAACCAGGCATATTGTGAATAGCAAAAATAGAATCGCATGGAAAACGTTCAAATAAGCCATCTTCCATCATGCGCAGCGCTCCGCCACCACCCTCTTCGGCTGGCTGAAATATTAGGTTAACCGTTCCTGAGAAGTCTTTTTTAGCAGCTAATTCCTTTGCTGCTGCAAGTAACATAGCTGTATGTCCATCATGACCACATGCATGCATGACTCCATGATTACAGCTGGACCACTCCACTCCACTTTGCTCATGAATAGGCAATGCATCCATATCTGCGCGCAAGCCTATAGCCATCTCGCCATTACCATTTTTTAGAACGCCTACAACACCAGTACTACCAATACCTTCGTGAACCTCGTAACCCCAAGACTTCAGTTTTTGCGCAACTAAAGTGGCGGTTCTATGCTCCTCAAAGGCTAGTTCTGGATGCTGATGAATATCTCTTCGCAGAGCAATAAACTCCTCAACCTCAATCAAAGCCAATTCATGTGTTTGGTTCATTGGATAAATTTCTTATTGTGGCTGCAGGTTGATAGACTTTGCGATAGCCCTAAATTGCGCTGTACCGTCATCGTAGACCTTATTTAACTCATTCAGAGTTAATGGTTTGGCAATCAATAGACTGTTAGCATCTAGGCCGGCCTTTACCGCTGGATCTTCGAGAACTTCAGCTAAGGCTTTATTTAAGGTTTGTACGATTGGCTCAGGCGTATCTTTCTTAACAAAGTAACCTGTCCAGATTGAATAAATAAACCCTTTTAGTCCCTTACTCTCAGAGATGGCTGGGTAAGCCTTAACGCTATCTAGGCGCTTAGCATTAAGCATCGCGAGTAACTTAATTCTGCCTTGCTTTGCTAACTCGTCATGTGATTTTCCATAAGGCGCCAAAAAGAAATCAATCTGACCACCAATTAAATCCTGCAATGCAGGACCTGCGCCTTTATAAGGGATATGGGTCATCGGAATCATAGTCTCCTTTGATAATTGTTCACCTAAAAGATGATAGAAAGAGCCTGGTCCAACACTCGCATAGGACAAGGGCTTTCCTTCTTGAGCAGACTTCTTGGCAAAAGCTAAAAATGAATCCACGTCCTTTACAGGCATATCACCTCGCACTAGGAATGCAATTTGAGCGGAACCAATCATTTGCACAAGTCGAAAATCTTCGCTCTTAAACTTAATTGCAGAATTAGCTAATGGCCCCAAGATCAACTCGTTAGGAGATCCCTGCAAAACCAGATATCCATCGGGAGGGCTATTCAGTACTTTTTGAGCAGCGATTCCCCCACTTGCTCCCCCAATATTTTCCACAATGACCGCCTCACCCAATTTCTTCGAAAGCGCTGGACTCACAATCCGGGCAATAACATCTGATACGCCACCGGCGGGGTAAGGGACAACTAAGCTGACAGGCTTGGAGGGATATGTCTGGGCACCAACATGGGTAACGCCCACTAAAACAAACAATGCCAAAGAAATAAGTCGAGTTAAATGAGTCATGATGCCCCTTTCAAATGAATGTAAAGTCAATTCTAGGGATACCGATATGTAATGTCTAATGCATTCTGATAACATTTATGATAACTTTAAATCATGGTTATTAGAGGAGGTCTGAAATGACACTTACACAGCTTAGGCATATGAATGAGCTAGCTAAAACTGGGTCTTTTATAAAGTCCTCAGAAAATTTGTTTGTTACTCAGCCTGCATTAAGTCGAAGCATTAAATCTCTTGAAGATGAGCTTGGAGCCAAGCTTTTTGATCGCCAAGGAAGACGATCTACTCTCACAGCGTTTGGTGAAGAAATCTTGAAGCGCTCTGAAGTACTTTTGGATTTAGCAAAAGATATTAAGGATACACATCGCAATTTTAAAAATGGTCTTAGTGGGCAAATTAGGATTGGGATGGGGTCTGGTCCAGGCGCTCTAGTAATGACCAAACTATTGCAACACATTGCAATCCATTACCCGCACCTTCATATTGAGGTGGCACGCGGGAAAACCGGGATGCTCATTGAATCCCTCAGAGCGAGAAAATTGGATGCCCTCATCATTAACGCAAGATCAATGAAGCCATCTCAAGATATGAAGATGGAGATTATTTATGAGACCTCAGGTGCATTTATGGTTCGTAAAGGTCACCCTTTACTCAAGTTAAAGAAAACCACGATAGACGATATTCGAAAGTACCCCATTGCATCAACAGCCCTAAGCGAGGAAACAGAAAAAATAATTATCGAGCGATATGGTAAAGATGCAAATTTAGATAATCTTGTAAATATAAAGTGCAGTGAAATATCGAGCTTAGTGGAAGTTGCTCAACATAGTAATTCGATTCTTCTGGCGATTCGAAATTCTGCTCTAGAGCTTGAGGAGCTAAATCTAAGCCCTCCATTAAACGCAACAGCTCGGTTTGGGCTTGTGACTATAGAAAATCGAACAGAGTCGCCCCTATTGCTTCACGTTAGAAAATTTATAGAGACCGCCCTCAATGAATTGCCTAACAATATGAACGCCCAAAAAGAAGGTTAAAAAAAACCCGCCTAGGGCGGGTCAAACTTTCAAATATTGGAGATTTATAGTTTGAATTAAAAGGTATGACGCATGCCAATTGCGTAATTATTAATACCCGCACTAGCAGTAATACCAGCTGAGGTTGTAGCATTAGATACTAATGTCTGGCCATATATGGCATACAAGTTTGTGCGCTTGCTTAGCCAGTAGTTTGAGCCAAGCTGCCATCCATTGAAATTTGCTGTTGGGGAGTTAGGTCCCATTGCGGTGTATCGACCCAATCCAGCAGAACCCCATGCCTCAATCGTTGGCGTAATGTAACCACGAAGACCAATCTGCTCAGCAGAACGACCAAGATAATAGTTTGAGGAAATTGTTGAGGTTGCTTTGCGTGTTAAATATTGTCCGTATGCTTTGACAATACCGAAATCATAAGTAGCGCCAGCATAAAATTGGTTATCCTGCACATTCAATGCAGTACCACCGGGGAGTGCTGAGGCCGCAGATGCACCATTTGCCTGAGCATTGGTCCACTCATGAGAATTAGTGGTTGAAGGTGTCGACTGAGAATCCGCAGTCGTGAACTGCTTTAACGCTTGATATGCTGCCACTACATAAAACTTATTGTAGGTGTAATCAGCGCCAAATCCCCAGCCATTTGCATTGGTATTACCACCAGAAATCGTACTTCCAGTTTGACTTTGGGATTCATTTTTATTATTCAACGTATACATACCACTTGCTGTAAAACCAGCAAATGAATCAGTCTTAAATGAGAGAGTATTTGCAGTGCGTGCAGTGAATCCAATATATGTTTGACCAGCGCTCGCGCTTGCAATACCTTTGGTGCTGGCATAGATCACGTTGCCCGTTAAATTATTAAATGCCCCCGGATCCGTAGCAAGTCCCGCCATAAATATTGGCGTATATTGCAGACCTACGGCAGCTTTACCGAGACCCGATTTCTGAATACCGACAAAAGCTTGACGGTTAAAAAGCCCTCCATTTGAGTTTCCAGATAAAGTTTGATCTTGCGGCTCTAGTTGAAACTCAGTAGTAAAGAATGCCGACATGCCGCCACCTAAATCCTCGACCCCTTTTAATCCAAGGCGACTTGAACTCTCAGCATTACTACCAAATTGGTTTACCGTTGTCTTTTTTTGACCGCCATTTGTTAGAACATCAGAGGAGCTAATTCTTGAGTTTCCACCTACATACCCTGCATCAATAATTCCATATACTGTCACGCTTGATTGTGCTTGGACAGCACCCGAGAATGCGCTGACCGCTCCCGCAACTACTAATAATTTTTTCATTTTTAACTTCCCTATTCTGTTTAGTTTTTACTTAATTTCTTATTTAGACAAATGCAAAATAAGGAATTGAAGTCAGTCTAGATAAACTTATTGATGATGTCTAATGCATTCTATTGACTATTATCATGATTAAAAATCATACTTTTAAAGGAGATTATTTAAGGATGCGTAACATGATTTTTGTAGAGTTCATTACAAAAAAACCCACTCAGCCATGAGGGCTTGAATGGGTTATCTAAAGGGCTAATAGCCAGAGAATACTAGTCAGACTTAATGTTATTTGTAGAAATTATCTTGCCCCAACGCTCAATTTCTTTATTCAAGTACTTGGCAAGCTCTTCCGGAGAAGACCCAATAGGCTCAGCACCAATACCCTCAAACTTCTCTTTAATTTCAGGAGAGTTCATACTGGCAATGAGAGCAGCATTTATTTTCTTAATAATCGGCTGCGGTGTACTTGCAGGCGCGAAGACTGCAAACCACGGAGTAACGTCATAGCCCGGTAAACCAGACTCTGCAATCGTTGGAACCCCAGGAAGAGTCTTAGATCTCTTAAGTGTTGTTAGCCCAATAGGTCTTAGTTTGCCAGATGCAATATGCGGCTTTGCCGAAGTAATACTGTCAAACATATAGTTCACTTGACCACCAAGTAGATCCGTAACTGCGGGACTACTCCCTTTGTATGGAATATGCTGCATATCAATTTTGGCCATTGAAGTAAACACCTCACCTGCCAAATGAATTGATGTTCCGTTCCCTGCAGAGGCATACGTTAGCTTGCCTGGCTGTGCTTTTGCATTCGCAATCACATCAGATACAGTTTTCACATTAGGCTGAGTTGCATTAGTAACCAAGACATTGGGCACTACTGCAACCAAGCTTACTGGTGAAAAATCCTTGACTGGGTCATATCCTAATTTCGGGTACAAGTACTTATTGGTGGCCATGCCAATAGAAGTAATCATGATGGTGTAACCATCCGCCTCTGAGCGAGCAACTAATTCTGCGCCGATATTGCCACCTGCACCCGGCTTATTTTCAACAAAGATTGCTTGGCCCAGGTTTTTGGATGACTTGTCTGCTAATGCACGGGCAATAACATCCATCGCACCACCGGGAGGGAAAGGAACAATCCATTTAATTGGTTTCGAAGGCCACTCTTGTGCGTTACTAATTCCTGCACATAAAAAAAACAATACTACAAAGATAATCTTTGATCCAAAAATTCTACACATAGCTTTACACCCCTAAATAACTTGCTAGATCAGCATGACTAAATACATCACTCGAATTTCCTTGCAGTACAACCCTTCCCTTTTGCAACACAATGGCCTTATCGGAATTATTTAATACTTTCTTCCAATCTCGATCGACAATGAGGGTTGCAATTCCACTCTCACGAATTTTTCGTATTACAGCCCAAATCTCATTAACGATTAGAGGTGCAAGCCCCTCCGTTGCTTCATCGAGTATGAGCAATTCTGGGTGGGTCATTAATGCTCTTCCAATGGAAACCATCTGCTGTTCACCACCAGATAATTGACCGCCCAAATTGGTGTAGCGTTCTTTTAGCCTCGGGAAAGTTTCTAGTACCCTTTCCAAATCCCAATCATTTCTACCATCACGCCCAGGATGAGCTGCCATCACTAAATTTTCCCGAACTGTGAGATTCGGAAAAACGCCCCGCCCCTCTGGTACATAGGCTATGCCTAGTCTAGCGACCTGATAGGCCTCCATATCGATTGAATGAATACCTCGAATCGTAATTTCACCCTGGCGCTGCGGAACATGACCTAACAATGTTCGAATCAAGGTGCTTTTTCCCATGCCATTTCGACCTAACAAACCAATGGTTTGATTTGCTTGAATCGAAATATCGATGCCATGAAGTACGTGACTAGACCCGTACCAGGCATGTAGGTTATTTGCCTGTAAAAAATTAGACATTTACTCGTCTCCTAAGTAGGCAACCTGCACATTTCGATCAGCTTTCACCTCTGCGGGTGTACCACAAGCAATCACTGAGCCGTTCACCATTACCGTAATGCGATCGGCAACCCTAAAGACCGCATCCATATCATGCTCGACAAGTAAAATGGCATGGTTTGGTTTGAGCTCATTTAAAAAACTAAGCATGCGTTCAGTTTCATCTGCACCCATACCGGCAAGCGGCTCATCCAGCAATAAAATCACAGGGTCTGTTGCCAAGCACATTGCCACCTCTAATTGCCGCTTTTGTCCATGTGACAGCTCCCCAGCAAGTCGATCTTTAGCTTCAGATAGACCTGTTTTATCTATAATCTCATTTGCTTTGTCAACGCTATACGGGCATTGATTGGCGGCCTGCCAAAAAAGCCATGGTTGTTGTTTATGGGCCTGAGCAGCTAGACGGCAATTTTCAAATACCGATAGCTCTGGAAAGATAGTGTTTCTTTGGTAGCTTCTACCAATCCCATTCTTTGCCCTCTTTGGCTGAGACCAATTCGTAACTTGATTGCCTAAAATTTCAATATCACCACTACTCAATGGAATTTCACCAGAAAGCAAATTAATGAGAGTAGATTTTCCAGCGCCATTGGTACCGATAACAGCATGAATCTCACCGCGCTTTAAGTCAATGCCAACTTTATTCACCGCAACTAAACCACCCCATTGGCGAACTAAATTAGTAGCGCGTAGCAACACCTCTGAAGGATTTGCCCCTCTAATCATGATTTTTCTCCATTAATGGACTCGCTAACTCCAGCAGATCCAGAGGGGCCCATCAAGCGGATTCGCCATTGAGATGGAATGCTAATGAGACCCTTGGGAAGCAATGCAACGCACAAAATAATTGCCAATCCGAGCCCTAAATGCCAATGCTTGGATAAGGGTCCGAAAAGTGCCTCAGAGCGGAATATTTCTTCTAAAAGAGCGAACGCAAAAGCACCAATGACCGCTCCACGCAAATGGCCTAGACCGCCGAGGATGATCATAATTAATACAGCTCCAGAATGATGCCAACTAAGCAACTCAGGATTTACAAACCCATCCTTGATTGCATATAAAAAACCAGCCAATCCTGCAATGCCACCAGAAATTACAAAGACAGTCAATTTATAGAAATAGGTGTCATAACCAACAGCGCTCATTCTATTTTCATTAATACGGATACCAACTAGAGCATGGCCAAATCTGGAGCGCAATAGCACCCCAAGAAATACTAAGGACGCAAATAAACATGCTACCGTAAAGAAATAAAATACAGTTGAATTACTTAATCCGTAATCCAAGAAAAGCATTGGTTTCGATGAAAGATAAATGCCATCTGTTCCTCCGCCTAATGGAGTGTCATGAATAACGTAATACACCATCTGCGCAAATGCCAGGGTGACCATGATGAAATAAACACCCTTAGTTCTCAAGGATAGCGCGCCAATAAATAAGGCAAGCACAGCTGCAGAAAAAATTGAACTACCTACTAAAAACCAGACTGAAGAATCTGGAAATTGCGATGTCAATAAAACAGTTGCATAAGCGCCAACCCCAAAAAATGCAGCTTGTCCAAAACAAATTAATCCTGTTGTACCCACCAACAGCTCAAGGCTCACGGCAAAGATAGAAAAAATAATTGTTTTAACTACCCAGTCATTACTATAGTCATTTCCTAAGAATGGCATGACTAACAAAAAAGCAAAAAATAGAATAAAGAAGAATGAGGGTTTATTTTTCATGTTCCCGCCTTAAATAATCCATTTGGCTTCCAGAGCAAAATAACTGCCATCAAGACATATACCAATACACCGGCAGCCTCTGGTAGAGCTACTTTTCCAAAAGTGTCAACGAAACCTATTAAAAGGGACGCAACAAGAGCACCCTTGATTGAACCAATGCCGCCGATGACGACAACCACAAAGCAAATAATTAAAATGCCTCCACCCATGCCTGGATAGACGGAGGACACTGGAGCGGCAACCATTCCAGCAAATGCTGCAATAGCTACCCCTGCGGCAAATACCACTCTGTACAAAAATTTAATATTGATACCAAGTGATTGAGTCATTTCCCGATTGACACTTCCTGCCCTGATCATCATTCCCAGCTTTGTCTTCGTAAAGACTAGGTACATGCCGATTGCGAGAGCAATACACATTGCAGAGATAAATAACCTGTATGTTGGATACACCATGACATCGGTAAGTGGGATGCTTCCTTCAAGCCATGTTGGTGGTTTTACGCCATGTACCTCATCTCCAATAAGGAGACTTCTAATTTCCTCAAATACCAAAATAAGGCCATAAGTCATCAGCACCTGTTGCAAATGATCCCTGGTGTATAGATAACTAAAAAATGCCCATTCCAATAGATAACCAAAAACCGCCGAAGCAATAACGCCAAATACCAGGGTAGCAATAAATCCACCACCAAATATGTCACTAACAATGGGAGCCAAACCAAATGCTAAGTAGGCTCCGATCATATAAAAACTTCCGTGCGCTAAATTGATGACTCCCATGATTCCAAAAATTAGGCTCAATCCTGAAGCCACTAAAAATAAAAGTAATCCATATTGAATGGCATTTAGCGACTGGATAAGGAATGTCGAATAGTCCATAGTTTCCCCTGATAATTAGTGCTCTAATTAGAGATTGCAACCGCGCGCAGGATCAGCCAAAGACTTTGAAGCAACTGATTTGAATTTGTTTTCTTTACCCACTACCTCTCTTAGGTAGATATCCTGAATAGGATTGTGAGCTTTTGAAATCGTAATAGTGCCCCGTGGACTATCAATTTTGGCTTTCAAAATTGCATCCTCAAACTCGGCCTTTTTCGATACATCACCCTTAGTGGCATTCAAGCCAATCGCTAACAATTGCGCAGCATCATAGCCCTGAACTGCGTAGACATCAGGTTGCATTTTGTATGCCTTGGCATAAGCCAAACGAAACGCAGCATCCCGCTTGTTATTCAAGCCATCCGCATAATGCAGGGTAGTTAACATACCATTTGCAGCCGCACCCTGAGCCTCTAAAGTTCCATCAGTCAAAAAGCCTGGTCCATACAATGGAATGCTTCTGTTTAATCCTGCAGCAGCATAATCTTTTACAAATTTCACTGCACCTGCTCCAGCGAAAAACGCATATACGGCATCAGGTTTGGCAGCGGCAATTTCAGTCAACAATGATTGAAATTCAACATTTGGAAATGGCACTGTCAACTCTTTTGAGATGGTTCCACCATTTTTTGTGAATGCTTCTTTAAATCCTTTAACAGACTCCTCACCCGCAGCATATTTCCAGGTGACAGTAATTACTTTCTTCACACCATTTTTGGCGGCTTGTTCACCCATAGCGTAGCCTGGCTGCCAATTAGTAAATGAGGTTCGGTAAATATTCTTAGCGCACATTGCGCCAGTAATTGCATCTGCGCCAGCATTGGGAACGATCAACAAAGTGCCAGTATCTTTTGCAACTTTGGCCATAGCCATAGCCACACCAGAGTGCACCGAGCCCACTACCAGATCAACGTTATCGCGCTTGATCAGCTTATTAATATTATCAGTCGCTTTTGAAGGCTCGGATTCGTCATCAACTTTTACAAATTCAATTTCACGTCCACCAATTTTTCCACCCTGCTCTTGAACGTAAAGCTGGAATCCATTTTCAATCGCATTACCTAAGGAAGCATAAGTACCACTGTATGGCAACATTAGA
>Ga0007801_10000538_pt1 | contig 12421 bp, 14 predicted proteins | sample CryBogmetaGMA2M_FD_60372 | JGI IMG/M metagenome (GOLD analysis project Ga0007801, IMG submission 60372) | Freshwater microbial communities from Crystal Bog, Wisconsin, USA - MA2M | ecosystem: Environmental > Aquatic > Freshwater > Lake | place: Crystal Bog, Wisconsin, USA | collected 2009-07-06
GATAACACCCTCTATCCATACGATCCAGCGCACGCAGCGGCGCAACAAGCCGTCAAAGAAAAGGTGATGAATACCTTTTCTATTAGTGGGAAAGATTTTGATGAGGCCTTTAGTGAGGCACGCAAGCAAATTAAGGCCCGCTTAGGTCATACCGCATCGTCACATAGCCGTCTTCTGTATTTGCAGCGCATGCTAGAGATTATGGGCTTGGGATCTCAAGTCTTGCTTGCTCTAGATTTTGAGCAGACCTATTGGCGTACATTTTTAGCAAATGCAGTTCTCTTTGATGATGTCAAAGAGGTCCTAGATGATTTACGTCTGCTAGGAATTCCCACCGCCATCGTTACCGACTTAACTGCGCAGATTCAATTTCGCAAGGTGGTCTACTTTGGTCTAGATCATTACTTTAATTACATTGTCACCAGCGAAGAAGCTGGTTTTGATAAACCCCATGCAGCTCCTTTTGAGATTGCACTGGAAAAAATGCAGCCTAAAGGTGATTGCATTTGGATGATTGGCGATAACCCGATCAATGACATCCGTGGTGGCAAAGAAAAAATTAATGCAGTAACTCTACAAAAAATTCATGAGGGTGTTGAGCTTGGAGAAGGTCTTAGTACGCCTGATGCCAGCTTTAAACAATTCAAAGAACTGCGTCAGTTATTGAGCAAGCTAAGTGAAGCCAAATAGACGATAAAAGCCATGGCGATTAATCATCAAACTATCAGCCAAATGTGTGCCGATCTTGGCAAAGACCCTTTATTAGTTCAGGGTGCCGGTGGCAACGTTTCATGGAAGGAAGGTAAAACGCTTTGGGTTAAGGCTTCAGGCACGTGGCTTGCTAATGCCAATGATGAAGATATTTTTGTGCCAGTCAATTTAAAGCATCTTCAAGATGCTTTGGCCAAGCAAAACTTTGATGCAAAGCCAGAGTTAATTGGCGAGCACACACTCCGACCTTCCATTGAAACCATCTTGCATGCTCTCATGCCACATCAAGTGGTAGTCCATGTGCATGCAATCAATGCCTTAAGTCATCTAGTTACCCGAGATTGCAGAGAGTCCATTCAACAGTTTTGTCAGAAATCCTCTATTAAGGCAGCTAATGTTGGCTATCAAAAACCTGGGCCTGAACTTGCCCAAGCGATTTCCAAAGCTTTACAGAGCGCTCCTGAAGCAAACGTGATCTTCCTGCAAAACCACGGGATTGTTCTGGGTGCTAATTCAATTGAAGGTATTTACTCTGTTCTGAATACAGTCAATACAGCTTTAGCGCCTATAAAGATAGCTCCCCAAGTAAACGCATCATTAACCCCTCCCGCCTCACCAATCTCGGGCTACATTGCATTCGCTGATCAAGCAGTACAAGCCCTAGCTCTTGATCCACGCCTATTTAAGCGACTACATCAAGACTGGGTTTTGTTTCCAGACCATGCGGTCTTTTTAGGTCCCAAGGCAAACACCTACTCTTCTTTGGAAGGCTTTCAGGCCCAGAATATGAAGGAGACTCCAGAGCTCATCTTTATTGAGAATATTGGTGTTTTTGTAAAGCCAGAATTCAATCAAGCTAAAACAGTTCAGCTACGCTGCTATTTTGATGTCATTAGCCGTATAAGCCCTGATACTGTCCTAGAGCCCCTTAGTGAGAGTGCGGTACACGCGCTACTCAATTGGGATGCTGAGAAACTGCGTCAGCAAATGTCCCAGAAGTAATCAATATCAAATAAATACTTAAAAAGTATTTATTTCAACAAGGTGCGCCTTACATAGACATAGATATGATTAGGACAATAGCCTTCGTAGCATGTGTCACCCGTTGAAGTAGTAGGAGAGACAAAACCACGCTCGCGCAACGTCTGATAATCAGAATTCTTTTGTAGGCGGGTTAAAAATTCATCAAAATTTGCTTGTCCATGGGCGTCTTGCAACAGAATCACATCAAACTTATTGTCGTCAATGTCCTGATCTATTAACTTGATTTCTTTAGGGAACAAGGAAATCTTAGTGTGATACCAAAGCGGATAATGCAAGGGTGGTGTGCTGCCAAGTTCCGCATAGATTGGTGTTAACTCGCTGATATTGAGGACCTTTAAGGACACATCAGGATTAGCCTTGGCGATTTCTTGAAGTTTCTCAATCATCACTATCGAATCATTTGACCCCATCACATTCTTAAAATACGGCATCGACTCGGGGTAAGCCTGAACAGGGCGGGTGACATATACATGTCTAAATGAAAATGGTTCAGCCTTTGCCAGCACAGTGGTTTGTACCAGGCGATACATATACTTTGCGGGGAATGCGACACATGTGAGTACAGCCAATACAAGCAATGCCGATAGCCATCCTTTTTGAACCAGCTGCTTATCCATCGCAGTCTGCACAAGCAAAGGCAAGAATAAAAAGAAGAAGAAGGCGGTGTAATCTAAGCCGCTCATACTGGATACAGTGAATGCGCAAATAAAAAAAAGACCTGCAAAAAGCAAATCCATGCGAACAGTGCGATAAGCAAAATAAAAAGCAATGCAGGCAGGTAAAAATAAGTTACCATGATCCGCAAAATGCCTAATATGAACCCTGCGGATTTCATGGGGTGGCTGCCCATAATTAAACCAATATAAAAACTGGGCACTATCTACAGAATAAATAAAAGCAACTATAGGCAGAGCAAAAAATGCCAAGAACAATATACCTGCGCCAATAATTGGTTTGATTAGCTGCAGATCTCTAAGAGCAGAAAATTGGAATGTAATCTTGCGATCAGGGCCGCTTTGCCGTGCTTGAGTTAACAAGATCACCAAAGAACCCAGACACAGATTCATCACACCATAGTCTTGCTTAGCTAGAAAACAGATACCGCCCATAAACCCTGCCGCCATCAGAGACCAGTAACTAGTGCTCAGCAACAAAACCATGGATGCTAAGAAGCAGAGAAAGGCGCCGGAGTTGTACCAAGGGTGTGATAAAAATACTAAGTAAAGAAATGAAAAGCAGGCAATCGCCTTATTGATATTGACCTGGGTGAACTGCAACCGTTTGAGTAGTTGATAAGCTAAGAACAACAGTATCGCGTTTTCAAACATCTGCGAGAGTTGCATTACAAACCAGCTCGGGGAAAATAACTTAAAGAAGAGCGCAGGGATTAAGAAGGATATGGGCCCCACTGGCATACCAAAATCGGTAAACGGAATTTGACCTAAGGAAACCCGATAAGCCCCTTCCCAAAGGATGGAGTAATCTCTAAATAGTAGAAAGTGTCTTTGGAAGAAAAAAAGATTTACCAGTGCAAAGCAAATTACTATGAAATAGTCATTCCTAATGGCAAATACTGGTTTTGCTTTAGATAACAAAATGCAGACTTATCGCTTGGTATGGTTTTTTAGAAAATCGGCATACGCTTGCTCTAGTCCGATCTTGAGATCAACCTTGGCTTGCCAACCTAATTGATTCAACCTGCCAGAATCCATCCACTTACGAGGAGTCCCATCAGGTTTAGTTGAATCAAAAGCAATTTGACCTTGATATCCGACTGCAGCACCGACTGCTTTAGCTAACTCCGCAATCGTGACATCACTACCAAATCCTACATTGATATGACTTTGCATGGGAGATGTATGGCGATCGTAAATCTCTTTAGATAAATCCATTACAAACACAGATGCTGCAGCCATATCATCTACATACAAAAACTCTCTCTTGGGAGTTCCCGTACCCCAGATCAGCACTTCTGGGGCATTAGACACTTTTGATTCATGAAATCTTCTAATCAGCGCTGGAATCACATGACTGTTTTCAGGATGATAGTTATCCCCTGGGCCATACAGATTGGTTGGCATTACAGAGCGGTAATCAATACCATGTGACTCACCGTACTGGCGGTTATAGCTTTCGCATAATTTAATGCCGGCAATTTTGGCAATCGCATAAGGCTCATTTGTTGACTCAAGCGTGCCGGTTAACAATGCATCTTCAGCCATTGGCTGGGGTGCTAGCTTCGGATAAATACAGCTAGAACCGAGGAATAATAATTTCTTTACACCACTTTCAAAAGCCTGATGAATGACATTAGCCTCCATCATGAGATTTTGATAAATAAAATCTGCTGGAAAAGTATTGTTCGCATGAATACCACCAACCTTGGCTGCAGCTAAATACACCTGAGTAGGTTTTTCTTGATCAAAGAAGGCTTTTACCGCAGCTTGATTACATAAATCTAACTCAGCATGAGTTCTAGTAACTATGTTGGTGTAGCCCTGCGCTGTTAGATTTCGCACGATAGCTGAACCGACCATACCGCGGTGACCAGCAATATAAATTTTTTGATGAAGATCTGACATCATCACTTTTCAGTGCCCACTGCTACTGAGTAACCATGCTTTTGTAAAAGCGCATATTGCCTTGCTTGATCAAGGTCATTAGCGACCATTTCTACAATCATTTGGTCAAGGGTAATTTCCGGAACCCAGCCTAATTTAGCCTTGGCTTTAGCGGGGTCTCCCAAAAGCGTTTCTACTTCAGTTGGGCGGTAATAGCGAGGATCAATTTGCACGACTACATCACCTACTTTTAAAGCAGGAGCTTTATCGCCTTCAATGGCAGCCACAATCGCTTTTTCATTTTCAGCAGCACCTTCAAACTTCAGAGTAATGCCAAGCTGTTGCGCACTTCGGGTAATAAATTCACGTACGGTAAATTGAACACCCGTCGCAATCACAAAATCTTCTGGAACTTCTTGTTGCAGCATCAACCATTGCATACGCACATAGTCTTTTGCATGACCCCAGTCACGCAGAGCATCGATATTACCCATGTACAAGCATTTCTCTAAGCCTTGAGCAATATTTGCTAATCCACGAGTGACTTTACGAGTCACAAAAGTTTCACCGCGGCGCTTAGACTCATGGTTAAACAAGATGCCATTACAAGCATAAATGCCATAAGCCTCGCGGTAGTTCACCGTGATCCAGTAGGCATACATCTTGGCTACTGCATATGGGCTACGCGGATAGAACGGGGTAGTTTCCTTCTGAGGGATCTCTTGCACTAAGCCATAGAGCTCAGAAGTCGAGGCTTGATAAAAGCGGGTTTTCTTTTCCAGACCCAAAATACGAATAGCCTCTAGCATCCTTAGGGGACCAATCGCATCTACATCGGCCGTGTACTCAGGAGATTCAAAAGAAACCGCCACATGTGACTGGGCGCCCAAGTTATAAATTTCGTCTGGCTGACACTCTTGAATAATCCTGACCAAGTTACTGGTATCAGTCAAATCACCGTAATGCAGAATTAAATCCCGATGATCAATATGGGGATCTTGATAGAGATGGTCAATACGATCAGTATTAAATGATGAGGCACGGCGCTTAATACCGTGAACGATGTAACCTTTTTCTAATAGGAATTCAGCAAGGTATGAACCGTCTTGACCGGTAATGCCGGTAATGAGGGCTACCTTTTGTTTGCCATTTGCTTTGCTTGTCATATTTTTAATTTCAATAGTAAATTGTGTTGTATTAACTACGTCCGTAGGTATCTTCAAAGCGGACAATATCGTCCTCGCCCAAATAACTGCCTGATTGCACTTCAATAATCTCTAGAGGTTCACTGCCACGATTAGCAAGGCGATGCGTTTGACCCTGAGGGATATAGGTACTCTGGTTTTCTTTCAGGGTGATGACTTGGTCGCCATTCGTAATTTCTGCAACACCCTTTACTACAATCCAATGCTCCGCGCGATGGTGGTGCATCTGCAAAGATAAGCTTGCGCCTGGCTTCACCTGAATACGCTTGACCTTAAAGCGCTCACCTTCATCAACGCTATCGTACCAGCCCCATGGTCTTGCAACCTTGCGATGGAGGTTTTTCTCTTCGCGCTTTTGTGACTCTAATTGAGTAACAATATTTTTGACATCCTGGCTATTCTTGCGGTCGGCAACCAATACTGCATCGGCAGTTTCAACGATGATAAGGTTCTCAACCCCAACAGCACTGACTAAGCGACTACTTGCATGGATTAAAGAATTTTTGGAATTTGTTAGCAAGGTATCGCCACTAGTAACATTTCCGGCTCGATCTTGCTTTCCGACTTGCCAAACAGCATCCCATGCGCCTAGATCATTCCAACCTGCATCAAGCTCTACCATCTTGATGTTGTAGTGGCTCTTAGGGCATTTTTCGATAACAGCATAGTCAATTGACTCACTTGGAATCGCTTTGAACTCTTCTTTGCCTGGACGAATAAAGCCAACTCCATCTGCCGCATCCTCTGTTTTCGTTTGCCAAGCCTTTTGAGACGCCTCATAAATATCAGCACGGAATTCTTTCAAGGCATTTAACCAGGTGCTAGCTTTAAGCACAAACATACCGCTATTCCATAAATAGCTGCCATCTGCCAAATAGGCTTGTGCAGTTTTACTGTCAGGCTTTTCAACAAATCGATCCACAACATAAGTGCGGTTCTGATCCTGATCGCCTGAACGCTGTATATAGCCATAGCCAGTCTCTGGTGCGCTTGGGGTAATACCCAGAATAGCAATCGAGTTTTTAGCCGTATCAACTGTTTGAATGCAATCTTGCAATGCTTTTGTAAATGCAGCAGGATTTTGAATGGTTTGGTCTGCGGGAGTAATCACCAAAATAGGATCTTGATTGCTTGATAACTGCTGCGCACAAAAAGCTGCCATGCTTAGTGCGGGAGCTGTATTGCGTCCTGTAGGCTCCAACAATAAAGTGGCGCTTAAATTCTGTGCATCTTTATTAAGTTCACGCAGCTGATCTAAAACCAAAAAACGGTGATCTTCATTGGTAACAACCAAAGTGTTGCCAAGGGTGATATTGGTATTTGCAACGGAATGAATTCGGATAACTGCCTGCTGAAAAAGACTTTGAGAAGAGTCATCGCCCGAAAGCACCAGAAATTGCTTTGGAAAACCAGCTCGAGACAAAGGCCAAAGCCGAGTGCCTGAACCGCCGCAAAGAATGACTGGAATCACTAATGCCATGTGCTTGAAAGCAATTTATATGCTTTTTATAAGTAAAAGCCTATTTTAAAGGGTTAATGAGCCCATCTCTATATAAAAAAGCCAGTATTTATTAAAATCACCAAAGTAGCAACTTACAGCGCAGAATAGCCCTGTATTTCATACAAAAACAAATGGAGAAGATGATGAGCAATATCCCAAAAATCAACCTGCGCAATTCCCTAACTGAGTGCGGTCAATCCATTCGCAAGGAAAATGCTGGCAAATTCCAAAACTACGCTATTTTGGACTGTAAAGCTTCTATTGCAGCTGGCAAAATCAAGTAACTGAAGAGTTAATCTGGGTTGATGACCCGCTAAACCTATCTGGGGGGTTTGTTGGGGTAAGGCTTACCGGTGAGATTGCTGTAAACCACCCCAGCCAGTATCAATAAAATCGAATCGACCATCACCGGGAAAAAGGCGTAGCGGTAACTACCAATGTGACCCAGCACCACAATTAAGGCTACAGCGGCTGCAGGCGGGTGCAGACATCGCAATACAAACATTCCCAGGATCGATAGGGCTGCTGCTGCAGGAAGTGCTAGCAAAGGGTGGCCAATCAAATGGAAGCAGCTAATTCCAATTAATGCAGAAAGCGTATTGCCAGCGATGACGGCCCAAGGCTGAGCCATCGGGCTTCCAGGCAAAGCAAAAACCAATAATGCGCTGGCGCCTAAGGAGGCCATCAACCACTCATCAATTCCACTTAATTCCCCAAGGTACTTTGCAGCTATAAATACCAACATCAAACCAATAAAAGCCCCTAATACAGAGCGCAGCCTCTCTGACCAGGAAACCAAAGGTTGATCTCCGCCCAAGTAAAAGGTGCAGTGCTTCACAAGATTTTTAAAAGAATTGTTCATTGGAATTCATTTGCTTGATTGACTCAATTGGAGCCGCTTTGAATTTGTAATAAAAAAGACTGCAGAAGCAGTCTTTTTTATTCATCGAAACGTGTTGAATGAATCGATTGAAGGTCTGTGTATTTAAATTATGCTTTTTTGGCCCAAGCACTGCAATGCCCTTTAGCAGAAACTTGCTTACCAGCAAATAATGAGCAACCACCAGCAGCAGAATCTGGTTTACCTTGGTAAAGTGCGCAATTACCGCAATTCTTGCCGGCAACTTTAGAGACCGCAACATACTGCAAAGCTTTTGCTTGAGGATCAGCTTCAGAAACCATTGCTTGAGCTTGAACTTTACCGTTCAAAGCCAATGTACAGGCACCAGCAGCAGACAAAATCATAAATTGGCGACGACTATTTTTCATACTATCTCCATGAAGTTAAAGAGAACACAGTTTGGGACTGAGTCGATCATAGAGCAGAACAAATCACAGCATTGGTGACGTCTTAAGTATATGATTTATATGGCTTTTTAGATGAGAATAGTTCTCAGTAAAAAGTAGTGATGAGGACTGGAATTATTTCCACCCTTTGAGCTTCATACAAGACACGCGCTGCTTTAAGTAAACACCATCAGGAGTCTCGGGATATGACTTTGCGCATTCCTTAAGGTCTGCTTGATTGGTGGCCGAGTTATTTTTTGCAGGATCATCGTGTTGGTCTGGAAAACCAGTACAAGCCAACATACTTGCAGAGCACAAAAGAGTTGATGCAATTGCAGAAAAACGTTTCATCATTATTGGGATCGAATTTGAACGACGGTGCGATTTAACGTTTTTCAATTAAGGACAAAAACTCTCTGCGCAAATTAGAGTCTTTTAAGAATGCGCCACGCATCACACTATTGACCATCTTAGAGTCACGATCTTTGACGCCACGCCATTGCATACAGAAGTGATCTGCATCCATCACAATTGCAAGACCAATTGGCTTAATCTTTTTCTCTAGCATGTCGGCCAACTCAACCACAGCCTCTTCCTGAATCTGCGGTCTACACATCACCCACTCAGTCAACCTAGAATATTTAGAAAGGCCGATTAGTGCAGATGCCTCACTTGGCAATACGCCAATCCATATGCGGCCCATGATAGGACAGAAATGGTGAGAACAAGCGCTACGCACGGTAATGGGACCAATGATCATGAGTTCATTAAGACGACTCACATTGGGAAACTTAGTCAACTCTGGTTGAGTTGTATAGCGGCCATTAAATACCTCTTGCACATACATCTTAGCCACACGACGACTCGTGCCCATAGTATTGTGATCACTTGCCGTATCAATTACCAAACTTTCAAGCACTGCTTGCATTTTTTCAGCAACCTCATCCACCAAGCCATCTAATTCACCTGGCTTAATAAATGCAGCAATATTGTCATTGGCATGAAAGCGTGCTTTTTGAGCTTCAATACGTCGACGAATCACTACTGACAATGGCAAACCACTGTCACCTTTTGTGGTGCTTATTTTTTTGCTGGGTGTTTTGGCAACAAGGGCTTTTTTTGGAGTGGCTTTTTTGATGGGCATCTTTTTGGTCTCAATATATTGGTATTACATACCCAATAGAATTTTATGTTTTGGTTTCAGTGTAACTATTTAATGTGACTAATTTGACTTAATTAAATTTGAAAAAATATTGCGACAACACAGGCAATGCCGCATAACCAAACGATAGAACGTGTAGTTGGCCAGTTGGCGATGTAACAAAATAGATAAGCAATGCGTGCGAGCACAAATCCAACAGCAAGCAAGTCTATAGTAGGCTGCGATGCCTTTTGCACACTTGCAATAATGACTGCAGCGAAAAAGAGTGGGAGCGACTCAAATAAATTTGCTTGCGCGGCATTCGCTCTAGCTCTGAACCCGGTTTGCTGAGCAAGCCACTGTCTAGGCATGCTGTTGTCATAGCCATCAAAACCCTTCTTAGCTATACCGGCAGCAACATAAGGCAGCAAACCCATCAACAATACACATGCGTAGGCAATCGTCATGATCTACTTTTTCTCTTTCTTTGAGCCAATACGACTTTCTGTACCGTTCATTAAGTTACGAATATTGCTACGATGACGCCATATGAGCAGCAAGCAAACTATTAATAGTGCAATGCCCATTGGCTGAAAGCCAAACAAAAAAACAAAATAAATTGGACCAAATACTGCTGCTGCTAAAGCAGCTAAAGAGGAATAACGCATGAAAGTAGCAACAATTATCCAAGTACCTAAAGTGGCGATACCTAAAATCCAATTGACGCCAAACAGAATTCCGCAAGCAGTGGCAACGCCTTTTCCACCCTTAAAACCATGAAAGATAGGGAATAGGTGCCCCAAGAAAACGGCTAGCACTACACCGCATAAAACCCAAGATCCTAAATTTGCAGTAAGCGACTCGTCACCCAAGATCACGCGTGCCAACATCACTGCGAAGTAACCTTTTAGCGCATCGCCAATTAATGTCAGTACGGCCGCTAATTTATTGCCTGTACGCAATACGTTGGTAGCGCCGGGATTTCCAGAACCATAGGTATGAGGGTCGGGCAAACGCATGCACTTACTCACTACCACTGCAAAAGAAATAGACCCGATCAGGTATGCAATCGGGATCAACATAAGATCTAGGGTCAAATTCATACCGCTATCTTAAACACTTATCTAGAATCAGGAGCCGCGAGGGTGGTGTTGCTGATGGATGGATTTAAGACGCTCTCTAGCCACGTGGGTATATATCTGAGTGGTTGAGATGTCGGCATGCCCTAAAAGTAGCTGTACAACCCTTAAATCCGCTCCATGGTTAAGCAGATGCGTTGCGAAAGCATGTCTCAGAGTATGCGGCGATAAAGCAACTGGAATATTGGCTAAAGTGGCATATCGCTTGATTAAAGCCCAGAAAGCTTGCCTTGTTAAACCCGTGCCAGTATGACGCCCCACAAATACTGCATCCGTAGTTTTACCCTCAAGCAAAGGTGTACGAGCTTCTGCTAAATATTTTCTAATCCACTGGCCGGCCTCACCACCAAATGGTACTAAACGCTCTTTACCACCTTTGCCGTTGACTACTCTCACAACACCTTCATTCAACCCTAATGCAACCGTTTTCAGAGAGACAATTTCAGAAACGCGCAAACCACTTGCATACATAAGCTCAAGCATTGTGCGATCACGTAAGCCTAGCGGAGTTTCAATATCAGGAGCGTTTAATAATGCTGTTACCTGATCTTCACTCAGCGTCTTTGGAAAACGCAGTGCTTGTTTTGCTGCACGCAATCCAATACATGGATCACTCTTTACTAAGTTCATGCGTAAAGCATGTCGATAAAAGCGCTTGAATACTGTTAAGCGACGATTGGCTGTTGTCGCTTTGTCAGCACGGCGATGTGCAATATAGGCAGTGAGGTCCTTCTCAGTGACGCTATATAAATCACTATTAGCGTTTTTATAGAGCCACTGGGAGAGCAGCAATAAGTCTCTACGGTAGGCAGACAGGCTATTCTGCGCCAGCCCATCCTCCAGCCAGCAAGCATCACAAAAGCGCTCAATTGCTTCTTGGCTTGCTGGGGCTATCTGCACAACAGCAGGAGCAAGCTTAGTCACGGAAATTATTAAAGCCCAATGGAGCTTCTGTTACTTCCTTTTTGAGTAAAGCCATGGTTTCTTGTAAATCATCACGCTTACCACCAGTGACCCGCACTGCATCACCCTGAATACTTGCCTGCACTTTAATCTTGCTGTCTTTGATAATGCGCACTACTTTTTTAGAAAGCTCGGAAGTAATTCCTTTTTGAATTTTCATGGTTTGCTTGCGCTTATCACCGCCAATAGTTTCTGTTTTGTCATCCTTGAGATAACGCACATCCACATTACGCTTAGCCATCTTGTTAATCAACACATCGCGTACTTGACCCAATTTAAAATCATCATCGCCAAATAAAATCAGAGCCTCGTCTTTTTGCTCCACACGGCTGTCAGATCCCTTAAAGTCAAAGCGGTTACTGATTTCTTTATTGGACTGCTCGATAGCATTTTTAAGTTCGACCATATCTGGTTCGCAAACAACGTCAAATGAGGGCATTTCTTACTCCTTATGTATTACTTATCGGTTTCTATGAGTCATCTCATTGGTATTCTGGTAATTATCTGCGTTTTTGGCAGACATTCGAATAAGATTGTGGCATGAACTCCACGGCAAATGCGTCCGCAGCAGCAAAATCGACCCCCAACTTGGGTCTCAAGGGGCGCAATTCCTTTGGTCTAGACTCGGTGGCAGATTTAGCCTATGAAATCACCTCCCCAGAGCAAATTCCGGAGGTCATGAGCCAGATTGCGAAAAAAAATCTCCCATGGCGAGTATTGGGTGGAGGCAGCAATGTGATTCTGCCTGCCCTATTACCTGGTGCCACCTTGCTGATGAATATCACCGGTCATGCAGTGGATTCTTCTAACAAAGATGCGACCTTCATTTCAGTTGGCGGGGGCATGGACTGGCATGAGTTTGTTACCTG
>Ga0007801_10000539_pt1 | contig 12409 bp, 22 predicted proteins | sample CryBogmetaGMA2M_FD_60372 | JGI IMG/M metagenome (GOLD analysis project Ga0007801, IMG submission 60372) | Freshwater microbial communities from Crystal Bog, Wisconsin, USA - MA2M | ecosystem: Environmental > Aquatic > Freshwater > Lake | place: Crystal Bog, Wisconsin, USA | collected 2009-07-06
GGACGTCGAGGTCTTTCACAAATCAGTCAAGTCCAACACCGGTCTGGCCCGCTCGCCGACCCATACCGTCAGGACGCAGAGCAACCACTTTTTCGCGTCCATCTATGCGTTCTTCAAGCTTGAGCTGCTCAAGATCAAGCATCAACTCAACCATTTCGCACTTAAGAGCAAACTTTACATCAAAGCCCTGCAAGCCAGTTTCGCCGAACTTCAACGGCTCAGTGCGTAACATCAGTGATTAAACATGATTGGCAAATCCTAGTTTCACGTCCCTGTGACTGGATTCCTGCTTCCCGGCAGGAATGACGGGTTATACATTAACGCTTTGCCTCATAATGAGAATTGCTGGGCGTAAGGCGGATACAGGGATGTGATCCGCCGCATGGGATGCAGTCAACCGGAGACATGCGGCGGAACCCGTCCTTAGGTTCCACCCTACGCGCGCTGGCTGGCGGAATTTTAAATTACAATATTTTGTTTTAATTGGATAATCTTGTTTTTATCTGATATCAAATTGACATCAAAAACATATCATTTTGATATTAAAATGATATCAAATTGATATTATTTTGATATCACATAATGGCCGTGGGTGCGCAGCGAATTACGGAGAGTTCGCCGCCCTGTCTAAACTGGCTGGCGTAAGGCGGATACAGGGATGTGATGCGCCGAATAGGAGAACTCGCTCCGTTCCTGCTGTCTTCCGTTCGGCGTAATACGCGGCGGAGCCGCTATTGCTCCCTACGATTGAGTATTACCGTGTTAAACCGCTTGCCTAGAATCAAAAAACTCCGCAAACACTCCCGAAAACATCTTATTGTCCTCTGGTCGCTGGTCTTCCTTGCGGTACGTTTTCCAGCGTTTCATGGTGAGGGAATGGTATTCGGCCTCGAAGCGGTCGCGCCATGAGTCCTGATCGCCTTCCGGCAGCGCGTGAAAGGCCGACAGGGTGTCATGGATTTTCTGGATAGCGGCTTGCCTACGTTGCTGTTCCACCGCTTCTGCGGCGGCTTTATGCTCGGTTTCATCGGCTTTTTTGGCTTGCATTTCCTGATTTTTCTGCATCCAAGCCAAATGGTAGTCATGCTCCAAGGTTTTCGCCAAATAAGCTGGCAAATCCTTGATAGCCCCGGTTTCCCGCTTGGCGGCAACATACCCACAGGCTGCCATGATTTTCTTTTTCCCGTATTGCTTTGCCCATTGCTTGGCGGTCGCCTCGGCAATGCCAAGGTTCAGCAAAGCCTCGACGTGTTCAGCCGGTTTCGCCTCGGCGGGCTTCCCCTGTTTTGCGTCGGTTGTTTCGGTGGCTAATTCAGGCGGTTTCGATTCGGCGGTGAACCTGACGCTGGCAACCCTTTTGCCTTCTTTGATATATTCGACTTGGGTGATGAAAATGTCAGAATACATGGATACCTCATTGACCGATGGGTCAACAACCCGCTTCTTCAGATCATGCATTTTTTCATACTCTCCATTATTAATGCCAAATAATCCTTTAAGTTCGTCAATACCTATGCGCCTGTAAAAAGCTCCGCCATGCCCTAAATATTCAAACTCCTTTAATAATTCATAAAGCCTGATGCTGTATTGGCTTTTAAATTTGACAACGGTATTAAGTTGGTAACGGGTAAAATGACTTTTTAGTTGCAACAGGTAAGGTTTTAATGACTTGTCGAAACGGATAATAATTATACCTTCTCCTTGCTTATACTCTGCGTAAGAAAACCAAGCAACATATCCTTTATTTTTTCCTTTGCTCAATTCCAAACGTTTGCCTACTAGTTCAGCCGCCGCCTGTTCGACTTCTGAATAAATGGCTTTGCAGTTTTTAATTCCAAACATGGCAGCAAAGTCAGATACCTTCAGTTGATAGTCTTGAAAGTCTTCATCCTCCGGCATGATGATCGAGATCAGCAACAAAACCAAGCGTTGCTGGTTCAAACTCAACTTGTAGCGGGCTTCGATTAACTCATTGCTTTTGACGATGACGGGAAGAGTGTTCATACAATTCAACTATACAAAAAAATGGGACATTCAAAAGTAGATTAGCATTATAAACACGACATGTAAAAATTTATGTCGCTACACTTTTTTATCTGTAGTAGCTGTTACAACCCGCTTTTTGTCGCAGTTGACCCTAAATCTGTCGCAGTTGACCCTAAATCTGTCGCAGTTGACCCTAAATCTGTCGCAGTTGACCCTAAATCTGTCGCACTTCACCCGCTTTTTGTCGCAGTTGACCCTAAATCTGTCGCACTTTTAAACCAAAAAAAGTTCTATAATTAAAATAAAATCAGTTACATAAAAACTTTATCCACAGACATAGAATGTAAAGAAATAAACAGAAAAACAAGAAACACACAAAGGGCGAATTTGAAAAACCAAAAGGAGCGCCTACGGCGAATCCATTTTAATTGGGGGCTACGCCCCCAAACCCCCAAAAGTAAGTTTGTCGCCAGCGAATGGCAAGGCTCAAGGACTAGACTGTCTTGGCAAATATTGCCAACATAAAGCCATGTCACCTAGGAAAGTTGAAAAGCCATGACCACCCTGAACATATCCCTGCCCGATGCCATGAAAGCCTTCGTGGATGCCCAAATCAAAGAACGCGGCTATGGTACGTCCAGCGAATACATCCGCGACCTTATCCGCAGCGACCAAGCCCGTCAAGCCGAGCAGCGTCTGACCGCCCTGATGCTCGAAGGGTTGGAATCCGGACCCGCCATACCCGCCGACACAGCCTATTGGGACCGCAAGCGCGAGGCATTCAAGCAGCGACAGTCAACATGAAGCCCGTCCGCATCCGCCCCCGTGCCGATGCTGAGATAGACGCTCTGGCCGACTACATCGCAGCCGACAGCCCAACCGCTGTACTACGCTTTTTTATCGTTCCCACGCCGGAGCGTCACTGCCATTAAGTTAAGCCGTCATACCGGCATGGATTGCCGGTATCCAGAACACAGGGAGGTGAATCTAGCTTGCCCTCCGTGGCTTCTGGGTTCCGGCATTCCCCCGGCAATCCCTGCCGGGGCAGGCTCTGCCGGAACGACGTAGATTTTGTTAACTTAATGGCATTGACACCGGAGCGTTTGAACCATCACCAATTCCTTAATTCAACAGCATTTTGCATCCCATCGCCCTTGCCAAATTGATATCAAAATGATATAAATTTGATATCAAACTGATATTAAATTGACATCAAAATGATACCAACATGATCGTCGTCGCAGGGGGCATCAAAGGCGGGTCGGGCAAGACCACGGTAGCCACACACTTAGCCGTCATCCGCGCTGCGCAAGGGCGCGACGTGCTGCTGGTGGACGCGGACGACCAAGAGACCGCCACCGACTTCACCGCCTTGCGCAACGAGCGGCTGGCCGACGGGGCAGGCTACACCGGCATCAAGCTGAGCGGCCCTGCCGTCCGCACCGAAACCATCCGGCTGGCGCAGAAATACGACGATGTCATCATCGACACCGGCGGGCGCGACACCACCAGCCAACGCGCCGCCCTGGCCGTCGCCGACGTGCTGCTCGTCCCGTTCGTGCCGCGGTCGTTCGACGTGTGGACCTTGGAGCGGGTCTCCAATTTGGTCGCCGAGATGCGCACCGCCAACCCGGCCTTGCGGGCCTACACCTTCATCAACCGGGCGGACCCGCGCGGACAGGACAACGACGATGCGGCGGACGTGATCCGCGACACCGACACCCTCGCCTTTCTCGACGCGCCGCTCGGCTCGCGCAAGGCGTTCAGCAACGCGGCGGCGCAAGGGCTGGCCGTCACCGAAATCAAACCCCAAGACGCCAAGGCAACGGAGGAAATCTTGACCCTGATAAGCTATGTGTTTGCCACCAACCCAACCGCGAACCGCGTGGCGGGGAGGGGCTGAGATGGCAGTCACCAAAAAGCCAAAACCAAAAGCCGCCGCGCCGGTGGTGGATGTGGACGCGCTCATCCGCAAGGGCGGCAGCATCGCCGCCGAGCCTAGTCCGGCGGACAGCGGGCCGAGGGCGATCAGCCTAGTCTTGCGCCTGCCCGCCGAGGTCGCCCAACGCATCGACCAAGCTGTGCAGACGCGGAAGGTCAAAACGCCCCGGCACACTTGGCTGTTGGAGGCCGTGATGGAAAAGCTGGAACGGGAAGCGGGCTGACACCGTTCATTTCCATTTGTGCAGGGGGGCTGCGCCTATGCGACGACACCGGTTTGCCAGCCTAGTCGCCCTGACTGCGCTTGCCATCGCGGGCTGCATCACGATCCGCACCACCAATGTCGATACCACGGCCATTGCCTACATGGCCGACAAAAACCAAGAATTTCACAATGGCGAGGACTTCATCGAGGTGACGGTCGGCGCGCCCGATTCGGTTGACGCGACGAATGCCGCCGGGGTGGATCAGCCGGTCAAAGCCGTCTACCACCTGAGCCTTGGGCTGGACGAGGCGCAACGCGCCTTGACCGAGATCGGCAACCAGCTTGCCGCCGAACCGACCACGAAAATCGTCGTGGTGGCCCAGCATGATGGCATCGGGTTTTTGCTGAACACTGCCAAAGACAACAGCGGCAAGCCGTTCGCCGCCGCCGTCCAAGCGCTTAAAGCCAAAGGTGTGGAATTCCGCGCCTGCAAGGCCACGCTGACCGCCCGCAAGATCGACCCGGCAAAACTCATCCCTGAGGCAACCCTCGTAGCCTCGGGCATGGCCGAGTTGGCGCGGCTGCAAGCGAAGGAAGGTTACGCCTACCTGCGCCCGTGACGGCGCGGCTTGGCTAATGCGCAACACACGAACGGTTAATCATCATAAATGGAAGGCAACGATGCAGGTTAGCAAACCAGACCCATATACGCTGATTGTCACTAAAAACCGATTTGGAGGTATATTATATATTTTATATAATGTTGGTTTTATCGCATTACTATTTTTTTGGGTTCATGCCTTTGAGGGTTTGTTTAAAGATGCTCGGTTTCATGAAGAGGTTATTGATTATTTACAAAAAAACCCCGTATTATATATATTTATTTTAGGATTGCTACTTGCAATCATTCAACAAACAGCAAATGTCATCTTATTAATCATTAGAGGAGAGGAGTATACTTTTGATGGACGAACAAAAACGGTTCTTAAAAATAAAAAATATTATGTGAGTTTTTCTGAAATAGCGCACCTAGAGATAAGAACACCTTTCTTTGGTAATAGTATTATTAGCAATATGCGGGAACACATACTGCAAGCTAGACTCCAATCTTTGAAAAAATTTCATATTCATACTAGCTATAGCCTATCTGAAATAGGCACTCTGGCTGAGGATATTGCAACTATCATCGGTGTCGGCGTGGTGCGGACAGAATTATGATGGTTGCGCGGGTTCCCCAACTCCAGTTTGGGAACCCGCCAAAATGTAGCCCGCATGGAGCGAAGCGGAATGCGGGGCGTTCGTCGCTCCGTTCTCCCGGATTACGCTTCGCTTCATCCGGGCTACGCTGGCTTTTTGTGGTCGGTAACAAATTGGGGGCGGGTTTTTTATCGGGCGCTTCGCGCCGTTTTGGTTGAAAAAGCTGCGGCAGTTGAAGTTATCCACAGGGCGGCGGTTCTGATATTTCAAAACTTCTTCTGATTTCTGATAATTCGTCATGATAAAATCATGATTAAATATTTTATATTCAATAGGTTTGATTGTTTAACTCACGACAGTTTGGGGAGTTTCTCACGACAGACAGGGGAGTCTTCTCACGACCAATTGGGGGGGTTAAAACGACAGATCGGGGAGGCACTCACGACAAATTGGGGAGGCTGTGGATAAAGGATCAAAGGCTGCAATAGCAAAGATTGTTGCATGACATATGACTAAGTAGTAAAGTCGTGTGTCATTTACAATATGTCGCCCAACCAAAGCGAGTTTCCCTATGCAAGCCACCAAGCTACAAACTAAAACGCTGAATCAACGCCAGACAGAAGCACATATTGTGAAACCTGCCGAACTCATCGACATTCGCGAAATATCCGACGGCCTTAGCCTTGCGGATAGGCGAACCTACAACCTGCTGCTTGCCAACGCTTGGGACAACATCAGTGAACCCGTATTGCACCCTATCCGCTTGCATGAATTGCGCTCAAGCAATCAAGACAACGCTCGACCAAGGGATAGTTTCCGGCGATTGATGAAAGTGGTCGTTGCCTTCGACGTGGTGGAGGACGGCATCAAGCGCGAGGTGCTATCTCAGCTTTTAGGGCCGTGCAAGCTAGATTTCAACCCGCAAGGCTTGGCTTATTACACCTTCCCTGAACCGATACGAATGGCGGTTGAATCGTCCACGGTGTTCGCCCGATTGCGGCGGGATTTGCTGTGCCAATTCCGCAGCAAATACGCCTTGAGCCTGTATGAGATGGTGCAAAAGCGGGTGAATTTGTCATTCAAGACCAGCGAGGATTTCACCATTGAGGAATTGCGGAAAAAGCTAGGGGTTGAAAAAGAAAAATATCAAAAACTCTGCGATCTCCAAACGCGCGTTTTAAAACCTGCCGTTGCTGAGGTCAATGAGATTTCTGATGTCACTTGCTCGATTGAATCAATACTAGAAGACCGCAAAGCCGTCGGTCTTCGGCTTTCATGGCGCAAGAAGGCCACCGACGAGACGGCAAAGAACGCTCCGGCCTTGCCCCAAGCCAAGGCGGCGAGGAAAGCGCCGGATTTGCGGATTGTCGGGAATGACACCGAGGCCGACGCAAGCCCAAAAACCGGCAAGCGGCTGCGCGAACTGAATACCCGCGAATGCGAGCAGCTTAAGAAGACGTTTTTCGGTTACGACATTTACCATTTTTATAACGAATTCCAAGACTGGCTGGAACGGACGGGCGGGGAAATCCCGAAAAACCCGGCGGCGGCTTTCACCAACTGGCTGAAGAACTATTACAAAATCACCGGGCCGTTGCAGCGGTAGGCAAAAAGTAAGGCCTGACCACATTAACTGTGACCAATTAATTCTGCAATCCCTTGAATAATGCGCTCCAAAACCTCCACCTTCTCTCGCAAAAAGGCATTGTCGTTAAACCGCTTTTTAAAGCACTAATTATACCATATGTAAATTCTTGGTTTAATAGAAGCATGACAACATAAATATCTTGATTTATTTGAAAATATTATGTATAATAACAAAATAATATATTTGTTTTTTTAGTAATTGTGTAGATAAAATACTACCGCTTTTAATAAGTGTAGTTTTTTGGGGGAAACAATTTATGTTTACAAAAAAGCAAGCTCTACTTTTAGCTATTTCTGTATTATTATTCAATAATAATTCATTTGCCTACACTGGATTTGATAAATTGGCTAATATTGACTTTGGGAAAGTTGAAATTGGTAAAAAGGCGAGTGATTATCGTACTGTATGTAATACGACTGATGATAGCCCAACTGTAACAGCTACTTGGGAAAATGAAAATTTAGGTGTTGTAATAGCTGATCCATTCACGCTAGACACGACATCCTATAAATTATCTAATAGTAATAAAGTTATGGGGATTAAAGGGGAATGCCATAATTTTATCGTATATTATACTCCAACAGATACGAATCAAATATGTAAAAATCTTGTTTTTGTTTACGATGTTAACGCTCTTTCTCCAACAAAAACAAAAAAAACTATATCAATTTGCGGAGGTGTTAATGTAATTAACTGGTTGCCAGCAGTAATTAATTTAATAAATAATTAAAAGTTATATTTATAAATTCGGAGGATTTTTATGAAATAAAAGTTTGAAAGTTTTAATTCTTGTGATTTTTTATTATCTCTCCAATTAAACTGCTATATTTTTTTGAGAAAACTAATTGTCATAGGGTGATTACAATGAAAATTTTTAACTTTTTTATAAATTGGCTTGTTGGTTTTTTAATTCTATGCGTCTCTTGGTCTGCCCTTGCAGGAACAAGCGAGGGACTTGTTACTGATATATTAGTTGGTGGCGACCCCCCGTTTTTCTTCTCCGCTGGCCCACATCTGTCAAAGCCGGCGTGCTCAACACAAGGAGACCATTGGGCCATAAGCTTAGCTTGGCCCGCTGGTAAGTCGATTCAAGCAACAATTTTAACAGCTTACGCATCAAATAAAAAAATTCACGTTATAGGTAAAGGTGTTTGTGATGTTTGGTCTGACCGTGAAACTGTGAATTACATATATACTGTTCAATAACTTTGTTATATAGCCGGGTAGGGTGGGCAAACGGCTTTATCGTTTGCCCACACGGAACGGAACGCCAACCCCGGCAAATGGTGGGCAAGCAAAAAGACGCTTGCCCACCCTCGGCTTACCGTGTTAGTTGGGGGCTTTGGTGCTTTTGCAAGGTGCTTACTTGATCTGTTCAGCCCGGTAGGGTGGGCAGACAGCTTCACCGTCTGCCCACGCGGAACGAAACCCGCAACTTCCCCAATGGTGGGCAAGCAAAAAGACGCTTGCCCACCCTCTACTCGGCTTACCGTGTTAGTTGGGGGCTTTGGTGCTTTTGCAAGGTGCTTACTTGATCTGTTCAGCAGATCAAGTCAATAAACAATCACAGTAGATTATCAAAATCCTGACGACCTAATATGCTGATTATTTCTACAGTATCATCTACCACTCGATAAAAAATGCTGTCAACCCCGCACACGCTACGCCTATATCCTTTTCTGATAGGGTCTACAGCCTGATATAAATAGGGATTATCGGCTATCTGTTCAAAGTGATTAAACATCGTATCATAATATAAATCAGCTTGAGCTTCACCGAATTTTATAACGCCGTATCTATATATACGACGCAAATCCTCTTTAGCATCTTCCGTTAATCTATAATTCACCATTACGCCGTAACCCATCCTTAAATTCAGTTCTAATCTCCTCGGCAGTCTGGGTTATAAATCCGCTATTTTCTGACTTGATCAATCTAGCACGGATCATTTCTATTTCATTGTTACGTTCCCTTGCCCTCCGTATTAGATCATTCACGATTTCGCTTTTACTGCTGTATTCCTCGCTTTCAATCAAAGAATTTAACCAATTATCGTTTGGTGTAGTAAAAGAAATGCTTTGCCTTGTCATTGCCATACCCTCGTAATGTGGTGCGTATATGATTCATATTTACACCATAAATGCGGCGCATGTCAAACAAGGAACACGGGCTGTGGGGGCTGTGCTGTCCTTTTGATCGTTCCCGCGCCGCGAAACCCGTCGCCGGAGCGGTCAAGCGCGGCATTCCCTGATGCCAAGCTGGAGCTTGGCGTTCCGTTTGGCTGGTTCCCAAGCTCCGGCTTGGGAACCCGGTGTTTGAAGCTCTTGCTTCACAAGGCATGGCAAGCTGGAGCTTGTAAGCAAAAAAGGTTCCCAAACTGGAGTTTGGGAACAAGCCCAAAACAACGGCTTGCAAGTATGACAATGTTGCCTAAAAACTGGCGGCTAGGCCGGTTGACTTTGTTGCAAGGCGCGGCGCACTCCTTCGGGGTCGTGGGCAATGACCGCCAAGTAAGCCCGTGTCGGCTGGTCTGGTTCCGTGCGCCCTTGTTCCCAATCGCGCAAAGTGCCAAGCGGCACATGATACCGCGTGGCAAACTCTTCCTGGGTGATGCCCAAGGCTCGGCGCATCGTCTTGACGCGGGGAATGCGGCGGGCCGTCCGCAATTCTTCCTCGGTCATAGGCCGCGCGTCGGGGTCGGCCTTCGCCGCCACTTCGATTTCCGCCGCCGTCATCGGGCGCGGCGATGAGGTTGGCAGGGGTTGCTCGCTGCCGTCGGCCAGCACTTCGACAACAGTGCCGTCAGACTGAATTTTCGCGGTAGTAGTGGTCTTGCTCATGTTTTTCTGCCCGTCGGGCTGAGATTAGCCGAATGCGGTCGCCGCGTTCGGTGTAGGTCACATGGAAAAGAATGCCTTCGCACATGCCCAGCCGATTAACGCGCTCTTCGCCTTAGTTTTCGCGGTCGTCTATCCATTCGACGGCGAAGGGGTCGCGGAATGCCTTGACCGCGTAAGAGAACGCCACACCGTGGTCACGCCAGTTCGAGGCGGCTTTGGCATCGTGCCAATCAAAAATATCGTCTTGCATGAAGGTACTGATTACCAGTAGTTTTGTCAAGTGGGGGTACAACAACGATTCGGCGGTGTATCGTTCTAAAAGGCGGTTAGTTGTCGGCAAACCGCTTTGTAAAATATATATAAATGGATATATTAACGGATATGCTGAATACAAAAACCATCGCCATCGCCCACGACATCCTCATGCTGATTGCCAAGATCGACGAATTCAAGGGGGCATGGCAGGCACTTGGGACACTCGCCCCGAAAAAATTGCTCGCCCTTCGCCGGGTGGCAACCATCGAAAGCCAGCGTAGCCCGGATGAAGCGAAGCGTAATCTGGGGGGACGGGGCCACGAATTTCGAGCATTCCGCTTCGTTCCATACGTGCAACCTTTGATCGTTCCCACGCTCCGGCGTAAAGGAACCATGATCGTTTGAACTTTTGACACAATCCCAACTTTTGGCTTGTTCCCAAGCTCCGGCTTGGGAACCCGGTGTTTGAAGCTCTTGCTTCACAAGGTATGGCAAGCTGGAGCTTGTAACTCAAAGGTTCCCAAACTGGAGTTTGGGAACCAGTGCAATCATTCTTCCAAAACCGACATCAGGCATTCAAGCACTTCGCTGACGATGTGCTGCGGGGCACGTTCGACGAGGCTGGCTTTGCGGATGGCCCAATCCAGCGACTTGATTTGATGGGCGTGGATGCTGCCGTCGGTTTTCAAGCCCGCGCCTAATAAGGGGACCAAAAAGCCGGTGTCTCTGGCAAGCTGTGCCGTTCCGCCAGAAATCGGGCAGACCATCGCCAGCTTGAAGCGTTGGTGGAATGCCTTCGGCGAGACGACGAGGCAAAAGTGGTCGCCTTGCATTTCCCGACCGCTGGCCGGGTCGAATTGAAGGTGGAGGATGTCGCCCCGATCCGGTGTCACCACTCTTCCCCGGCTGTCGGCATTTCGTCCCAGCCTTCCACCCGCTGCAAACCGTCCGGGGTGGCTGCCAGCAATTCGGCAAGGCTGCGGCGGGTTCTGGCCGGCTTGAGCCTCAATTCTTGCCCGGCAATTTCCAGCGCGAGCTTTGAACCCGCCTCAAGGTGGTTTTGTTCGACATAAGCTTGAGGGATGGTGAGAATGAGCGAGCCGCCCGAGCGGCGCAGGGAGGCGCTTAACATGATTTTCCCCGATATGTTTTATCTGAGTATGATAATAGCACACAAAAGCCCGCGTAGCCCGCGTAGCCCGCGTAGGGCGGAACCATGGACGGGTTCCGCCGCATGTCTCCGGTTGACTGCATCCTATGTGGCGGATCACATCCCTGTATCCGCCTTACGCTCAGCCCAGTAGGGTGGGCAGACAGCTTCACCGTCTGCCCACGCGGAACGAAACCCGCATCCTCCCCGATAGTGGGCAAGACACATGATGGAAATGGTTACAACTTCATTCCAAGCTGGATTTTAATCGCCTTTTCCACCGCCAGCATGTCCTCCCGTGACAGAGTGCCGAGCTTATCCCTCAAGCGCTCCTTGGCTGCTGTCGTGAGTTGATCGGCCATGGCCTTGCTCGTCTTACCAGCGACGCTGACGGCTGCCTCGCTCGGATACAAGCGCCCCGTGTTGCTGGTCAGTGGCACCACTTGAACCCGGTTCAGGGCTGCATTGGCCAGGTCGTTGCTCACGACCACGGCGGGTCTCGTCTTGCGGGCCTCACCCCCAACGGACGGGTCGAAGTCCACCCACCAAACCTCACCGCGCCGCATTGGCCACGTCCCCCACCAGCGCCTCACTCCATTCGAGGGCTTCGCGCTCGCGCTCCGCGTCCGCCGCCATGGCCCGGTAGCCGTCCGCCAGATCGTCGTTCACTACATGCGGTCGCGCCAGATCCTCGATAAAACGGCTGATCTTGCGCCGCCCGACGACGCGCACCAAACCCTCATAAACCGCCTCGTCAATTGAAATCGTCATTCGCTTCTGCATGGTTCCACCATTATATGTTTGCATATATGTATTATAGGGCCAGCCTAGTCCGGATGAAGCCTAAGCGAGCAATGTAATAAAAAACACTTATCCTGTACCTAAAAAATACTGACTTTTATTTATGGACTATTCCCTTTATAAAGTCTGGCTAAATCAGCGTTGCACAAAAACGGGCTGGCCCAAACCGCCACAACCCGCAGAATTTGCCGAAAACGCCCCGCAAATGCGTGTATTTCGTGACAAAATCGTTTTCGCTGCTAGAATTTACGGTTTGACTTTTCCATCCCTATAACAACACACAACAGGAGCAGATACATGCCTTCACGTCGTGAACTAGCCAATGCCATCCGTGCCTTAAGCATGGACGCCGTCCAGAAAGCCAACTCCGGTCATCCGGGCGCACC
>Ga0007801_10000541_pt1 | contig 12386 bp, 10 predicted proteins | sample CryBogmetaGMA2M_FD_60372 | JGI IMG/M metagenome (GOLD analysis project Ga0007801, IMG submission 60372) | Freshwater microbial communities from Crystal Bog, Wisconsin, USA - MA2M | ecosystem: Environmental > Aquatic > Freshwater > Lake | place: Crystal Bog, Wisconsin, USA | collected 2009-07-06
TACACATAGTTAACCTTACTTCAATACATAAGATATACTATGTATGTACTTATAAGACTTTTTACTCATGGATAATCTAATACTAAATTTAGGTTTTTTTCCTTAACTAAATGCGGTACCTACTTTTCTAAATGCCATTGAGTGGAACTCGTTATGTAATGTGTAATAACAGAAAGACATGACACATTTTATTCTAATTTCGTATCGTCCAGCCAGTAACAAAGGAAGAGAATTATATGAAAAAGTTATACGTAAAATAGGATAAATATAATTAACCGCTTGATTTGAGCAAAGCGCAGTTTGTTGTTCTCCCGAATTTAAAGCCAACTATTACACCAATTTATTTAAGAGTACCCTAACTCTGTTTTGTCTCGTCTAAAGACTTATGCACATAAATGTGGTATGGCATAACAGCGGCATACCCGTTTTTACGGGCAAAGATCTCAGGGGGTCTTTCCGATACTTCTTTTTTCCACATACTTACTTGGACCGGATGTAATTATATTTTGCGACTATCGACTGTATACTACCGATATTTTTGAGCGCTTCTAATCCAACTCGGACTTTGAGATCAGTGCTATGTTGACCGCGTTTTTGAGACCTTTGGATTAATTTTTGTAGGTTAATACTAAACTATTCCACTTTCTAACTTTTGGGAACCACCTCAGGGTTCTAGTTTTTTTATCTCAAAACCCATCCAAGATGGTAAATTGTTAATGGCAAATTACCTAGTTTTAGCGATTGCTTGTATAGTACTTTTAGTCGTGTTTATTATACTTAAATAAAATAAAATGTAATTTAGCCCCGCGTAGAACTTAGTGTTAAACTTAAAACTAACGTACTAAAGCTAACGCTGTTTTGCCTTTGACCCACTTTCCCTCAATGAGAACAATTTTTGGATATTTTACTGGGCCTAGTGAATTTGTATAAAGCTGTTCGATTACTAAATCAAAAGCTGCTTCTGCAATTCGTTCGTCATTTTGATCAATACCAGAGCAATTTTTCATTTCAGTAAACAAGTGTAAGAAAGCAATTCCAACATCCTCAGGTGCTTTTATGCCATCAGCTATCAGCAGTTCTTGAAGTTCGGAATTCGTTGTCACGATTGCTTCTGGTTTATTAGCGCGAAACCAAGTTATGAATTTTTGTATTTCCCAATCTTGGGTTAAAAATAAGGGTAAATCATTTTTACTTTCAATAGCATTATGTTTCTCTAGCAGAAATGATGACATCCAGTTATGTGATGCTCGTTTGTCATCCGTCGTGCTGATTGCGAAACCAATACGTTTATATCCCAGGGTTCGTAATTCTTCGAATACTTGTCGTACAGAGTGAATTTGGTGGTTTACTGCGCAGTGAAAATGGGGGTAGTAAAGCGAGTAACCAATGGCTACACATGCAAAGCCACTCCAATCGTTTTTGAGTCGTGTTTCGGATGAAGGGAAAGGAGCAAAGACAACACCACGAATTCCGCGTGACTGTAAAATACTGATTAGACGTTTTTCACTTACACCATGTTCTCCTAATTTGAATTCAGATATCGAGTAACCTAATTTTTCTGCATATAATGCGAGTCCGTTTCTAAGCCTTTCTAGGGAACTTAAGTTTCGCCAATGTGCATCTGGAGGGTGTGCATTAATAAAAGCAATTACTGTAGATGATGGTTTGGATCGCTTACTTTTAATATCTGCCATCAAGGCAGATACTAAAGGGTTAGGACGGTATCCGATTTTTTCAGCTATAAGTGCAATCCTTTGTCTTGTTTTTTCAGGGATACTTGGATGTGAACGTAAAGCTAGTGAAACTGTCATCGTTGAAACGTTAGCGACTTTTGCCACATGTTTCATGGATGGTTTTAAGGGCATTGGATTTAGGTTTTTTAAACGTTGAATAATTTAGACTGCCACTCCGTTTTTAAAGTACCTATAGCTTTTCTTAAGGCAATTGGTAGTATATGTCTTTTACTTTATGATTAAAGTAAATTATGTTTTGCTGCACCAACGTTTTACCTAAGATTGGACTGGTCAAGAACAACCCCTGTATGGCTACCTAACCATACAACTCCGTGAGTATTAAACCATAATCAAGTCGAATATGTATCTAAAATTATTTTCGTTTCTAGTGATAGCCGTGTTTTCTGATTTAGCACTACACGCTCAGACTCTGCCTGCGACTCCAGTTGCATCCAACGATAAAAATGCAGATGAAATTACGCACCTAAATGTATTTGAGGTGGTTGCTTCTGATCAGGATGAGTACAGAGCTGCTAATACCACCACAGGAACGCGTTATAATACACCGATTAAAAATCTTCCGATGGATATTGAGGTGATAACCCCTGCATTTATGCACGATATTGGAGCTACAGATGCCAGAGATGTTCTAGCATATGTAAGTGGTATCCAACTCGATAACACAACTTCAGCTAGCGCATCTACAGGTAATCCAGAAAATTCAACTCTGATTATACGCGGTATCTCAGCAGCAACTAAGAAAGATGGATTTGCTAGGTTTGTACCAGTTGATCCTGTTACAATTAACCAAATGGATATCATCAAAGGTCCAGGTGGTGCGCTTTACGGACAAAATGGTACGGGTGGTGTTGTAAATGTAGCGAGTTTTACTGCGGGTAGCCATCCAAGGTTATCGCTTAACAGCACAGTTGGATCCTTTGGCTTTAAACGCCAAGAATTGTCTATTTCGACACCACTTCCGTACTTAAAAAATATTGGATTTGCTCTACCAATGGCGTACCAAAAGCAAGAAAGTACCTGGATGTACTATCACATAAGCAATTTTGTGATGGTTCCTACATTAACAGCAAATTTTGGTGATAAGCTTCGTATTCTTGCTAGTATAGAATCGCGCTTCAATCGCCGTAACGATTTTAGTACTTTTTTCCTTACGGATACTGCACTAAATACAAGTGGTGTTCCTTACGGTACTATGATTCCTGGACGTCCCGGAACAGCAGTGCTTACAACACCAAGTCAACGGGATTTCCGTTTTGATGGACCAGATACATATAGGCGTGAACGTGATTATGTTACTACCTATCGTGTTGATTACGCATTTTCAGATAAATTACAGTGGTGGGGTGGCTTTAGTTCAGAAGATATAAACGTACATGAGCAGGGTTGGAATATTGCACTGCGTAACGCAAATGACAGTTCAATTCCAATGTCAATTAGAACAGATCCGCGTTTCTTAACACTGCTTAGACCTTCGTATGGTACGGCACAGCCACAGGTCTTAGATATTCGTCCTAATAATATTACTAAATCCGCTAGAACAGTTAGACCCACATGGAAGTCAGAACTTTACTACGCATTTAAGGTGGGATCTGTATATAATCGTTTGATTACTGGAATTAGCTATGGTCCGTTACGCTCTGGTAATAATGCACCGAATGAAAATTTTTATTACGGAAATACAGGTTCACCAAATGACGCGATTACTAAAGCGTGGGAAGCACTGCCTGCTAGTGTAATCTTATCACGGTTCCGTAGCCCTACGGATTATGTTTCAGTACAAAGATGGGTTCCTGACACAATTAACCAGTATCCACAAGGTGCAGCAGCAGCGAATGGTACAAATGCTTCGTATGTAACGTCACTTTTCTGGGATCGAAATTTGTACGCAAATTTACAAAGTAGCTTTTTTAACGATAAAGTATCCACAATTATAGGATTCTTTGATACCCGAAATGACCGTGCAGGAAATGTGTATGATACTGGAGGTAACTTTTTATGGAATAAAGCTGCTCCTGCTGGTAGCCCTTCAGGAACGCCTTCAGGTATACGACGTCCACAGCCAGTAAGAAATACGTCGCCTAGTGCAACGTTTATTTGGATGCCTAATTCTAATGTTAGACTCTATGCAAATGCTATGAGTGCTTTAGATCCTGGTCCTTCATATTCAGGATATGACGGCAATGGCATTCCATTGAATGCGGCACAAGTAACCAACACTGAAGCAGGAATTAAATTAGATATGCTAAATAATAAATTATTATTTAATTTATCAGCATTTAAAATGTCAGATAAAAATAGGCCTGTTAGCTACGCTGGGGCTATACAAAATTTAGCTACAGCTGCTGGTTCAGGTGCTACGCTAACCTCAGGTTTCGGCGCCTTTGTTAAGACAGATACTAACTCGAAAGGATTTGATCTTAAAGTTGATTATATTCCAGTTAAAAACCTTCGTATTAATTTCGGAGTATCAGAAAATAATGCAATTATCGTTGGGATAGATCCATTTGTAACACCAAACAATCCAAATCCTACTTATCTTGCCGCTCAGCAGCAGTATGTTACTAATGGTGGTAGCTCAAGTAAGTACTTAGGAAGGCCAGCAACCGATATTTCAAAATACACAGGAACTGGATTTGTGAGATATGATTTTAAGTCGGGAATTTTGAATAATCTTTGGGTATTATTAGGTACCAAATATTTAGGCTCGCGTCAGGCCGAGATTGTTTCAGTAAGCACTTCTACGGGCGTCGCTACAGTAACTGATTGGAAAGTTCCAGCACATAGTCTTTATGATATGGCTCTAGGTTATCGTACTAAGTTTGGTAAGTACACGGGTGAAATAAAACTTAACTTACAAAACTTAAGAGACGACGAAGCGTTTTATGGAGCTAACTGGCAACTTGGCAGAACCTATAAACTTTCTGCAGGGCTAAGATACTAGAGGGTAACACTATCTAAGTAAAATACTGCAGACTCTATGTTTTAGTACAAAATTTCTATGTGTGTAACGGCTGTGCATATCCAGAGTGGTGTACAGCTTTACTTTATTTAATATAATTAAGATTTTAAGAAGGCTAAACCGAAACCTAGTTATATGTATAGCCAATATCTTACCTAGTGAGTTTAAGATGTATGAAAAAGTAATTTAAGTAATTATTGGCCTAGGATTTTACTCATTACCTGTGCAAATAAATATATGTAATCGAAAAGGATTTAATATTTTAAGTATAAATCTTTTCGCTGTATTGATTTTCCTTGGTTGTGTCAAAATTCAGGCGCAAGTAATCGATTTTAAAGCTGAAAAGAAGCTAAATATACTTAAATATTTAGAAAATATTGACAAACAATATGATGAGAGGGAGCAGTTGTTACTTAGGCCATTTTCCTCACCTGGATATCATACAACTTTAACTCATGGATTTGTTCATCCAACGCGCGATTCTCTAGGATATGCTCTTGGTTTATTAGATACATATGATCCCTCCCGTATTGATCGTGCTTTAGCAATTATTCGAAAAGTGATCTCCCTTCAAGATGCGACTCCAACGAGTAAGACTTATGGTCTTTGGTCTTGGTTTTTAGAAGAACCATTAGAAAAGATGAGTCCCCCAGATTTTAACTGGGCAGATTTTAATGGAGTACTATTATTACAAATTAGTCGTGATCATCACGACCGACTACCACTTGATTTAGTAGATAAAGTAAATACAGCAATATTAAGAGCCTGTGCTGCTATTAAAAAAAGAAATGTTGGTCCCAGTTATACTAACATTTCTATCATGGGAGCATATGTTACCTTGATTGCAGGAGAGTATCTTAAAAATACAGAGTATAAATCCTATGGCTACAACCGCATAAAAGATGCTTATGCTTATTTTAAAAAAAATGGTTACTTTGAAGAGTACAATAGTCCTACCTATACAATTGTTGCATTAAAAGAGTTAACGCGGTTGCACAAGGATGTAACAGATCAGACAGCACAGGTATATATTGAACCACTACTATATGAAGCCTGGAGAGAACTTGCTGTCCATTTTCATAATCCCACGCGTCAGTGGTCTGGTCCATCAAGTCGTGCTTATAGTTCTTTGCTGAATGAAACCACATTAACTCTGATTCAAAACGGCACCCATGGGTTAGTACAATTTAATGCTAAAAGTAGTGATTTGGATGAATTTCGTTTGCCTCTTGATTGTCCAAAAGAATTAATTCCACTATTTGGTGAGCTAAAAGCCCCACGTATCCTAACGGAAACTCTTATTAAGAGAAATAATACCGTAGGTACTACCTATTTGTGTAATGATTTTTCATTAGGAAGCGTCAATCATAGTGATTTATGGAATCAAAGAAGGGCGTTACTTATGTACTTTGGTTCAGCAAAATTGCCGGGTTATATTCATTTGCGTTTTCTTAAAAACGATTACGATTTTGCCTCGGTATATTTAATAACTAATCAAAAAGGTCCTGTCATAGCTGGTGGTATAGATTTTGTAACGAATGGTGGGGATACCCATATAGGACTCGATATGGTAAAGAACGCTAAATTTAAAGCGCATGACTTACGTCTACGCTTCGAAATAGGAGGGCCTGCGGCAAAAGAGGCTCGAGTTTTTACATACGAAGCTTCAATGAGTGCGGTAGTACATGTAAGCGGCATTGATATTAATATATCAGTATTTGAAGCACGAATTAATGAATTAAAAGGTAAGCTAGTAATTGGAGGAGATGGTAAGATTAAATGGATCGATGTCGTTTTTTATCATGGTGGCAATAAAGAGTTTAATTTGTCAGAATTAAACTATGCTGCAGCTGGATTTTATTTATCAGTAGGTGCTAGATCGCCTACCACAGTAGCGATCCATGATGGAAATCTAACTGTTAGTAGTTCGGGTGTATCAGCAACTATTCCTGTTAAGCCCCATGTATTGAATTAATTTATATAGTAATTAAATGAAAAATAGATGTTACCTTAGTTTATTTATAATTTTTGTAGTAACAGCTACGTTTACATGTGCGGATACTATAAAAGTTTATTCAAAATTAAATAATATCAAGCGTATCGTTTTTCTTGGTGATAGCATAACGCAAGGTGGTGAATATATTGTCGATTTTCAGTGTTGGTTACTTGCTAAGCATTTGAATGTAGAAGTACTTAATCTTGGACTTAGCAGTGAAACAGCCACGCTTTTAAGTGCCTCAGAAAATAAAGATCACGTTTCTAAATATGGGTTTGCTCGTCCTTATATAGGTGAGCGTATTGACCGTGTGTTGAAAGAAACCAAGCCTGATATGGTTATAGCCTGTTACGGAATGAATGATGGGGGTAGTTTACCAAGGAATGAATCAGGAACAAAACGATTTTCGGATGCATTAACTCATCTGCGTGAGGTTTGTCGTAAGTATAGTGTTAAAGACGTTATCCTATGCACACCACCTGTGCATGATGCCAAAGGTGATACGAAAGCATTGTATCATGATGAAAACTTAACACGTTACACCGACTGGCTAGTGCAAGAACGAATTATGAATTGGCATGTAGTAGATATACATACGCCAATGAAAAAAGCACTTTTTGAGGGCCGTTTATTGAATCCTGGATTTGCGTTCGCCAAAGATGGTGTCCATCCAGACCGTAATGGTCATTGGGTAATGGCACAAGCTATTCTGTCGCAGGAGTTTGATGCCAAACTAGATCATGTAAAAGCTGCTGAAGATCTATTCGAGAAAAACGGCGCTCAAATTAGAAAACTAGTACATGAAAAAATGACTACCCAATTTAATTACTGGATGTCGATAACGAAACATTTAAGGCCAAATGTAGCTGGAGGCCCAGGTGTTACGAGTAGTGCGACCATTTCCAGTACTAATGAAAAGGTAGCAACGCTTAATAAATCAATTGTGCAGCTACTATTAAATTAAAATTGCGCAACGTGAATTAAACCTATCATCAATCTGTTTTATCAAGACTACGAATCCAGATATTTCTAAATGCAACTGGATTATGATGATCTTGCAATTTAAGTGGAAGGCTTTCTGGGTGAGCGGTGTAATGAGTTTTTTGAATACCGGTTGGTCCCAGTACAGCGAAGTCATGTTGAACAAGTATACCATTATGAAAAACAGTCATTCTAGCTGGAGTTATCAGACTACCCTTAGAGTCAAAACGGGGTGCTATCCAAACGGCATCGTAGGTTTGCCATTCACCAGGCTTTTTTGAAGCATTTACTAATGGTGCATGTTCTAAATAGACAGCTCCAGCTTGGCCGTTTGGATAGGTAGGGTTATTATAAGAGTCCAAAACTTGAAGCTCATACATTCCCATAAATTTAACACCACTATTTCCTCGTCCTTGTCCTGATCCTTTAATTTCTGTGGGCTCACAAAATTCTATATGTAATTGTATGTCTTTGTATGATTTCTTTGTACAAATATCGCCAGAGTTAGGATTAACTACTAAAGTTCCATTTAGAATTTTCCATGGGGAAGGCTGGTCTGGAGATTTTGCTAAACACCATGAATCTAAATTGCTGCCGTCAAATAATACGATAGCGTCTGAGGGGATTCCTTTTTCGTTTAATGTTACATTTGGGGGTGTTTGCTTAGATAGATCCGTAGCTTGTGCTGAAAATGCAATAGAGCAAATCCAGCTTGTTGAGGATGCGATTATCAATGGTATTAGTCTCATAAATGTTATCTGCTTATTAGATATTATATTAAATTATTTATTTTATATATATAGATATTAAAGTGAACCTAAATCATACGTATTTAATAAATAAACACCTAACTGTACTGCTCCATACGAAAAGTAATCTTAATACAACAACTACATTTATATGAATAGACGTCATTTCATTCAAAGTTCGTTTGCATTATTGGCTGTAACACAAATAAACGCTGCTCCTATACAAGAAGACCAAGAACTAGGTGCGAAAAATAAGTCACATACGGGACCAGTTAAGTTAGCTCAGCGTTTTGGTGACGGTCGTGACTGGTGGTTTCATAAACGCTTTGGTATGTTTATACATTGGGGTCTTTATTCAATCGAAGGCTGGCATGAACAAGATCAGTGGCGTCGCAAAATTCCACGCATAAACTATGTTAAATTGGCTAATCGTTGGAATCCTATAAATTTTAACCCAAATCAGTGGATTGATTATGCTCAGTCAGCTGGCATGAGTTATCTTTGTTTTACTACAAAACATCACGATGGTTTTTGTCTTTTTGATACAAAAAAAACGCAGTTTAATTGTATGAATACTCCTTTTGGTAGGGATATATTACGTGAGCTTGCGGATGCATGTCATAAGCGTAATTTTCCGCTCTGTATTTATTACTCGATAGTAGATTGGAATCAGAAGAATTATCCTAATCAAGGAAGATCCCATGAGCTACCAGTTCAAGAAGGAGATTCTCCCGATTATGCCAAATACATCCAATTTGTTAAGGCCCAAGTCACTGAATTATGCACAAACTATGGAAAAATAAGTGGATTTTGGTGGGATATGAATGTGACAAAATTCAAGGATACTTCGATTAATGACTTAATTCGTAAACTTCAACCAGATGCAGTTATTAATGATCGTGGTTTTGATTCAGGTGATTTTGGTACACCTGAAAGAGATTTTACAAAAGATAATGTAAATATTCTATCCTTTGAAAAAAGAACAGAAGCGTGCCAATCTATCGGTATGGAAAGTTGGGGCTATAGGAAAGATGAAGATTATTATTCAGATTGTTTTATCTTGAGTAGTGTATCACGGTATTTAGCACGGGATGCTAATTATTTATTAAATATAGGTCCCAAGCCGGATGGATCATTCCCAATGATTTCTATCGAATTTCTTAAACGTATTGGAACATGGTATAAAGCGGTTTCAGAAGCGTTTATTGATACTATACCCGCTTCGTATTTAACCTATAATCGAGATATTTTGATTACTCAAAAAGGTAATAATTTGTACATAATACTTCATGCAGAGCCAAAAGGAGATGTAGTAAATCTAAAGCCTCTTGGTATGCTTCCTCAAACTGCTACTCTTTTGAATACAGATGCTCCTATAACTTGTTCCATTGATACAGTACCTAGTGAGCACGAGAAACAGGGTAAGTATCTTCGACTAAAAAAACTACCTGTTAATCAATTCGCTGATTCAGTTTTAGTAGTAAAATTAGTATTTAATAGGCCTTTTATATGATTGGCATAAACGGGATATTAATTTCTTCATTAAAATATGGTCTTAAAGCGTAAATTTTTGCATGAAATATACGTTACTAAGTTATATTATTTTTGGATTAATTACTGAGTTAACATTTGGAACTTAGATTCTAGCTTGTGCATCACAAGTTACTTATGAACCTTCTTTTCCGCACACAGGAGCTTTAAAATTTATATGCCCTGTTGGGAAAATGGAGGTAATCTTCAAAAAAAATTACTGGAGATTGTTTAAGTGCAACGCCGCTCATTGTGTGGGAAGGGGTGACCCTAACTCACTAAACCCGTAACTTTCTCGTCTAACTTGTTCATTCTGAGGGACTGGCCTACAGAGGAGAAATGGGGCGGCTTACCGTTTATATATTAAATTTATTATTATTTTAATACTACACACTATCGCTTGCGCTAGTTATGTAGAATGTTACTTATACATTAATATGATGCGCTGCTACGAGTGTGGAACTAATTACTCTTATGGATCGTGCCCTCATTGCGCTCAACGTAAAGTTTTGGAGAGAACTGAAACCATTGAAAAAGAAAAACTTGAATTAGCTAGATCAGAAAGTCGACGTGATGAGATTTTAAGGCAAGAAATTCTATTACGTGAACAACGTAACACTAATTTGCAGTTTCTAGCTCAGTTGGCTATTGATATAAATAATAAAGAAATAGCAGAAATAGACAAGATAACTGAAGAGGATTCTGTTATTTGTTTTGCTGAAATAGTTGAATTAATATCCTTAGAAAAATCTGATTTTCTGGAAGAGAAAGTAATAGATGCTTTAGAAAAATTTTGTAACAAAAAAAATATTAATTTAAACTCTAAAAATAAAATCACAGAAAAATTAGAATTTAAATTCGCTAAATTCATAATAGATCATCCCTCTAGTATTGATCGTATCAAGATAGCTAAAAAAGCTTTCAATTATTTCGTTAGTATCGAGGATGAAGTGATTAAAGAAGTAGAGTTGAAAAATATGGCTATTAAAGAAGAGGCAATAGCTTTACAAAAGAATCAAGAAGACCGTATATATGAAGAAGGAAAAGCGCTAATTCGACGAAATCTATTATCTTACAAAAATACTACTAAAGATGAATATCATTGTCTAGAATGCGGTTATAAAGGTGTGATGGGATACAACGGCAAAAAAGGAATATTTTTAAGTAAATTAAAAATGAAATGTCCTAGTTGTAATACGGAAATTATAGAACGATGAATTTAGACTATAGTAATTTAAATTAATCGCTATTGAGTCATATTACTTACCATGAAGGTAAATCCGTAACCATCTCTCTATCTTGTTCATTCTGAGGGACTGGTTTTTGGGTATTTTCAAATAATTACGCTTGACGTAATTTTATGTCGAGTTACAACATTTATATGATTAAAAGTTTCTCCGATCCCGAAACGGAAAAGCTTTTTGGCGGTAAACAGGCTCGTCGGTTGCCAACCGATATTCAACGAGTCGCACGTCGCAAGCTACTTCAAATTGATGCTGCGGATCGACTTGAGATTATGAGATTTCCTCCTGGCAATCATTTAGAAATTCTTAAAGGTAGTAGATTAGGGCAACACAGCATTCGAATAAACAATCAGTGGAGAATTTGTTTCCGATGGAACTTAGAAGATGCCTATGAAGTTGAAATAGTTGATTACCATTAATTTAATATGAAAACAAAAAATACAATAAACGTCTCTGATATCACTCCTGGTGAAATCTTAGCAGAGGATTGGATTAAACCCAATGATCTCACGTATTATGAAGTGAGTGTTCGCACTGGAATACCTGCATCACGTCTTACGGAAATAGTGAAAGGACGTCGCGCTATAACTGCTGATACAGCTCTTAGACTTGGTCGCTTCTTTGGAACTGGTGAGCGTTTCTGGTTAAATCTGCAGCAAGCGTATGATATTGAAAAGACAAAGGCTAATTTAGGTAAACGTTTAGTAAGAGAGGTTGAGCCCTTAGTTGCCTAGTAGGCTTAATTTAGTATGTTGATTAGCGAGCTATTGATAAAGAGAATCGTTACGCTGCTATAGGAAGTAGTGAGCTTGGACGTATCTTAAGGATTATTTTTACAATACGTAGGCAAAAAATTAGAACTATTTCGTGTCGTCCAACCAGTAGCAAAGAAAGAGAATTATATGAAAAAGCTATACGTCAAAGAGGATAAATCTAATAAACCACTTGATTTGAGCAAGGCGCAGTTTGTTGTTTTTCCCAATTTAAAACCAACTACGACCCCAATTTCTTTAAGAGTACCTAACTCTGTGTTATCACGTCTGAAGGCTCAGTCGCATAAACGTGGTATGGCATATCAGTCATATATTAAATCAATATTATCTAATCAGGTAGATAACTCTTAATTTATACTTTAATTCTAGGTATTCGATTTAGTCTACTAGCCACCTTGTT
>Ga0007801_10000547_pt1 | contig 12359 bp, 9 predicted proteins | sample CryBogmetaGMA2M_FD_60372 | JGI IMG/M metagenome (GOLD analysis project Ga0007801, IMG submission 60372) | Freshwater microbial communities from Crystal Bog, Wisconsin, USA - MA2M | ecosystem: Environmental > Aquatic > Freshwater > Lake | place: Crystal Bog, Wisconsin, USA | collected 2009-07-06
ATAGTAAGCTTATCGGCCTCCAGCTTGATGCTGGCTTGGTTGGACGTTGATATCTCAATGGACGGCTGTTTGTCGTCGATCTTGATTTTGTTTCCGCAGGTCGTCTGGATGACGCTTTCCCCTGTCATCGGGGACGCCATCGGCGGCAAGGCCTTGGCGTTCCATAGGCAGCCGATGACATAGGGGGCGTTCAGGTCGCCATGCTCGAAGGCGACCAGTACCTCGTCGTCCACTTGGGGGATGAAGTAACACCCCCGGTTCGACCCCGCCAGGGGCACGGCCACCCGTGCCCAAGGACTGAAGTCATCGTTGTCGATGGCTGGGAGTTTCAGTTGCACCCGGCCCAGGCTCAAGGGATCGTCCAGGTTGGTCACCTTGCCAACCATTACGCCGTCAAACTTTCGCTGCACGTCTTTAAGCGCATCGCCCAGCCCGGCCAGGATTTCTTCGATCATGGGATGATCTCCTTGTATACATCAAAATGCGTCCGGTAGCCGCCCGAGTCCAGTGTATGGGTAGCACCCTTGACGCGCCAGTTGCCGCTGAAATCCGGCCCCAGCCCTTGCAGACTGACCAATTGCCCAGCCTTCAACTTGGGGTTCCCAATGACGGTTCCCCGGCCGGTCATGCGCCCGTTGAGTTGGGTCCGCAACTGACGGAGGATCACCAAAGCGCTCGTCGCGATGTCTGCCGGGCAGGAAATCGGCTGGTCGGCGATGGAAAGCCTCGGCCCCTTATCGGTCTTGGGGCTCGCGCCGGAGGCAGGCGTGACGTCGATGCCCAGGGATTCGCGGTCAAAATCCCAGAACACGCTGACCAGGAAGGACATGCCAATCTCACGCAGGCTGAACTTCATGCTGACTCCCGCCACTTGACCGATCACGCTGACTTGCGGTGAAAAATCCAGCAGGGATTCGCCCCAAACCAAGGTTAGCGACGGGTCGTAGTCCTTGATGAAACGGGACAAGTGGAGGGTGTCGCCCTCCACCCAGAAATCGGCGTCATAATGGGCAGCAACGCGCTTGACAAGTTCTAGGCTGGATTCCCCCCGGCCGGCGGCAGCCTGCTTAATTCCGGTGCCTTTGAACACCTTGTTCAGCACCGCCAGGGCAACCGAGGCACTCATCACGTCCGTGTCAATCAGAGGAATCAGGCGGTTTTCCACGCTGACGATGGCGGCGATCAACACATCCGGCAAGGCACCGAAGCCGCGCACCCCCGTGCCCCGCGCCAGCCGGTTGAGGGCGTCATGCGCCACCAGGGTCAACGAGGGCATGCCCCCGTTCGGGAAACTGGCCTGGACACCGGTGATGTCGCCCTGAAAGACATCATCCAAAGGGCCTGGCGCATAGCCCAGTGCCAAGCTCAAGGCATTGTCGATGTCGAACAAGCCCTCCGGGCCTGCTTGCGCAACAGTGGAACCGACGATCTGGAATTGGGCGTTGCTGGCGGAAAGGCCAAGTCCGCGTATATGTTGTTGCAGCCAGCGCAGGCTTGGATTGGCGATGCCGATTTCCACGCGGTCGGCGGCGTTGATGCCGTCTTGGTAACTGACGCTGGTTATGCTGGCCCGCAAAGCAGCCGGGATGTCCTTACCGTTGACTTGGATACGGAAGTCCGGCGCGTAGTAGGGCATGGGAGTGGTCATTGCATCAACTCCCCGGTTTCCGGATTCCGGTAGGGAAGCTGCGGTATCAGCAAATGCTGGCCGACCGCCAGCGATCCGGCATCGTCCAAGCCATTGCGCAAAGCGATGACTCGCCACAATGCCGGTTTGCCAAACACCATAGCGGCGATGCCGCTGAGGGTTTCGCCCTGCGCCACCACATGCATACGGCTGTAATCGGAGGTTTCGCGTTTGATTTCCTTGGCCTCCAAATCGGCATTGCGGCATTCGTGGAAGCTCACTTTCAGGCGGGCGCGAACGGGCGTGCCGTCCGCCTTGAACATGATGAACTTCTGGCTGGCGCGGGCAAGGACACAGCTAAAATCCAGTGAACCCCAGGTAAAACGCAAAACGGGCGGGGCGTGGGTCGCAGGGTCGATGTCCATCAGGCCGATAATTTGGCCGGTCAGCTTACGCACGTCATCGCCCGCCTGGTTGATGCGCCCCGCCGCTCCATGAGCCTCGAAGGTGTCCACCAAAAGCTCCATATCCAACGTCTGCATCGCCCCGTTGACAAATTGCAGCAGCGGGGCGCTCAAACCCGGCACCGCCGCCTGGGCGTAGTTGACCTCGCGGTTGACGGTATACTCCTCGGGATTGAACAACACCGGGATCGGCTTAGCCGAAGGATCGCCGGCCTTGGTAATGGTGGCGCGCTCCAGAGTCGCCATGGCTAGACACCCCCAATCCGTTCGCGATAAGCGAGAATCCGGCGGTCAATGGCCTGGATGACCTGGTCCGTCAAGCGGTTGACGTCGATGGGGATATCTTTGGGTGCGGGGGCATGGGCGATCCCTGCCGTCGGGTTGCGCAGACTTTCGCCGAACTTCGGCGCTGGCGAATCGGCAGGCTCAGTTCTCGCCGTACCGATTGGTAACTGTCTGTAAACGTACCGAACCGGTGGAACCTCAATCGCAACTGACTGGCGCAGAGATGGCGCTCTTGTCAACCAAACAAGGGGTGGCTGAGTTGGCATATGACTGGCCTCTCCGCCCACACCATCGGTTTCGACCCTACGCCGCCAAAACCGCCCCGGTATCTCGGCGAACTCGCGCCGACGGATCGAGGTTTCCAGGAAATCGACAATCCTCTGTCGTATCAGCGAATGTGTTCCGGGCCTTGGGGCTGAAGGCCCACCCATGGCGAAATGAAATTCAAGGCCCGGCGCGGTGGACAACTTGATCAGGATATTGTGGGACAAATTGACCGCCCAATGCGGGTAGTGGAAGCCTTGCCGGATGGAAACCATGGTCTGTCCGGACACTTTGTTCTGCCGCCGAAACACCATTGGCAAAGGCCCTTGCAAGGCTATTTTCGGCGAATAACGCGAGGCCAGGGCATGGCCAAACCGAACCGCGCTGGCCGCCGGACAAAATTGGGCATGGCGCTTGCCTGCGGCCACCCGCACATCGCGAAAGCTGGTTTTCAATAGCGCAAGCTCGTCATCTTTCATGTTCGGTCCTCGTTGATCCGGTCGTTGATCTGTGAAATTTCCTCGACCCAGCGCCTGCGGTCGGCATGCTCCAAAGCCATGACCTCGGCCAGCGGCCAATGGAAGTGGTACGCGATAAAGGCTACCTCCCCGTAGATCAGATCGAGGGGGTAGCCTAAGACCCCCCCGGCCAATCCGCCTCCAGCCCGAACTCTTGCTGACAATGGGGACACACCACCCGGCGCTCCTCCAAGCGGTTGATTTCGTTGTAGAGATTCTGCAAAAAAGCCAGATCCGTCGCGTAAAGCTTTTCGATGGTGTTGGGCGTGATGCGCGGTAGGCTGCCCAGCTTTTTCACCACCCGCGACAGCAGGATCACGACAAGATAGGCCGGGTTGGCCGTCACCCGTGGATCTTTCAACGGCAGTATTTCATCCGCCGCTGTCGCGCGGGCCATGACCCCCTCCCGGTGCAGCGTCCCGTCCTCATCCAAATAGCCGCAGGGCAAGGTGAATTCAAATTCGGTCTGAAACATGTTTCTCTCCTCAACCGCGCTCGATGCGCTCGTAGGCGATCTCCAGCGTTTCTATCGCCAAGTCGTTGCCCTTGGCATTGAAACTGGCCCCGGTGTACTTGGCAGGGAAGGCGTCGTACAGATTCCAGCGGAATTTCTCTTGTCCCCGCATATCAAGTTGGACAACAGAGATGTGGCGGCGGATGCTGTCCGCGCCGGTCATGACATCTTGATACCACTTCCAAAGTTGGTCGTCGTCGGTGTAGCCGCGCTTGAGCACTAGATTGCTGTGCTTGGTCTGCCCCGGCAGCTTGCGCGTGCCTAGCGCCTGGCCACCCTCGCGGTATTCGATGATGTCGGTCGAGGCGTCGATGCCGCTGGCCTCCTGGAAACTGGCTTTACTGATATTGTCAATCTCGACCATGAACTGGAAGGCCCGGAAATAAACGCGTTCTTGTCCTAGTTGTGCCATGGCTATGCTCCTGTCATGCGGTTGCGGCATTCTGCATCAGCAGACCAATGCGGATGATGATGAACTCGGCTGGATAGGAAACACGAACGCCGATTTCCACAGTCAGTTTCCCCTGCGCCCGGTCGTCGTCGCGGTTGTACATCTCGGGGAAGCGGACGTAATAAGCTTCATCGGGGGTCGCGCCGTACAGCCCGCCGTCGCGCCAAACGCCATCAAGGAACGCCCTCACCGAGCGGGTGATCTGCTTTTGCAGCGTCAGGTTGTTCGGCTCGAACACCGCCCAGCGCAAGCCGACCTTGAGCGATTGCTCGATGTAGATCAACAGGCGGCGGACGTTGATATATCTAAAGCGGATATCGGACTTATCGGCTAGCACGGTTCTCGCACCCCAAACGACGACATTGCCGGAAAACAGTCGCAGAACGTTGATGCCGACATCGTTCATCTGGTTCTGCTGGTCGTCGGTCACCGGTTCTTTAAGCCCGAGAACACCGCGCAAAACCTCATTTGCCGGGGCTTTATGCACTCCCCTGGAGTAGTCGACCCGGGCATAAATGCCAGCGATATGGCCGCTCGGCGGGACAACATCCTCGGGTGGATCACTATCAAGTTGCTTGCCAACTTTGACGCGGGGGTAGTAGAAGGCGCTGTAGGACGAGTCTGGTGGACCGCTGGAGGAGAGCGGATCGAAGTCATTGGAGTCAAGAATCGCAAAGCGGTCGCCAAGTGCTTCGGCTTGGCTTTGCAGTGCAGTATAAACATCCTTGGAAGTGAAGCCTGGCGCGGCGATGATCGAAATGTCGTTTAGCTGCTCGAATTGTTTCAGACCCTGAGAAACCAGGGTATTCCCAGAAGACGTGTCTTGCCCATTTGCCAATGAGCCCGTTAAGGTACTTGCATTCGTCTTAGGGGCTGCCAGTGTGAAGCTGTTGCCCGTGCTACCAACGGACTTGAACGTGATCGTCAACGTGGTGGGATCGGTGGTTGGATCGACCTCATACACGCATTTGTTGATGTTTTCGTCTCCAGGATCATTGAGGTTTTCGGCAAGCCTTCTCAACGTATCTCCGAGAGTGGCGCCTATCACCGTTTCGGCGGCTCCGGGTGTCCCGGTGCCAATGAAGTTCCAAGTGGTGCCTCCAAGAATGATGGTGCTGCCGGGATCAGGATTTTTCCCAAAATTTATCACTCCGGTTGCTTTGGCTGATTCTGAACCGTTCTTTAGTGTTTTCTCTGGGGCAGCTCCATTCGACGTTGGCACCGCTAGTGTGAAGCTGTTGCCGGTGATACCGGCGGACTTGAACGTGATCGTCAACGTGTCGCCAATAGCATTAATCGTATACGCGCAACGTCTAATGTTTTTGTCGGTTGAGGCGTTGAGGTTCCCGGCAAGCGTTGTTAACGTAGCAAGGAGGTTGGTCCCTATCACCGTTTCGGTGGCCCCGGGTGTCCCGGGTGTCCCGGTATCAATGAACTTCCAGATGGTGCCGCCCAGGTTGATGGTGCTGCCTGGATCAGGATTCGCCGAAAAAGTGATCGTTCCGGTTGCGCGGATTGCGTCGCTCACGTTAACCACGTAACACGCGGTGCCGCCGTTGGAGAAGAATCCGAACACTGCGCGGGACAGATCAGTGCTGAGATTGGCATCCGCTGTTTCGTCGTGATTCCCGACCTGATCGACGGCCCAGATGTAGTCCATGGTGAACTGGTCGGCGCTGGTCACCATGCGCGCCACGTTTCGATAGCGGTTCGGATTAGGAGCCAAGCCAACGAAGCCCGCCGTGCTGGTGCCGACCCCCACAATGGGCGGCGAACCTAGCATCACCTCGTTAATCTTCACACCGGGTAGATTGGGAAAATTAGTTGCGGCCATGGCGAGTCTCCTCTTGCAGTTGTTGGGTTAAGCCGTCATTTTAAAAACATGAGTGTCCAATGGTTTTTCAGTCGATAAATCCGGCACGTTGATATCCCTTTCAACGGGCTGATAGTCCTTGGCCGAAACCCTGAGATGGTGCTTGCCTTCGGGCAAGCTGTACAGGACGTAGCGGCCTTGGCTGTCGGTGGTGGCCTGTTGCAGGGTGGTGCCGTCGTCGGCCAGCCGTTCCACAGTGGCTTTTTCAATCGGCTTGTTACCATCAGCCATTAACACCAAGCCCCCGATGTCGCTGAGGCTTCCTGCCTGGATATCCGTGTCGTTTCGCAATACATAACGGCGGGTGAACGTCATCAGCGGCGTATCGGCTTTTTGCTGCATTAGCAAATCAAGCGGCGCGGTGACGATCAAATGGATGGCCGGCTTCCAAGGCTGCTTCATCGTGCTCCAGAAATCGTTCAACACCCGCGGCGCGTCCGGCGGTGCCAGCGCAAGGTAAACTTCCGCGTTCTTCAGTAATGGATCGTCAGATCCTAGGCCCAGATCATTGGGAATCACCACTGGATTCTGGAGCAGGATGCGCAAGGCCTCGCCCAGCAATTCGTGCTCGTCTTGGGCAGGATTCAGCGACTCGTCGGTAATTGGACTCCAGGCTGAAATCAAATAACTGCAATCCAAGTAAGCGGGTGGCCGATAATAAACCGCCTCGCTGCTGTCGGACTGCCCCAATTCCCACCCCGGTCGCCGAAAACTCAAATTCTCCCTTATCTCAATCAGATAAATGTCGAGATAGGACTTGCCGCTGCTAACGACCTTTGTGTGCCACTCGTCATTGGGGATGGCGAAGGCGATATCGGGCAGGGATGGCACATTCATGTTAGGCCAATTAGCCGCTAAAATTTTTTCTACAATACCGCTAAAAAAATTAAGCATATCAATAAACACCCATATACTATAATCCAGCGACTCAATAAATGATGAGGATTTTTATTGTTCCGACAATACAGTTTGTTGGCATTTGATTGCTTTTGTTAAATCATTCAAGTCAATAGGCACAATTAAGTAGTAATGTACCTCGTTAAGTGTCGGATATAAAGGCTTGGAATCAATTTCTTGAAACTCACCAGAAACCTGATTATTACCTACACTAATAGAGCTTATCTCTGGTTCTTGTCTGCTACTTGGAATATATGGAAAATATTGACCAGGTAACCCGCCGACAGAACCATCTACTATCTTAATAGAGTTGTGTAGCGTGATATTAAAAAAAACGTGAGATCTAGGGTTGTTATTTTTGAGATCCTCGGCTTCAGGCAAATAAACAAGTAGTTTTTCGAATATATAAGAGGGCAGCGTCATTATTTCTTGTTCTAATTTATAAAATCCTTCGTGTATCTTTTCTTCTTCTTGCTTGGCGCGTCGCTTCATTGTATAGTTTAATAAAATACCTGATGCGAGTCCAAGAGCAGATGGACCAATATCACGAGCTATTAAGCGTCCAGTACTAGGACTAACAATTTTTGGTGATGTCGATTTATCAGCGGATTGAGCAGCAATCTCTGATGATGGTGCAGCCTTGATAGTCGGTTCAATATTCTTTGGTGGAAGTACATCCGTTTGAGCGCTTGGGACTTCTTCAGCAAAGGGTGGGGGTGTGACAGCTTTGTCTTGGGAGACAGAAGCAGCCGCTTGTGGTGTTGGCACTTTGTCAGCGGCGGTCTCCGCAACAGGATTCGGCAGGTCTATCTTTTCTGAAGATACTGCCTGGGTTGATGCCTTGACTGCTTGCGGTGCTGCCTTCGGAACCGGCACTTTGGCGGCAGTCGGCTTTTGGACTACGGGCAAAAAGCTTTCGACTTCTGAGTGCCTGCTAGTCTGTTTAGGCTCATCAGAAGTTTCTTCAACGGGAGGGCCAGGGATCGTAACGTATTTTGGAGATGCAGGAGTAATACGATGACCAAGAGGCTGTTCAGTAGGCAGCGGCTTGGATTTTGTTGTCGATGCAGCCGGTTTTCCTGTTGAAGCGCCAAGAGCTTGGTTAGTTGGAGGCTTTTCATAATCAGTTCCTGCGCCCGGTGCTTGAGTAGAAACCGGTTTGCCTTTTTTCCGAATTATAGGAGGTATTGCCGTTGATTTAGTTTTAGTCTCGTCGGTTTTAGACGTTTTCTGCGCGGCTAACTCAGCCTTTTCTTTTTGTTCTTGTTGGCGTCTAAGCCTCTCTTCTCTTCTATTTTCGGCTTCAGTGATAACTCGTGCATTATTGCAATCAAAACCTTCACGAGAGGGCGTTTTGGGTGTCTCAGGCATAAATTCATCACCTTCCCAATGTCCAAGCACGTAGCCTTTTGGAAGTCTCAATTGATGTTTGGTTTCGTCAAAGCGTCCCTCACTCATCAATTTCTCAAAGTTTTTCAATTGCCCTCGCAAGTTAGCAGCCACTTCGGGGGGCACGATTTTTGGGTCTGTCTCATAAGCGAGCCGCCTAAGTGCGCCTTGGCGATCCTCACGACCTTGCTCTTTCCAACTACGAAAACTAATAGGGGTCGGATCATCGCTTGTGAAGCCGAGTTCCGCCTTGTCTGCCTCAAGACGCGCAGCTTTATCCTCCCTTGATTGAATTCGACCGATCCGACTCTCGCGAAGCTTTCTAGCCAGAACAGCCTTTTGTTGTGCAATTAGATCTTCATTCCTAATACGTCGAACCTTCCCTATCTCCTCCGGTGCTCGTTCCGGCAAAGATTTTTTGGATGGCCGAGTTGCGGGTGGCTTGACCGATCCAGGCGGAACTACCAATCCTGTACCCGGTTTCCCGGGCATCTTCGCAGCCCGTGGGGGTTCCTTGAGTTCACCCTGTTCCAACGCTTGCCACTTAGCGGGTTCTTTTTCGACTGCAGGCGGCAGGCTGCCGGACTCAGCCTTATAAGCGTAAGTAAACTTAAATCTCACCCTATCAGGGGCAATAAGACCACCTGATCTTTCCTCAAATTCCTGAAGCATATATGTTATAGCATCATCTGGAGGTTTGTCTTGGCCTCTTAAATCTATGAATATATACTGTAATATCTTAACTTCTTTGCGTTTGGGAAAGGTACGCCGAAACTCTGCTCGCATGGCTTTGTCTCTTTTGGTTGCTTGTCCTGTGACTTTGCTTATTAAAAGTTCCATGTCATCAGAAGTACTTAACAAAAAATTCTTGGCTTCTAAGGTGATAGGTGGATGGCTCTCGTCACCGAAATGGAAAAGTTCTGGTATGCTTGAATCTTTTCTTTTGTTTTCATCAAGATAAACTCTTTTCTGTTCCTTCCATCCTTCCACGCTATAACCTTGATTGATAAACTCTAGCTGCCATATTGAAAGCTCTTCTTCACCCACTTTGCCCATCTCTCTATTGGATAGGCAGTATCTGTCGTTTTCGATTTCTCTCCAATCTCTAATTTCCTCACTCTCGGCTGGGAATTCGTGCTCAGACGGTCGAATGCAAGATAACAGGCTTTTATACCCTACGTCCACGTATTGTTCCGAAGGTGAAATTAACTTTTCTTTTATCAAATAATCTTCAAAAGCATCTAGATAGAGCAAAGCTTCATCAGGATTTTGTTTTGCCTTTGTGCTTATGAGTTCGATTGTGTCTCTGAGTTCTTTTTGCAATCTTAGTTTTCTCAGTGTAATAAGTCGATACTCAATCTCTTGTGATGTGACTTCTTTATCAGTTTCTTTGATTAAAGCCTTATTATTCTGTACAGAATTATCAGATGGCGATTGTGGTGTTGAAGTCATATCTCTAGGTGGTGGGATCCTATATGGTAGAGAGGGATAAGCAGGGATAGATGTTTCGGGATGACCAAAGTTTTTGGGCGGATAGATATCAACACTAGGCTCGTCAGGAGATTCGGTTTTGTACTTATCAACCATTTCCATGAGTGGCGGTTCCTGCCTCAGTGACCTTCCAACATCTTCGATTTCATGCTTGGCTTGTACAGTGCTTCCCATGGCATTTAATAATTCCTCACATTTTGCCACTTCATTCGCTCGATACATGGCTTCCTCATGGCTTTCACCAAATATTAATCTCCTTGCAGCGTAAGTACCCGCTGCCATTGGCGATGATCTTAGTGTCTCACCTTCTTCGATCATGTCCCGCATATCTGCCATCTCTTCCTCATAGATTACCCGGTAATCAATGTGAGGAGCAGGATTTGTGTCAACATCGATGGTAGGGTAATCAGGTGGCAGTGGTCGTACTTGAAAAGGTTGAAACATGCTTTGCCATGGGTATATATTTACCTTGCCGTATAGCAATTTTTTAAGCAGCTTTAGATAGTCATCTTTTTCGGCATATTCCCGTTTAGCCATTGAGAGTTGACTCATTTGGTAGTGCACTAGAGCAATCTCGGATATTATTTGCTCAAATGTCATACTCTCAGGCGGTAAGCCACCAAGTTTAGCCCCAAGAGCGGCATTGGTAGCCTGATTCCCAGCACTTTTTTGCAGTTTGCTAAGACCAGCATCCGGTCCCGGCCTTCTCTTTTCTTGTGTTTCTTTCAAGCCAGCCCGTTTCAGTTTGTCTTCCGTTTTTGCATGACTCCGAAGTTGCTCGCTCATACCGCCCTCCCTGTCTCCGATTTAGCCGACAGCCCAAGCTCCGCTGCCGTCAATTGCTTGCCCATCTTTTGATATTCACGCAACACTGCCTGCATAACATGGTGTGGCGTCACTGCTATCGCGTCCTCGGTGGAAAGGAAGGCGGCGGCGAGGGCGATGTTTTTGATTTGTCCACCGCTGAGCTTGAACTGGCGGGCGAGGAAATCCAGATCGACATCCGGGGCAAGCGGCAAGGCGGGTGGCCAGATGCCGGCCCAGATGCGCCGCCGGGCGGCTTCGTCGGGCGGGGGGAAATGGACGATGAAGGCGAGGCGGCGGACGAAAGCTTCGTCTAGGTTGCTTTTGAGGTTGGAGGCCAGGATGGCGACGCCTTCGTATTGCTCCATCTTTTGCAATAGGTAGCTGATTTCGATGTTGGCGTAGCGGTCGTGGGCGTCATGCACTTCCGAGCGCTTGCCGAACAACGCATCGGCTTCGTCGAAGAACAGGATGGCGTTGGCGTTTTCGGCGGCGCTGAAGATGCGGTCGAGGTTTTTTTCGGTCTCGCCGATGTATTTGCTGACGACGCCGGCCAGGTCGATGCGGTGCAAATCCAGCCCCAGCGCGTTGGCGATGACCTCGGCCGCCATGGTCTTGCCGGTGCCGCTAGGCCCGGCGAACAAGGCGCTGACGCCCTTGCCCAGGGACAGCCGCCGCACGAAGCCCCATTCGCCCAGCACCTTGTGCCGGTGCGCGACTTGGCGGCAAATCTCCCGCAACTGCTGGGCCGCATCGTCCGGCAGCACGAGATCGTCCCAAGTGTATTTCGGCGCGATCTTGAGCGTGAGCTTGCCGAGGGCTTGCCCGGTTTGCGCGCGGGCGGCGGCGAAGCAGTGTCGCAAAGGATCGGCGGGCGGTGCCTCGCCTTCAAAGCCCAGGCAATTGCGGGCGGTGACGGCCGCGTCCCGGATTTGCAGCCGATTTAGCCGGAAGCGCCCGGCAAGCTGGTCAAGTTGTTGTGGCTCCAACGATACGCCCGTTTCGGCCAGGCTTTCTTGCCAAAGCAACCGGCGCATCTCGACATTGGGCAGCGGGAAGTCGATGGCGGCCACCCCGCAAGGCCCGTCCGAGTGGGGAACCCAGGCCCCGGCACCCGTGGAAATGACGATGCCCTGGGCCTTGGCCATCTGCGTCATCAACTGTTGGAAATGCGCGGCGGGGGCTTCGTCGCGCAAGGCGTCGATGCCGTCCAGACAGAGCACCGCGTTTTTCAACCAAGCTTCGCGCACAGCCAGGCGTAGGCGGGCGTCAAAATCCGTGGCGGAGTCGGCCAGCCGACGCAGATCCACGTTGAGCAGCGGGACGCCAAGCCTTTCCGCCAAACTCCGCGCCGCATCTTGCTTTGCCGGGGCATTCGGGCCTTGGAAATGGAAAAATGCAGCTTGCGGTTTGCCAGCGGCTCGCGAGGCGATGGCAGCCAGTGCCTTTGAGGTCTCCTTGGCTAGTGCCGGGTCGTCTTTAGTTTGGCCCGTTGACCACCGCAGTTCGCATATGTCCGCAAGCCTTTTATCTAGCGCCACTTCGCCGAGCAGGAAAGCGACAACCTGGTCGTCCAGCTTTAGGTCATGGGCGAGCAGCGGGGGCCGGGTCTGGTTGGGATCGGGGATCAGGCTGACGAGGGCATGAGCGATCAGCGGGGCGTCGCTGCCGAACCTCGCCCTGAAAGCCAGCTTTTCCGCTGCCGAAGAGGCGAGCAGGTTGAGCGCCAAATCGACGCTGGGCCGCCGGTGGCTGACATCGTCTTGCAGATAGGCATACAAG
>Ga0007801_10000548_pt1 | contig 12356 bp, 7 predicted proteins | sample CryBogmetaGMA2M_FD_60372 | JGI IMG/M metagenome (GOLD analysis project Ga0007801, IMG submission 60372) | Freshwater microbial communities from Crystal Bog, Wisconsin, USA - MA2M | ecosystem: Environmental > Aquatic > Freshwater > Lake | place: Crystal Bog, Wisconsin, USA | collected 2009-07-06
TCCGCAGGCTCGCCGCGTCACACCGCCGAATCGGGTTCGTTATCCTACGGACTGTCGGTTCGCCTCCGGTTGCTCCCCACCCCGCCTCGCGGCGACGCAGTTACCTTCGGCTTCGGAGGTTATGGCCTCCTCCGGTGCGGACTTCCACCGCACTGACTGTGCGCCCTCACGGGCGCACGGATTTCGGCATCCCTGCCGAAATGACGAGATTATAATTATCGCTTCTGGCCCAAAATGAGAATCGCTGGTAGGAGCGGGCCATGCTCGCGAACCATAGGTAAAGGGTGTATGATAGGGTTCCGCGCATTGCGCCGACGAGTAATCTTTCCACCGCTGCGGCACTGGACTTCAATACAGGCAGCAACTACCAGGAAGTTACATTCGGTACGGGCGATTTTGCACCCTACGTAAACATGTGGGATAACGTTACTTTCCAAAATTTCACGTTTAGCCCTGCTTTAAGCCCAAGCCCAGTTGATCTATGGACGGGGGATGGTTTCAGCTTTAAACTGACAAGCATTGCGATTGATACTACAAATCCAGGCTACCTTAGTTTAATCGGTACAGGCATCCTGGCCGGAAATGGCTTTGATCCCACCGAATTTGTTTTTAATTTCACCAGCCAAAACGGCGACGTCAGCAATTGGGAATTAAGTTTTAGCCCATCCCCCGTTAGTACACCGGTCCCCGCTGCGATTTTTTTCGTCACCCCGGTTTTGGCTGGATTTTTTGGATTTTCACGTAGCAGGCGCGGCGTTAAATCCACCGCGTGATGTGATGTCTTCAAGCAGGACAAGGGCGGAACCATGGATAGGTTCCGCCGTATGTAATGGGTCGGTCGCCAGCATTCGGCGGATCACATCCCTGTATCCGCCCTACAACTGGACAAAACGATAAAACACCCCAAAGCGACCATGGCTACCAAGTGCGATCTGGTGAAACTGTCCTACCCGAATAACTCGCTGTGCGAGCCAAGTCGGGCAAGCTCCAAAATGTTCGCGTCTTGATTGCGGTAAACTAACAACAAATTGAAACCCCGCTTACTCCGAATTCAGGAAAATTGTTTTCGACCGTGTCCTTGAGTTTGGCCAGGTGGGCGGCATACAGCCAGACGATGCGACCGCCCCAGCAAAAACCGGTGATGCCCAGCCGGTCGGCATCCCCCCGTTCGACGCGGCCCAGGCGAAGCTGGCGTCATCCATACCGGAACATCGCCATCCTAAAACCGGCTGAGTTCCTAACGAGGTAAGGTTTTGCGGAAACGGATAAAAACGCTCACCGGATTGTTTGGCGTTCCCCGCCTTTGATGCCGGGGGAATTGCCTTGGGCCGTCAATGCCAGACAATTTATATTGTCACGTATTATTTGTTTTAATACTTTTATCTATTAGCGTATAGGTGATATAAAATACCTTACAGAATATCGCGCAACGGTGAAGAAGCCGTGCCAACCAATGCAAGCGCCGCTTCTTCCCCAATTGGTATGATGGATGGTTGCAAAGCGAAAGGGGGAAGGTTTCTTGTAGCATTTCCGACAAATGTTCCATTGCGATGCAGGGCATTGACTAGCCAGATAATCTATCTACATGATTCTTATCATTTCTTCTGTATGGCATGTATTCTGTATGGATGAATCACAGTTTAAACCATCAATCACTCTGAGGAACAACCATGCTGCTTAACCGCTACGATGAAAGTGCATTGCTAACCAACGTCAATGTCAAAGAGAAAACCACCACCCCTAATTTGGATGCTTATCGCGGCGATTTGGTGCTGGAAGAAGGTGAAATAGCAGATTCTCTCGGCAGGCGGATGCCCCCGCTTTCTTTCATCAAGCAAGTGGCGATGTTGATGGGCGAGGATAAAATTTTATTCGTCTCCGGGTTTATCGAAAAACTCGAATACCTGGGCTTATTTTATGACAAGTACTCTTCTGACATCGACGACAGTTTAGTTGCCGTGTTTTATGTGGAAAACATTCCGAAGCCCATCCAAGTCAAATTTCACGGGGTCCACCATGTATTGCTGCCAATGATCGAAGGCGAAGGAACGGTTTGGAATGAATTGAACGAGGAATTGGCATTGGAGAAAACTGACTTCAAAGGCCAAAGTGCCGGCGATAAAGTGATTACCGTTTATCAGACGGTAAAGACGGATTATCATCCAAAATACCCGGAGGTTTCATGGGAAGAGGCATTGGCGCAGGTTGTAGCGGTAAAAAAGGAATTGCGTGGGGCAGTTTGAATTGCTTTTTACCGGCGCGGCAATTGTAACAACTCGGTTATAAATGTTTACCCCCCTTTGACACAATGCTGTCGACACAGGTTTTTGCTCGTCGTTCCGGCAGGGATGCCGGAACCCTGTCGCCATGGAGGGGAAATCTACATTAACCTCCCCGTGTTCTGGATACCGGCAAAAACCTGCCGGTATAATGGCTGTGTCAACAGCATTGCCCCATCGACCTTCGCTTAGGACAGCCTCTACAAAAAGTGGGTACGGGGGTTGTGGTTGGCCTACGTTTATCATTTTTAAGCATATAACGTGTAGAATATCTGCTTTCCCTTACCACGGACAGAAGCAGTGGACAGTATGCGTTTCAATGTCATCGTGAACACCAAAAATCCCCGCTTAAACGGTTTTTGTTGGCTATGCATTTTTTTGGCTCTATGGCTTGCCATTCCGTTGCAGGTCTTGGCTTTGCCTGCCGTCGGTGAGGTGCTTGCGCTTTTAGGCATTTCCCCGAAGCAGATTGCGAAACTCGAACAGGGCGAAATCATTAGCCAACCCAATCAGGAATCGGGTGAAAAAGAGTTGGCGATGGATGCCGTCCTGTACCTGCCGGTCCCTCTGGCAAAAGTCTTCGGCTATTTGCGACGCGCCGAGGTAGAGGCTATCGACTCGGATATGGTGGCGCATGGGGATATTTCGCTGGATGCCGACGTTAGTGCCTTCAGGGGTTTTGCCTTTGCGGAAAATCAGACCGACGAAGTCGTAGGCCTGCTCACTGCCGAACCGGGGGATCGATTCAACCTGTCAAGAGAGGAAATCGACAGCTTCAAATCGCTTAGGAAACTTGCCGATGCCGACAAAAAAACCCAGGCCGAAGCCGTATCGGCACATTACCAGGAAATATTGCTGCATCGTTGGCAGTCTTACCGAAGCAGGGGCTTGGCCGGCATCGCACCCTATGCCCACCCCGAAGGTGTGCCCGATGCTGATCCCGCCGCCGAGCTTCGTGCCTCGGCAGAAAGCGACAAAGCCTTCGCACGTTACTACCCTGAATTGAAAAAGGCTTGGCTTGATTATCCAAACGGAACACCTGAGGGTATCGTAGGGCAGTTTTTTTGGCTGAACAGGATTGTGGAGGACCGGCCTACAGCCATACTAGGCCATAGGCTTGTCGAGTTTGACAGCGGAGGTGCCGTGATCGCCATCAGGCATTACTATGTGGGTCACTCGTATAACTCCATCAACCTAATCATCGGTTGCCTTCCCCATCACAACGGGACCATCGTTTTTTACTCACAAAGGACATCAACCGACCAAGTCGCCGGGATGGCCAGCGGATTGAAACATTCCATAGGGAGGGAACGAATGAAAGCCCAAATGGTCGGTAGGCTTGAAAATCTACGCAAAGAAATCATTTCGCGTTAAGAAGCCTTCCACGGAGCATGGGAACGAAACGTCTGCTATATATGAGCCTGTATATACAAAATCGCCAGATCGGCGGTAAGTATTTTTTCAGATTCTTCAGCGGGTATTTCAATGCCAAACTCTTCTTCTAATTCCATGATTAATTCGACAACATCGATTGAGTCTGCGCCAAAGTCATTGATGAAATTAGCGTTGCCATTGAATTCTTCTTTAATGTTAAATTTCTTAGAAACTACAGCGACAACTCTTTTTCCTACGTCGGATTCCAAGCTATTATTCATAAGTTTTCTCTTGCATCGGTGTCGATATCAATGGTTGCTAGGTGAAAAACTGTGACGGAATCGTCTGAAGAAGATTGAATTCCGATTGTATGCCAATTTTGCCCTATTTAGCTTTCATATGCAAGCCGCTCGAAGTGTCTTCAAGCATCCGCTCCAAAATCAAAATGGAACAGAGTATCGAGTTTCAAAAAGATGGCGATGCACTTCCCCATTAATCTGACTTTAATAGGGCCGCTATGAAGTTCTCACAGAGATTTGCATATTTCCCTATATATTCAATATTCGAGCATCTCGATCCGACAAACATTTCAAAAGTTTTACTACAAATACCGGGATATTTCTCTAGGGCTTTTTTGACAAATTCAACAAATTATCGGAACAGGAATTCCTGTCTAGATGGTTTCCAATGTGCCACCCAATTCCCATCTTGTATTGCCAAGAGGATTTATAGACATCTGTATTTTCAAATCTATTCGGTAAGCTTTTTAAGGTAAATCAGACAAATACGGCTGCCATTGAACTCGCGTCCTATAAAATATTCCATTTAATAATATAGTTATTACATTTCAACGGCTAGTTGTATCTATGATGTTTCTGTAGCATGGCTTTTTGTATCGTTTTGTGTCTATGCCAGATCAAGACACACTGCGATACAAAATAATGCTTTTGTGGGGTGACAAAAGTCCGCTAAACAGGTATAAATGAGATTACGGACACACAATCGCATTATTATTGATGAATCAAGATGAACACCGGGTTTTACAACCGTCGGCAAATCGAAGCTGGTTGAAGCGCCTGCTTTGGCTCTTTGCAATCATTGCAATAGGCCTTGCTTGGTACCTTGCCAGGAACCCCGACAGTCAGCTTCTGACAACCACCAGTATTGCCGGATTCTTCCACAAACAACCCGGCAACCGCCAGGAACCCGAATCCGGCCCCAAATCAAAGCACGGAAAGATGCCCGATATGCCCATACCGGTTGCCGTCGCCAAAGCAACTCAAGGGGACTTTCCGATTTATTTAAATGGATTGGGTTCTGTGATTGCGCTACGCACGGTCACGGTGCATACTCGAGTCGATGGCGAACTGAAGCGCGTGGCCTTCACTGAGGGCCAGATGATCCACGAAGGGGACTTGTTGGCTGAAATCGACCCCCGGCCATTTCAGGTCCAGTTGCATCAGGCCGAAGGGCAGTTGTTGCGCGACGAAGCCCTGTTGAAAAATGCCGAAATCGACCTGGTCCGCTATAAGAAACTGTTGGAGCAAGACTCCATTTCCGCGCAGCAAACCGTGACGCAGGAATACCTAGTCCAGCAATACCGGGGCAATGTGGAAATGGATCGCGCCCTAGTCGATACCGCCAAACTACAGCTTACCTATGCACACGTGACGGCCCCGGTTACGGGACGGGTCGGGATACGGCTGGTCGATCAGGGCAATATCATCCATGCCGCCGATGCCAACGGATTGGTCGTAATCACGCAAATCCAACCTATCGCTGTGGTGTTCACGTTGCCAGAAGATGAAGTACCCGCCGTCATGAAGCGCTGGCGTTCGGGAGAAGAGATTGCAGTCGAAGCGTATGACCGGGCTGGCAAGAACAAACTTGCGACCGGACATCTATTGGCGGTGGATAACCAGATTGATGCAACCACGGGCACTGTCAAGCTCAAGGCCCAGTTCGCCAATGATGACTTCAGGCTGTTTTCAAACCAATTCGTCAACGTCAGGATGAAACTGGATACCTTGATTGCCGCGACCATCGCACCGATTGCGGCGATTCAGCATGGGTCGATCGGTGCCTTTGTTTACGTGGTGAGGGATGACAATACAGTGACTGTCCGCCCGGTGAAACAGGGTCCGTCGGAAGGGGAAAAAACCGCGATTCTGGAAGGGTTGGCACCCAACGAAACAATGGTGGTGGACGGTGTCGACAAACTACGTGAAGGGACAAAAGTGGAAGTCATTCAGCCGGGTGTCCGAAAGCCCCAAGAAAAGGCGGCTGATACACAAGCCCCCACGAACCCGGCAACCCCGCAAGCACCTGCTAGCGGGAAACCACTGGATAATTCGGATGGAACACACGCCCCCGATTCTGGCAAACGCCAACATTGGCGTAAAGGCACTGGCTTGTGAGCCTTCCGTCCGACCCCAATCCATTGCCGTCCTTTAATCCGTCACGGACGTTCATTTTACGCCCGGTCGCCACCTCCTTGCTGATGGTGGCGTTGTTGTTGGTCGGCATCCTAGCTTATCGGTTATTGCCAATTTCGGCTTTGCCACAAGTGGATTACCCGATGATCCAAGTGGTGACACTTTACCCCGGCGCCAGCCCCGAGGTCATGACCTCGTCGGTCACAGCACCCTTGGAGCGCCAATTCGGCCAGATGCCTGGGCTTAACCAAATGTCATCGGCCAGTTCGGGCGGTGCTTCGGTCATCACCTTGCAGTTCAACCTCAATTTGGACTTGGATATCGCCGAACAAACAGTACAGGCGGCCATCAATGCCGCTAACACGTTTCTGCCCACCGACCTACCGATGCCGCCCATTTACAACAAGGTCAACCCGGCGGATGCGCCGATCCTGACTTTGGCCGTCAGTTCGAAGATTTTGCCATTGTCCCAGGTGGAAGACTTGGTCGATACCCGGTTGGCACAAAAGATTTCCCAACTGCCAGGGGTCGGGCTGGTCAGCATCACGGGTGGGCAGCGTCCGGCCGTGCGAATACGGGCCAATCCCAAGGCACTGGCCGCCTACGACATGAGCTTGGAAGACCTGCGCAACGCCATTGCCGCCGCCAATGTAAACCAAGCCAAGGGTATGTTTGACGGTCCGGCCCGTGCGGCCATCATTGATGCCAATGACCAACTCAAGTCGGCGGCGGAATACCAGAAACTGGTTGTCGCCTACCGTAACGGTGCCCCGGTGAAACTGTCCGAGGTCGCCGATGCGGTGGACAGTGCCGAGAATGTCCGGCTCGCCGCTTGGGCCAACGGAACGGCGGCAGTCGTCGTCAACATCCAGCGCCAACCGGGTGCCAATGTGATCGAAGTCGTAGACCGCATCCAACAATTGTTCCCTAAATTGCAGGCGATACTGCCCACATCGGTGGACATCACACCGCTGACGGACCGCACTGTCACTATCCGCTCCTCGGTACGGGATGTTCGCATCGAACTGTTCCTATCCGTGGCCTTGGTCGTGCTGGTGATTTTTGTCTTTCTCCGCAATGTTCCGGCCACCACGATTCCGGGCATTGCGGTTCCATTGTCCCTGATCGGGACCTTCGGCATCATGTACCTCGCCGGTTTCAGCATCAATAACCTGACCTTGATGGCGCTTACCATCGCCACAGGCTTTGTGGTCGACGATGCCATCGTGGTAATCGAGAATATTTCCCGTTACATTGAAGAAGGCGACCCACCATTGGAGGCGGCTCTCAAGGGTTCGGAACAGATCGGTTTCACCATTATTTCATTGACCTTTTCGCTGGTCGCGGTGCTGATTCCGCTGCTGTTCATGGGGGATGTGGTCGGTCGTCTGTTCCGCGAATTCGCCATCACGCTGGCGGTGTCCATTCTCATCTCCGCCGTCGTGTCGCTGACCTTGACACCGATGATGTGCGCCAAGCTGCTCCGCCCTATAGACGAGAAAAAAGCCGGTTGGTTTTATCTTAGCAGCGGCCGGTTTTTTGACCGGATGATTGCGGGTTATGGCCGGATGCTAGAATGGGTATTGGAACGGCAAACCCTGACTTTACTTGTCGCGTTCGCAACTTTAGTGCTCACCGTGTGGCTTTACATCATCATACCCAAAGGTTTTTTTCCGGTCCAAGACACAGGGTTGATTCAGGGGATTTCAGAAGCTCCACAGGACATTTCCTTTCCCGCCATGGCGGAGCGGCAAAAAGCTTTGGCTAATATCATTCTGCAAGACCCGGCAGTGGAAAGCCTGTCTTCATTCATCGGCGTGGACGGCACCAACCCCACCTTGAACAGCGGCCGGTTCCTGATCAATCTGAAACCGTTGGACGTGCGGAGGGCGAATGTCACGGAAGTGATCCGGCGGCTACAACCCAAGCTGGCGGAGATCCAAGACATCTCGCTGTTTCTCCAACCGGTGCAAGATCTCACCCTTGAAAATCGTGTTAGCCGTACCTTGTTCCAATTTACCCTAGAGACAGCCATTCCGGGCGAATTGAATCAATGGACACATCGCCTCGTCGATCGGCTTTCCCAGGTGCATGAAATCACCGAGGTCAACAGCGATCTGCAAGACCAAGGGCTGCAAGCGTTCGTGTCCATTGACCGCAACACCGCGAGCCGCCTCGGTGTCACTACGGCGGCCATCGACAACATCCTCTACGATGCTTACGGGCAACGGTTGGTGTCCACCATCTTCACCCAGTCGAACCAATACCGGGTAGTGCTCGAAGTGAAACCCGATTATCGTGGTGGCCCGGAGTCCCTGAATGATCTTCGCATCCCTTCGACTAACGGGACGCAAGTCCCCTTATCCGCCATTGCACAGGTGTCGGAGCGTAAAACCCCTCTATCCATCAATCACCAAGGCCAGTTTCCATCTTCGACGATTTCCTTCAATCTGGCACCAGGGGCTTCCCTAGGCGATGCGGTCAAGGCCATTGAGGCGGCCAAAGAAGACATCGGCATGCCGTTGAGCGTCCGCACCAATTACCAAGGCGCTGCTTTGGCCTTCACCGCCTCGCTGACCAATACGCTATGGCTGATTATCGCCGCCATCGTGACGGTATATATCGTGCTCGGGGTTCTTTACGAAAGCTATATCCACCCTATCACGATACTTTCAACCCTGCCCTCTGCCGGTGTCGGTGCCCTGCTTGCACTGATGGCTTCGGATATGGACCTCGGCATCATCGGCATTATCGGCATCATCCTGCTGATTGGCATCGTTAAAAAGAACGCCATCATGATGATCGACTTTGCCTTGGATGCGGAACGCAAGCAGGGTCTGCCGCCTAGGGAGGCTATTCATCAGGCTTGCCTGCTGCGCTTTCGGCCCATCATGATGACGACCCTAGCGGCATTGCTCGGTGCCCTTCCGCTGATGTTGGGAACCGGAGTAGGATCGGAACTGCGCCATCCGCTGGGGATCACGATGGTCGGTGGCTTGATCTTGAGCCAACTATTGACCCTGTTCACGACACCGGTCATTTATTTAGCCATGGACCGGATGGCCCGCCGTGTCAGTGGCAGGCTGGAAAATCCCCCCTACGCCCCTTTGCAAAAGGGGGAATAAAATGATGGGTGACGAGGCGTGAATCTATCTGCATTTTTCATCTATCGGCCGGTCGCCACTTCACTGCTGACCATCGGCATGACACTGGCGGGCATCATCGCCTTTCTACAACTACCTGTGGCACCGTTGCCACAGGTGGATAACCCTACCATCAACGTTTCGGCTTCCCTGCCCGGTGCCAGTCCGGAAACCATGGCTGCCACAGTGGCCACCCCGCTTGAACGGTCTTTGGGACGGATTGCCGGCATTACGGAGATGACTTCATCGAGTTCCTTGGGCTCCACCAACATCACCCTGCAATTCGACCTTGAACGTGACATCGACGGTGCGGCCCGTGATGTGCAGGCGGCTATCAACGCCGCCAGTAGCCTACTGCCCACCAATTTACCCAGCCGTCCCAGTTATCGCAAAGTAAACCCAGCCGACTCCCCCATCCTGATTCTGGCAATGACCTCGGATACCCAGAGCCGAGGCCAGATGTATGATGCGGCTTCGACGATTCTGGCGCAAAAAATCTCCCAAATCCGGGGAGTCGGCCAAGTGACCGTAGGCGGCAGTTCATTGCCCGCGGTACGGGTCGAGTTGAATCCCAATGCCTTGGCGAAATACGGCGTGGGGCTGGAGGATGTCCGAACGGCCATCGTCGCGGCCAATCCGAACCGCCCCAAAGGTTCAGTGGAAGATGACAGGCATTATTGGCAAATCCAGGCCAACGATCAGGCCAAAAGCGCCAAGGAATACCTACCGCTGATCGTGGCCTATCGCAATGGTGCCGCCGTTCGCATCGCCGACCTCGGCACAGCGGTGGATTCAGTGGAAGACCTGCGCAATGCCGGACTGAAAAATGGCAAACCCTCCGTGCTGCTGATCCTGTTCAAACAGCCCGGTGCCAACGTCATCGAAACGGTGGAAAAGGTGAAGGCCATGCTCCCGCAACTACGGGCATCCATCCCAAACGCCATCGACCTGTCGGTGGTGGTGGACCGCTCGACGACCATCAGGGCATCTGTCAACGAAGTGGGGAAAAGCCTGTTTATCTCCATCGGACTAGTAATTTTTGTGGTGTTTGTGTTCCTGCGCAATCCGGCTTCGGCCCTTATCCCGATCATTGTCGTGCCGGTTTCACTGATCGGCGCCTTCGGGGTGATGTACCTATGCCATTACAGCATCGACAACCTGTCCCTGATGGCTTTGACCATCGCCACTGGCTTCGTGGTCGATGATGCCATCGTGGTGCTGGAGAATACCTCCCGCCACATCGAAAAGGGGGTTCCCCCGCTCCAGGCCGCACTAAAAGGCACCGAGGAAGTCGGTTTCACGGTGCTATCCATGAGCTTGTCGCTGATTGCCGTGTTTGTTCCGATATTGCTGATGGGCGGACTCGTCGGACGAATATTTCGGGAGTTTGCGGTCACTCTTTCCGTCGCCGTGTTGGTGTCGTTGGTGGTGTCGTTGACCACTACCCCCATGCTTTGTGCGCGCTTGCTCAAACCGGAAAGCAAACAACACGGTCATATCTACCTCTGGGTGGAACGCTTTTTCGACCGTCTGCTACGAGGCTATAAACGAAGTTTGCGCTGGGCCTTGGGTCATCAACGCCTGATGATGCTTCTGCTTTTGTGCACAATAGGACTGAACATCCATCTCTATGTGATCATACCCAAGGGGTTTTTCCCGGTGCAGGACACAGGAAGGCTGGGGGGCACCATCCAGGCGGACCAGAGTACCTCGTTCCAGTCCATGGCGAAAAAACTGGCCGACTTTGTCAATATCCTGCGGCAAGACCAGGCCATAGACAACGTCATTGGGGTTGCAGGTGGTCAGCAGGGCAGTAACACCGCCCGGCTGTTCGCGGTGCTAAAGCCACCGGAAGATCGGGATGCCCCCCTAGACCGCATCTTGGGCCGTTTGCGTAAAAAGTTGGCGAACGAGCCTGGGGCTAGTTTGTTTCTGCAACCGCAGCAAGAACTCAGCGTGGGTGGCCGGTTGTCGGCCTCCATGTTCCAATATACCTTGCAGGCGGAACACCTGGCCGATCTGCGCGAGTGGGCACCGAAAATCCTCAAAGCACTGTCCGCGCGCCCCGAACTGACGGATGTCAACACCGACCAGCAAGACAAGGGGCAGCAGGTGTCGCTGAAAGTGGACCGCGACGCGGCGACGCGGCTCGGAGTCAGCATGGCATTGATTGATGCGAGCTTAAACGATGCCTTCGGACAGCGCCAGGTTTCTGTCATGTACAACCCGCTCAATCAATACCATGTCGTGATGGAACTGGCCCCCGAATATTGGCAAAACTCACAAACTTTGCGGCAAATTTACCTTAGCGTCGCCCCGGTGACACCGCAAACGGCCAACACCCAGCCACCGCTGTCGGCTTTTGCGAGTTACGCGCCGACCAACACGCCGTTGACCGTCAACCATCAAGGGCAATTCGCTGCGGCGACCATCTCCTTCAACCTTAAACCCGGATACTCACTTTCCGATGCGACCGAGATCATTAAAAAAACCTTGCAAGAAATCGGTGTGCCGGCATCGGTCCACAGCGGCTTCCAAGGTACGGCGAAGGTGTTCCAAGACTCGTTGAAAAACCAGCCTTGGCTGATTTTAGCCGCTCTTTTCGCCATCTACATCGTGCTGGGCATCCTCTATGAGAGTTACGTACACCCGATCACCATAATCTCCACCTTGCCCTCCGCCGGTGTCGGGGCGATTCTTGCCCTGCTGGCAACCGGCACGGAATTTAGCATCATCGCCTTGATCGGCGTAATTTTGCTGATCGGCATAGTGAAAAAGAACGCCATCATGATGATCGACTTTGCCCTAAATGCGGAGCGCGAACAAGGCATTGATGCTCACGAAGCCATTTTCACCGCGTGTATGATCCGTTTTCGTCCGATCATGATGACGACCTTCGCAGCCCTACTCGGTGCCTTGCCGCTGGCGTTTGGTTCAGGTTATGGCGCGGAACTGCGCCGACCATTGGGAATCTCTATCGTCGGCGGTCTGGTCGTCAGCCAGATGCTCACGCTTTATACCACCCCAGTGGTTTATCTCTATTTGGAGCAGTTTCGGCTCTGGTGTGGCCGCGCCTTCAAACGGCCGGATTCCCAACTGGATGGAACCGGCCGGTAAGACAGCAA
>Ga0007801_10000549_pt1 | contig 12354 bp, 10 predicted proteins | sample CryBogmetaGMA2M_FD_60372 | JGI IMG/M metagenome (GOLD analysis project Ga0007801, IMG submission 60372) | Freshwater microbial communities from Crystal Bog, Wisconsin, USA - MA2M | ecosystem: Environmental > Aquatic > Freshwater > Lake | place: Crystal Bog, Wisconsin, USA | collected 2009-07-06
TCTTAATTATAATTTATCTAATATTTAATAGGATTAAGCACCATGAGACTTGCTAAGTTGGCGTTATTGGCACCCCTGTTCTTTTCTGTTAATAGTATTTCCCAAACTTTTCCAAATGATGGTTATGCAAGGCCATATAAACCCATTACACCCGCGCCAATTTTTATTCAGGGACCTCCTGACCAAGCTAATATGCTTATTAGGCAATTGTCTACAAGTAAAAATAATACCTACATACTTCCCGCCACACCTTCAACTACAAACTGGGGATATTTTGATGCTGGCGCACCTCCAGCCTTAACCATAAAATCTGGCGATACGGTAATTATTGAAACTGTCCCTGCAGGTGGTGGGCAGGTTGCCCCAGGCATTACTGAAGCACAAATCGATTCTATTAATAATGATCCGATGTTTCCAGGGCGTGGTCCCCACACTCTTACGGGACCTATCGCAGTGACTGGTGCAAAAATCGGTGATGTGGTAGCTGTGCATATTAATAAAATTCGGATGCGAAGTTATGCCACTAATAACAGTGCATCAAAAGCAGGACTTTTCTATGATAAGTTTAAGGCTAGAGTAGATAGCTACTATCTTGATAACGATAAAATGGAAATGCAGTTTGAACATAATATCGTTGTACCTCTTGCGCCATTCCCCGGAATTCTAGCTGTTGCACGATCTAAAGAAGAGCAGTTACTGCCCTATACAAAGGTCGACTCATTTAACGAAAAAAATCCACCTTCCCCTAAAAATTCTGGTTGGTGTGTAAAGATGTCTGGCTCGTTGGCAGGGACAATAGGTTGTGACTCAAAACAACCGGGCGCATATGGGGGAAACTTAGATCTTCGCGAGATGACGGTAGGGACAACTACCTACCTACCAGTATTTGTTGATGGCGCCTATATCTGGAGCGGGGATTCTCATGCTGCTCAAGGTAATGGTGAAATTGATCTAGACGCTTTAGAAACTGCTTTTTCTGAATTAAATGTAACAGTAACTTTGATTAAAAAAGATGAGCGTAAAGAATTTGGTGTTTGGCCAATCATTGAGACGCCTAAGTCATGGATAACTATTGGATATGATTTAAATCTAAATCAGGCACTAGAAAATCTCAAAATTGAAACCACACGCTTTATACAAGCCTCCAGAAAAGTATCAAAAGCTGAGGCTGAAAAGATCATGATGAACAATTGGGATTGCCCAATTTCAGAAGTTGTGAATGATGTACTGGGTACCTACTGTATGATTCCAAAGAAAGTAAATGCAAGCAGAGCAGCAGATATACCCAAAGAAGATAACGCTAATTTTTGGGTGTCCTATGCTAGTGATCCATCAGATTTGATGGCCGCAATGAAAGCCGCCTCAATGAAATCAATTATAAAAATGTCTAAAAATCTTTCAATTTCAGAGGATCGTGCTTATAGACTAGCAACATTTGTGATGGACTGCCGTATTGGTCGTCCAAAATCAGGACTCTATGATGTGTCATGTATGGTGCCAAAGAATATTTTACGCAAAGGGACTTAGTTATCAGCAAACCTAATTAATTTTTTTCATTTTGTAAGTATGCATATTTTTATAAAAGTTAAAAAGGTTTTGGTTCGCTATTTTTATTTGGTAGTCCTAGTTAATGCTGGGTGTACTGGTCCAATAACACCTGATTTTATGGAGATGTCCACTAAATATGCCAACTTATTAGAAACTTATCAAATTAATATGATGTTCACCAATATTATGCGGGCATCATTTCAGGAGCCTCTAAGTTTCTTAGATATGCCAAACGTTAACGGCTCTGGAACGATTACTAATACTCCATCAGTTAATAGTGTTTTTGCGACGCCTAGCATTGTAGGAAAACTAGGGTCTGTAGCAACCAATTGGATTATGTCTTTTGGTAATTCTTTTACATTTACTCAGTCCTCTCTTGATAACGCAACTTTTTGGAAGGGTATGGAGGCGGAAATAGGAATTGAGAGTGTTCGATATTTTTTGCACAATCATATTCCAAGAGAGGTAGCATTTAGCCTGGCAATCGATGAAATTCAAATTCAATATCCCGATGGAACTACTAAGACCTTTATTAATAATCCATTACGTCCTGAATATCCTATTTTTCAGGCAGAGCTTTATAAATTATTGAATTTAGGACTAACTATAGCGCCAAATGAAACTCTCATTGAGGTAGGTGGACCTATGTCAGAGTTACAGCTGGCCTCTTTTTATTCAACAAATGCAACAGTTTCCCCAGAGGGCGAAAGAATTGAAATAAAAATGGTGAGCAATAAGCCAATAAAGCTTTATCAAAGATATAAGACATCTAAGAACTATCGCCTATGTATTCCAAGAGGAGCGAATAATAAAGAAGCTGAAAGTAGTTATGGCGCTGATTTTTTTTGCGAAGCTAGATTATCAAATAATGGCAACACTATTACTTCATCACCTTCTCCTAAATTAAACATTCATATCAGATCAACCAGAAATATATATTATTTTCTAGGTCAGGTTGCTACTGCGCAGCTAAGAGAAAAAAGCCCTTACTTAGTTACTCTTCCGCCAACCCCATCTACTTTTAATGGCAAGGCGGGGGAGAGCAATCAATATGCTTTACTAGTGATAAATAAAAATATTGAATCTAAAAATCCATTTGCTTCTTATGAGGCTTTAGATGGAAATGCCTATACTATCCCAAGGGTAAATAATGGATATTCGTCGATCATGATCGATATGTTGACTCAATTTCAAACTTTAGCAAAAGTTCCTGGAAGCGTTCCACCATCACCGGCTGTAATATTAAGATAAATAGAGAAGAATTAGCCTCTTGGGCTCACCAATCATCTCGATACTAACCCTAGGGTTGGTATTTTTCTAAAGTAATCAGAAATTATTTTTTCTGATTAATAATCGTTTTTATTTGATCCAAGACTGTCTTGTCTTCCATAGTGCTGATATCGCCCGGATCACGACCCTCTGATATTGCCTGCAGAGCACGGCGCACAATTTTTCCAGAGCGAGTTTTAGGAAGTAGATTAACGATATAAATTTTCGCTGGTCTAGCGAGTGCACCCAACTTAGAGTCTACGATTTTCATCAACTCAGCTTCCATCTCGAGTGAATTTGCATCATCTTTCGTGATGACAAATCCAATAGGGACTTGACCTTTGAGTTGGTCTTCAATGCCTACAACGGCAACCTCAGCGACGTTGGGGTGGCTAGATAAGCATTCCTCAATCTCGCGAGTTCCCAGGCGATGACCTGCAACGTTAATCACATCATCGGTGCGGCCTAAGATGAAGAAGTAGCCGTCTTTGTCTTTAATGCCCCAGTCAAATGTAGAGTAGATAAGTCTTCCAGGAACGGTTTCCCAGTAGGTGCTAACAAAGCGCTTATCATCACCCCAAACAGTCTGCATGCAGCCTGGAGGGAGTGGGCCTTCGATAACTACAACCCCTTTTTTATCTGCTCCAAGCTCTTCACCCGTATTTTCATCAAGTAACTTAATGTTGTATCCAAATACCGGCACACCTGGTGATCCAAATTTGTGCAGCATGACTTCAACACCACGTTGTATTGCCATCATTGGCCAGCCTGTTTCAGTTTGCCAATAGTTATCCACGATCGGCTTCTTAATGCCTTCATGAATCCAGTTAGCGGTAGGCTCATCTAAAGGTTCGCCCGCTAAAAATAATAAGCGCAATGAAGATAGATCATATTTTCTCAGGTATTTCGGATCTTGTTTCTTTAATACGCGAATAGCTGTAGGAGCGGTAAACATAACGGTAACCTTGTATTTTTCAACAAGCGACCACCAAATTCCAGGATCAGGACGAAGAGGAGTTCCTTCGTACATGATTGAAGACATGCCATTAATAAGGGGGCCATAAATAGTGTAGCTATGGCCCACTGCCCAGCCTACGTCGGATGCAGTGAACATGGCTTCGCCAGGGTTACCACAAAAAATATATTTCATTGAGGCAGCAAGAGCAACAGCGTGACCACCTGTATCTCTTTGAATGCCTTTAGGCTTCCCTGTTGTGCCCGATGTATAGAGAATGTAAGAAGGATGGGTGGAATCAACCCATTCAATAGGTACTTCTCGATTAAGATATTTTTGATATTCTTTGGCGTAATCGAGATCGCGTCCAGGTACAGTAGTAAAAGGAGTAAGACCACGATTTACTATCAATACTTTGCTGGGTTTGAATTTAGCAACCTCAATTGCTTCATCTAGAAGTGGTTTGTAGGGAACTATTTTTCCTGCGCGCATTCCAGACTCTGCTGTGACAATCACAACTGGTTCAGCATCATCAATACGCGTTGCTAGACTGTGTGACGCAAAGCCACCAAATACTACTGAATGGATAGCACCAAGTCGGGCACAGGCCAGCATTGCAAATGCTGCCTCGGCTATCATTGGCATGTACACCAAGACTCTATCGCCTTTTTTGACTCCATTCTCTTTAAGGATGGCTGCCATGCGATTGATTTCTAGATATAACTCTTTATAGGTATACGTTCTCTCTTGATCTGTTTCTGTAGAAACGGCTACCAAAGCGATTTGATCCCCACGGGTTGTTAAGTGACGATCAACGGCGTTATGACATAAATTAGTAAGCCCACCCTTAAACCACTTTGTAAATGGTGGATTAGAGTAATCAAGCACTTCTTTGAAAGGTGTTTTCCAGTCGATTAATTTGGCCTGCTCTGACCAGAATTCAGTAGGGCATTCAATCGAAGACTGGTGAAATTTTTTGTATGACATAACTTTCCTTGGTCAAGAGTTGATTTAACTACTTCAAATTTATATTAAGGAGTGTAAGTGGATTATATGAAAGTTAAATCTGCGGGATAACCCTATATATGACATTTAGAATTTACTTACTCCTGCTATTTTTTTTGAAATATTAATTGCCAAACAATTCTTTTCAGGCCTAGATGCTAGTTCTGCCTTCATTTTTGCTTGACTAGCGTTTGCCGCTGGTTTCATCATGCGTCGATTTCCAAGGGGTACCTATACCTCTTGGATTCAAATGATGGCGACGATTGGCTTATTCCTGTCCTGGCTCGTAATTATGGTTGGGTTTTTTGTTTATGTTCTAGCTGCTTTTTTAAGGACATTCCAAACCAAGTTCATGCGCTCAATTTTTTTGTATTCATTGGGCATGATCATCTAAAAGCTGCGGATGATTTGAATCTCCTGTGGAAGTACTTGCTTTAAATTGGGTTGTGCAAAATAGGGCCGATAACGTAAGTACCAAAACCTTCGGTGGCGCCAACGCGCACTGTTCCGCTTACTTCCGTATTTTCGGTGGAGATGTTTTTATTTATACCCGTAATTTGCCTTTCTACCTTGTAGGCAATTTCTTGAAGTTGCAACCCTTCTTCGGTTAATTCAAAACTGACATTGCTACGGTTAAAGAGTTGAACCCCCAAATCTCTCTCTAAGGGTTGAATTCGTCTTGAAATGGTGGTGTGGTTTACCCCTAAAGATCGAGCTGCAACCACTAGTTTGCCATCCTTGGCTAGGGCCAAAAAGTACTGTAAATGATCCCAATTCATTGATTTTATTAGAAATTGTTCTATTTTTATGTGATGAAATATGTGCATAATTGCAGATAGAACTTGCAAAATACAGTGTTGTTAATACATTTTTATGCATATATCCTTTATTCCTCATATACACGTGTGTACTTTCAAAAATCATTCAAAGGAAATTTCCATGACTACAGCTCCTCCTAATATCCCTTTATTTATTGACGGCAAGTTAGTTCAATCAAAAACGACGGAATGGCGAGATGTTGTTAATCCAGCTACGCAAGAAGTATTGGCTCGCGTTCCTTTTGCAACTGCAGATGAAGTGAATGCTGCCGTTGCCAGCGCTCATAAAGCTTTTGCTACTTGGAAGAAGACTTCGATTGGAGTAAGGGCACGTATTTTTCTAAAGTATCAGCAGCTCATTCGTGAAAATATGAAAGAGTTGGCAGCGATTTTGACGGCCGAACAAGGTAAAACTTTAGCTGATGCTGAGGGTGATGTCTTCCGCGGACTTGAGGTAGTCGAACACGCAGCAGCAATTGGCAATCTCCAGTTAGGTGAATTTGCCAACAATGTGGCAGGCGGTGTTGATACTTACAGTCTGCTACAGCCAATTGGCGTTTGCGCAGGTATTACACCATTCAATTTTCCAGCAATGATTCCTTTGTGGATGTTCCCAATGGCGATTGTTACTGGAAATACTTTTGTTTTGAAACCCTCTGAGCAAGACCCAATGGTGACAATGCGCTTGGTTGAATTGGCGGCAGAGGCAGGTATCCCTGCAGGCGTTTTGAATGTGATCCATGGTGGCGAATCCGTTGTGAATGGTATTTGCGATCATCCTGATATCAAAGCTATTTCGTTTGTTGGTTCTACTCGTGTCGGTACCCACGTTTATAACCGTGCTACTTTGGCTGGCAAGCGGGTTCAGTGCATGATGGGCGCAAAAAATCACGCCATCATCATGCCCGATGCCAATAAAGAACAAACCTTAAATAACTTACTTGGTGCTTCATTTGGCGCTGCAGGTCAACGTTGTATGGCCATTTCTGTGGCTATCATGGTTGGCGATGCGAAAAATTGGGTTGCTGATTTAGTAGAAAAATCTAAAACATTAAAAGTGAACGCTGGTGTTGAACCTGGAACAGATGTTGGCCCCTTGGTTTCAAAAAGTGCTTATCAACGTGTAAGCGGGTTGATTGATAATGGCGCTGCTGAAGCCAAGTTGGAGTTGGATGGAAGATCAGTCAAGGTATCTGGCTATGAGAATGGTAACTTTGTTGGGCCTACTATTTTTTCAGACGTGAAACCTGGTATGACCATCTATGAACAAGAGATTTTTGGCCCAGTTCTCTGCATTAGCTTTGCAAAAGATATTGATGAAGCAATTGCTATGATCAATAAGAATCCAAATGGCAATGGGACAGCAATCTTTACTCAATCAGGCTCTTCGGCTCGTAAGTTCCAGGAGGAAATCGATATTGGGCAAGTGGGCATTAACGTTCCTATCCCAGTTCCTGTTCCGATGTTCTCCTTCACTGGGTCACGTGCTTCTAAGTTAGGTGACTTAGGTCCATACGGTAAACAAGTGATTGCTTTCTACACACAAACAAAAACAGTTACTGCCCGTTGGTTTGATGACAGTTCTACTTCTGCAGGTGTAAATACAACCATTAGCTTGAAGTAAGGAGTCGATATGGCATATGAAAATATTATCGTTAGCACACACGGGAAAGTTGTGCTCATTACGCTCAATCGCCCGAAGGCATTAAATGCGCTTAGCCCTGATCTCACCAGAGAGTTAGGAGAAGCTCTTGATGATGTGGAGCACGATCCAAAAATCGCTGTAGTTGTGTTAACGGGAAGTGAAAAAGCGTTTGCAGCTGGTGCAGATATTAAGGTCATGAAAGACTGGACTTATATGGATGTTTATAAGTCTGACTTTATTACGGCTACATGGGAAAGAATTGCAAAATTTCGAAAGCCAACAATTGCCGCAGTAGCTGGTTATGCCCTTGGTGGCGGTTGCGAGTTGGCAATGATGTGTGATTTCATTATTGCTGCTGACAATGCTAAGTTTGGTCAGCCAGAAATTACTATTGGCACAATTCCAGGCGCTGGTGGTACGCAGCGTCTAACACGTCTTATTGGTAAATCTAAAGCAATGGAAATGGTTTTGACAGGTCGCATGATGGATGCTGTTGAAGCCGAGCGAGCAGGTCTGGTTACTCGTATCGTTCCCGCAGATCAATTGATGGCTGATGCATTGAAAACAGCCGAAAAGATTGCTGCGATGTCTTTGCCTATCGCTATGATGGCGAAAGATTCTGTGAATAGGGCATATGAGGTTTCCCTGAATGAAGGCATTCACTTTGAGAGACGTCTTTTCCATTCAACCTTTGCTACAGAAGATCAAAAAGAGGGTATGAATGCATTTACTGAAAAACGTTCCCCTGTTTTTAAAGATCAATAAATAACTTAAAAAATAAAGAATAAAGGGTCAAATATGAAATTAGGATTCATTGGTTTAGGTAATATGGGTGCGCCAATGGCGCGTAATCTCTTGAAAGCGGGCCATGAATTAGTGGTCTTTGATATAGTCCAGGTCAATGTGGATGCATTGATCAAGCATGGTGAGGGCCGAGCCACAGCAGCCGTTACTCCAGCAGCCATTTTGTCTAGCGGTGTAGATGGGGTAGTGACCATGCTCCCAGCTGCGCAGCATGTGAAATCTGTCTACTTGGGTAGTGACGGACTTCTGTCTGCAAACGTCAAGGGGGTCGTTTTAATCGACTCCTCTACCATTGACCCAATGTCTGCTCGTGAAGTAGCAAAAGCTGCGCGCGATAAAGGTGCGTTGATGTTGGATGCTCCAGTATCAGGTGGCACTGGCGGAGCTGAGGCGGGCACTCTTACCTTTATGGTTGGCGGTGAAGAGTCGCTCTTTAATCAAATGAAATCCTTGCTACAGGCAATGGGTAAGAATATTGTTTTTTGCGGTGGTGCTGGTAACGGTCAAGTCGCAAAAGTCGCAAATAATATGCTCTTGGGTATTTCGATGATTGGCACTGCTGAGGCTATGGCGCTAGGCGTTTCCTTGGGCATGGACCCTAAAGTGTTAGCGGGGATTATTAATACCTCTAGTGGACGTTGCTGGAGTTCAGATACTTATAATCCCTATCCAGGCGTACTAGAGAATGTTCCAGCTGCACGCGGATATACGGGTGGTTTTGGTTCCGATCTGATGCTGAAGGATTTAGGTTTAGCAACTGAAGCCGCAAAGCTTTCAAAGCAGCCGGTTCCCCTTGGAAGTTTGGCGCAGCAAATTTATCAAACATTTATTTTGCAGGGGTATGGCGGTCTAGATTTTTCAGCAATTATTAAACTATTTACTAAAAATTAAGTCTTACTTGAGGCTAGCGGATGAGCGATGAAATTCTTTTTCAGAAAAAAAATGGTTTAGGGCTTATCACTCTAAATCGTCCCAAGGCCTTAAATGCATTAAGTTATTCAATGATTCAATTGATGTACAAGACTTTAAAAGATTGGGAAAAGGATCCAGAAGTTCTGGCAGTATTGGTAAAAGGAGAGGGCGATAAAGCTTTCTGTGCGGGCGGTGATATTCGCAGCATTTATGAAAGCATTACCTCAGGAGGTGATGAGCACACACATTTTTTTAAAGATGAATATATTTTGAATGAATATATTTATACGTATCCAAAGCCTTACATCGCATTAATGAATGGCTATGTTATGGGAGGCGGTATGGGAATATCGCAGGGTGCTAACTTTAGAATTCTGACTGAGCGCTCAAAAATTTCAATGCCAGAAGTGGCAATTGGATTTTTTCCAGATGTTGGCGGCAGTCATTTCTTGTCAAAATGCCCAGGTAGGCTTGGTGATTATTTGGCGCTAACTGGTGTAACTCTCAGTGGCGAGGATGCTTTGTATGCCAATCTAGGCGATTGGATATTGGCTTCGGATCGCATCAATATGTTCTTACAAAAGTTAGAAGGTCTGAGCGCAAATTCCCCTGCAAAAGAGCAGGTAGAAAAAATTCTACAGCGCTTGGATGCTCGCACTACCCCTATAAATCCTCCCCTGGAGAAACGCCGTCAGATGATTGATGCTATTTTTTCCCTGGCTAGCGTCGCGGATGTTATTGCTCAATTAGATCGTGCTGCAGCTGATGGTCCTGCGTGGATTGGCGAGACTGCGGCGCTAATGAAGCTACGATCTCCTATTGCCATGGTTGTTGCGTGCGAAACTATTCACAGAGGTAAAAAACTCACGATTTCAGAGTGTTTTGCTATGGAGCTCGCACTCGGTGCCCGCTGGGTTGAGGTTGGCGATTTTGTTGAGGGTATTCGAGCATTGATTATTGATAAAGATAATTCACCTAAATGGGCTTATACCTTGCCTGAGTTGACTGAGCAAAAAATACAAAGTTTATTTCCATCGCTGCCAAAGATTTAATTATTACAAGGATCTATTTATGTCATTTCTCGAGCTAACCGAAGAACAAATTATGGTTCAAGATATGGCAAAAGATTTTGCCAAGAATGAGCTTGCCCCGAATGGAGAACGTTGGGATCACGAAGGCTGGATTGATGATGCAGTGATCGCACAAATGGGGGAGCTTGGCCTCATGGGGATGGTGGTTCCGGAAGAGTGGGGCGGAGCAAGTGTGGACTTTGTTTCTTATGCGCTTGCTGTAGAGGAAATATCTGCAGGCGATGGCGCTGTTGGTGCCATTATGAGTATTCACAACTCTGTTGGATGTGGCCCTATATTGAAATATGGCACTGAGGATCAGAAAAAAATATGGTTAAGTGAGTTAGCCTCTGGCCGCGCTATCGGTTGTTTTTGCTTAACTGAACCGCAAGCAGGTTCGGAAGCTAATAACTTAAGAACAAAAGCAGTTCTTAAAGATGGTTCTTGGACATTGAATGGCGCTAAGCAATTTGTCAGTAATGGAAAGAGAGCTAAATTAGCGATTGTGTTTGCCGTTACCGATCCTAATCTTGGAAAAAAAGGAATATCAGCATTCTTAGTACCGACAAACACGCCAGGTTTCATTGTTAACCGCGTTGAAAAAAAGTTAGGTATTCGTGGTTCAGATACTTGCGCAATCACTTTGGATAACTGCTTAATCCCTGAGGCAAATTTACTAGGACCAAGAGGTAAGGGCCTGGCTATTGCGTTAAGTAATCTTGAAGGTGGCCGTATTGGTATTGCTGCACAAGCTCTGGGTATCGCTAGGGCAGCATTTGAGTCTGCCCTGAGATATTCGAAAGAGCGTATTCAGTTTAGTGTGCCCTTAATCGATCATCAAAGTATCGCGAATTTCTTAGTAGATATGCAAACCCAAATCAATGCAGCGCGTTTGTTAATACTGCAAGCTGCTAGCATGAAAGAGCGGGGCCTACCTTGTTTGTCTGAGGCATCGCAAGCCAAATTATTTGCATCGGAGATGGCCGAAGCCGTTTGCTCAAAAGCTATTCAGATTTATGGTGGATACGGATATCTTGAAGACTATCCAGTTGAGCGCTATTACCGTGATGCCCGCATCACTCAGATCTATGAGGGCACTAGCGAAGTCCAAAGATTGGTTATTGCCCGCGCATTAAAAGATCTCGATTTTTAATATTGGTAACACGCTGTGAATTCCAAATGAAACTCTTAGTAGCTGTAAAACGGGTTGTGGATTACAAAGTCAAAATTCGGTTAAAATAATTATCTATGGGATAGATTTAGAAACGTCCAAAGGATTATGAATCTTTTTGATGAGATTGCCATAGTAAATCATTGCAGCAACATAGGTTGATGCTGCAATGATTGTGGTACTTGAGTTTGAGGTGCTGGTGGTCTGTAACCTAATACACTAAAGATGAAAGATTATCAAATATCCTCTCTTGTGGAATGGTACTAAAAATCAGGTCAGTTCAATTAACTGACCGCATTTTTATTTTCTGCCCATTTGGCTTTAATAGGGCGTAATATGAATAAATTATTTAAATAAGGAGCAAACATGTCGCTACGTATAAATGATGTTGCACCAAACTTTACAACTGACTCCACTGCTGGAAAGTTAACCCTACATGATTGGATGGGTGATAGTTATGCTATATTATTTTCACATCCAAAAGACTTTACTCCCGTGTGTACGACCGAGTTTGGTGCAGTTGCTAAGCTAGTTCCTGAATTTGCAAAGCGTAATACTAAGGTAATGGGGGTCTCGGTTGATAGTGTAGAAGATCATCAAAAATGGAAAAAGGATATTACGGCTTTTGCTGGTGCTCCTGCAGATTTTCCGATCATTGACGATACTTCTTTGCTTGTAGCTAAGCTCTATGACATGCTACCTGCTGATGCCTATTTACCAGATGGCCGTACCCCTGCCAATACTGCAACAGTAAGAACAGTATTCATAATTGGGCCAGATAAAAAGCTACGCCTAACAATGTCTTATCCCATGTCCGTTGGTCGTAACTTTGCTGAAATTCTCAGAGCCTTAGATGCTATTCAAATAACAGATGGCGTGCCATTAGCAACGCCAGCAAACTGGGTTCCTGGTCAAGATGTAATAGTGGCACTAGCTCTTAATAATGAACAGGCAACAGCCAAGTATGGTGAGCTTGACATAAAGCTGCCTTATCTACGTTATGCAAAGACTCCTAAGAAATAGGCTGAGGAATTCATTTGGATATGAATCCAGTTGTAAAAAGTTTTTTTGATATTGATACTTGTACTTTCACTTACGTTGTTTATGAAAAACCTGGCGCTAGCTGCATCATCATAGATTCAGTATTGAGTTATGAC
>Ga0007801_10000550_pt1 | contig 12351 bp, 11 predicted proteins | sample CryBogmetaGMA2M_FD_60372 | JGI IMG/M metagenome (GOLD analysis project Ga0007801, IMG submission 60372) | Freshwater microbial communities from Crystal Bog, Wisconsin, USA - MA2M | ecosystem: Environmental > Aquatic > Freshwater > Lake | place: Crystal Bog, Wisconsin, USA | collected 2009-07-06
CATTTGATAAGGCCAAACGGCCTAGATCGGTGACGAGCCTTGCATGGGCACCGGGCCCGATGCCGGCATATTCGCCGTAGCGCCAGTAGAGGAGATTGTGTCGACATTCTGCACCGGGACGGGCATAATTTGAAATTTCATAGGCTGGAAAACCAACTGCTTCGCATGTTTCCCGCGTTGTATCGAACAAAATGCGCGCTTCTTCGTCTGGCATGGGTTGAAGTTTGCCGGCCACTACCATCCGTTCAAACATCGTTTCGGGCTCGATGGTAAGTTGATAGAGCGACAAGTGCTCAACGGAGAGCGAAATGGCTTCCTTTAACTCTGATGCCCAAGCGGCAGGGGTTTGTCCGGGACGGGCATAGATCAAATCAAAGGAATAGCGGTCAAAAATGCTTGCCGCCGTTTTAACTGCGGCGAGAGCCTCGGCCACAGAATGAAGCCGACCCAAAGCGCGTAGATCCTTATCATTCATGGACTGAACGCCCATGGATAGGCGATTGACGCCTGCGTCACGGTAGCCCTTTAGCCGCCTAGCCTCTACGCTGGTTGGATTAGCTTCCATCGTAATTTCGCAAGCCGGATCAACCGTCCAATGGCGCGCAATCGCCTCTAGTATGGCCCCTATGGTTGTAGGCTTCATGAGCGATGGCGTGCCGCCGCCGAAAAAGATGCTGCTGACAGTACGGTTAGGCGCGAGCGCTGCTTGATGCTTTATCTCTTGAGCAAAGGCCGCAACATACTGCGCCTCATCTACCGGCGCGTGGCGGACATGCGAATTAAAATCGCAATAGGGGCACTTCGAGGCACAAAAGGGCCAGTGCACGTAGACGCCAAATCCTGCATCAAAGGGCGGGAGTGTCGTCATGCCAAGCGCTTGAAGGTGTTCAAGTATATCGTCCTTGTCGGATCAATCCGGCTTTATCGACCAGTCTAATGAACGCACGGGCGCGATGGGATAGACCCGTTAGGCGGCCATTTTCCAAGCGAAGACCGTGCTTTTCCTCTGTGCTGATCTCGCCGAAGGTGCGTGTTTCGCCGTCGGGTAGAAAAATCGGATCATAGCCGAACCCCTGCGTCCCTCGGGGTGGAAAGGTAAGGGTTCCAAAAATCCGGCCTTCGGCGATAAGCGTCTCGCCGTCTGGCCAGGCAAGAACGAGGGAAGACACGAAATGGGCTTTTGCGCCCTCAGGCTCCACATCGCGGCTTTTTAACTCATTGGCGACACGCTCCATGGCCGCATTGAAATCCCGTGGATGCCCTGCCCAATCTGCCGTAAAAAGACCCGGTGCGCCATCGAGTGCGTCTACTGCCAGCCCTGAATCATCGGATAACGCAGGCAAACCAGTGGCTTTTGCGGAGGAGTGTGCCTTGATAGCCGCGTTTTCGGCATAGATCGTACCGTTTTCAACAGGCTCAGGTAGACCAAGGGCCGCGGCAGAAAGCGTTTCGAGCCCATAAGGCGCAAGAAGATCCCGCATTTCTACGAGCTTACCCGCATTATGCGTGGCGATCACGATTTGGCCCGAAAGAGGTCTTATCATGCGTTCGCTCAACCGATCACCGATTTTTGCATTGCAACGAGGCCACCAATGCCGCTCTTGGCCAAACGCAAGAGGGCCATAAGCTCCTCTTCTGAAAAAGGCTTACCCTCAGCGGTACCTTGTACTTCCACGAGTCCACCTGAGCCGGTCATGACAAAATTAGCGTCAGTTTCTGCCGATGAGTCCTCAATATAGTCGAGGTCAATCACGGGGGAGCCCTTGACGATGCCGCACGAGACAGCTGCGACATGGTCGCGCAACGGGTTGCCGGTGATGATGGAGCGCGATTTCATCCATTGGATGCAATCATGCAGCGCAATCCAAGCGCCTGTGATCGCCGCTGTGCGCGTGCCGCCATCGGCCTGGATGACATCGCAATCGAGCGTGATTTGCTTCTCATTGAGCTGCGTTAGGTCCACGACGGAGCGGAGCGAGCGGCCAATTAGACGTTGAATTTCCTGGGTCCGGCCGGATTGCTTGCCAGAGGTGCTTTCTCGGCGCGTGCGCTCAACGGTGGCGCGCGGCAGCATGGCGTATTCCGCCGTGACCCAACCTTTGCCAGTGCCGCGCAACCAAGGCGGCGCTTTTTCTTCCAATGAAGCGGTGCATAGCACATGAGTCTCGCCAAATTTAATGAGGCAGGACCCCTCGGCGTAGCGTGCAATATTACGCTCCATCGAGACGGTTCGCATTTCATCGGGGGCGCGTTTTGATGGCCGCATGGGTAAGGTTCCTGTTAGACTGCCCTCTTCTAGGCGCGGCTAAGCGATCAAGCAAGGCACAAGAACGCGCCATTCCGAGATATGGTCTTGATCGAAGGGATCAGAGACCGCACATTGGATGGGTGTTCAATTCTAAGTTAAGGGTGATATCGAGCAACACATGCGCAATGAAACGTCCTCTCCTAAGTCCAGTGCCTTGTTGGACCTGAATGAACGATCCAGAGAAATCTTTCGTCGCATCGTGGAGTCTTATTTGGCCACCGGCGAACCGGTAGGATCGCGTAACCTGTCTCGCATCATCCCTATCGCGCTTTCGCCTGCCTCGATTCGGAATGTTATGGCGGATTTGGAAGGATCCGGGCTAATTTATGCACCTCATATTAGTGCTGGCCGTTTGCCTACCGAGTTGGGCCTTCGTTTCTTCGTCGATGCGCTGATGGAAGTGGGTGACCTTTCGTCCGAGGACCGTGGCCGGATTGAGGCGCAAGTACGTGCCTCCGGTCAGCAAAAGACGACAGAAAGCCTTTTAACCGAAGCTTCTTCGCTTTTGTCGGGTCTTTCTCGAGGTGCGGGCGTGGTTGTGACAACGAAGGTCGGCTCGCCGTTAAAACATATTGAATTCGTACGCATCGAGAAAACGCGAGCGCTTGCTGTATTGGTGTTTGAAGATGGCGGAATCGAAAACCGCGTGGTTGATTTACCCATAGGCCTTCCAGCATCCGCCCTCGTCGAGGCATCGAATTATCTCTCTGAGCGCATTCGCGGCAAGACGATTACTGACTTGAAAAATGAAATTGAATCCGCACGTGAAGATGCAGAGCGGGAGCTTGATATTTTGACGGCGGGTCTTGTAGGTGCTGGACTGGCAAGTTGGGCGGGCGAAGCCGACAGCCGGCAATTGATCGTTCGTGGGCAATCGAATTTGTTGGACGACCTTAAGGCGGTAGAAGACCTAGAACGTATTCGCCTGTTGTTTGATGACCTTGAGACCAAGAAAGATGTGATTGATCTCTTGTCGCGGGCCGAAACGGGCGAGGGCGTACGGATTTATATTGGCTCTGAGAACAAGCTATTTTCCCTTTCCGGTTCATCGCTGATTGCGGCACCCTTTCGGGATCAAAACCACAAAATCGTTGGCGTTCTTGGTGTCATTGGCCCGACGCGTCAGAATTATGCGCGGGTTATTCCGATGGTTGATTATACGGCGAAGGTGGTTTCGAAACTGTTGGAAGGTGGGCGGTAGTGGCTCAAGCCAATCTTAGTAAAGCAGCGCCCGCGAACGCCAGTCCGCATGCAAACCACCTCAGTAGCCCTACTTTTTCGCGTAAAATCACACCGGAAATTCCGAGCGCAAAAAGCACGCTGGTTTCGCGCATTGCTGAAGCTGCTCCAATAGGGCCATGCGAAAGGGCGTAGAGAAACAAAACATACGATCCCATTGAGATGAACGAGGCAAAGAAACCGAAAACCAGCTGGCCATTCATAATGCGCGAAAAGGAGGTTCCGTTGGCACGCAGAAAGAGCGGCATAGCAATGCCATTGATGATGGCGGCTGTGACACCATACGTTACCGGATTACCCGTGGCTTCGATCCCCTTCACATCGGTGATCACGTAGGCAGCGGCCAAAAAACCGCCTGATACGGCAATAGCGACCGGCCTCCAACCAATTTTTTCGTGCCGCCTTCCGGAAAAACCCAGCAAAATGACACCGCTTGAAACGAGAATGATTCCTAAGATGCCCAATAAGCCCGGCATGCCATGGGGCAAGAGCACGACGTTAAATAGCGTAACCGCCAGAGGGATCGTTCCCCGTAGTAACGGGTACGCCATCGCGAACGGCATTAGCCGATAAATCGCGACGAGAATGCGCAAGGTTCCGATGTTGAACACAATGCCGATTAGGAGCCAGGGCCAAGCATCGAGCGGCGGCAATCCTACCCAAATTAGCGCCGGAACCGAAATAACCCCTGCCATAAAGACGGTTGCTGTAACAGCCGCGCCCGAATCAGTGCGCGATCGTGCCGCCGCATTCCATGAGGCATGGGCCATGGCGCTTAGCAAGGCAGCAAAAAACGGAAGAATATCCAAAGCAGGCTTACAACTTTACGGACCAAAAACGCGGTTAAAGAGGTGTAACCTGCGCTAGAGCGGTTGGCGATTGACGATTTTGCTTTGCATGGCGGCTATGCAGTGTTGGTGGCGCTTGGAAATTGGCCCTCTTGCTGCTATTGCGGCACGCATGACAATTCACACGTTCGAAAACATTCGTAATTTTTCCATCGTCGCTCACATTGACCATGGCAAATCAACGCTTGCTGACCGGTTGATCCAGACAACCGGCGCCGTCGCGGCCCGCGATATGGTGGAGCAGGTGCTCGATTCGATGGACATCGAACGCGAGCGTGGCATCACGATCAAGGCTCAGACGGTTCGGCTGAACTACACGGCCCAGGATGGCAAGACCTACATTCTGAACCTGATGGACACGCCCGGCCATGTCGACTTTGCCTATGAGGTGAGCCGGTCTTTGGCAGCCTGTGAAGGCTCGCTTTTGGTAGTGGATGCTTCGCAAGGTGTGGAAGCTCAAACGCTCGCCAATGTCTATCATGCGCTAGACGCCGGCCACGAAATTGTGCCTGTGTTGAACAAGATCGATCTACCCGCCGCCGAGCCGGATCGTATCAAGCAGCAGATCGAGGACGTTATCGGGTTGGACGCCTCCGATGCGGTTCCGATTTCCGCAAAAACAGGCATTAATATCGAAGGTGTGCTCGAGGCGATTGTGAAACGCTTGCCGCCGCCGAAAGGTGATGAAACGGCGCCCTTGAAGGCCTTGCTGGTCGATAGCTGGTATGATGCCTATCTCGGCGTCATCGTGCTGGTGCGCGTGATGGATGGCGTTTTGAAAAAAGGTGCTGACATCACCATGATGGGAACCGACGCCCGCTATCATGTGGAGCGCATTGGCGTGTTTACCCCCAAAATGAACGATGTAGCGCAATTGGGGCCGGGCGAGATCGGTTTTATTACGGCGCAGATCAAGCAAGTGGCCGATACGCGCGTGGGTGATACGATTACAGAAACGAAACGCCCATGCACCGAGGTGATGGCAGGCTTTAAGCCAGCTCAGCCGGTGGTGTTTTGTGGGCTTTTTCCGGTTGACGCCGCGCAATTCGAGGATTTGCGCGCGGCAATGGGAAGGTTACGTCTGAACGATGCGAGTTTTTCCTATGAGATGGAATCGTCAGCCGCTTTGGGCTTTGGCTTCCGTTGTGGATTTCTAGGGCTCTTGCATCTCGAAATTATTCAGGAACGGCTGGAGCGCGAGTTTAATCTCGATTTGATCGCGACCGCGCCGAGCGTGATCTACAAGCTCAAATTACGCGACGAAACGGATATTGAATTGCACAATCCGGCCGATATGCCGGATATTATGAAAATCATCGAAATCGAGGAGCCTTGGATCAGGGCTACGATTTTGACGCCGGATGAATATTTGGGCTCGGTGCTGAAGCTCTGCCAGGATCGCCGTGGCACGCAAATTGATCTGAATTACGTCGGCAAGCGGGCAATGGTGGTCTATGATTTGCCGCTGAACGAGGTGGTGTTCGATTTTTATGATCGCTTGAAATCGATCTCGAAGGGCTATGCCAGCTTCGATTACACCATCACCGATTACCGCGCGGGCGATCTCGTCAAAATGTCGTTGCTCGTCAATGCCGAGCCGGTGGACGCACTCTCCATGCTGGTACATCGGACGCGGGCGGAAATGCGCGGGCGCGCGATGTGCGAGAAATTAAAAGAGCTGATCCCGCAGCATCTCTTCCAAATCCCGATTCAGGCGGCGATTGGTGGAAAAATTATCGCGCGTGAAACCATTTCGGCACTGCGCAAGGATGTGACGGCCAAATGCTATGGTGGCGACATCAGCCGTAAGCGCAAGCTGCTTGATAAGCAGAAAGAGGGCAAGAAGCGCATGCGCCAGTTTGGTCGCGTGGAGATCCCGCAGGAAGCTTTTATTGCTGCCTTGAAGATGGACAGCTGAGCATCGCTGTCTGCATGGACAGGGCGTTGCGCTGAAGGGAAATCGCCGTCAACTGATATAAAGGACAGCTTCTGCCATTTAACTCTGGCGGTCTTTAACCATTTTTAACAGTTTCGACAGGAATGAAAAATGGCGGATATTTGCTCGATAGCAAAGGGCCACCGCCGTGATTACATTTTCGTTAGCCGTGAAACGGAATGATCAAGACCGTCCCATCATTGAGCTCAAAGGTTCAGAACCGGGCCATCAGAATGTCGGATGCCCTCCGGACGCGGAAGCCAATCTGTTAACCCTAGCGTGGCAGCAAGCCGAAGCTTCTGCAACGACCTTAGACCGTTATCTGATCGATAATGAAATGATCAGCTCCGAGGCTCTTTATCGCGCTCTGGCCCGTGTGCTTGAACTCCGCTTTACCGATGAGCGGCTGGCCATTTCTGACCACAGTGATGGTCTCAGTCTGATACGCGCCGAGATTTTAACAGTAGAGCGGGCAGATCCCCGGCCGGCCTATGTGATGGCACCGACCGGACAACGGTTTGAAGGCATGCTGCGCGCCAAAGCGATGGGGCTAAGGCTTTTTGAAGGCGCAGATCTTACGATAACGACGCCGAGAAATTTTATTGAATCGGTTCGTTCCCGGTGCGGCCAACGGATAGCGCATGATGCAAACATCAGGCTGAAACGAGAAGCGCCCTGGCTTTCGGCAGAGCGTATTGTTAGCCATTTTGCTCTGCCTGCTATGGCCGCGATGGTCTCCATCGTCTTGGCGATAGCGTTATGTTTTCCCAAGCTATTGGGAGTTGCTATTTTTGGAGTGTTGCTTTTTCCAAGCGTGCCATCGATCCAGTTAAAAATCTCGGCTATTCTGGCGTCTGCGGGGGCCTTATCAACCCGGGCTTTTCTTTCCGACCGTGACTTACCGACTTATACGGTGCTGGTTCCGCTTTATCGCGAGGCACGGATCGTTCCCGATTTGATTCAGCGTCTAAAACAGATTGATTATCCTAATGCCAAGCTTGAAATAAAAATTCTGGTTGAATGCGATGATTATTCGACACGGCAAGCGCTAGAAAAAGAAAAAATGCCAGCGATCTTTGATGTTATCCTGTGTCCGCCTGGCGAGCCACGCACCAAGCCACGCGCCCTCAATATTGGGCTTGCTTATGCAAAAGGCGAGTACGTTGTCGTATATGACGCGGAAGACGATCCCGATCCAGATCAATTGCGCAAAGCGGCAGCACAATTTGCAATAGGTTCACCACGCCTAGGCTGCGTTCAGGCCAGACTTGCCATCGACAATGTCGCCGATTCCTGGATCGCTCGCATGTTTGCATTAGAATATGCCGGACTTTTTGATGGTTTGTTGCCCGGCATGTCGGTGTGTCGCCAACCCGTTCCGTTGGGCGGAACGTCCAATCATTTCCGACGGAGCACACTCTTCGAATGTTTTGGATGGGATCCGTGGAATGTAACTGAGGATGCTGATCTAGGACTTCGATTGGCAAGGTATGGCTACCAAGTCGCAGTTCTTGACTCGTCGACCTGGGAAGAGGCCCCCATTTCGCTTAAGGCTTGGTTTAACCAACGCACGCGCTGGCTAAAGGGGTGGACACAGACCGCTTTTGTTTTGGCACAGCGACCATCGAAGTGGTCTAATGGCGTGTCTTGGCTGAAGCGGTTCGAAATTGCGGTGATCAGCACATCTTCCGTGCTTTCTTCGCTATTTCCACCGCTACTCTTGTTGATGGTCGGATTGTGGTTTGCGCCCAGGTTCGAAGATATGCTTGGTTCTCCCATGTTAATTACGCTGTGGAGTTTCAGCATTTTTGTATTTGTCTCAAACAGTATTTTATCGGTCGTGATTTGGTCCGTCGGCGCAAAACGGCGCGGCTTAGCGGTGCGGTTAGCGGATGTGTTTTATTCGTTTGTTTATGCACATTTGAAGTCAGGCGCTGCTTGGCGAGCCCTGTTTGAATTTCTCCTAGCCCCGTCGCATTGGCGCAAAACCGAGCATGGCCATGCTGTGACGTCCCGCCGCCGGGATAGCGCAGTGTATTAAAAATAGCTGGCGATCAGCTTGGCATTTTCCTCTGGCGGACGGTCGACGTTGAGGCTTGAGAGAAACCGCCCTTTGCGGCTCATGAGATAGATGAGCGCCGTGTGGTCCATCGTATAGCTGCCACCATCAAGCGGCACTTTTTTGGCGTAGGCGCGATAAGCCTTCTCGGCGGCAGCCACCGCCTCTAACGACCCTGAGAGCCCCGTTATCCGCGGATCAAACCCGGAGAGGTAGGTTTTCAAGACGTCAGGCGTGTCACGCTCGGGATCGACCGAGATGAAAAAGGTTTTCAGCCGGTCACCCTCTGGGCCAAGCGCCTTATAAATTTGTCCGATCTCGTAAAGTGCGGTAGGGCAAACATCGGGGCAATGGGTAAAACCGAAGAAAATCAAGCTGGGGCCGCCAAAAAGATCCTTTTCCGTAACCGTGCGGCCATCTTGCGCGATCAGCGAAAACGGGCCGCCAATCGCCGATGTAGAGGTCTCTTGCATCGGATCAAACGTCAGCCAAGCCGCGCCGAACGCAAGAATGCTGACCAAGAAGGCCAGTAAAGGCAGAACCAAGCGACGCTTTGTCATTGTGTCACCTTACATGCACCAAGCGATAGAGGCAGACAGCATATCGGCGAATACACGCTCCCCCCGCACCGACCAGAGCACTATTCCGGTGGCAAGCAAAACACATACAAACGCTAACCAAATGGTAACGGACAATCGACCCGTCAGCACGGATGGTCTGTTTGAGGGCGAGGGATCTACCAGACTGTTCGCCGGGTTCACGACACGATTCCGTTTTATGATCAAGAAAACGATGGAGCGGGTGAAGGGAATCGAACCCTCGTATGCAGCTTGGGAAGCTGCCGTTCTACCATTGAACTACACCCGCAATCGATTATTTCACCATCATAGCTTCTGCGGTACCGGCTGTCGATGGTCTACCGATTGCTCTTTAATGGAGAAGCCATTAGGCCATGGAATATGGATTTTTCTTTTCTCACGACCCTTTTGGAAGTGTTTTGGGTCAATGTCCTTTTATCAGGCGATAATGCTATCCTAATTGCGATGGCGTGTCGTAATCTTCCCGCGCATCAACGTCGCCTCGGTGTTCTCCTTGGTTCGGTCACTGCCATCGCTTTTCGACTGCTGTTTTCCGCTATTGCGCTCAGCCTTCTCTCTACACCTGGTCTACGCCTTATAGGGGCCGCGCTCCTCATATGGATTGCGACAGGCTTGATCAGCACCACGGAAGTGGAAGGGACATCAAAAATCACCGCATCGGATCGACTTTGGCAGGCGGTACGGTCGATCGCGTTGGCCGATGTCATTATGAGCCTTGATAATGTGCTGGCAATTGTGAGCATCGCCCATAATGACCCGTTTATGTTGGCATTTGGCTTAATGCTATCCGTTCCCCTGATTGTTTGGGGTTCGGATCTTGTGGGTACTGCGCTGGCGCGTTTTCCCATCTTGATCTACTGCGGCGCCGCGCTTTTGGGTTGGTCAGCGGGTGAACTGGCCGTCGACGACACGCTCTACGCCGAAAGCGTGGCTCACCGCTTCGGCGCGTTCGCTGACTATGGGTTTCCGGCCTTGGGGGCAGGATTAACCCTTATCGGCGGTCTATTGCGACATAAATTATCGATTACGCCGCGCGGCCCGTCAGGAAATTCTTGAGCTTTTTGAAGCGGGTTGAAAGCGAGTGGCGGCGCTGCTCGCGGTTGACAACGTCATCATCGAGCACCCAATTCATTTGAACGACGCGGCGTTGTCCCTCAAACGGCTTGTGCCCATGCCATGAATGGTCGGAGCGCTTGAAGACGAGCAACGTGCCGAGCGAGGGCGGAACTTCGGCGACATAATCTTCAAGATCGTTACCGCTTCTGAGAATTCGGAGTCTACCGCCGTCCACAGCCCAATCATCATTGAGATATAAAAGAACTGTTATGATTTTGGTTTCACTGTCGGTATGAATGCTGCCATCGGTTTTGCGTAAAAATCCACGAACCGTGTACATGGTTGGACGGCCAGTGAGATCAATCTTAAACTTTGTTTCGATGGCTTTACGGAAGGCACCATCCTGCAGTTCGTCTAGCAAAGCCTTAAATTTTCCGCTGATCGATAATTGTGACGGTGGGTGCGAACCTGGGCCCGGAACTTCCGGAAAATCCGCCATCGCTTCGGCAAATTTTTCAGGCCGGACAAATTTCTCGACAACCAGAAACTCGTAAGGGTCGGTTTGAAGCGTGGCCCGTTCAAGTGCTGTGTAATCAAGATAGGTCATGCAAGCGAACCCCTTCTATTTAGAACGATTGATCGATTTGTTACCATAGCTGGCTATATTCGAAAAGTGCTGCCTACCTTGCTCTCTGATAAGCGCGCTGGTAGTGACACCCCGCGCGGGTACTTCGGATTGAAGGCCGGCTTTTGTTGGGCGCAAAGGGAATTTTATCGATCGTGCTCAAAAAACTTACCACAGCCAAATATCGACATGAACGACGGCAAGCGAGTATTGCGCGTTGGGATCGACCGCTGACCACACCGTTTCGTCGGTTCTTGGCCTGGCTCAACATGGTTTTTGTAGATCACGGTATATTCCGGCTGATCTATCTTAACCGCCATCGGGTGACACCACAGTTTTGGCGTGCGGCTCAACCTTCACCGCGGCAGTTTGAACAGGCGGCGCGAGCTGGAATAAAAACTATTATTAATTTGCGGGGCGGGAGAGAATTTGGCTCTTGGCCCTTAGAGCGGCAGGCTTGTGAGGATTTAGGCCTAAATCTGGTCGATTTCGTGATTAGGTCACGCGGTGCGCCCGATCGGGACCGGATTGCTTCGGCGAAGGGTTTTTTTGAAGGTTTGGCCTATCCCGTCTTGGCACATTGCAAATCGGGTGCGGATCGTGCCGGATTTATGTCCACACTTTATTTGCTTATTCACGGGAAGCGGCCACTAGATGAGGCTTTGCAACAGCTTTCCTGGAAATATGGTCATTTCAAATTCGCCAAAACGGGTATTCTGGACGCGTTTTTTGAACGCTACCGGGTTGAAGGGTTAGACAAAGGTATCGATTTCCAGACTTGGATCGAAACGATCTATGATCCTGAAGCCTTGGAGCGGGATTTCAAGACCAAGCCTTGGGCCGATTGGTTTGTGGAATATATTCTAAGGCGCGAATAGCTCTTTTCGGTCGTTTTTATGAACGATCAACCGCCAAGCCGCTCCAGAATTAGGTTCAAAAGCCGGTCACGAACCGCCCGATAGGCGTCAAGCCTAATGCCCCGGCTCCCCTCAACCACCGAAGGATCGGGCGTTGGCCAATATTCCACATCAATGGATGCCGTTCGCGTAAGCTCAAGCGCTGCGTGATGGGCTTCCGGCGAAAGCGTGATGATGAGGTCGAAATTTAGGCCTTCCCAGTCGGCTAATTCCTCAAGCGTGTGTGGCTTGTGGCCTTTGGCGTCGATGCCGATTTCTTCCATGACCGTTAGCGCAAAGCCATCAACCGTACCTTTCCGGATACCTGCCGACTGAATATAGAGCGTTTGCCCAAAATAATGCCGTGCGATGGCTTCTGCCATCGGTGAGCGAACAGCATTCATGGCGCAAGCAAAGAGCACGGCTTGGACTTTGCGGGCGCCCGTCACCTTTAGCCTTTCCAGTGAAGCGCGGAAATCAGCGTGAACAGACGCCGCGCCGTATCAAAATCCACCTCAATCTTGCCTTCCAGTCGCTCGATTAAAAGATCGGCTGCTTCATTGTGCAGCCCGCGGCGACCCATATCAATGGCCTCGATCTGCGACGGGCTGGCGGTTTTAATCGCCTGATAATAGCTTTCACACATCAGAAAATAATCTTTTACGATACGCCGGAAGGGCGTCAGAGACAGGATATGCGCGGTCACCGGCTCGCCCTGCTCATCACGGATATCGAGGGCTAGTTTATTGGCGATCAGGCCGACGGTAAGTGCATAAGGTCCACCC
>Ga0007801_10000551_pt1 | contig 12333 bp, 9 predicted proteins | sample CryBogmetaGMA2M_FD_60372 | JGI IMG/M metagenome (GOLD analysis project Ga0007801, IMG submission 60372) | Freshwater microbial communities from Crystal Bog, Wisconsin, USA - MA2M | ecosystem: Environmental > Aquatic > Freshwater > Lake | place: Crystal Bog, Wisconsin, USA | collected 2009-07-06
AAGCGCTCCTCGCATGCGAAAAAAATAGTCTCAGCCGCCACCAGCGTCGTGTCTCCCGACGCCTCAGGAGCCCTCGCCTACCACCTGTCTGTCGCCGACCAGCTTCAGCCGGCGATCCCCCACCTGCTCGCCCCAGCGGCCTTTTCCCAACCGCGTACGGAGGTCATCGGCCGGCTGCGGGAGCGATGAACGTGGCCTTCGTCCTCATTCCTCGTCTGGCTGCGCGACGTTGCCGTCCACGAGCTTGTAGATAGGGAGGCCCGGTATCGGCAACGGCAGCCCACTCGGGTTGGTTGCACGAGCTACCAACTGCGGCGGCTCCGTGAACGTCACCTTCTCGCGTCGCTGCCGCTTGCTCGGCTTCTGCGCGTGGAGTTCAGCAGTGAAGTGAGCCGTCTCCAGCTTGGAGAGATAGAAGCGTTGCAGCATTTCCACGCTGGTGCGCGCGTTCTTGGCCAGCACCAATGGGTTGATCTCGCCGCCGTAGCGCAGCCGGTACATTAAACTCGTGTGGCGCAGTGAGTAGAGAGTGCGGTCGTCGCCATCGGCGCTAACCCGCAGCCCAGCCGTGTCGAGGACCACGTCGAACTGTCGGGTGATCTTCCGATAAGCGTAATCGCGGTTCTCCTGCCCTGGCTCGAAGACATAGTCGTCGCTGATGTCGGCCTTGGGGTCGCCGAGCTGCGCCAGCCGGCTTTCGCGCAACTGCCGGTAGAAGATCGCCGCGCGGGGCATAGAGGTCATGGGCGCCACATGACCCTTGCTCTCGGGCAGCGGCATCCAAAGGTAGTTGAGCGCACCGTCCTTTCGCACAGTGAGGTGTCGGTGCTTCATGTTCTTCAGGTCGGTGGGGCGGATGAAGCTGTAGACCATGAAGGGGATCATCAGCTCGACCTCGCGCGTGATCGCGATGTTCCGCAGCTTTAGGTCGACCTGCTCACCGTCCCGCTCGGTCCGCTGCTTCACCTCGCTGATGCTGCCGACCAATCGCCGGGCGGTGCGGCGCAGCAGGAGATACTCGGGCAGGGTGAAAAAGCCGCGCGCGTTGTCCTCCTTCTTGACCTTTGGAAGGAGCGGCGTAGCAGCGATCACACCAGTGCGTTGGGCGTGGTCCAGTATCTTTTTAACCGCGACGAAGTGCGTCTTGACCGAGGTGGCGGCCAGCTTCTTGTCAAAGAGGTAGGTCTTGAACTTGTCCAGCTCGGCATAGCCTATCGCGGATGCCTCGCTGCGGCCGAAAAACCCCATGATGTGCTTGCGGATGATCTGCGACTGCGATTTGACGTAGTGGCGGTTCAGCTCGCCGCGTTCAGCCTTGCGCTTGTCTTCCGCGATCACGGCGTCTGCGCAAAGCGCGAAGGAGGATTTTCGGGGATTGCTGCTGATGCCAAGCTTCTTGTTGACGAGGAGTTCCTCGTAGAACACCTTTGCCGCCTTGATGGCCTGGGCCTTGTCGGTGGTCTTTGCGCTGCGCTTGATCGGCTTCGCATCGTAGTAGCGCATCCACCAAAAGGGCGATGCTGGCACCTTGAAGATGATCAGCTTCTCGGGATAGCCGCGTATGCTCTCGATGGTATCTGGGATAGGCACAACGCTACGTGGCTTCGTCAGCTTTCCTCTCTTGCCGAGCGTGGCCCCAGCGGATGTAGTAGCCAGCTTGCCACCCTGCGGCGCACCATGGACGGGCGGCGCAGGCGGTGTTTTGCTGGCGGACCGCTTTGATGGGCGGTGGGACATAGGAAATTGTTCCTATATATTGTTGTTTCGCAATGTAAAATGTAGCATAGAAATTGGCATGCTACAAGATTGGGCAAATATTGTTGATTTTATTGGGTAAATTTGGCCTTGTAGGGCACGGCCACATTGTTACGAATCAGTTGCTCTACCCCTGAGCTAAGTCGGCATCGTGGCGGGGGTATACCTGAACCTTGCCGCTATCTGCAACCGCGCTACTGCGCTGCGGACAGCACCAAAGGCGGGGCAGGTTTGCGGATGGCGGCAAGCAGGGCGCGAACCTCGTTGCGGGCGGCGACGTGGCTCATGCCCATGTGTATGCCCAGACCGCCAACTTCCTTCACGTCCATCAGAGTTAAACCCTGAAGGTAGAGTTCGCGGAAAATAACGCGCTCGCCAAAGCCGCGCACGGTGCGAAAGCCGATGCGCTTGGCCAGCACTTCCAACGTGGTGCCAACATCGCGCTTGTTGCGTGCTTCGGTAGCACCGAGGCGGTTGCGCATCACAATCCAGTCGATCCGGCCGCGGTCGCGGGAGAAACGGCGTTTGCGGGCGTCCCAGACCATCTCACTGTAAATGCTTGGTCGCACGACCTCGTGATTGTCCGGGTCAACCTTGGCCAGCATGGCGAAGTCGACGAAGCTGTCGTTGATCGGGGTAATCAGTGTATCCGCCTGGGCGTGGCCGAGGCGGCTGAGGAAGGTATCCGAGCCCGGGCAATCGATTACGATGATGTCGCAATCGCGCGACAGATCCGCCATCGCGGCGTTGAAGCGGGTGGTTTCATCCGCTTCCGCGTCCGCACGGCTGTCGAGTTCGCTGCGAAAGACCGCAGCGCTGCGTGGCACTGGCAGATCGATCCCGCGCGTTTTGGCGAACGCCACCCGCGCTTCGAGATACAGGTTCAGCGTGCCCTGGCGCGCATCGAGATCGATGGCGCCCACCCGGTAGCCTTCGCGCAGCAAGCCGACGATGACATGCATCGAAGCGGTGGATTTGCCGGAGCCGCCTTTTTCGTTACCGAGGACGATAACCTGAGCGCGCTGCTCAACCGCAACTGACGACATCAGCGGCCCGTCATGATCCGGTCGACCAACTGGCGAACCGTCGGCACGAAGCCGTTGGAGTAAAACGGATCGCGGCCGAAGCGATAGGCATTGTGCCCGGAGAACATCAGGTTGTTATCCAGCACCGCATCGCTGTCGCTGTGGTGGGCGATGTCTTGCAGGGTTTTCTGGATGCAGAAGCTGCGTGGATCGGCTTTTTTGCCGTTGTCGTAATCCGGGCCGTGCTGCGACCAGTTGGAGAAGCGGCACTGGGTGAGGCACCCCATGCAAGCGGCCTGGTCGGCGAGGATTTCGCGCTGAGCTTCAGGGGTGACAAAAATCAGCGTGCTGTCCGGCGTGCGCATGGCCTCAACGAAGCCTTGCTGCTCCCACACCAGCGCGCGGTCGCGGTCGGTGGGGGTGACGTAGACGATGCGCTTGCGCGGGCCGACACCGAATTCCGCCTGGTGATCGCCCACGCGCTCGGTGCTGAAGGCGATCTGGCGATCGTTGCGGTCGCGCAAATCACCGATGAAGGCGTTGTTGACGGCGGACGAATAAAATCCAGTCGGACTGAAGCGATTGAGGAACACATCGCCTTCTTGCAAGGTCAGCAGGCGGCGCTTCCAGGCGCTGCCGATCGGGCTTTCCTGGGTGAGCAGCGGGCGGGTGCCAAATTGGAAGGCAATCGGGCCGAGTTCGGGATTGTCGATCCAGTGCTCCCACTCTTCCAGCCACCAAACACCGCCAGCCATGATGATCGGGGTTTCACCGAGGCCGAATTCACGCATCAATTTGCGCAAGGCGGCGACGCGGGGATACGGGTCTTCCGGCTTTTTCGGGTCTTCGGAATTGGAGAGGCCATTATGGCCGCCGGCCAGCCAGGGGTCTTCGTAGACCACGCCGCCGAGGAGGTCTGCGGCTTTGCTGTAGGCGCGCTTCCAGAGCGCACCGAAGGCGCGGGCGGAGGAGATGATGGGATAGTAGTGGACGTTGAATTGCTGCGCCAGTTCGGACAGTCGATATGGCATGCCGGCGCCGCAGGTGATGCCGTGGATCAGGCCCTTGGCGCTTTCCATGATGCCGGTGGCGATGCGTTCGGCGCCGCCCATCTCCCACAGAATGTTCATGTGGACCCGGCCCTGGCCGCCGCTGAGATCATGCGCGCGCTTGGCTTGAGCGATGCCGCCGGCAATGCCGTAGGCAACCAGTTGCTCGTGCCGCTCCCGCCTTGTGGCTGCGCTATAGGTTTGCGGGATGACCTGGCCATCGGCGTCGTAGCTATCGGCGTTCACGGCGCTGAGTGTGCCGACGCCGCCACCGGCGGCCCAATGGCCAGCCGTAACGCCGTTAGACACCGCGACGCCTTTGCCGCCCTCAACGATCGGCAGTACGTCCACCCCGCCCATGCGGATCGCGTTGATCGGCTTCATCGTCGCTTTCGTCCCATATTTTAGCAAATATCCGGCATTGGCGATCTGCCAAGCCGGATTCTGCAAGCGCTTGTTATACCGACAATCCCGCTTGCGCGCATCAGGCGCGCAAGCGGGATTGCTCAGGGCTTACTCAGCCGGCTGTTCGCCTTCGGTGCGGGCCGGGCGCTCGCCGCGCGGGGCACGGTCGCCGCCTTTCGGGCCAACCTGATCGCTGATATCAGCGCCGGTTGCCTGGTCTACCATCCGCATGGACAGCTTCACTTTGCCGCGATCATCAAAGCCGATGACCTTGACCTTAACCGCATCGCCTTGGTTGACGACGTCGGTGGTTTTGTTGACGCGGCCTTGCTGCAGTTCGGAGATGTGAACCAGCCCGTCCTTGGAGCCGAGGAAGTTCACGAAGGCGCCGAATTCGGCGGTCTTCACCACTTTGCCGTTGTAGATCACGCCGATTTCCGGCTCGGCGACGATGCCGCGGATTTTGTCGATCGCCATCTGCGCCTTTTCCGGATCGGAAGAGGCGATCTTGATGGTGCCATCGTCGTTGATGTCGATCTTACAGCCGGTCTGCTCGACGATCTCGCGGATCACCTTGCCGCCGGTGCCGATGACTTCGCGGATCTTTTCCTTCGGCACGTTGATCACGGTGATGCGCGGGGCAGTGGAGGACACGCCTTCACGCGCGCCGGTCAGCGCCTTGGCCATCTCGCCGAGGATGTGGATGCGGCCGTCACGGGCCTGGCCCAACGCCACTTCCATGATCGCCGGGGTGATGGAGGTGATCTTGATGTCCATCTGCAGGCTGGTGACGCCGTTGGCGGTGCCGGCCACTTTGAAGTCCATGTCGCCGAGGTGATCCTCGTCGCCCAGGATGTCCGACAGCACGGCGAAGCCACGATCTTCCTTGATCAGGCCCATGGCGATGCCAGCGACCGGGCTAGTCAACGGCACGCCGGCATCCATGAGCGCCAGCGAGGTGCCGCAAACGGTGGCCATCGAGGAGGAGCCGTTGCTCTCGGTAATCTCGGACACCACGCGCATGGTGTACGGGAATTTGTCTTTCGCCGGCAGCAGCGGGTGGATGGCGCGCCAGGCCAGCTTGCCATGGCCGATTTCACGCCGGCCCGGGGAGCCCATGCGGCCAGCTTCACCCACCGAGTACGGAGGGAAGTTGTAATGCAGCATGAAGTGCTCGCGGTATTCGCCTTCGAGCGCGTCGATAACCTGCTCGTCCTGGCCGGTGCCGAGGGTGGCCACGCACAGCGCCTGGGTTTCACCACGGGTGAACAGGGCGCTGCCATGGGCGCGCGGCAGCACGCCGACTTCGGCGATAATCGGGCGCACGGTCTTGGTGTCGCGGCCGTCGATGCGCAGGCCGGTATCCAGGATGGCGTTGCGGACGATATCGGCTTCCAGGTCCTTGAACAGGCCCTTCGCCTTGTCGGCGTCCAGCCCTTCGGCGGTGAGCGCGGCGGCGGCGGCCTTCTTGGCGGCGCCGACCTTCTCGTAGCGAACCTGCTTCACCTTTTCCTGATAGGCTTCGGCGATGGAGGTGCGGGCCAGCGCGTCAACGCGGGCGGCGAGGATCTTTTGCTCTTCGGAGACTTCCGGCAGCGCCCAGGGTTCCTTGGCGGCCACTTCGGCGAGTTCGATGATCGCCTGGATCACCGGCTGGAACGCGGCATGGCCGAAGTTGACGGCGCCGAGCATGATCTCTTCGCTCAGTTCCTTGGCTTCAGATTCGACCATCAGCACGCCTTCACTGGTGCCGGCGAGCACGAGGTCGAGCGCGGTGGTTTTCATCTGCTCCGCGGTCGGGTTCAGCACGTAAGCGCCATCGATATAGGCGACGCGAGCGCCGGCAACCGGGCCGAAGAACGGAATGCCGGACAGCGTGAGGGCGGCCGAGCACCCGATCAACGCGACCATATCCGGATCGTTGACCAGGTCGTGGCTCAGCACGGTGGCGATGACCTGGACTTCATTGCGGAAGCCAGCGGGGAAAAGCGGACGGATCGGGCGGTCGATCAGGCGGGAGACCAGGGTCTCCTTTTCCGTCGGGCGGCCTTCACGCTTGAAGAAGCCACCGGGGATCTTGCCGGCGGCGAAGGTTTTTTCCTGATAGTTCACCGTTAGCGGGAAGAAATCCTGGCCCGGCTTGGTGGAACGGGCGCCGACCACGGTGCAGAGCACGATGGTGTCGCCGTAGCTGGCCAGCACGGCGCCGTCGGCCTGACGGGCAATTTTGCCGGTTTCGAGGACGAGCTTACGCCCACCCCAGTCGAGTTCCTTGCGGAAGTAATTGAACATACGGTCGTGGTCCTTCATCTATGGGCGATGTAAGCAAGGTCCATGCCGGGCGATCGTGCCGGGAAACGGCGTCTCGGGGCACATGGGGCGGACTGCAGGGTGCAGCCGCTGGGTTGGTCCATGTAGCCGGAGGCGCCGCGCTGCTCCCGCACAGCAAATCGTTTGGCGTGGCTTACCGCCATCGCAGGGTTTGGGGGACATCCCCCGCTTTTAGGCAAGCACCAGGTGATAAAAAGCCTGTTGGCTCTCTTTCGAAAAAAGCACCAAAAACTTATATCACCTGGCTTATGCGATTAGCGACGCAGACCCAGGCGGGTGATCAGGTCTTGGTAGCGGGCCTGGTTCTTGTTCTTCAAGTAGTCCAGCAGGCGACGACGACGGCCGACCAGCATCAGCAGGCCGCGGCGGCTGTGGAAGTCTTTCGCATGGATCTTCAGGTGCTCGGTCAGGCTGCTAATCCGGTCGGACAGCAGGGCAACCTGCACTTCGGGGCTGCCGGTATCGGCGGCGCCAGTGGCGTATTCGGTGATGATCGTCGTACGACGTTCAGCGGTCTGCGACATCGGATTGCTCCTACATAAAGAGTGAAAAGGCGCGAGCCGGTTCCGGTTACAGGAGCCGTTCGGGCTTCAGCCAGCCATCTTCCAGCCGGCAAAGACCCAACACGCGACCCCCCGCCATGGCACGGGCCAAGCCCCCTTCGGGGTTCGCCGTCCGTGGAATGCGGCCCATCATCTGGACCAGGCTAATCGCCTGGCCGTGTGATAGGCCGGAGGCTTCCGCATCGGTCAGGGCCAGCGCCGGGATGTCGGCCAGCGCGGTCGCGACTTCAAGCAGGAAGTCCGGAGAAGTGGGCGGGGTATCCTCCGCCCGCTGCAATTTGTCCAGCGGAATCGCGCCTTCCTCGGTGAAGGGTCCCACCCGCAAGCGGCGCAGGGCTGCGACATGGCCGACAGTGCCGCAAGCCCGGGCGATATCGCGGGCCAGACTGCGCATGTAGACGCCTTTGCCGGACTGCACGGCGAAGATCGCCGTATCGGCGTCCACCCGCTCGATCAGATCGAACCGATCCACCCGCGCTGGGCGAGGCTCCATCACCGGGGCGCGGCCTTCGCGGGCCATGTCGTAGGCGCGTTCGCCAGCGATTTTGATGGCGGAATAGATCGGCGGGATCTGCATGATATCGCCGCGAAACGCCGGCAGCGCGGCGTTGATGGCCTCATCCGTCGGGCGGATATCGGAGGTGGCGATGGTTTTGCCATCGGCATCGTCGGTATCGCGCTCGTCGCCGAATTTCAGGGTGAAATGATAGAGCTTAGTGCCATCCATCACATAGGGTACGGTTTTGGTGGCCGCCCCGAAGGCAATGGGCAGCACACCGGTCGCCAACGGGTCCAAGGTACCGCCATGGCCGGCCTTTTGCGCATCGAACCAGCGACGGACGCGGTTGACGACATCGGTGCTGGTCAGCCCGGCGGGCTTGTCAACGATCAGCCAGCCGTCGAGCGGACGGCCGTGGGGTTTGCGACGACGCATGGGGAGGGAAACCTTTTATTCGTCGTCCGCGTGGGACGCATCGAGATCGCGGGCAACCTCGGGGTTGCGCAGCAGGCTGTCGACATACATCGCATAGTCGATGCTGGTGTCAGCCATGAAGGACAAATCTGGCGCCACGCGCAAACGTAAGGCGCGGGCCACCTCGGCGCGAAGAAAGGGCGCTGCACGACGTAGAGCCGGCAGCTTGGCATCGATGTCGGAGCGACCGAGGCGGGTGACGAACACAGTAGCGCGCCGCAGATCGGGGCCGATGCGCACTTCGGTCACGGTCACGGCGACATCGATCAAATCGTGGTCACGCAGCTCGAAACGACCAAAAATGCCCGCCAGCACATGACGAATTTCCTCGCCGACGCGCAGCTGGCGCTGGCTGGGCGCCTTGGCGGAGTGCATCTTGCCGCCGGCTTTTTTGGCCGGGGCGGAGCGTTTTGCGACGGGCTTTCCCGCCGGAACGCTGTCTTTCGGCAGCTTCCCGGACGGGATCTTGATCGTGTTGCCGGTGCGGGCCTGCCTCAACCCGGCACCATCTCAACGTCGAAGCATTCGACCACGTCGCCTTCACGCAGATCGTTGAAGTTGGCGAAGGACAGGCCGCACTCGTAGCCACGCGCAACTTCGCGGACATCGTCCTTGAAGCGCTTGAGCTGGGTGAGTTCGCCATTGTGCACAACCACACCGTCGCGCAGCAGGCGCACGCCGGCGCCGCGCTTGACGAGGCCTTCGGTGACCATACAGCCCGCGACTTTGCCGGTTTTGGTGATGTCGAACACCTTGCGGATTTCGGCATAGCCCAGGAAACGCTCGCGCGCCTTGGGCGCGACCTTACCCTTGACCATCTTTTCGATGTCGTCAGCCACATCGTAGATGATGCTGTAATAGTGGATGTTGACGCCGTCGCGGGTCGCCAGTTCGCGGGCCTGGCTGGTGGCGCGGACGTTGAAGGCCACAATCACAGCCTGCGAGGCTTTCGCGAGTTGGATATCACTTTCGGTGATCTGGCCAACGCCTGCAATGAGCACGCGCACCTTCACTTCTTCATGCGACAGCTTGAGCACGGTGGCCTGGATGGCTTCCGCGCTGCCCTGCATGTCCGCCTTGATGACGATCGCGACTTCCTTCTGCACGCCGGCCTGAATGCGAGCGAGCATCTCGTCCATCGTGCCGCGGGCGGCGGTCATCACACCAGATGCCTTCTCGCGCAGCTTACGCTGGCGGAATTCGCTGATTTCGCGGGCGCGGCTTTCGTTCTCCACCACCACGAACGGCTCGCCGGCATGCGGCACGCCGGTCAGGCCGAGCACTTCGATCGGGGCTGACGGGCCGGCTTCCTTCAACTGGCGGGCTTTGTCGTCCAGCATCGCGCGGACCCGGCCCCATTCGGCGCCGGCGACGATGATGTCGCCTTGTTTCAGGGTGCCGTTCTGCACCAGCACCGTCGCCACCGGGCCACGGCCACGATCCAGCCGGCTTTCGATCACCGAGCCTTCGGCGGCACGATCCGGATTGGCGCGCAGATCGAGGATTTCGGCCTGCAACAGGATGGCTTCTTCCAGCTTATCGAGCCCGAGACGCTTGGTGGCGGAAACTTCGACATCCTGGGTATCGCCGCCCATCGCTTCGACCACGATTTCGTGGCTGAGCAGTTCCTGGCGCACCCGGTCCGGGTTAGCGTCGGCCTTGTCCATCTTGTTGATGGCGACAATGATCGGCGCGTTGGCGGCCTTGGCGTGCTTAATCGCTTCAATGGTCTGCGGCATCACACCGTCATCAGCGGCGACGACGAGCACGACAATGTCGGTGACACTGGCGCCGCGCGACCGCATGGCGGTGAACGCTTCATGGCCAGGCGTATCGACGAAGGTGATGCGGGCGCCGGATTTCAGCTGCACCTGATAGGCACCGATATGCTGGGTGATGCCGCCGGCTTCGCCACCCGCCACGTCGGTGGCGCGCAGGGCGTCCAACAGGCTGGTTTTGCCGTGATCGACATGGCCCATGATGGTCACAACCGGGGCGCGCGGCAGGCGGGCCTCGTCCACATCGACCACGCCGTCGAGACCGATTTCAACATCATCCTCGCTGACGCGTTTCACGCGGTGGCCAAATTCCTGCACCACCAACTCGGCGGTATCGGCATCGAGCGTCTGGGTGACAGTGGCCATCACGCCCATGCGCATCAGCGCCTTAATGACGTCCGGCGTGCGGGCGGCCATACGGTTGGCGAGTTCCTGCACCGAAATCGCATCCGGCAGGATCACTTCGCGCACCACCTTCACCTGGTCGGCGCGCAGACGCTCCAACTCGGCCTGACGGCGTTCGCGATCGCGCTGGCGACGCACGGAGGCGAGGCTACGGACGCGGTCGTCCTCCCCCTCAATCGCCGCCATCACGTCGATGCGGCCGGCGCGGCGGCCATCGGCACCTTTTTTCGGTGGGGCGACAGCTGGCTTGCGCGGCGGAATGATCACGCCCGCCGGGGTACGGCGGATGGGACGGTTTTCCTCTTCTTCCTCGGCACGGGCCGGGCGGAGACGCAAGGTCTCGGCGGCACTGCCAGGAGCGGCGGGCGCACCTGGACGCGCGGGGGCGACCGGCGCGACGGGCTTCGCGGGTGCCGCCGCAGGGGCGGCGGCGACAGGGGCAGGTGTCGGCGCGGGGGCTTCGACGCGATCCGGATTGGCAGCACGCTCGGCGGCGGCTGCGGCTTCGGCAACGCGGCGGGCCTCCTCGGCTTCGCGGGCAGCGGCTTCGGCGAGCGCTTGCTCACGCGCGGCTTCCTCGGCGGCTTTGCGGGCCTCTTCCTCGCGGCGACGTGCTTCCTCGGCGGCGGAGAGGATCGAGATCGATTCCTGCTCGCGACGCTCGGCTTCGCGGCGCGCATTGTCGCGCGCCTGCTCGGCCAGCGCGCGTTGGCGGGCGGCGAGTTCGGTTGCGGTCAGCGCGCGGCCAGCACCGACCGGCGGACGGCCAGCCTGGGTGCCACTGCGGGCAACCGGCGGCGCTACAACCGGGGCGGAGGATTGCGGCTGCGGGGCGGCACTTGGGGCCGCGCTCGGCAAGGGGCTGGCGGCAGCGGCGTGCGCGGCGGCTGCGGCGGGCGATGGGCCTAGCCCGGGCGCGCGCTTTTTACGCACCTCAACCTGCACCACCTTGGTCCGGCCATGGCTGAAGCTCTGCCGCACGGAGCCGGCATCAACCGTCCGCCCGACTTCCAAACGGCCTGCTGGCCGTAGGGAGAGCCTGCCTTTGCCCGCGTCCTGATCGTTGCCTTCGCTCATCTATTCGCTACATCCTGCATCGCTTCCCAAGGCGGCGCCTCGGGGGTCGTCTTATACGAAAGTCCAACCTGCGAGACCTTGGCGGCGAGAAAATCGCCATACCCGCCTCGCAAGCCTGAGTCTCTCAAGCCTGCCCAACGTCCAGCAGGCCAGCCAGCTTTGCTGACTCAATCCGCAGGCGCTCAGCCAAACGTCCTGGCGCGACGACCACATGCACCGCATGATCCCGGCCGAATATCGCACCCAATCCCGCTGCATCGAGTGGGGTTACCACCGACAGCTTCGACCCTGCGGCGCCCAGAAACCGGGCACGCTCATCCGGGCTGCCATCGCTGGCTTGTACCACCACGCCGACACGTCCGGCAGCCACCCATTCCCGCGCCTTAGCGAAACCGCTGATGGCCTGCCCGGCACGACGGGCAAGCCCCAGAGTTTCGGCGATCCGCCGGAGGATTGCTGCCGTGATGCTGGGCACCAGATCAGGGGACACTACCACCTGACCGCGTGCCGCCCTGGCAAAAGCGCCCTTCTTACAGGCCAGTTCTAGCACATCACCCCGGGCGCTCAACCATATTCCCCGTCCGGGCAGGTCTGCGGCGAGATCGGGAACGATTTGACGGTCGGGTCCGACAACAAAGCGGATCATTTCATCCTTTGACAACCGCGCACGGGTGACCGCGCAGCGGCGCAAAGGACCGGTTTCCCGCTCCTCCTCGTCGGTATCGTCAATCGGATCGGGATCGATCTCAGGCGTGGCCTTCCTCCTGCGTCTCCGACGCCGCCTCTTCACCATCGAACCAATGGGCGCGGGCGCCCATGATGATTTCGTTGGCCGCGGCTTCGTCCAGCGCTTCCTCACCGAGGATTTCGATCAGCTCGTCCGACGCCAGGTCAGCCAGATCGTCCAGGGTTTTGACGCCCTTTTCGCCCAGCGTGACCAGCATTGGCGGCGTGAACACCTCAATGGCGGCC
>Ga0007801_10000558_pt1 | contig 12309 bp, 10 predicted proteins | sample CryBogmetaGMA2M_FD_60372 | JGI IMG/M metagenome (GOLD analysis project Ga0007801, IMG submission 60372) | Freshwater microbial communities from Crystal Bog, Wisconsin, USA - MA2M | ecosystem: Environmental > Aquatic > Freshwater > Lake | place: Crystal Bog, Wisconsin, USA | collected 2009-07-06
GGTTTCGACATTGTGCAACTCGACGGTGTTTTCATCCGGAGAAATCTTGATGGCCTCGCATCCCGTTCTTACTTCCACGGCGAACTGGGAGCGGAACGTGTTCGCGTCCGCCACCAAGAGACTCGATTCCTTTTCGATCACGCCGCCGACATGGTAGGGCAAACCGCAGTTTGCATAGGAGACATACGGACCCCGTTCCACCATGAGTATTTCCGCCTGTTCATCCAACCTTCGCAGTCTTGCCGCACAGGACGCGCCGCCCGCTACTCCGCCAATGATAATGACTTTCATATGTTTTCCCCTATTTAGTAATTGTGATACTTGGCCCACGCTGGGGCAAGCCGGAGATGGTCATCTCATAAAGTATGTCAAGAAGCCGAAAAGCGTCACAGCAATTCTCATTTTGGCGATTATCCGGTAAAGTAGCCGAATCGACCACACTGTAATACCAGCAATTCTCATTTTGGCAACAGACCAAGGTCGGGTTGGGTGCGCACAGGAAATCCTGCCCATAACCACATACCTCTGTGCGCACTGTAACCCGACGGCGCTGCATGGCAGGTTAAGGTGCGCGGAAAAGTCAGTGCAAGCACCACGTTTTGCGGTATGCGCACCTAACATTCATGTCGATGCGTATCGACACCCCTGACGATGAATTGCCATAAAGCAACCCACGGATAACATCCCTCCCAGGGATGTTATCCGTACTTTCATGGCAACCCGCACTGCGCCAGACGGGCATTTACGTCAAACTGAGAGTTGCTGCCGTACTTGTGAATAATTGGAAAACCCCATCAGTTTTGATAAACTCGTGGCGAGTTTGATTGGTGAACATGATGTCACGGTCGAAATCTGTCGGCAGGAAGTCGCGACATTTATTGCCGCGTTGCGTGAGCGTGAATTGCTCGCGGTGTAGATTATGATCTAAAGGGGATTGCATGAATTCACAAACCTATCAACAAGATTTTTTACGTTGGGCTGAAGAACAGTCGGCTTTATTTCGCTCGGGCAATATTGCAGATATGGACTTTGAAAATATTTTGGGGGAAATTGAAGATATGGGGAAAGAACAAAAAGTTGCCCTACAATCATTATTCAGAAATATAATCGTTCATTTGCTTAAGATTGAATTGTATCCCGCTATTGATTCGAGACCCAAGTGGATTGAGGAAGTGATTGAATTCCGCGATCAGGCTCAAACGCGAATTGACGCGACACCGAGTCTTAAACATTATTCGGATGAGCTTTTTAACAAAGCGTGGGAACAGGCGCGTCGCGCTGCCGGTAAGTCTTTCGAGGTGTATGGTGAAGAGGTTCTTATTCCTGCTGAATGCCCTTATTTGTTAGAGCAGGTGCTTAATTCAGATTATTTTCCAGAAAATGCCAAAATAGTTAGTTGCCAAACAAAAAACTGAGTGTGCTATCTTGCTGGGCAGGACTTGTGTATACAGCGTTTTCATCTTTAAAAGTAACTTAAAAATTATGGCTAATATTCAAAAATGACACTGAATAAAATAATTTGCAAAGGCATAAGACTTTTTATAGTAATTATTTGATGTTGAAAACGCTGTTATGACTCCCGAACAATTCGACAACTACGCCCAACAAGGCTACAACCGCATCCCGATAGCTAGGCAAGTGCTAGCCGACTTGGATACGCCACTAAGTGCCTATCTCAAACTAGCCGATGCCACTTATACCTATTTGTTTGAATCGGTGCATGGTGGGGAGAAATGGGGCCGGTATTCTATCATTGGCCTGCCCTGCCGCACCGTGATCAAAGTACGCGGACAAACCGTCACTATCGAGCAAGGGGGCAGGGACCAAGAAAGTCAAACGGTGGAAAACCCGCTGCAATGGATAGAAGCCTTTTCCGCCCAATTCAAAACACCTGAAATCCTTGGTTTTCCCCGCTTCACAGGTGGCTTGGTCGGTTATTTTGGTTATGAAACCATGGCCTATATCGAGCCGCGCCTGAAGACCGACAAGCCCGACCCCATCGGCAACCCCGACATTGTGTTGATGGTTTCGGAGGATGTGCTGGTGTTCGACAATCTTAGCGGCAAGCTACTGATTATCACCCATGCCAACCCCGCCGAAGCCGACGCCTATGCCAAGGCCGAGGCTAAATTGGACAATCTGGTGGTGACGTTGCGCAGCAAGACCCTGCGACCGCGGGAAGAGCAAAAACCAACTCACGTTGACGAGACCGATTTCGTCTCTGGCTTTACGCAAGAAGGTTTCGAGAATGCCGTGCGCCGGGTAAAAGACTACATTGTCGAGGGCGACACTATGCAGGTGGTGTTATCGCAGCGCTTGTCCATTCCTTATGCCGCCACGCCGCTGGACTTGTACCGCGCTTTGCGTTGCCTGAACCCATCGCCGTATATGTACAATCTCAATTTGGGTGATTTCCATATTGTCGGTTCCTCGCCGGAAATCTTGGTGCGGCTTGAAGATGGCACTGTGACAGTCCGCCCCATCGCCGGCACTCGAAAGCGCGGCAAGACGGCGGAAGAAGACTTGCAACTGGAGCAAGACCTGCTAGCCGACCCTAAGGAACTTGCCGAGCATTTGATGCTGATCGACCTAGGCCGCAACGATGCGGGTCGGGTGGCGGAAACCGGCACGGTGCGCGTCACTGACCAAATGATTGTCGAGCGCTACTCGCATGTCATGCACATCGTATCCAACGTCAATGCCAAGCTGAAAGCAGGTTTAAATGCCTTTGATGTGCTGTCCGCCACTTTTCCGGCAGGCACGGTCAGTGGTGCGCCAAAGATTCGCGCCATGGAGATCATCGCCGAACTGGAGCCTGTCAAACGGGGTGTCTATTCGGGTGCGGTGGGCTATATCGGCTGGTCCGGCAATCTCGATACCGCGATTGCCATCCGTACCGCCGTTATCAAAGACGGCACACTGCACATCCAAGCCGGTGCGGGCATCGTTTACGACTCCATCCCGCGTAACGAATGGGAGGAAACAATGAGCAAAGGCCGCGCCGTGTTCCGTGCCGTCGCGATGGCAGAAGCCGGACTAGAAAGGGGAGAAAGCCTGTGAGCGCCCGTATTTTGATGATCGACAATTACGACTCCTTTACCTATAACTTGGTCCAGTATTTCGCCGAATTGGGGGCGGAAGTTGAAGTGGTGCGCAACGACCAAATCCCGGTTGAGGAAATCGGGACAATCAACCCAGACAAGATCGTCATTTCACCCGGTCCCTGCACCCCAAAAGAAGCTGGCATTTCTGTGCCAACGATTCTACGCTACCAAGGCCGTTACCCAATCTTGGGGGTGTGCCTAGGTCATCAAAGCATAGGCCATGCCTTCGGCGGTAATGTGATCCATGCCAAATCCATTATGCACGGCAAGACTTCTCTGGTGCATCACCACGACAGCGGTGTTTTTCGCGGCCTAAACAACCCGCTTCAGGCCACGCGTTACCATTCTTTGGTCATCGAACAATCAAGCCTACCGGATTGCTTGGAAATCACCGCCTGGACTCAGGATGAGCATGGCGGGGTCGATGAGATAATGGGAGTCAGGCACAAAAACTTGGATATTGAAGGTGTTCAATTCCATCCTGAGTCAATCTTGACGGAACAGGGGCATGAGTTGTTGGCAAATTTTCTGCGGCGATAAATAAATGTACGTCGTCAACGCTGGTGTCTTCCTGATTATGACCGGGTTGGTGATTGCTGTTTACCTTACACCTTTAAGGGACTGGCTGGCTGACGGTCAATTTGTCAAAGATCGCTTGGGCTTGTTCGGTTTCTCCGCGCCATTGGTGTTCACTTTTTGCACCGCGTTGTTGACGGTGATTGGCATCCCCCGCCTACTGCTATGCTCACTTGGAGGGTTCGCATTTGGGTTCGCATGGGGCTTAATCTGGACGCAACTTGGCACAGTGATAGGCTCGTATGTTGTCTTCTTATTGATACGGTGGTGCGGCAGGGATTATGCCTTACACCACTTTAAGCATTTTCGCGGACTTTCCCTGCAACTGGAAAAGCAGGGGCTTATGGGTGTTGCGTTGATTCGTCAATTGCCAATCAATGGCTTTTATAACAATGTATTGCTAGGACTGACCCCGGTAAGCCATGGCGATTTCCTCCTCGGCAGTGTATTGGGTTTCTTGCCATTGGGGGTTACCGCTTGCCTTTTGGGTGCTGGGCTGATACAGAAGGATCTGTTCATGGGAGTGCAATACATCGCCTTGGGTTTGGCCGGTTCTGTCGCACTTGGATTGATCTGTAATGGTTTATTCAATAAACTTTATCCATTAAGGGATAATGACTAATAAAACAGTAGGAGTGTCGATGAAATGTGTGGCATAGCCGGTATTTTTCTGCGCCAACACCCCGTTGATCGCCAAAGACTCGACAGTTTGGCAAATCGGTTAAGCCACCGTGGGCCTGACAAAACAAAGACTTACCTTGACGGGTCATTAGGGCTTGCCCACACCCGGCTGTCCATCATTGACTTGGCGGGTGGCGACCAACCTTTGTTCAGCGATAATGGCCGGTTGGCTTTAGTTGCCAATGGCGAAATTTACAACTTCATTGAATTGCGCCGTGATCTGGAGTCACGGGGCGCAGTCTTTACCACTCATTCCGATTGCGAGACGATTCTACATGCCTATCAGCATTACGGCGATGGGTTTCTGGAAAAGCTCAATGGCATGTTCGCTTTTGCCCTTTACGATAGTCTTGAAGGAAAGTTAATTTTGGCGCGGGACCGTCTAGGCATAAAACCTTTGTTTTTTGCTGAGACTAATGAGGGAGTTTTTTTTGCGTCGGAACAGAAGGCACTGTTTCCAATTCTGCCGGGTGGACCCGCAATCCAGCCAGATGCCTTGATCCAAAGCCTCGAAACTCGATTCAATTCGGGCAGGCAGACGATAGTCACTGGCATCGAGCGTCTTCAGCCGGGCGAGGTGGCTACCTTCAAGTCTGCGGCACTATTATCCCGCCGCCATTACTGGTCGCCCTTCGATCAATCCATTGCGCCTATCGATTACGAAGAAGCAGCGGAAACATTTGAGGCATTGATGGGGCAAGTCATGCTTGAACACATGCGCAGTGACGTACCCTTCGCCCTCTTTCTATCGGGTGGGGTTGATTCCTCTGTCGTGTTGGAATGGTTGCGCCGGGAGGAAGGTACGCGTGAACTGGCGGCTTACACCGTCTCATTCGCCGATGCCCCTAAAAACGATGACGCGCAAGCAGCTAAAACCATCGCCAACCGCTTCAAATTGCGTCATAGTATTATCGAATTGAACCAGCAGACCCTCTTCAACCACCTGCCTTTTGCAGTCTGGGCCGCAGACGATTTCATCATCGACCCTGCCATCTTGCCTACTTCCTTATTAGCACGGGAAACCGCACGGGATTTCAAAGTCGTATTCAGCGGCGAGGGGGGCGATGAATTATTTGCCGGTTACGGCCGTTATCGAAGGACAAAACTCCAACGCTGGCTGGCCAATCTTCTTAGTCCCGGTTCCGGGGGGTTCCGAACACGGGGAATGTTGGGTGGTGAGTGGCGTAAACACCTGCTCAGCCCATTATTGCGTGAACACCTCCCTGCTGGACGTTTTGGAATTACCACTGCCTGGGGTTCGATGCCTAACATTTGGAGCGATTTACAGCGCATGCAAGCGACTGACATGGCAACGGAATTGACTGACCAACTGTTGGTCAAGGTGGATCGGATGCTGATGGCGTGGGGATTGGAAGGCCGCGTCCCGCTATTGGATCACCGGCTAGTTGAATTTGCCCTGCGCCTGCCGGACGAACTCAAGGTACGCAGACGCGAAGGCAAGCTTTTTCTTAAACGCTGGGCGGAACCTGTTTTCGGAAGCGAGTTGATTAGGCGTCCCAAGAGCGGTTTTACAGTGCCTGTCGGATTGTTCATGCAAGGGGATAACCTGCAGAAGCTTGGGAAGATTTTACCTGGGCACAAGGCTTTTTCCGGTCTTTTCATGCCGTCCGGCATTGATGCACTTGTCAACAGGCAATCGGCCAAAAAGGATGTGCATGATATCCTCTGGTCACTGTTACAATTTGCCGTCTGGCATCGTATTTTTATAGAGGGAAATGGCGAAAAACCCGAGGTCTTCGCCAATCCCATCGAGTTCATCGCTTAAAATGATCATTGTGGGAGCGGTTTTCAACCGCGACTTTCGGCATTCGTCGCGGATAAAAAACCGCTCCCACAGAATGTACTCAAAATAAGCCAATACATCCTCATATTACAAAAAAATTGGAGTCTGGCAGTTGAAAATCCTGCATGTGGAAATGGGTCGTCACCTTTATGGCGGTGCGCGGCAAGTCGCCTACTTGTTAAATGGCCTGAAAAAATTTCCCGGCGAATATGGGCTAGTTTGTGCGGCTGGGGCTGAAATTGCCGGGGCGATAACCAACCCGGAAGTGAAAATCCACCGCATAAAAACTAAGGGGGATGTGGACCTGCAATTCATTGGCCGTCTGCGCAAAGTCATTCGACACGAAAAGCCCGACTTGCTGCATATCCACAGTCGGCGCGGCGACATGTTGGCCGCTTTGGGGGGCAGGTTGGAAAAAATTCCAATGGTCCACAGCCGCAGGGTGGACAACCCGCCCAGTTTTTTCGACCTCCATTTCAAATTTCCGCTTTTTCACAAAATAATCACCATTTCCAGAGGGATACGGGAAGTGTTGTTGGATGCAGGCGTGCCGAAGGCACAAGTCATCTGCATTCCCAGCGCGGTGGACACGGAACGGTTCAACCCGGTTAGAGTGAATCGTGAGGGATTCCTAGATGAGTTTGGACTCACAGGGGATGGTCCTGTGCTTGCCATGATCGCACAACTAATCCCGCGCAAAGGGCATATGGTGTTTTTCGAAGCATTACCGTCCATACTGGCAAAACATCCTCGCACCCGTGTACTGATCTTCGGGCGTGGGCCGCTAAAGGACGAATTAATGCGCACAATCCAGAAGATGGGTCTGGACAAATTCGTCCGCTTTGAGGGTTTTCGCACCGATCTGGAAAATATCATCCCCCACTTCGATATGGTAGTGCATCCCGCGTTCATGGAAGGGCTTGGGGTCTCTTTGCTTGAAGCCGCTGCCTGTGGTGTACCCATCGTGGCTTGCCGTGCTGGGGGCATACCAGAAATTGTCAGGGACAAATTCAACGGATTCCTAGTCAAGCCCGGTGACAGCAAAAGCTTGGCAAGGCATATCATCGCATTGTTGGACGAACCTGACCAATTGCAGCTATTCAGCCTGACGGGCAGGGAATTGGTGTTGGAAAACTTTTCCATTGAACGGATGGTTAGGGATAATCACCAAGTTTATGTCGATACGCTGGAAGCCAGGCAATTCAAATAAGACCGACTCGGTTTTTAAAACCGAGTCGGTCTGGCCTACAGGCCCAAGCAGAAACATTATCATCTTCTAACATACATTATGAACAAGAAACGACGGCACTTGGCAATTTTTGTGGCATTCTCCGGTACTGGCGGTGTTGAGAGAGTGGTGCATCACCTGTTGCAAGGTTTGTCAGCCCATGATATTGATGTCGATTTGCTCGCCGTGGTTGGAAAAAAAGGCTGGTTGCCGGAAATTCCTTGGCCGAACATTCGCGTCATTGACCTCAAAGTCAAACACACGCACCTCGCCTTGCCAGCGTTAACCCGCTATTTGCGAAAGAAACGCCCCGATGTGTTAATGGCCGCCAAAGACCGGGCGGTTCGAATCGCCGTGCTTGCAAGGCTTTTTGCCCGCGTCGAAACGCGTCTCGTGGGGCAGTTGCACAACAATATATCAGGTTATTTAGAAACCAAAACCCCTTTGCAGCGTTGGGTGCGGTGTGCGCCGATGCGTTGGCTGTTTCCCTATGTAGACTTGATTATCACTGTTTCCGAGGGTGTGATTGAGGATACCATCAAAGTGGCCGGTTACCCTCGCGAGCGGCTGGTCGCCTTGCCCAACCCAATCATCACCCCGGATGTATTCCGCAAGAGCGAAGAACCGGTAGGCCATCCTTGGTTCGGCACACCATCCATACCCGTCATTTTGGGTGCGGGCCGGTTGACCAAAGAAAAAGGGTTTGCCACCCTAATAAGAGCGTTTAAAATCGTGCGCCAGAACAAGGATTGCAAACTAGTCATCATTGGCGAGGGTCCATTGCGGCCAGACTTGGAAAACTTGGTGGACGAGCTTGGTTTAGCCGACAGTGTTGCAATGCCGGGTTATACTGACAACCCGTATGCTTGGATGAAAAAGTCCTCATTATTTGTTTTATCCTCGCTTTGGGAAGGCTCCGGTAACGTACTTATTGAGGCCATGGCCTTGGGAGTCCCGTCTATTTCCACCGATTGCCCTTACGGGCCAAGTGAAACATTGGCAAACGGCAAATACGGTGCGCTGGTTCCTGTAGACGACCCGGAAAGCATGGCTAAAGCAATGCTAGATACTCTGTCTAACCCGCTTTCTGCAAAAGAGTTGTACGGCGCAGTCGCACCGTTTTATGTTGAAAATAGCACACAGCGCTATTTGGAGGTGTTGGGTTTGGCTAATTAACGAAAGCATTAGGCCGGAATAAGTCCGTGCCAGCGGACGTTCCCGGCGAACTGATGGGCCGAATGCCGGAAACGGTCGTTGCACGACCTTATTCCGGCCTACATTAGAATCAGGGACAGTTCAGAGTGAATCGGCCATCTACATATACCCGTCATTCCGGTCATGGATGCCGGAATCCAGCGTCCAAGGATGGCAAACTATAGGCTGCGGCAAACCCCGCCGTAGTCAATGCTAAAAAGTTGATGTTTCGCCTATGTTGATAGCCGCTTTCAATAGCCGCAACGAAAACGCCAGTCATTCCGATTTTAGCAGGCTTGACAGTATCGGCGGCTTCGGGCTTTTCCTATTTCTGCTGTTTTTCCAGCTTAATGCGACAGTCGCTTACATCGGCTTGCTGATTCTCTCGCTAGTTTTTGCATCCCAGGCAAAAACTTGGATGCCCATGGTGCAACGCGACCCTGTGGCTATAGTTTATCAGTTGATCACACTCTACGTTGTGTTTTTCACCATTTGGGCAATCGTTGAGTTTCCCGCTACGTCCGGGGACCAGCGGAAGATGCTATTCAACTGGATGCACTGGCTATTTTTCATCCCGGTCGCTTGGCAACAATTCCGACACAGAAAGCATATCAACACGATGCTGTTAATTCTTGCCGTAGGCGTGTTGATTAGGATTATTGTCAACTTTCCTTGGGCTGATTTCGGAAAACTATTTCAAACGGAAAGGACTGGTTTTGGAACGTCCATGACGGTGTTTGCGCCCATCGCCAGTTCGACAGTATTGGGTTTGCTATTGCTTGCGCCAAGAATGGCTACGCAAAACTCAACGACTACAAATTGGCTACTATGGCTGAAAACTAGCGGCTGGCTAATCTCTTCGGCTATTTTATTGGAATCCATCATCTTGACTCAAACAAGAGGGGTTTGGTTGGCTTCAGCCTTGGTATTTCCTGTGGCTTTAGTCGTTCGATATAAAAGCTCGTTGGCAAGCCATGTAAAAATATCCATCCAAAGCGTTGCCGTTATGGCACTGCTGTTTGGGTTGGCGGGGCTTTTTGTCCATAAAAATTATCAAACCCTCCTCAATCGTGTCAATTCCGAGCAGGTGCAATCTCAACCTGAAGTCGTAAAACAACAGATTGAGGGTCAAGAAGTTCTATTGACCACAAGTGTTGGCTACCGAAAAATCTTCTGGGAAATCGGGTGGCGAAAATGGAAAGAAAGGGCATTTTTGGGATGGGGGCCAGGGACTACAGAGGAATTGCTAAAACAAGAAAAGAACCCCCTTTTCTCACAATCTGTCACCCGTAAGGATGGTGTCACGGTAACCCTGCATTTATACCACTTGCATAATCTTTATCTGGAATTTCTAGTCCGCTTTGGTGTGCTCGGCACTTTGCTGTTTTTGTCATTGCCGGTTTTTCTTTTGTCCAATGTTTGGAAAGCCTATGCCAAAGGCGGCATTCCATGGGATTATGTTTGTTTCCTGTCTGCCGGTTGGGGCTTAATGGCGATTATGGCCTTTTTTGATTTCCAGCTATACAAGTATGCTTGGCGTAACTATTGCCTGATATGGGCCGCCCTAACCTATGCCGTGCATCTTGAACAATTAAGCTTACAGCATGAAAAAATCCAATCAAAAAAATAAGAAAAGTAGCCTCGCGATTTACCGCCGCCTAATCGGGTATGGATTGCCGCATTGGAAAATGTTCACGGTGTCGGTGGTCTCCATGTCGATTTATGCCATGCTCGGGCCGGCCTTCGCCAAGCTGATACAACCCTTGATCGACGGCAGCTTCATCGAACACGACCCGTCATTCCTGCGCCAAGCACCTTGGATATTACTCGGCCTTTCGTTGATCCGGGGCATCACCGGATTTTTGGGGGACTATTGCTCGGGCTGGGTGGGCCGTCGCATCATCGCCGATATGCGCCGCCAGCTTTTTGACCAATTTTTAAACTTGCCTTGTGGGTATTATGACCGGGCATCCTCCGGCGAACTGCTGTCCAAATTGCTTTACAACACCGAGCAAGTGGCCCAAGCCATGACCGAGGGTGCTGTCAATATCATCAAGGACGGCCTAAGCATGATCGGGCTGACCGCCTTGATGCTCTACGAGAACATCCAACTGTCGATGATCTTCCTGATCGTCGCCCCCATTCTAGCCGTCAGCGTCCGCAAAATAACCCAGCGTTTCCGCAAAATCAGTTCACGCATCCAAGATTCCATGGGTAGCGTGGGCCATGTGACCCAAGAAGTCATTGAAGCCCAACGTATCGTCAAGGTATTCAACGGCAAAGCCTATGAATCGGTTAAATTCGCCAAAGAGAACGAACACAACCAAAAGCAGCAGATGAAGTTGATCTTCACCAACGCCATGAGCGGTTCGGTGATCCAGTTGATCTACGTCAGCGGCTTTGCGGCCATTCTCTATGCTGTCTCTTTGGATTCCGTGCGGCAGTCCATCACCCCCGGCAGCTTGATCGCCTTCATTGCCGCCATGGCCATGATGCAAAGCCCCATCAAACGGTTTACCCAGGCGATAGGCATAGTGCAGAAAGGCGTCGCCGCCAGCGAGAGCATTTTCGACATGGTGGACATGGAGCGCGAGAAGGATACCGGCAGCTTGGAATTGGACAAAGTGGAAGGGCGGATTGAATACCGCCATGTCAGCCTAGGCTATCAGGAACGCCAAGAAAAGGCATTGGACGATATCTGTCTCACGGTCCCGTATGGCAAAACCATCGCCTTGGTCGGCCAATCGGGCAGCGGTAAAAGCTCCCTGATTCGGTTATTGCCTAGGCTTTACGATGCGACCGAGGGGCAAATCCTGATTGACGGGCATAACATCCGCGACTTTAAGCTAGACAATCTGCGCAAACATATCGCCTATGTGGGCCAGGAAGTCACTTTATTCAACGACACCGTTGCCAATAACATCGCCTACGGCAGCAACCGCGACAAAATATCCTTGGAGGATATCCGAGAGGCCGCCAAGGCAGCGCATGCCTTCGATTTTATTGAGGAATTGCCGCAAGGGTTCGACACCCAAGTCGGCCAGCAAGGCATTGTGTTGTCCGGTGGGCAACGCCAGCGCATCGCCATTGCCCGCGCCTTGTTGAAAAACGCCCCCATCCTTATTTTGGACGAAGCCACTTCGGCCTTGGATGCCGAATCCGAGCGTTACGTCCAAGATGCCTTGGAAGTGTTGATGCGCAACCGCACCACCTTAATTGTGGCGCATCGGCTTTCCACCATCCAAAATGCCGATGAAATTTATGTCTTGAGGGCAGGGAACATTCTTGAATCTGGAACCCACGAGGAATTGATGGCACGGGATTCGTTCTATGCAGAACTGAATCGGATGCAATTCAGCCAAGCGGTTGATGGATGAGGTTTTTTACTTTTGTCGTGTGGTCTATTATCGGGCTTGGAATTGGGTTTGGCCTCAAATTTGGGTATCCAATACAACACCACGAAGCGCGACGGGGTTTGCAACGAAGCGCGGCGGGGTTTGCAACCCCGTCGCTTACGTTTGTGTGTGCAACCATGCCTGTCTAACCACGAAGCGTTACGGACGGGATTACAAATCCCGTCCGGCTGCAGAACGGGCTTATTCCGGCCTACGTTGCAATTGCGCCGCAAGCGCGAAGCGCGACGGGGTTTGCAACCCCGTCGCTTACGTTTGTGTGTGCAACCAGGCCTGTCTAACCACGAAAAGTTACGGACGGGATTACAA
>Ga0007801_10000560_pt1 | contig 12283 bp, 9 predicted proteins | sample CryBogmetaGMA2M_FD_60372 | JGI IMG/M metagenome (GOLD analysis project Ga0007801, IMG submission 60372) | Freshwater microbial communities from Crystal Bog, Wisconsin, USA - MA2M | ecosystem: Environmental > Aquatic > Freshwater > Lake | place: Crystal Bog, Wisconsin, USA | collected 2009-07-06
CAAATCGGCTGTTAGCTCCCCTTGCCCCGACGGGGGGTAAGGGGTTGGGGGAGTAAAAAAACCTACGCCAACACCACAAGTTCCGACGCCTTGACAGTTGGCGTCAACCCCAAACACGAACATAGCGCCAACACTGGCGCACTCTGATTCATGGTGTAGAAATGCAGCGACGGCACACCGCCGCAAAGCAGGCGCTCACACAGATCCGTCACCACGTCCAAACCAAAGGCCTTGATCGACGCCGTGTCATCGCCAAAACTTTGCAGTCGCAGGCGAATCCAGCGCGGAATCTCGGTGCCGCAGCTATCTGAAAAACGCATCAGCTGCGTGGAATTGGTGATCGGCATGATGCCGGGAATGATGGGTATCTCCACGCCCAAGGCCCGTGCGTCGTCACAGAAGCGGAAGTATGCGTCTGCGTTGAAAAAGTACTGGGTAATGGCCGAGTTGGCACCGGCGCGGGCCTTGACGGCAAAGGCTTCCAGATCGGAGGCGGGCGACTTGGCCTGGGGATGAACCTCCGGATAGGCCGCCACTTCGAGCCAGAAAGTGTCACCGGTTTCTTCCCGGATAAAGCGCACCAAATCGCTGGCGTGGCCAAAGTCTCCGCTGATTCCATAGCCGCTGGGCAGGTCGCCGCGCAGGGCGACGATGCGCCTCACGCCCATGGCCTTGAGCTCGGCGAGCTGTTCGCGAATCGAATCCTTGGTGGCGCCAATGCAGGACAGGTGCGAGGCCGCAACCGTCCCCTCGCTCACCATCTCGCGCAGCGTGCTGAAGGTACCCGCCTGCGTGGTGCCACCTGCACCAAAGGTGACCGAGCAGAACTCGGGTTGCAAGGCAGACAGCTCTTTGCGGATACCGACCAACTTGGCGGCAACCTCGGAATTTTTAGCCGGAAAAAATTCCAGACTCAGGGGGACACGCTTAACGATAGACATGCTTTTTTCCTACCAAGGCCGCGCAGCTGCGCAGGCTCTCATTGCGCCGGTTTAGTGGCGCAAATAAAAAATTCGCGGTTGCCATCGCCACCTGCAATCGGCGAATCGAACCACGCGGTCACCGTCAGCCCCAAAGCGGCGCATGCTTCGCGCAAACGCTGCTCCACAACGACGTAAAACTCCGGCTCCTTGACAATGCCGCCCTTGCCAACTTGACCGGGCTGCAGTTCAAACTGGGGTTTCACCAGGGTCAGCAGCGTGCCGCCCGCTTTGAGCAGAGGTACCACGGCCGGCAGGACCAGTGTCTGGGAAATAAAGGACAGGTCGGCCACGATCAGGTCGAACTCCGGCACGAACTCAGACTCGGTCGCTACCGATTCCGCTTCCGCTTCCGTTACATCAGATGCTTCATCCTGTTCGTCTTCGTCATCGAAATCGTCAAGCTCGTCTTCTACCTCAAACTGGCCGTCCTCGCCCGTGCTGTCTTCATAGGCCTGAATCAGATCCTCGGCCGTGAGCGCACGCGCATTCACTTTTTCCACACACAGGACACGCGGATCGCTGCGCAACATGGGGTGCAACTGGGCGCTCCCCACATCCACGCCGACCACCGACTTGGCACCTGCCTGCAACAGGCAATCGGTAAACCCACCGGTCGACTGACCGACATCCAGGCAGGCAAAGCCTTCCACGGACAGACCAACGTGTTTGAGAGCGGCTTCCAGCTTGAGCCCGCCGCGCGACACATAGCGCGCCTCGGAGTCATCGAGCAGCCGCAGCTCGGCCGATTCCGGCACGTCATCGCCATTCTTGACGATGCGTTTCCAGGTCTCGCCTTGCGCCCATTCGACGCCATCGGCAATCAGCCTTTGAGCCTGTGAACGGGTATTGGCAAGCCCTTTTTGAACCAGCAGTTGATCTATTCGCATGAGTTACCTATGTTGCAAGCCGACCCGGCCCCTTGAGGGCACGGGCGACTTCGGGGAGAGCTTAATACCGGTAGGTATCTTTTTTGTATGGGCCGGACTTGCTTACGCCGATATAGGCGGCTTGCTCCTCGCTCAATTCGCTCAGCATGGCGCCGACCTTCTTCAGGTGCAGACGAGCCACTTTTTCATCCAGATACTTGGGCAACACATAAACCTTGCCGGATTCGTATTGGTCTTGTTTGGTGAACAGCTCGATCTGGGCGATGGTTTGGTTGGCAAAGCTGGATGACATCACAAAGCTGGGGTGACCGGTGGCGCAACCGAGGTTGACCAGACGGCCCTTGGCCAGCAGAGTGATCTTTTTGCCATCAGGGAACTTGATGTGGTCCACCTGCGGTTTGATTTCGTCCCACTCGAGCTTTTCCAGCGAAGCCACGTCGATTTCGTTGTCGAAGTGACCGATGTTGCACACAATGGCCTCGTCTTTCATGGCAGCCATGTGCTCGTAGCGGATCACGTTTTTGTTGCCGGTGGCCGACACGAAGATGTCGCACTTGTCGGCAGCGTATTCCATGGTCACGACCTTGTAGCCTTCCATCGCGGCTTGCAAGGCGTTGATCGGGTCGATCTCGGTCACCCACACTTGGGCGCTCAAAGCGCGAAGGGCTTGGGCCGAACCCTTGCCCACGTCGCCGTAACCGGCTACGCAAGCGACCTTGCCGGCGATCATCACGTCGGTGGCGCGCTTGATGGAGTCCACCAAGGATTCGCGGCAGCCGTAAAGGTTGTCGAACTTGCTCTTGGTCACCGAGTCGTTGACGTTGATGGCGCGGAACATCAGGCTGCCCTTATCGGCCATTTCGTTCAAGCGCAGCACGCCGGTGGTGGTCTCTTCGGTCACGCCAATGATCTGCGCGCCCTTGCGGCTGTACCAGGTGGGATCCACGGCCAACTTGGCCTTGATGGCGTTGAAGAGGCAGATCTCTTCTTCGCTGGTTGGATTGGCAATCAAAGAGGCGTCGGTTTCTGCGCGCTTGCCCAGGTGCATGAGCAAGGTGGCATCGCCGCCATCGTCCAGAATCATGTTGGGGCCTTCGCCTTCGGTGCCTGCGGCGCCGAAGTCAAAAATGCGGTGGGTGTAATCCCAGTAGTCGGCCAGGGTTTCACCCTTGATGGCGAACACGGGCGTACCCTTGGCGGCAATCGCTGCGGCAGCGTGGTCTTGCGTTGAGAAGATATTGCAAGAGGCCCAGCGCACATCGGCGCCCAAGGCTTGCAGGGTCTCGATCAGCACGCCGGTTTGAATGGTCATGTGCAGCGAGCCGGTGATGCGCGCACCCTTCAGGGGCTGCGCCTCGGCGAACTCCTGGCGAATGGCCATAAGGCCGGGCATTTCGGTCTCGGCAATGCTGAGTTCCTTGCGGCCCCAGGCGGCCAGACTCAGGTCGGCAATGATGTAGTTTTCGGTCTTGGCAACAGCTTGAATAGCGCTCATGGTTCACTCCAAAAAGTCAATGTGAATACCACTGCAAGCAAGGGAGAACCTGGAAGTGGGCTCACCCGACACATGCCGTGGGTGAGCGCCGTTGAAACAGTGGCTGATCGCCACCGGGTCCGAGCCTCGTTCGCTTTGCGCGAACTGCAACGCTCCTCGGAAGCTGCAGATTATAGGGGCAAGCGCATATGCAAGCCCCGGAACAGGGCTGTTTAAACCCGCTTACCCGTGGTTTGACCGATCACCAATTCCGGTTGACGCAGCAACTGAAAGGGTCCGCGCTCGGACTCGCGCAGCACCTGCAACACCATGTCGGCCATGGCCAAACCGGTGCTTTGCGCAGTGGGTTGGGTGACCATGGTGACGTCTTGTCCTGCCAGCAAAGAGTCCGCTGGAATGACGCCATGCACCACCACGGAAATGTCTTTGCCCAGCACCAGCCCCATGTCCAGCAGTCCGCGCAACACGCCGATACCGCCCAGGTTGTTGTCCACCACGATGGCCGTCGGCGGATTGGGTAAGGCCATCAGTGTCTGCACCGCCTCACGGCCGCTGCGCCTATCCACGGCCGGGCCAGCGAGCCAGGCGGGGTCAAACGCAAGTCCTGCTTCCTGAAGCGCGGCCCGAAAACCCTGATGCCGCTGCGACGCAAAGTTGAGCAGCAACGGTGAGTGGACATACGCAATGCGCTGGTGCCCCAACGCCACCAGATGGCGCACCGCCAGTTGGCTGCCGACCTCGTTGTCAAAGTCAAACCAGGAATAGCCGCTGCAGTCTCCGGTGCGGCCATAGGCCAGAAAGGGATAGCCTCTTTCCAGCAGGAAATTCACGCGCGCATCATTGACGCGGGTGTTGGGCACCACCACCGCATCCACCCTGCCCCCGCGAAACAATCGGTCGTAAATATCCAGGTCCTGCTCGTCGCTGGCCACCGCCAGCATCAGGTCAAAGTGCTGTTCATGCAGGCGCTCGGACAGGCCACCGGCCATGTCGAGAAACTGCGGATTGCCCAGGTTTTCCACCGCCGCCGAATAGACGATGCCCACCGCCTCCGTGCTGCCACGCACCAGACGGCGGGCACCGGCATTGGCCCGGTAGCCAAGCGCCTTGGCGGCCTCCTCCACCCGCTTGCGCGTCGCCTCGTTGACATCCTGATAGCCATTCAAAGCGCGGCTAACCGTGGACGTGGAAAGGCCCAGTTCCTTGGCCAGTGCTTTGATGTTCATGGATGAATGTTGGTGATGAGGTCAGGTCAGTTGCGCAAACAGTCCGCCCCAAGGTGCCAGATCCACATTGCCGGCAGCAAGCGTAGCACCGGTCAGGCCACTGTCGGTCAACAGTTGCGCCAGTTTGCAATCAACCGGCAAAACATAGCTTGCAGGCTGATCGCTGAAGTTGAACACGCAAAGCACACTCTGGCTCTCTGTGGCGCGCAAAAAGGCAAACACCTGCGCATCCACCGGCAGCAAAGTCATTTCGCCGTGAAGCAGTGCCGACTGCCCCTTGCGCCAGCGCAACAGGTGGCGGTAGAACTGCAGCAGCGAATCGGGTGCTGCGGCCTGCACATCAGCCGCCAGCGCGCGGTGCGTCTCGGCCACCGGCAACCAGGGCTTGGCTGACGCATTGCCGGCAGGCGCAAAGCCCAGATCGGGCGCGCTGCTCACCCAAGGCATGGGCGTGCGGCAACCGTCCCGCCCCTTGAACTCGGGCCACATGGTGATGCCATAGGGGTCCTGCAGGTCTTCATAGGCAATCGCCACCTCGGGCAGTCCCAGCTCATCGCCCTGGTAAACGCACGACGATCCGCGCAGGCTGAACTGCATGGCCGCTGCCAGCCTTAGCAGCGCAGCATCGGGCGTAGCGCCGCCCCAGCGCGTGGCAAAGCGTGGCACGTCGTGGTTGGATAACGCCCAGCAGGGCCAGCCGCCCTCGGAGATGCTTTGGAAGCGGCTGAGAAACTTGTGCAGGAACGGCGCCGAATGCTCGGAACCCAGCAGGTCAAAGCAATACGCCATGTGCAGCTTGTCGCCACCGCGCGTGTACTCGGCCAGGCGCGCCAAGCCATCGTCGTCGCCAATTTCACCGACCATGGTGGTGTTGGGATACTGGTCCAGCAGAGTGCGCAGCTTGCGCAAAAATTCCAGATTCTCGGGCTGGCTCTTGTCAAATTGATGCCATTGCCAGCCATAGGGATTGACGGCATTGACCGCCGGGTCTTCGGTCTGCGGGCGGCCGCGCGGCGGGTTGTTGCGCAGCTGGGCGTCGTGCACATAGAAGTTCACCGTGTCCAGCCGGTAGCCGTCTACACCCAGGTCCAGCCAGAACTTTACCGTTTCCAGCAACGTACTTTGCACCTCCGGATTATGGAAGTTCAGGTCCGGTTGGCTGGTCAGAAAATTGTGCATGTAGTACTGGCAGCGCCGCGTGTCCCACTGCCAGGCGCTGCCGCCAAAAATCGACAACCAGTTGTTGGGTGGATTGCCATCGTCCTTGGCATCGGCCCAGATAAACCAATCGGCCTTGGGATTGTCGCGGCTGGACCGGCTTTCCACAAACCAGGGGTGCTGGTCGGCGCAGTGCGACAGCACCTGGTCAATCATCACCTTCAGGCCCAAGGCATGGGCGCGCTTCACCAGCGCACGGAAGTCGTCCAGGGTGCCAAACATCGGGTCTACATCGCAGTAGTCGCTGATGTCGTAACCAAAATCCTTCATCGGGCTTTTGAAAAAGGGCGACAGCCAGATGCCGTCCACGCCCAGGCGGGCCACGTAATCCAGATGCGCGGTGATACCGGGCAGGTCGCCAATGCCGTCGCCATTGCTGTCGGCAAAGCTGCGCGGGTAGATCTGGTAAATCACGCCACCGCGCCACCAGTTGTCGTTGGGAGCTTTTTGAATTTGCATTGCTGTACTCATGGATTAAGAGTTTTGGAAAAGGAAATCACGGGACAATGGAGCCCGCAACTTGTAAGGATGAATCGCATGCACGCTTTGGACCCGCTTTTGTCGCCCGCACGTTTTGAATGGGGCTGCGCCACCTCGTCTTTTCAGATCGAGGGCGCGAGTTCTGCGGACGGTAAGGTCCCCAGCATTTGGGATACTTTTTGTTCGCAACCGGGCCGCATCAAGGACGCCAGCGACGGCCGCGAGGCCTGTGACCACTACCACCACTTTGCAACGGACGTTCGCCTGATCGCCGAGCTGGGTTTCAAGCATTACCGCTTCTCGATTGCCTGGCCGCGCATCACCACCGTCGATCACAAGGCCAATCTGGCGGGTCTGGACTTTTACAAACGCCTGCTCGACGCGCTGGACCAGCATGGCATCACACCCAACGCCACGTTGTTCCACTGGGACCTGCCGGCGCATCTGGAAGGCGGCTGGCTGAACCGCGACACGGCCTACCGCTTTGCCGATTACGCCGCGCTGGTGGCGCAGCACCTGGGCGATCGCCTGCCGCGTGTGGCGACCTTGAATGAGCCCTGGTGCTCGGCCTTTTTGGGCCATGACCTGGGCGTGTTCGCGCCCGGCGGGCAGAACCGCGCACAGTCGCTGGTGGCTGCCCACCATCTGATGCTGGCCCATGGCCTGGGCATGCAGGCCTGGCGCAGCGTGCAAGCCAAGACCTCGCTGGGCATTGTGCTGAATCCGGAGCTGTGCGATCCACTCACCGACAAGCCCGAGGACGTAAAGGCCGCGCGCCTGGCCGAGCAGGAGCGCAACGACTGCTTCTTGAACCCGCTGTTCGGTCGCGAATGGCCGGATGCGCTGCTGCAGCAAATCAGGGAATTGGGTGCCATTCGGCGCGAAGGCGATCTGTCGATCTGCGCGCAGCCGCTGGACTTCATGGGGCTGAACTACTACACGCGCTCGATTGGCAAGGCGCCGGTCAGCACTTCGGATGCGACGCGCGGCTACACATTCGTACCGCCCACAGCGCCAAAAAAACTCACAGACATCGGCTGGGAAATTTATCCCGAGGGCCTGACCCGCGTGGTGCAGAACCTGCAGGCCCAATGGCCGCTGCCACCGATGTGGATTACCGAAAACGGCGCGGCGGACAACACCGGCCTGGCACACGGCGCAGTCGATGACGGTATGCGCTGCGATTACCTCGAAGCCCATTTTGAGCAGGTGGCAGAACTGATTCGTGCCGGCGTCGATATTCGCGGCTACTACGTGTGGAGCCTGTTGGACAACTTCGAATGGGCGCATGGCTATAGCCAGCGCTTTGGCATTGTGCATGTGGACTTCCAAACCCAAAAGCGGACGCCTAAGCGCAGTGCCTTGATGTTGCAAAAGCTGCTTTGCGAATAGCTCCACTAGCGGCAAAACTTAGCCGCCCTTGACCGAGCCAGACAACAGGCCGCGTACAAAAAAGCGCTGCAGCGAAAAGAACACCATCACCGGCACCGCAATCGACACGAAGGCGCTGGCGGTCAAAATTTCCCAGCTCTCGCCGCGCGAGCCCAAGAGGTCATTGAGCTTGATGGTCAGCACGATGTGTTCCGGCGCCTTGCCCAGAAACACCAGTGCCACCAAAAAGTCGTTCCACACCCAGAGGAACTGGAAGATGGCAAAGCTGGCCAGCGCCGGCAGCGACAGCGGCAGCACGATGCTGGTGAAGATTTGGTAGTGCGAAGCGCCGTCCATGCGGGCGCTCTCGATGATGTCGCGCGGCAGGGCGGCGATGTAATTGCGCAGCAGGTAAATCGCCAGCGGCAGACCAAAGGCCGAGTGCGCCAGCCACACGCCCAGGAAGGACTTGGATTCAATCCCCGTCATTTCACCGAGCTGGTTGTACAGGCGCAGGAGCGGAATCAGCGACATCTGCAGCGGCACCACCAACAGGCCCACCACCACAATAAACAGCCATTGGCGTCCGGGGAATTGCATCCAGCTGAAGGCATAGGCGGCAAAGGCCGCGATCAAGATCGGAATAAAGGTGGCCGGAATCGTCACCTCAAAGGTATTCAAAAAGGCCTGACCCACACCCTCGGAGGCCACCACCTTGGCATAGTTGTTGGTGCTGAAGGTGGGGGGCGTTTCGGCCACATAGAAGATGCGTACGCCCTTATCCTTTTCGTAGGGCGCGGTCAATTCGAGACGGTAGCTGCTGTCGGCGTTGACGATCAGCGTGCCATCGGACTTGCCGTGTTCCTCATCAAAAATCTGGCCATCGGCAATCTCAATGCGCTCGCCCACGGCAAACTGGTTCGGCTTGGCCGATGTCAACGAATAATTCTTCAGCCGCACATGGGCCGCTTCGGCAAACAGGCGTCCGGAGATGACGTACTTGTCGCCCTCCTGCACCACGCTTTGCGCGCCGCCGGTGCGGCGCATATCGGCACGGGTTTGCGTGGACATCGCCGTCCACCAACCGCTGGAAACCAGTTGCTCTTTTTCGCGAAAGCTCGACACCAACAGGCCGAAGGTCGGCATGACCCAGGTGGCAACGATCAGCAGCAACAGCAACTGCGCCAAGATGGCCGGGACCGTAAAGTATTTTTTCATCGCTGTTTTCATCGCTGAGCCTCTTCGGTGCGAAAGCGCCGGATGTTGAAGGCCATGACCGGAATCACCGCAAACATCAGCACCATGGCAAGCGTCGAGCTGCGGCCGTAGTCGCCGCCACCCCTAAACATCCAGTCGTACATCAGGTTGGCCAGCACACTGGTATCCCACTGGCCGCCGGTCATGGCCATGACCACGTCAAACACCTTGAGCACGGTGATGGTGATGGTGGTCCAGACGACCAGAATGGTGGACATCACCTGGGGCACCATGATCTCGAAAAAAATCTGCAGCTCGCTGGCGCCGTCCATGCGGGCCGCCTCAATCGTGTCCTCGGGCACGCCACGCAGTGCTGCCGACAGAATCACCATGGCAAAGCCAGTCTGTATCCAGACCAGAATCGCCATCAAAAAGAAATTGTTCCAAAAGGGAATCGTCACCCAGGCCTGCGGCTTGCCGCCCAGGCCCATCACCATGGCGTTCAGGATGCCGATCTGCTCGGAGTCCGGGCCGCGGAAGTCAAACACAAACTTCCAGATCACGCTGGCACCGACAAAGCTGATGGCCATGGGCATGAACACCATGGACTTGGCAAAGTTGCCCCACCACACCTTGTCCGCCAGCACCGCCACCACCAGCCCAAAGGCCGTGGCCGTGGCCGGCACCACCAGCAGCCACAGAAGATTGTTGCGAATGGTGATTAAAAAATTCTGATCCAGCAACACCCAGGTGTAGTTGGACAGGCCGACAAAGCCTTCGCCCGTGGCGTCATAAAAGCTCAGCCGGAAGGTTTCAAACAGCGGGTAGAAAAGATAGACGCCCAGCAGCACAAAAGCCGGCGCAAGAAACAACCAAGGCCGGATGCCGGACTTGATTCCTTCCTTGCGGTTCCTGCTGGCGGAGCTGGCGTCCACCAGCTTATCCAGCAGAAAATTGCTGCCGGCAAAGTACAGCAGGCAGAACGCGATGCTGACCACCACGGCGGTGAGCGTTTGAATCAATGCTTGGTTCATGGTGATCGGCTCGCGTTACTACTCATGCTTACTTGATGGCGTCCCAGCTCTTCTGGATATCGTCGGCTACGGCCTTGGCTGATTTGCCGCCGGAGAAGTCGACCATGCCCTTCCAGAAGCTGCCAGCACCCACGGCGCCGGGCATCAGATCGGAGCCGTCAAAACGGAAGGTGGTGGCGTTGAGCAGAATCTCGCCCTGTTTTTTGAGCGCGGGGGTCTTGTACTTGGCCAGGTCCACGCCCTTGTGCGGTGTCAGGAAGCCGCCCTCGGCCATCCAGATTTCATGCGCTTGCGGGTGTTGCAGGTATTCCATGAAGGCGCGCGCACCCTTGCTGTCCTTGGTGATGGTCATGATGGTGCCGCCACCTTCCACCGGATTGCCCAGCTTCTTGCCGGCATAGGACGGGAAGTAGAAGAAGTCTGCATCGCTGGCCTTGCCTTCGGGGAAGAAGGCCGGAATAAAGCTGGCCTGCTTGTGCATATAGCACTTGGGTGGCGAGCCAAACAGACCCTTGGGACTGTCCTTGAAACTCACCGTCGCCACGGCCTTGGCACCACCGTCCACATAGGCGTCGTTCTTGGAGAACCAGCCATAGGCTTCCAGGGCTTCGATCACGCGCGGGTCATTGAACTTGACGCTGTTATTCACCCAGCCGTCATAGACCTCGGGTGCATGCAGGCGCAGCATCAGGTCTTCCACCCAATCGGTGCCGGGCCAGCCGGTAGCGGCATCGCTGCCCAGACCGATACACCAGGGCTTGGCTCCACCATCGGCCGCTATCTTCTTGGTCAGCGCCTGCAGCTCTTCCATGGTCTTGGGAACTTTGTAGCCCTTTTCCTTGAAGTTCTCGGGGATGTACCAGACCAGGCTCTTGACGTTCACGTTGTAGAAAAAGCCGTAGAACTCTTCCTTGCCGGCCTTGTTCTTGTAGGTGCCCAGATCGGCCCAGGACTTGCCCGCGGCGTAGTTCTTTTTGACCCAGTCCTGCGCCTTAGGGCCCAGCGGTGACAGGCCGCCGATAGCCGCCATATTGGCGGCCAGACCGGGCTGCGGGAACACCGAGATATTGGTGGGTGAACCGGCCTTGATGTCGATGACGATTTGCTGCTCCGAGCTTTGCGAGCAGGAATGCTTGACGGTGGCGCCGGTGGCCTTCTCAAAATTGTCGATCACCTTTTGGAAGATGCCCTCCTCGGCCCCGGTCCACGGGCAGGTGATGCTGATCACCTCGCCCTTGAGGTCCGGCCCCTTGTAGTCGGCCGCCAGGGAAGGCGTGACCACGGAACCCAGGGCCAGCATCACGCCAGCAGCGGTAAGAGTCTTCTTGAACATGCGTCGTCTCCTAAAAATACTTGGCGGCCTATCCGCAAAGCAAAACTTGTTTTTAAATGCTGCGTCCGTCCGCATTGAAGCGGTACAGATGCTCAGGTGCAAAGGCCAGCTCAATCGTCTGCCCCGGCTCCAGCGGCAAGGTACCGTCCATGCGCGCGGTGATGTCGCCCAGAGTGTCTGATGTCACATAGGCAAAGGTTTCATTGCCCAGCTTTTCGGAATGCTTGAGCGTGCCCTGGATGGGTCCACCGGCCTGCACCTTGAGGTTCTCTGGGCGCAGTCCCACGGTGGTGGCACCGCGCTGGGTAGCAAAGTCGCCGCTCAGGAAGTTCATTTGCGGCGAGCCGATAAAGCCGGCCACAAACAGGCTGGCCGGCTTGTTGTACAGGTCCAGCGGACGGCCGACCTGCTCGACCCGGCCCTTGTTGAGCACCACGATCTTGTCGGCCAGCGTCATGGCCTCCACCTGGTCGTGCGTCACATAAATCATGGTGGCGCCCAAGGATCGGTGCAGTGTGGCCAGCTCCACCCGCATCTTGGTGCGCAGGGCCGCGTCCAAGTTGGACAGGGGCTCGTCGAACAGGAACACCTTGGGGTTGCGCACTATTGCGCGGCCTATCGCCACGCGCTGGCGCTGCCCGCCCGACAAGGCCTTGGGCAGGCGCTGCAAATAGTCCTGCAGTTGCAGGATGTCGGCAGCGGCATTGACGCGCTTGGCGATCTCTTCCTTGGGCACCTTGGCAATCTTGAGCGCAAAGGCCATGTTGTCGAACACCGTCTTGTGCGGGTAGAGCGCATAGCTCTGAAACACCATGGCCACGCCGCGTTCGCTGGGCGGCAGGTCGCTGACCGACTCGCCGCCAATCGTCATGCTGCCACCGGAAATTTCTTCCAACCCGGCAATCATGCGCAGCAGCGTGGTCTTGCCGCAGCCCGAAGGCCCCACAAACACGGCGAACTCACCGGGCTCAATGTCCAGGTCCACGCCATGGATGACATGCACCTTGCCGTAGCTTTTCTGGATTCCGCGCAGGCGGACATCGGACTGACTCATGGAAT
>Ga0007801_10000563_pt1 | contig 12267 bp, 13 predicted proteins | sample CryBogmetaGMA2M_FD_60372 | JGI IMG/M metagenome (GOLD analysis project Ga0007801, IMG submission 60372) | Freshwater microbial communities from Crystal Bog, Wisconsin, USA - MA2M | ecosystem: Environmental > Aquatic > Freshwater > Lake | place: Crystal Bog, Wisconsin, USA | collected 2009-07-06
GATGGCGTGTGGCGCGAAATAGGACTGGCAGCTCCCGTGCGTCGAGCCCTTATTGATGAGGGGTATTACAAACTCAGTGATCTTCGCAAGACATCACTCGATGCCATTAAAGATTTGCATGGGATGGGCCCCAATGCGATTCGCATCATTACCTCTGCAATGAAGAAGGCCGATCTCTCATTTAGAAGGTAAGAGCTTGCACAAGTGATTGCCTGCAACTCATTTGCAGGTGGGAAATATCGGCAATTTCTCATTTGATTTTCCTTCAGTTAATATTTCCCACGTTCACGAGTTCTACGTATTAGCCCCGGCTTAGTAGACGGCAACCCTCCACCGCGGTGGGGTGCTCCGGGTGACGAACAGGTCAGATTTTTGACAAGCGCGTTGTAGCTCTACAGCCACAGCTCGCACTGTCGGAACTGACATCTACTGCGATGGAGAAGGTATGTCTAACAATTGGTCATTTGAAACCCTGCAGATTCATGCAGGACAAACTGCAGATCCGACAACAGGTGCACGTGCACTTCCCTTGTATCAGACAACTGCATATGAATTCCGCGACACAACCCATGCTGCAAACCTCTTCGGTTTAGCTGAACTTGGAAATATTTACACACGCATCATGAATCCAACCCAAGATGCTGTCGAACAGCGTCTTGCCGCTCTTGAAGGTGGAGTTGCTGCTTTGCTACTTGCCTCAGGTTCTGCTGCAACTACATTTGCAATTCTCAATGTTGCAGAAGCCGGTGATCACATTGTTTCGAGCCCGAGCTTGTACGGTGGAACTTATAACTTATTCCACTACACACTTCCTAAGTTCGGCATTGAAGTCACATTCGTTGATGATGCAAGCGATCCAGAATCTTGGAAGAAGGCTGTTAAGCCCAATACAAAGGCTTTCTTTGGTGAGACAATCGCTAATCCAAAGAATGAAATCCTCGATATTAAGGCAATTGCCGATGTGGCTCACTCAGTTGGAGTCCCGCTTATCGTCGATAACACTGTTGCAACTCCCTACCTAATCAAGCCAATTGATTTTGGTGCAGATGTAGTTGTGCACTCAGCAACTAAGTTCTTATCTGGCCATGGCAATGCAGTTGTCGGTGCAATCATCGATGCTGGAAAGTTTGATTACGCCCAGCACCAAGATCGCTTCCCTGGCTTTAATAAGCCAGACCCTAGCTATCACGGCCTAGTCTTCTCGCAAGCTCTCGGTGTTGGTTCTGCATTTGGTGCAAACTTGTCGTACATCTTCAAGATTCGTTTGCAATTGCTTCGCGATATCGGAGCTGCAGTCTCTCCATTTAACGCTTGGTTACTCGCACAAGGACTTGAAACACTCTCACTACGTATGGAACGTCATATTGAAAATGCGAAGGCCGTAGCAACATGGTTAGAAGCACATCCCGATGTTGAAAAGGTCAACTATGCAGCGCTGAAATCATCCCCGTGGAACGCACTTGCAACCAAGTACGCACCGAAGGGACCTGGCGCTGTATTGTCATTTGAACTTAAGGGTGGCATCGAAGCTGGTAAGAAGTTCGTCGAATCTCTCGAACTCTTTAGCCACGTCGCCAATATCGGTGATGTTCGCTCATTAGTCATTCATCCTGCAACAACAACGCACTCGCAGTTATCTCCAGAAGAGCAGCTTGACGCGGGAGTAACTCCGGGACTTGTTCGTTTAAGTCTTGGTCTTGAAAATATTATCGATATCAAGGCAGATCTTGAGGCAGGTTTTACAACCTCTCGTGGTTAAGAGTTAATTGATAAAGCTGTAAATAAGAAGAAGGCCGCCACCGGTGAGAACAATCGCCGTGGCGGCTTTTGAATGTAGCCATCCTTTTCCAGCGCTAGTGAAAGTACTCGCAAGAAGTAGCGCACCAGGAATAACGAGAAGCAGGCTGTGGGCAAGTACTGATGATTTGCCTGTCTGATAACGCAGATTAATCAATCCAACTGCCAGTAGAAGGTAGCCACCCATACGAAAGTTATTGATTCGCTGCATATTCATACTGTGAGTGTAAAGCAGAAGGGCGCCAGTTTCCCGACGCCCTTCCGTTAATTACTTATTAACTATAAAAGTTAATTAGTGATCTGCTGGCATACCTTCTGCGTGTGACTTCATGCGTGCGATCTTCAAAATTGTAAGACCGAATACGCACTTCGCGAGAATATCTGCGATTGTGTAACCAACCTGCACGCCAACGAATGAACCTGCTGTTGGAGCACCGTTCATTCCAAGGATGTATGAGATTGGGTAAACGCCCCATGTAGCAACGAGAAGCAGACGCAAGCGTCCGATTGTCTCGCCTACGCCAGCTGGCTGACGATCAAGTGACTTTCCAAGCTCCACGAAGAGTACGTAAAGGATGTAAAGGAATGGGATTGTTGAAAGAACACCGTAAAGAACCTGTGTGTTCTTCACAGTTGAAATCTGACCTGGGTAACCAAGTGCGATCATCGCAGCTGCTGCTGGAACGAGGCGTGTGATAAGTGAACGTGAAACTTCCTTAGCAAGTGCCAAAACTGCGATAACTTCAACGAGTAGAAGTGGAACAGTAAGAAGCCAGTCAACATAACGATATGCCTCGTTAAATGCGCCTTGGTCTCCTCCGAGCATTACCGCGTGATCCTTTGAAGCTTCAGCGAATGAGTTGAAGATTCGGAAGTAGTGGTAACCAGCAATGAATGTAACCATTGATGACATCACCAGTGCATTGCGGTACTTAGGTAGAACTCGTGACTGTGATACCAGGGTATAGACAGTGCATGCGAGCATTGAGATCAAACCAAATGAGAATATGTTATAAACGATATTCCACTGGTTATTGTCGAGTGTTACTGACATGTAGTAAGCCTCCGTGAGTGCTATATCAGTGCGGGCCAGGTGGCCCGTAAGTTCCGTAATCTCTGAGGACCTCGAGGAGCTTCAGCGATCCAGACAAATAAATTGTGAACTATTTGCGAAGAATTCGCAGTCTCAACTGTGAAATTTCTGAGAAATTTTTCAATAAATCTGAGCGTGATTTCCCCTGAGAATCGGACATTTCACCCTGTTGGGTACCCTTATTGAGTGCTGACCCAACTCCGAGAGCTACGCGAATTCAAGGGTTTTTCAAGCCTTGCCTTCTCACGATTTATCTCGAATGTCGGTAACGGCGTCTCACCAATCGCACTGGCATATGGCGTTCTCAGCCTGCCTCATGCCACAGGTCGCGATCTCTCGATTGTCATGGCAGCGCGCTTTGTTCCACTTCTGGCCTTCATGCTCTTTGGTGGAGTTATCGCAGATCGATTCCAACGCAATCGACTTGTCGGTGGAAGTGACATGCTGGGTAGTTTCTTAGCAGCAACGAGCGCCATCTCTCTTATCGCAGGTTTCTCAAGTGTGTGGTTGCTCGCACTTATGGGCGGGCTCTTTGGGGTTCTCAATGCAATCTGGTGGCCAGCAATGTCAGGCGTGCTGCCAGAGATATTGCCGAAGGAGAAGCTACAAGAAGGCAATGCTGTCATCGGTTTAATGACAAATATCGGTTACATCATTGGAACACTTTCTGGTGGGGTAATTGTTGCAACAGCTGGAGCTGGATGGGGACTTCTCGTTGATGCAATCTCATTCTTTATCGCAGGTGTGATTGTCTGGAAATTGCCGCTGATTGGAAAGATAAAAGAGAAGAGCCCAGGGATCATTCATGACCTTGTAGTTGGTTGGAGAGAATTTATTTCTCGCAGTTGGGTTATTGCGATGGTCATCTCGTTCTCACTCATCAATATGGCATTTGAATCTATGCTCTCGGTTCTTGGACCACTTAACTTTAGTAATCCAGTTACAGGACCCAAAGCTTGGTCATATAACTTAGCTGGCCTGACAGTTGGAATGTTGCTCGGTGGCATCTGGGTGCTGAAAGTAAAAATCGGTCGCCCGCTCTATCTTTCAATGGTTCTGATTGCACTCTCGGCCATTTGGGATTTCGCCCTCGCATTTGACTACTCACTCCCCCTTACAGTAATTGCAGCCATCTTCTCTGGAATAAGCATTGAGGTCTTTATGGTCACCTGGAACACCTCGCTGCAGAGCCATGTTCCAGAAGAGTCATATTCGCGGGTGAATTCATATGACGCTTTGGGGTCGTATGGAATTGCGCCTCTTGGAATCGTTGTAGCTGGCCCACTTGCGATGCACTTTGGCGTAAATGCAATCCTCTTCGCAACAGGTGCAATCACGTTGGTTGCTTCAGTAGCCTCGCTGCTCGTTCCCTCTGTGCGAAACCTCAGAAACGATTAGGCTGATTACATGATTATGGAGCCAGTACCGGTTCCACCCAAATTGCGTGGGTGGTTTCATCTTGGCGCAACTCCTGTAGTAATTATCGCTTCACTTGTCCTATTTATATTAAGTCGAGAATCTTTCAGATTTGCTGTGGCCCTCTATTCAATTACGGCAATCATGCTCTTTAGCGTTTCTGCTGTGTACCACCGCGTTCCTTGGATTCCCGCTAAGAAAAAAATTTGGCGACGTTGGGATCACGCAAATATCAATCTACTGATTGCAGGTTCATACACACCATTTGCTGTTGCACTGCTCAATAACCACGATCGCGATGTTCTGCTTGCAGTTGTATGGACCGGTGCATTGATGGGCGTTGCGCTAAGAGTTTTCTGGGTAGGCGCGCCTCGCTGGCTCTATGTTGCAAACTATTTACTTCTCGGATGGGTTGCGGTGATTTACACACCTCAGCTCTATAAAGAGGGTGGTCTTTGGGTGTTACTTCCCATCATCATCGGCGGCCTGCTCTACTCGATAGGTGCAATCTTTTATGCCCTCAAATTGCCGGGCAGATACGCCAAATACTTTGGCTTTCACGAGCTCTTCCACATCTTTGTGCTCGCTGCATGGATTTCTCAGTATTTAGCGGTCTCGATCGCCATTTACCGAAAGTAGCCTCATGCCCTAATCTTGGGCTCTATATACGCAATTCCGAGTTGATGGAGAGTTTCTAAATGGCAGAGAAGAAGTTCCGTAGCTGGGTGGGTTTTCGCGAAGAAGAAGAACGCGCACCCATAGCTAACCCTGTCGACCGCATTCGCGAACTTGAGTCGCAATTGGCGGATCTCCGCTCACGTCGCGATATCACCGGCTTGAGCCGTGAAGAGTTTGAAATTCTCGCAACTGAAACTGCGATGTCAATGATTAAATCTGCTCAGGCACGTGAAGCAAAGGCACATTCGACAGCTGACAGACTCATCGCTGAAACTACACGCAGCGCAAAAGACACACTTGAAGGTGCAGAGAATAAGGCGCGCAGCATCCTTGCTGGCGCTGAATCACGTGGTCGTAAATATATTTCTACTGCTGAAGTAGAGGCTGCCGAGATTGTCCGCGATGCAAGCCGCGAAGCAACAACAGTTGCTGATGCAAAGATTCGTGAAGCAGATGTCGTCGTTGATGGAAAACGTCGAGAAGCAGTTGCGTTAACAACCGCTGCTCGTCGTGAAGCTGAACGAGTCATCTCTGAAGCCGCCGAAAACGTGGTCGAATATCGAGCATGGCTTGCAGATATCATCGCGGAATCTGAACGTCTCTACCGTAGCCAAGCGTCAGCGCTTTCAGCTGCCGAAGCAGCAATCGCGCAATCACGCGAAAAGTTGGATTCCGCCTTCGCGCGACTTTCCAAGATGCAACAGGTAGTTGATAACTCACTTAATGAAGATGGCACTGTAAAAAAATCTGCGCCAATTCGAGTAGAAAGTAAGCGCACACGTGCTGCGATTGCCGCTCCTAAAAAAGCTGTAAAGAAGACTACGAAGAAGGCCGTCAAGAAAACTTCAGCAAAGCGTAAGTAATTTCGATGGCTACCAAACGAGGTATCCAGTACATCCCTGCAATAGATGGGCTGCGCGCACTCGCAGTCATTGCCGTCATGTTCTATCACCTAGGGTTTTCATGGATCCCGGGTGGTTTTCTCGGCGTTGATCTCTTCTTTGTTATTTCAGGCTATGTCATTACCCGATTACTTCTTGATTCAATCGCACAAAGTGGTGGCTTAGACCTTCGCGGTTTCTACATCGCTCGAGTACGCAGATTGCTTCCAGCCCTTATCTTTATGCTGGTCTCGACCATCATTGCCATAGGAATTTGGGCGCCAGATACGATCAAACGGCTTCTGACGGATACCCCATTCTCACTAACCGGAACAATGAACTGGTGGCTCGTCGCCCATCATCAGGATTACTTTGAAAGTATTGGTCGCCCTCCACTCTTGCAGCACACCTGGTCTCTCGCAGTCGAAGTTCAGTTCTATCTAGTGTGGCCGCTGATTCTTTACTTTATTCTTAAACGTTTTGGAAAGAAAGTTATTCCTGCCGCATCGCTGGTGATTGCAGCTGCATCTGGAATCGCTCTTCTCTTACTTTCATTTTCACTCGATGCATCAAATGCATCAAAGGTCAGCCATGTCTACTTTGGAACAGATACACATAGCATCGGCCTCTTCCTGGGTGCAGCACTTGCTGTCAGCTGGATTCCTCAAAACTTTACTGTCAATGTAACGAAGCAGGCACAGAACTTTATTGATGGTGTTGGTGTCTTTGGTTTTATTGGAATTCTCGCCTGTTTCCTCTTCATCGATGAAACACAACCGACTCTCTATAAAATCGCATTTCCACTTGCTGGTTTATTTGGCGCTGCAATCATTATGTCCGTTGTGCATCCAGCCTCGCGCTTTGCTCCCGTTCTACAGAATCCCATATTTCTCTGGATCGGCGAGCGTTCATACTCAATCTATTTATGGCACTGGGTAATCTTCCAAGTCACGCGGCCATCAGTGGATCTTGCTGGGCAAGAGTGGGCGCTTTACGCACTTCGCATTTTGATTGTCTTCGCTCTCAGCGATATCTCTCTTCGATTTATCGAGTTACCGATACGCCGAGGTGTATTTCAATATTGGCTTAAAGGCCTTAAATATCGGACTAAGAAAGATCGCAATCTCCAAACCCGTGCATTTACCGCACTAGTAGTAGTTCTCATTCTTATCGGTTCACTCGTCAGCGTTCGTGCAATCCACATCTCGCAGCAAGAGAGAAACAGGTTGGAAGCATCGCTGACTGCCAAAACATCAGAGATTAAGGCTGCAACAACAGATGGGTTATGGGTCACTGGTGACTCTGTCATTCTCGGCATCCGATCAGTTCTCGGTGAAAACCATCCAATTGCTCTGATTAATGCACGAATCGGAAGGCAAGCCCCAGAACTTCTCGATGTCATGGTTCATGACAAAGCACAAGTAGCAGGTTCAACAGTGGTCTTTGATCTAGGTAATAACAATGCCCTTACTCGCGAACAAGTGGTTGCAATCTTTGATGTCGTCAAAGATCAACCAAAGATTATTGTTATAAATTCCGCGGTTCCTCGGCCTTGGAGAGATAGCAATAATTCACTCATTGCTGACGTTGCCAGAAATTACTCTCATGTCACCATCATCGATTGGAATGCTACATCTCAAGGTCACCCAGAATATTTTGCGCCTGACGGTGTTCATTTAGTGCCAGCCGGTGTCGCAGTCTATGTTGCAGAGATAGAGAAGTACTTATAAATAAAAAAACCCCGCCCAGTTATGGACGGGGTTTCTCTTTTAAATTTATTCGAACTGGCCAGCAAATCCAAAGGCCTTAGCAACTCCGAGTGTTCCATCTGCATAGACTGCAGTAACGCGGAATGAAGTTGATCCGTCTTCAGACTTCTTAGCAAACTCTGCGGAAAGAGTTGTTGGAGAAACTTCTGACACTGCAGTCCAAGCACCTTGATTTGAGCGAGTCTCGACTTTGTAACCCTTAACATCGCCCATTGGTGCAACCCATGTAATAACCATGACTGACTTGGAGCTATCTTTCCAATTTCCAATAAAGCGTGATGGTGCTTCACCTGTAGTTGCGCCGCTTGTTGCATCTGTTGCAGCAGCTGTCGCATCAGGAGTTGCCTGCGCTGAAATTGATGGATCTACTGCGGGTGCGGCATCATCATTTCCCTTACCGGAATTTGAGATGACAATTGCACCGAGTGCAACTACGCCGACTAGTACCAACAAGAGGACCTTGCTTGAAGATCCTTGCTTAGGTGCTGCAGATGGCTTTGATGTTGCCTTCGCGGCTACTGGTCGTGATGGCGCTGTAGGAGTTGTTGAAACGTTAACGCGTGATCCGCCTGTAGTTGGAACTGGAGGAATAACAACCTTAGAAGATGTCGACTTCTTAGCAGCAGACTTCTTAACTGCCTTCTTCGTTGTCTTCTTAGCGGCTGCCTTTTTGACAACCTTCTTTGCAGTTGTCTTCTTGGCCGCAGTCTTCTTCTTGGCCGCAGTCTTCTTTGCAGGAGACTTCTTTGCAGCTTTCTTGGCGGTTGACTTCTTAACCGTAGATTTCTTAGGTGCAGCTTTCTTAGCTGCGCTCTTCTTCTTTACTGCCACTGTGTATCTCCTTGAGTAATGTAACGGTGGAATATGGGAAAAGTTTAACCTAGGGTTTTAAGCAAAGCGATCACATGCGGTGCTATTGCACGGAGTGATTTTCCTCGGTGGCTGATTGCATCCTTCTCATCCGCGCTCATTTGCGCGCTGGAGAGCTCGAAACCTTCTGGTCGAAAGATGGGGTCATAGCCAAATCCCTGTTGGCCGATTGGGGCGTGCAGAATCCAGCCATCAAATTGTGCTTCCTCGCAATGGCTACGTCCATCAGGAAGATAGAGCGCTGCTACGCACGTGAAGTGCGCCGATCTTGATTCATCTGGAATATCGAGTAGCTGCTCTAATACCTTTGCAGTATTTGCTGCATCATCTCCATGGTTTCCTGCCCATCGCGCAGAGAAAATTCCTGGATCTCCTCCAAGTGCATCGACACATAGACCACTGTCATCTGCAATCGCTGGAATGCCCGTTGCAAGTGACATTTCACGCGCCTTCTTTAAAGCGTTCTCTTCAAAAGTTGCTCCATCTTCAATAACATCATGAAGATCTGGAAATTTATCGAGTCCTACAAGATCAATTTCTCCGGGCGCTACAGCATCAAGGATGCGACGAAATTCTTCAATCTTTCCTTTATTGCGCGTAGCAAGTAGTAGCGTATGAGGCATTACTTCGAAAGAGCTTGCATCTGTAGATCTGTGAGCGTTTTACATCCCGCAACTGCAAGGTCTAGTAATGAATCGAGAAGTGCGCGATCAAATGGTGCACCTTCTGCAGTTCCTTGCACTTCAATAAAGCGACCATCGCCGGAACAGACAACATTCATATCTGTCTCTGCGCGGACATCTTCTTCGTAGCAGAGATCAAGCATGGGTACCCCATCAATAATTCCAACGCTTACAGCGGCAACTGAATCAGCAAGTGGCTTCGCGCCGGCTTTGATATGACCTTGCTTCTGCGCCCAAGAAATTGCATCAGCGAGTGCGACATAGGCACCGGTGATCGCTGCAGTTCGCGTTCCGCCATCTGCCTGTAGAACATCGCAGTCAATAACGATTGTATTTTCACCGAGCTCTTTCATATCAACAATGCCGCGAAGTGAACGTCCGACAAGACGAGAAATCTCTTGTGTGCGTCCACCAAGTTTTCCCTTAACGCTTTCGCGATCAGAGCGGGTGTGAGTGGCACGTGGAAGCATTGCATACTCTGATGTAACCCAACCATTTCCAGAATCCTTTAACCAGCGAGGAACGCCTGGTGTAAAGGATGCAACACAGAGAACTCGAGTCTTGCCGAATTCAACCAGCACTGAACCTTCGGCATGATCGAGCCACCCGCGAGTGATCTTTATTTCGCGGAGATCATGTACTGCGCGTCCATCGTTGCGTGCCATTTCGTGCCCCATTTTCGTAAGTAGTGCGTTGTGTTTAGAGATCTTGATGTTGAACAGAACCAACTTCTGGCCCTAAGAAACGTCGTGCCAAAACTTCAAATGCCTTTGCATCTCCTGTTGCTAAGAATTTATGAGTTGCCGGCTCACTCGATGGTTCGCGAAGAAGTGAATTTTCAACAAGTACTCGGTATAAATCCTTGGCAGTCTCTTCGGCGCTAGAGACTAGAGAGACGTGATTGCCCATGACGTATGAAATTACGCCAGTAAGTAGTGGGTAGTGGGTGCATCCAAGTACCAAAGTATCAACTTCTGCATCAATCATAGGTTGAAGGTATTCGCGGGCTACTTTTGTGATTGCAGCCCCTGACGTTTCACCACGCTCTACAAATTCAACAAAGAGTGGGCATGCAATAGATTCAATCTTTAATTGAGGCGCAGCTGCAAATGCATCGAGATAAGCCTTCGAATCAATTGTTGCTCGAGTTCCAATGACGCCAACTTTTCCAGAACGAGTGGCGGCAACTGCTCGGCGTACTGCAGGTTGAATAACCTCAATAACTGGCACTGAATAACGTTCGCGTGCATCGCGCAACATGGCTGCACTTGCAGTATTGCAGGCGATTACGAGCGCCTTAACACCTTGGTCAACGAGAAAATCGAGCGTCTCTAATGCAAAATCGCGTACCTCGGCAAGTGGTCGTGGGCCGTAAGGACCGCGCGCTGTATCACCGATGTAGAGAGTTGATTCATTAGGAAGTTGATCAAGAATTGCGCGAGCGACAGTTAATCCGCCGACGCCAGAATCGAAGATACCGATTGGCGAATTACTCATGGCGCAAGTCTAACTTGCGTTAAGCCCAAAGAGTGCCGTCGAGCCCTACGGTTGCTTCCTCGATATGCGAGCCATATACCCCAGTTGATAAGTATTTCCAGCCAGCATCGCAGACAATAAAGGCGATATCAGCATCGCGACCATCGCGCACAGCTTCGGTAGCCATCGCAATTGCTGCATGCAAGATTGCACCGGTTGAAATACCGGCAAAAATTCCTTCTACTTCAAGAAGTTCGCGGACGCGTTTTACAGAATCTTGCGCGCCTACTGAGAAGCGACGGGTTAAAACAGATGCATCATAGAGTTCTGGAACAAAACCTTCATCGATATTGCGAAGTCCATATACCAATTCTCCATAGCGAGGTTCTGCAGCAATGATCGCAATATCCGGATTCTGCTCGCGTAGATAGCGCCCTGCACCCATCAGGGTCCCTGTTGTGCCAAGTCCTGCAACAAAGTGAGTAATAGTTGGTAGATCTTTGAAAATTTCAGGACCAGTGCCTGTGTAATGCGCCGAAGTATTTGCTGGGTTTCCATATTGATAGAGAAATACATAATCTGGATTCTTTGCTGCAATCTCTTTCGCAACTCTCACAGCTTCATTGGAACCACCAGCTGCAGGTGAGGAAATAATCTGCGCGCCCCACATCTCAAGAAGTTGGCGACGTTCAGGGCTGGTGTTCTCAGGCATTACGCAGATGAGTTTGTATCCGCGTACCTTTGAAGCCATAGCAAGTGAAATTCCAGTGTTGCCGCTTGTAGGTTCAAGAATTGTTGCACCAGGTTTTAGCAATCCATCACGTTCTGCTGCTTCGATCATTGAGAGAGCGGTGCGATCTTTAATGGAACCAGTCGGATTGCGATCTTCCATCTTTGCCCATAAGCGAACGTTGGGAGAGGGAGACAGACGCGGTAAACCTATAAGTGGAGTGTTACCAACGGATGCTTCAAGCGAGTCGTAGCGAGCCATAATTAGCCACCAGCGACAGCAGGCAAGACAGTAATTGAATCTCCATCTTTGATAGCAGCTTCAAGTCCACCAAGGAAACGAACATCTTCATCGTTGACATAGACATTGATAAAGCGGCGTAGCGCGCCGTTTTCAAGCAATCGTTCGCCAATGCCAGCGTACTTCGCATCTAGATCAGAGATCACTGCTGAGAGAGTTGAACCTTCAGCTTCAACGGTCTTCTGATCTTTTGTGTAAGGACGGAGAATTGTTGGGATACGCACTTCGATTGACATAGTGCAATTATGTCGAATAAGTGCCGTGAACTCTAATCGAGATGGTTAATCGGTAATTGCAACTGGTTCTTCTGTTACAACACCATCGATAATGCGATATGACCGAAACTCAATTGCAGGTGCAATCTCTTTGCGTGTAGAAACAAGCACATAATGAGCGCCGGGTTCGCCGGCATAGGCGATATCTGTGCGCGATGGGTATGCCTCAGTCTCTGTATGCGAGTGGTAAATCACAACAATCTCTTCATCGTTGTCATCGACCTCGCGATAGAGAGCGAGCAAATCTTTAGGATCGAATTCATAAAATGTTGGTGAATGAGCTGCATTGAGCATTGGTT
>Ga0007801_10000564_pt1 | contig 12264 bp, 15 predicted proteins | sample CryBogmetaGMA2M_FD_60372 | JGI IMG/M metagenome (GOLD analysis project Ga0007801, IMG submission 60372) | Freshwater microbial communities from Crystal Bog, Wisconsin, USA - MA2M | ecosystem: Environmental > Aquatic > Freshwater > Lake | place: Crystal Bog, Wisconsin, USA | collected 2009-07-06
TCCATCGCCTCCCGTCCACCAGCCCAGCCCATGCGGCCAGTACCTACCGGCAAAAACTGGCCGCTTGGCAGGCGATCATCAAATCTCTTTGACATCAAACCAACTGCGGGTTCGGTTGCAAACCGCACACACGGAAAGCATAACCGGCACTTCCACCAATACGCCGACCACAGTAGCCAACGCTGCGCCAGATTCGGGTCCGAATAGTGTAATCGCAGTGGCAACAGCCAGTTCAAAGAAGTTGCTTGCCCCGATCAGCGCACCCGGTGCGGCGACTGCGTAATTAACTTTGAACACCCGCATCAACCCATAAACCAAGGATGCGTTGAAATACACTTGAATTAGTATGGGTACGGCGATTAGTGCCACATCAAGTGGCCGACCTGTGAGATTATCGGCTTGGAAGGCAAAAATCAGCACCAAGGTCAACAACAGTGCGCTGATGGCAATTGGATGCAGACGCGGCAGGAAAACTTGCTCAAACCAAATATTGCCTTTACGTTTCAACACCAGCCATCGGGTCAGCACTCCGGCTGTGAGCGGTATGACGATGAACACAATCACCGAATAGAGCAACACATCAAAGGGCACTTCCAGCCCGGATGCCCCGGCCACCAGATATTTCACCAAAGGTGCAAATAGCAGCAGCATGATGAGATCATTTACCGCGACCTGCACCAAGGTGTAAGCGGGTTCCCCCTCGACCAAATAACTCCAGACAAATACCATTGCGGTGCAAGGCGCTGCGGCCAGGATGATGACACCGGCGACATATTGATCGGCGGTTTCCGCCCCGATCCAAGGCGCAAAAATATGCCTGAAAAACAGCCAACCCAGAAAAGCCATGCTGAATGGTTTGACCAGCCAGTTCACGAACAAGGTGACTAGCAAGCCCTTAGGATTCTTGCCTACGTTAAGCACGGAGCCAAAATCCACTTTCAGCATCATCGGATAGATCATTAACCAAATTAGCCCTGCGATGGGCAAGTTGATATGAGAAATTTCCATAGCCCTCAACGCGGCTATGGGTTCGAGTAGGGTCTTCCCGGTCAATACGCCGACGACCATGCACAGGGCAACCCAGACACTGAGGTAGCGGTCAAATACACTCATTTCTAGTTACCCCTCACCGTGACAGGCTTTTCTTCCACCAATTCGCCACAGTCATAGACACGAATGGCTTGAAATGGTAATGTGCTATTATCTATTATCTCGTGTATTATTTGTTGCGTGTCATAACCAGACGGAAGCACACGAACCTGTTTTTCTTCTCCGTTTGCGACAAGGATTACTCGTCGTGTATTTGGATCGTCATTACTAACTCCTGGTGCCACCATGCAGATAGTTGGCGACGGCTGAGAGTCGCCATCCCATCCCCTTGCTTCACAGATTTCAACCCATTCGGGGAACTGTTTTCCCGCAATGGTGTAAATTTCTTTTATTGCTTGTCTGACCACAGAGATTGCATCATCCGCGACGGATGAGTCTGGGAACATGTCCTTCAAATTAAGGTATCTATGGACATAACCCTTTCGGATTTCTTGAAGTGCTGCAACTTTTTGCCAATTTCCTGATCCCCAAACTATAGCCTGAAGTCCCCTGTTGTTGATAGCTCGATCTAGATGCTTTCGAAAACTATAACCAATACTTGGGTCTTCAAGAGCTTCTTGGCAGGATGTTTCGAGTGCTGTCCACGCCGTTGTGACACATAAGCGAACATAAGTGCCTCTATCCCACTTATTTTTAGCTTCCTTCGCAAGTGCTCGCACATGAAGGGCATCAGTCCATAAGTGGCACTGAGTTGTATCTACTAATATTGGTTTCATGGTTTTGTTCCTGAGATAATACTTGGATATGTTGTCCGGTTCTTTCACGTTGCGTCGTTGCGCCTTTGCGTGAGATTGGCTTTTTGCTTGATCCCCATGCCGCTTGACCTTGTTCGCGGAGTAATTTTTTGGCATCAAGCAATGGCGCAATGCCAAAAAGGTGTAGAATTTCCCCAATACACCGAAGTAACGTGGCCCACTGCACCTTCCACCACTTGACCGTCCTTGGTTTGGAGTCCAACATGAGCGATAATCTCGAAAGCTTGATTTTAGAGCATCTGCGGCATATCCGCAGTCGTGTGGATAAGTTGTCCGACGACATGGACGACTTAAAGCTTCGCGTAGGTTCTGTGGAAGAACATATCTCGCTTCTGCACACAGACATAGCAATATTACACAAACAATTCGATCACCATGGCAAGCGCCTGGAACGTATCGAACGCCGTTTGGATATTGCAGATTTGGCATAGCTTTTCATGAGACGCCTTATTGCTCTGCACCAATCTTGTTCAGTGCCTCGCTGAGTTCGGACTTGGACAGCGACTCCACGGGCAATTCCAACAATTTATGGATTCTTTTCTCCAACGAGGCATAGGTCGCTTCAAAGGCCGCTTCTACTTCCTCCGCACTGCCTTTGACATGGGCCGGGTCGGGTAGCCCCCAATGACCTCGAACGGCTTTGCCCAGATAGGCCGGACACGCCTCGCCCGCCGCCAAGTCGCAGACGGATATCATGATGTCGATTTGTTCATCTGCAAAATCGTCCCAAGATTGGCTGACATAACCCTCAGTCGGAAGCCCATGACGTGCCAAAGTCGCCAAGGCATTCTCGTTGATTTTGCCGACTGGGTGGCTACCCGCGCTAAAGGCGTGGAAGCGACCCGTGCCAAGATGGTTGATCAGGGCTTCGCCTAATACGCTACGGCAGGAGTTGCCAGTGCAGAGGACTAAGATGTTAAAAGGGCTTGGAGACATGGATGAATTCCTTGTTTGGATTGTTGAAAACTAAATGAAATTAGTTGAAGCTGCTGCCGTAGTGAGAAAACGGAAAAATCAAAGGTCAGGTTTTTTGATTTCATGCTTATGTCACTTATCATTCGGGCGAACAGCCGGAATCAGGCCGCAGGGTTAGTAATCCTAGCAAGCCCCCTTGCACCAATCGGTGGCTCGGCAAGCCATGGAATCAAAGCACTGCGGGGCGAAAGTTCGGCAACTTTGCGGATGAAGGGGATTTCATAGCGGCCTCTTTCGGATAAAAGCGAATCGCGTGTGCCGCTTGCCAATAGGCTTTGGTTGATGACCCAAGCGTAGGGCTTGATTCCCGCCCGCGCCAAATCTTGTTGAAGCCGTTCGGCTTCGTGAACGGGTGTGGCTTCCGCCAGCGTGGTAATGATGACCCGCGTGTAGGCGGGATCGCGCAATCGTGGCAATAATTGTCGTACCGATTCAGGCATGTCACCCTGCACCCGCATCACTTCTCGGTGATAGGCTTCGGCGGCATCAAGCAACAAAATAGTGTGACCGGTAGGTGCGGTATCCAACACAACAAAACCCGTTTTTCCAGCATCAACCGTCTGGGCGAAAGCCCGGAATACGGCGATTTCCTCGGTGCAAGGCGAGCGTAAATCCTCTTCCAACATTGCCAGCGCATTGGCATCAAGGTTCTTGCCGGTCTTTTCCAAGATGTCCTGACGGTAGCATTCGACTTCAACAGCCGGGTCGATCCGGCTGACGGACAGACCGGGAACAGGGCTTTCGATAGTGACGGCGACATGTGCCGCCGGGTCAGTGGTGGACAACAGGACAAGATGACCGCGTTGGGCCAAAGCAACAGCAATTGCGGCGGCGACGGTGGTTTTGCCCACTCCGCCCTTGCCCATGGTCATGATGACACCATACCCACCTAGTTCCAGATCATTGACCAAACTGTTAAATGTCAGCAGTTCGGGTAAGTTGGCAACAGACGGGCTTGCAGGGACGACATGGGCGCTCGCTACGATCAGGCTACGCAAAGCAGCAATGCCAACCATGCCTAAGGCCACGAAAGGTGTGACGTAACGGGGCAACGAAGTGAGCTTTTCCGGCATAGACTCCAGAGCCTCTTTCGCCCTCCGCGTCATCGCATCGGCGATGGCATCATTCCCCGGCTTGGCTTGGAACAGGCCATTGATCGCCAGGATTTGGTTGGCTATGCCCAACTCGGACAGTTCGCCGCTAGTCCGTTCCGCCTCGCGCAACGCCGAGGTTTCTGGTCGGCTGACCAAGACTACCATGGTTTTTTGCGCATCAGCCAATTGCGCCACGGTCGCGGCATACAAACTGCGTTGCTTCTCCAATCCGGCCAAAGGCCCGAGACAGGATGCGCCGCCCGTGGATGATTCAATGAAACCATTCCAAGCTGATGGCAAGGACAATAGGCGCAAGGTGTGGCCTGTTGGGGCGGTATCGAAAATCACTTGGTCGAAGTCTTGGGTTTTCCCGGGGTCGCTTATCAGTGCGGAGAATTCATCAAATGCGGCAATTTCAACCGTACATGCCCCTGAAAACTGTTCCTCCATGCTGGCAATTGCGGCAGGTGGCAGTATTCCCCGGTAAGGCGACACCATACGCTCGCGGTAGGCATGGGCCGAGGCTTCCGGGTCTATATTCAGCGCATACAAACCTGGCACTTCTGGAATGGGGCTAGGGATTGCAGATAAGGTTGAACCTAACACTTCATCAAGATTGGAAGCCGGGTCGGTGCTGACAATCAACACCTGTCTTCCTGATTCGGCCAAGGCTATGCCGGTGGCACACGATAGCGAGGTTTTGCCTACGCCACCCTTGCCGGTGAAAAACAAATAACGGGTATTGACATTTGGAAGTCCCATGGCAAAGTCCTTGAAGACCGGATTAGCAGCAACCGCTGCTAGGTTTGCAACACCCAGACTCGTTGATTTTGATATGTGGCTCCGGGTTTAATTGGTTTTCAGCCAATCCCAGTTTCGTTGCCATTTGGCGGCGGGATAGGTAAACACCCGTCGACACAACATGACCGTCCACCACCATAATGGGCAAACGATCCATCCCGGCTTCCATTTCCTTGACCACATCCGGGTTGGAGGCGAATGCCTGGGGTTCTTGCGACAGGTTATGACGCGCCACTTCCACGCCTTGCCCAGCCAGCCATTGCAAATCGGCTACGAACTGGACGAGCAAGGGATCGACATCGACACCGCAAACACCTGTGGAGCAACACATGGCGGGTTCGTATATTTCGAGTTTTTTCATTGTCTTTATTAATGTTTTAGAGGGTTGTTGATAGGTTTGGAATCTATTGAGCTTGGTGTTGACGGTCTTGCACAAGCCCACTTCACGAACTTTTCGTTCACATGAAATCTTCTGCTGGAGTTGATGGTAAAGCACTAGACTCCTCGACTTGTGGCCCATCGGCCGGACACGCGACAGGAACTGCCAAACGGACAGAGTCCTCCATGAAGATCGCTTGATCAGCAAGACCCTCTACGGCAGTGGTTAGCACCGCCAACGCCCAGTCTGGCAAGGCGGGGTGCAAACGGTAATAAACCCAAGCGCCCTGCCTGCGGTCTTGCAACAGGCGGCAGGTGCGCAGCAGAGCCAGGTGACGGGATATTTTTGGCTGCGACATTTGCAAAGCCTGGGTCAATTCGCATACACACAATTCCCCACGCCGCTGCAATAAAATCAAGCAGCGCAGACGCGTCTCGTCGGCAAGGCATTTGAAAAACTGTGTGGGCTGGATCAGCATGTCTATTAATATGAATATATGGATAACGATATGTTAATTTCAACTCACTATATATCGCAAGATGTTTCGGCTATTTCGTCATTCCGGCAGGTATTGCCGGAATCCATCACGTGCGCATTTACGTTGCGTCGTTGTTAAATTGCTGCCCCAACCGGCGCTTGTTGGGTAAGCGCCGGTTGTATCGGGCGAATTTCAGAAACGATTCTTGCCGCCGCCCGGACCTCCACGGCGTGGGCCGTTGGAAGCACCCTCAGTACGAGGGCGAGCCTCATTGACGCGAACGTTTCTACCTTTCAGGTCTGCCCCGTCGAGGCCTTTAATTGCGGCTTCCCCTTGGGCCTTGTTAGCCATTTCGACAAAACCAAAGCCTTTGGATTGGCTAGTGAATTTGTCCGTGACTACGTTGGCAGTGGAAACTTCGCCAAATTGCTCGAAGGCCTTGCGAAGATCGTCGCTGGTAACCGAATAGGATAAGTTTCCTACGTAAATATTCATCAAAAAAACCTGCTCATTAACGGTTGCGCCATTTCAAATCATCACATCAGCAGCCTAATCAATGGCGCGACAAAACAAGGTCTGATGACTCCCGCCCCGTTAAGGCGGCAGATTCCAAGCATTTCCCCAATGCACGGGAAAACTTAACTATTAACTAACATTTCGTCCATTGTTAATGTTGGATAGATTTTCTGTCAACAATTTTTTGGCATTAACGCGGCTTGGGTGCACACAGCGGATTGACGGCAAGAAAATCGCGTATCTCACCTGCTGATGCCAACCCAGTACGCGCACCCAGGCGTTGGCAGCATAATGCCCCTGCCGCACTGGCGTAGCGCAACAAATCGTCCCAAGGCAAACCCGCCGCAATGCCAGCGGCAAACGCCCCGTGAAAAGCATCGCCCGCACCTGTTGTGTCGACTGGCTTGATAGGAAAGGCTGGTAACGAAGCCCCGCTTGCGCCGTCTTTTCGCCAAATCAAACCTCGCTCGCCTAGCGTGATAACCACCACCGGTGCCAGCTTGGTCAGTCGGGCCAACGCATTCTCCACGTCGCCATCCTGAATCCACTCTTTGGCGAATTTTTCAGATGCGACCAGATAATCCACCCTGCCCATCAAAGCCTTTGTGCCTTCGTGCAATGAGCCGGCATCCAGCACAAGTGGAATGCCTTTGGCTCTCGCGCTAGCGGCTAGGGGAATCGAAACGAGTGGCTCGTGTCCATCGAATAGCACAACCTTAGGGTTGATTCCGGCAAAATCGATGCTGCCTTCGGTTAGATGCCGAGTCGATCCTTTGTAGTTCACCAATGCGCGACCGCCGTCAGGTTTGACTAACACACAGGATAATGGGGTGGGTTCTGTGCCTCTAACTACGCAGCGCGTGTCAACGCCTTCCCTAACTAACTCTAAGCGATGGGATTCACCATACAGGTCGTCCCCCAGATAACCCGCGAAGGCCGATTGCAATCCCAGACGGGCGACAAGCACTGCCGCATTGGCGGCGGGCCCTCCTCCGCAAGCGAAAAAATCATAGGCGAAGATTTTTTCATCTGCCAGTGGGTGATGCGGAACGGAAAAAACCAAATCATAAGAGGCATGACCCACACATAGCACATCATGGGTAGGCCTGCCAGAAAATGTCAAGGACATGCCACGATTCTCCGTCAACGGTCCAAGCCGATAAAGTCCCAAACCTTTTCCGCCGGGGTTAGCTCTAGTTCTGATTCGGTTGCGGCAGATTGCTCTTTAGCCCCTTCGCCATAATTCAAAGCGTATACACGGGCAGCGTCGTTAGCGAGTTCGTCCATTTCCAGCTTGCGATAGGCTTCCTCCATTATCTTCAATGCCTTCGGTATGGCTTGGGTGCGAGGGTATTTCTCCAAGACCTCGTTACTCCGTCTGGCGGCGGCCAGATAAGCCCGGCGGCGCATGTAAAAATCCGCGACATTGATTTCATACATCGCCAAGTTGTTGCGCATCGCCGCAACCCGTTTTTTAGCATCCACCGTATACTTGCTGTTAGGAAATTTGGAAATCAATTCATTGAAATCTCGCATCCCTTCGCGTGCCGCCCCCGGATCGCGTTGTGAAGAATCGGTAGGCAGGAAGCGGTCAACAAAGGTGCGGCCTTTGTTATAATTGATCAAACCACGAAGATAGTGAGCGTAATCAACCCCTGGGTGAGTCGGGTTAAGTTTGATGAAGCGGTCCACCGCCGCAAGCCCTGAATCGGGTTCGTTTTTCTTATAATAGGCGTAGGCGACTTCCAATTGCGCTTGGGTGGCAAGTTTATCGAAGGGATAGCGTGCCTCTAGCTTTTCGTACAATTTGACAGACTTGTCATAATTGCCGTCCATCAATTCTTTTTTCGCCTCTTGGTAGAAGTGCTGGGCAGTCCAGTTGATGTATTCATCATCATCGTGGCTACCCTTCATTGAATCGAACCAAGAAAGTAACGAACAAGAAGACAACAAAAAGCACATGCAGAGTGCCAATAAGCGTAATAATTTCGGGCGTGACGTCAATTTAGAGTTTATCATGGTGCTAGAAAGTCGCATAAACGTTCATGCGTTAAACTGATAGTCGCTTGAGTATACCTTGAATTTTGTCTCGCCAATAGTCAAAGCCTCATCAATAGGCGTATTCCGCCTCATTGCCAACCACAATACAACTGAATCATACCGTGTCAGACTCCGAACAGTTCTCCGCTGAAATACCCCTTGAATTGGCAGGTTTGCGCTTGGACCAAGCCCTTGCCGGACTTTTCCCCGACTTTTCCAGAAGCAAACTACAAAACTGGATCAAAGACGGACATGTTTTGTTGAACGGTGTGGTCCAAAACCAGAAGCAGAAAGTATTGGGCGGCGAACAAGTCGAACTGTGCGCTGAAATCCATCTTGACACTCTTTGCGAGCCGGAAGACATCCCGCTTGATATCCTTTTTGAAGACGAAGAATTACTGATCGTCAATAAACCAGCTGGTTTGGTAGTACACCCGGCTGCTGGACACCTGCAAGGGACCATGCAAAACGCCCTGCTCCATCACGCGCCCTGTGTGGCTGGAATTGCGCGTTCCGGGATCGTCCATCGCATCGACAAGGATACCAGTGGCCTGCTCATGGTCGCTAAGACGCTAAGGGCGCACAAATCACTCGTCGATCAATTACAAGCACACAGCATAGACCGTGAATATTTGGCCTTGGCGCAAGGCTACCTGACGGCAGGCGGCACTGTGGACGAACCCATAGGACGCCATCCCACTGACCGCAAACGCTTTGCCGTCAGGCAAGACGGCAAGCCTTCGGTGACCCATTACCGGATAGCCGAACGCTTACCAGGGCATACTTTGTTGCGGGTCAAACTGGAAACCGGGCGTACCCACCAAATTCGCGTCCATTTGGCCCATATTCGCCACCCCTTGCTTGGCGATCCAGTTTACGGAGGTCGGCTGCGGCTCTTGCCAGGGGGCAACGAGGCGTTGGGGGCAACCCTGCGTGGATTCCGCCGCCAAGCGCTGCATGCGGAAAAGCTTGGGTTAGAACACCCTGCCACGAGAGAATGGTGTGAGTGGCAGGTGGACATTCCAGATGACATGCAACAGCTACTTGAAGTGCTGAGGCAAGCTGCATGAGCCAATGGTGGATTCAGCCCGACTGGCCCGCGCCGCCGGGCATACGCGCCTACAGCACTTTGCGCACTGGTGGCGTTAGCCAAGGCTCTTTCGCCAGTTTAAATCTGGCCGCACATGTAGGTGATGACCCTGCCCATGTAGCCGCCAACCGGCATCGCTTGCGCGAGGGACTACAACTGCCAACCGATCCATACTGGCTAACCCAAGTCCATGGCAATAAGGCGGTAAGGGCTAGCGCCAAGCCTTACCCTCAGCCTGAAGCCGACGCATCCTTCAGCGACGAACCCGGCGTGGTCTGCGCCGTAATGACAGCCGATTGCTTGCCAGTGTTGTTTTGCGGCCGCGAGGGTATCCGTGTTGCTGCATCCCATGCCGGCTGGCGCGGGTTAGCGGCAGGTGTGCTGGAATCGACTGTTCAAGCTCTCGGGGGTAGCGACCTGATGGCATGGCTAGGCCCGAGCATCGGGGCAAAAGCCTTCGAAGTTGGAGCGGAAGTCCGTCAATCATTCTCAGAACGCTTGGGTGATTGCGATGGGGCTTTTCTACAAATTGACGAACAACACTGGTTGGCCGATCTTTACAGCCTAGCTCGCATGGCCTTGGCCCGTGTCGGTGTGACTGAAATCTACGGGGGCGATGAATGCACTTTTTCCAATCCAGAGCGTTTTTTTTCCTATCGGCGAGATTCACAAACCGGACGCATGGCAACCCTGATTTGGCGTGAATAATCTAGACATTCCCGGATATCAGAAGGTGAAGTAGCTTCACATTGCAAAAAGGAGTAACCCTGTTTCAACGCCCAAAAAACCGCCCTTGAACCCAAGCCCCGGCAAATATCCCCAAGACTGCCGCCAGTAACGGCCAGTTGCCCGAACCAAGGCCAGCGATTGCAGGGCCAGGGCAAACGCCGATCAAACCCCAACCAATACCAAAAATTGCCGCGCCGACTATCGTGCGGGCATTCAATGTGGATATATGCTTGCCGAAAGCTTGCCCGAACAACGGTTTGTCCAACAGGCGGGGGGTGAGTTGGTAAGCCAGCAGCGCAACAGTCGCAGCACCGCCCAACACCAACAACAAACCCAAGTCTTTAAACCTTAGGAAACTCAGCACGACTTCTGGGCGGACCATGGCGGATAGGGATAAACCAAAGCCGAACAACGTGCCGGCGACCAGAGCCCAGAACCACTGGATGGCTTTCATCAGTAGCCTCCAATCCACGCCACCAGTTGTGCGGTGGCAATCCCCGTCGCCAGGAATGTCAGCACAGCCAGTAGCGAGGGTAATTGTAGGGATGCCAAGCCGCAGATGCCATGGCCCGAGGTGCAGCCATTGGACAAGCGTGCACCGAACCCGATGAGAAACCCGCCCAAAACAAGCTGCCACACTGGCACACCAGTCTGCCAAATGCCCGCCCCAGACCAAGCGAGCCAAATGATGCCGCCAAGCACTAGCCCTGCCGCGTAGGCGAGACGCCACTGACGGCTGTTGATTAGGTTTGTCTGGTGAAAGAAAGGCTGTTTAGAAAAGTACGACCACGTCGAGCTATACAAGGTGCTCATGCCGCCGATCAGACCCGTGGTGATGAACAACAAACCGACCGCCGCGCCGATGATCAAGCCGCCCACTAGGTAATGAGCGATGCCGTTGGGAAAAAATTGCCCCATACTTACAGACCCCTAAAAATGGCTGGTGAGTTTTTTTGCTCGTCGCGGTTACAGAGACATCTGTCGTGGCCCCCAGTTTTGCCATCCTTGGCGCACGGATTTCGGCATCCATGCCGAAAAGACGGAACTCCAACACTTTTGTAAGCGATAAGAGCTTGAGCTTGGATACAAGCACAGAATGCAGCAGTAAGGCCAGGGTTTATTTGATTTTGGTAAGCACCTTGCCTTCGCTGTCAAAGCGGCAAAAGTCGCCAGTGAAATAACGGACGCAATCCTGAGTCTCCTCGATTTTTGCCTCGTCGCCATTTAACAGGATTTTCAACTCGCAATAGTGCGCTTCGCCTTGCGCCTGCTTTTTCAGGTGTAGTTCATTCTCGCTGACGACCTTGGCTTCGCCGGATATTTCCGTGGAGCAAGGCTTGTCGGTTTCAGAACCAGTAGGCTCGAAATCCACATCCAGCAATACTTTCACTTCGCCTTTTTGCTTGGTGATTTTTAAATGTTGGATGTGGGTGCCGTCTTTGCGGATGTAATGGTCCGCGCCGGCCAATACGCTGGCGGAAAACAACAGCCCTAAGGCAAAAACCATCATTCTTTTCATGTGTGCGCTCCTGATTAATTATTTATTGTTGTGTTAAAGGGTAATCGTTGGTGTTTGTCTCATGCAAGGCTGTTGCCATTAAGCCAAGTGTACTAAAACCGACTCGGTTTTAAAAACCGAGTCGGTTTTTTCTTGATGGCAGTTACCCCAAGCTAAGGCTTAATCCCGCAGCAGTTCGTTGATGCCGACTTTGCCACGGGTTTTTTCGTCCACTTGTTTGATAATGATCGCACAATACAAGCTGTGGCTGCCGTCCTTCGCAGGCAGATTGCCGGAGACTACCACGGAACCTGCCGGAATACGGCCGTAACTTGTTTCGCCGGTCATGCGATTATAAATCTTTGTACTCTGACCAATATAGACCCCCATCGAAATAACCGAACCTTCTTCGACCACCACGCCCTCGACGACTTCCGAACGTGCACCGATGAAGCAATTGTCTTCGATGATGGTGGGTCCGGCCTGCAAGGGTTCCAACACACCGCCGATGCCAACGCCACCGGACAAATGCACGTTCTTTCCGATCTGGGCGCAGGAGCCGACCGTGGCCCAAGTGTCCACCATCGTGCCAGAATCCACATACGCGCCAATATTGACGAAGGATGGCATCAGAATCACCCCCGGCGCAACATAGGCCCCTTTCCGGACGGCGGCAGGCGGCACCACGCGCACCCCGGCCTTGCGAAAGTCTTCCGGGCTGTAACTGCCAAATTTCGGTGCGACCTTGTCGAAATAACGGGTTTCGCCGCCATCCATGACGCGGTTGTCATTGATGCGG
>Ga0007801_10000565_pt1 | contig 12259 bp, 13 predicted proteins | sample CryBogmetaGMA2M_FD_60372 | JGI IMG/M metagenome (GOLD analysis project Ga0007801, IMG submission 60372) | Freshwater microbial communities from Crystal Bog, Wisconsin, USA - MA2M | ecosystem: Environmental > Aquatic > Freshwater > Lake | place: Crystal Bog, Wisconsin, USA | collected 2009-07-06
GTTCCGTATAAATCGATTAGCAACGCTATTCAGGATTTTTATGGCAATCAAATTCAGGTAATCTTCATGGAATACTTGCCAGCCATCGCTCAGATCCAAGGTGGCAAAGTCAACGCTCTTGCTGTAACCGAAGCGCATCGATATAACGCATGGCCCAATGTTCCTACAATTGCTGAAACGTATCCTGGTTATAACTTAGGATTTTTCCTTGGACTCGGTGCGCCTGCAGGCATTAGCAAAGAAGTTAACTCTTACCTTGAAAATGTCATGGCTGATGCCAATAAGGATCCCCACTTCATTACCCGCCTAAATCAAATTGGTATGGAAGCGTCCAAAATATCAAGCACTTCCTACCAAAATTATGTCGTCAGAGAAATTCAAAACTGGGCGAGCATGGTCAAACGGGCAGGTATCAAACCTGAATAACAGAGACGCCTCTAATAGTGAGACTTAAAACTGATAGCCTCTCTGTAATGCAGATCTTCTAAATCAATATACGAGCGCATGGTTTCCTTATCAACCGTATATTGAATTTTTCGATTCGTCTCATTGCATGCTCTAATATCAAGCAATTCAAGAGTATCTTTAACCTCCCACTCGTGCGCACCGGCAATGCCTGCAGGAGCATAAATAATGGAACCAGCCATCACCTCAAATTCATCTCCTTCAATATTTCGAACAGTAGCATTTCCAGCAATCACGTAATAGCAAGCCTCAATTGGATGCCAATGCAATTGCTCATAAGTTCCGGGCGCATAAGTTGCGCGACCAAGTCGAATACGATCTGTCTCATTTACTTCCGGCCAGCCAATTAAGCGTTGATAAGTTTGCCCATCAGTCACGCCTCTGCGTCCAGGATGATCTGCTTGTTTAATAATTTGAAGTGTAGATTTAACGCTCATAATACCTCCTTTGGTTGACTACATTAATACGCCCGCATTGACATTTAGATTGATACCTGTTATTCCTCCAGCACTCTCTGAGACCAAAAATATCACTGCCTGAGCGCTATCCTCTGGTGTTACCAACCTCTTGAGCGGAGATTGCTCGGCCATTTTCTCTAAAGAATTTGCACCTCGCACTTTCAACACGCGCGCAGTGGCAGTGGTTCCAGGTGAGACTGCATTTACTGTAATGCCAAAAGGGCCAAGCTCTTTTGCCAGATGCTTAGTGAACCCGATAAGGCCAGCCTTTGCAGCGCCATATGGCAAATAGGATGCACCATATGGATTTGGTCCAAATGCAGCTATGGAGCCAATGCTAATAATCCGTCCATATCGATTACTTTTCATCGCCGGAATCACACCACGTGAAACCATAAAAGCAGACTTTAAGTTGAGATTCATCACTTCATCCCACTCAAAGCTTGAAATTTCCTCAATCGGCAAGATGTGGGTAAATCCACCAACGCAGTTAACCAAAATATCAATTTTTTTGAACTCATGAAGAACTGCATTTATAGCTTCATGAATTTGGTCTTCATTGCACACATCAACCTGATAAGCGGATGCACTAGCGCCCTTAGACTTGATTTCTTGCACAAGTAAGTCGGCATCCTCGGCACTACGTGAAAAAAGAATCACATGGGCACCATGCTCACAAAGGGCCAATGCTATTGACTTCCCAATACCCTGACTGCCCCCTGTCACAATGGCATTGTTCCCTAGCAGAACTTGAGTCATTTCTTATCCAAAATAGAATGTATAGATGGCAAATTAGCCAAGTCGTTATAGAAGGAAATGATTGCCGAACTATCGCGATCACCTCTGCCTTTTGAAATCTCAGAAGCAAGGGCTTGTGCATTCATGCTAGCTAAAGGTAGAGGGCAATTTAAAGTTGCCGCATAGGAAAGCATTAATCTCACATCTTTATAGTGAGTACTGAGATGACCGACTGGCGGATAAAAAGATTCATTCACCATACGGTAACCCTTTTGGTCCATTGCCTTAGAACTAGCGGCAGACCTTTTTAATATCTCTAAGGTCTGGAGTGGGTCTAATCCTGATTTCCTAGCCAAGGTAAGGCCCTCTGCAAGTCCCATACGATTAATAGCAAGGACTAAATTGACCACTAACTTGGTCGCCGCGCCAGTGCCACTGTCTCCCATGTAAAAAGCTTCTCGACCCATGTTTAAGAGAATAGCTTCGCATTGATCAAATGCTAACTTCGTACCACCGACCATAAAAATGGCATCCTTAGCTGCACACATTTCACTAGTACCGCTAATAGTAGCGTCTAGTAAATCGATGCCACGCACCTTGAATTTTGCGGCGAGAGGTATGGTGATATCAGGATCAGCCGTGGTGGTATCTAAAATAATCAAACCTTGATGCTCGCCTTCAAGTAAATGAAGTTGGTTTATCAGAACATCATAGACAATGGTTGAATTTGGCAAAGAAAGTATTAGCACTTCAACCTGGGAGGCTAGGACGGAAAGATTATCTACTTTTTTGCCCCCCTTTTTAAGAATCTCATTAATTTTTTCTGGATCCAAATCATATAGATACAATTGATGCCCAGCTTCAATCAAATGCGAAGCAAGGCATGCTCCCATTAAACCCAATCCAACGAGCCCAATTGATTTACTCATTTAAATCATCAAAAAAATAGGTTGAGATTTTCATATTTACTATGAGGGTCTCTTATGCAGCAGGAAAGCTTGCACACCCTCCTGCACCACATCACCATTTTGATTAATCACTTGTAACAGACGCTTCATTACGCCCCTATCAGCCTTAGATGTCTCAGTTAACTCTGTGACTGTTACCTTTGCATGAATAGTGTCACCGATTTTTACAGGCTTAGTAAAGCGTAAATTCTCAAATCCCAAGAAAGCGATGAGCGTGTCATCATAAAGATGTAACTGAAATAATAAGCCAGCGGCAATCGCATAGACCAAGGGTCCGTGGGCGATTCTAGTTCCAAATTGAGTCTTCTTGCAGTGCTCTTCATTTATATGGAGGGGATTGTAGTCGCCTGAAATCCCTGCAAACATCACAATATCGGTTTCGGTAACTGTTCTTGCGGAACTTATAAAACTTTTACCAAGCTCCCAATCTTCCCAGAATAAGCCCACCATTATTTATCTCCTTGATTATGAATTGCGCCAACAGACTTTAGCTCCTTAATGCGCCCTGCTCCATAAGACAATAAATCGGCGAGTACCTCATCGGTATGCTCACCCAGTAAAGGCGCTGGAGTGCAAATTTTTGAATCAATATCGCCAATCTTGACAGGGTATCCCGGCATTCTGATCAGGCCGGCTTGAGAATGGACATATTCAATCACCATCTTATTTTCAACGGCGGGAGGCTCAGCAAAAGCCAGATCAAGGTTGTTAACTGGACTAGCCGGCACTTCATTATCCCGAAACCTCGCCATCCAATAATTCGTCGTTTCTTGAGCCAGGATCGACTCTAAGAGTGGGATTAATGTAGAACGATTCTTCACTCTAAGTGCATTGGTTTTATACGTAGTATTCGCAAACAAACCATCGACACCCAAAGCATCACAAAATCGTTCCCAACTGATCTCTTCACGAGTCGCAACCACCACATATGAGTCTTTTGTTGGGAATGCTTGCCAAGGAACGGAGTATTCATGACTAGACCCTGGTGGCTTAGGTAGCACTCCATTGCTCAACCACGCGGTTCCCATGTAAGTCAAAAGACTCAGCATTGCATCAAACATGGATAGCTCAATATATTGACCTTTACCGGTTTTTTCTCGCTCATAGAGGGCCGCCAAGATTCCTTGACTGGAAAAAAGGCCGCCACTGAGATCGGCCAATGGAATTCCCAGCCTAACAGGTGGACGATCAGACTCCCCCGTAATTGCCATATGCCCGCTAATTGCTTGAATAATAATGTCGAGCGCAGGGTAGTTTTTATACTCCCCTTCAGAACCAAATCCAGTAATAGAGCAATGAATAATCTTCGGATTGCTAGCGCTCAGAACGTCATAATCAATGCCTAAGCGCTGCATTACGCCTGACCTAAAATTATCCACCACTACATCAGCGCACTTGACCAAATCCAAAAAAGTCTCGCGACCTTCTTTTGTCTTCATATTAATCACAACGCTCTTTTTGTTGCGATTAAAGGTTAGAAAAAGTCCACTCACATCATTTATAGGGGCAACTGAAGGATTTCGACCCAAGTCGCCTGACGGAGCTTCAATCTTAATAACCTCTGCACCCATATCAGACAAAATTTGACCGCCATATGTTCCAGCAATAATTTGGCCTAACTCTAAAATCCTAACACCATCTAAAGGCAAACTCATAAATAGTCCTATAAACCTAAGCTACTGGCAATAATATTTTTCTGTATCTCTGAAGTACCAGCGCCAATGGTCGCTAATCGTGAATCCCTAAAGAAACGTTGCATTGGATACTCCATGCAATACCCATATCCACCAAGGACTTGGAGGCACATATCGGAAATTGCCTTGTAAGACTCACCGGTATAAAGCTTCAAAATAGCTGCATCCTGTCTAGTGGCGCGATTATTTTCCATTAACCACGCATAGCGATAAGTCATAGTTTCCGCAATATCAAGCATCGTCTTCATATCGGCAAATTTGTGCGATATCGCCTGAAACTTGCCAATCGGCTTTCCAAACTGATACCTTGTTTTGGCATGCTCTAAAGCAAAATCAAAAGCAGCTCTAGCAGCACCCGTTCTTGCTGCAGATAAACATAGGCGCTCGTAACACAAGTAAGCATCAGCACCCCTCCAACCTTCTCCAATATTACCCAACATCATATTGGCTGGCACTTTTACATCCGAGTACAGCACTTCAGTTGTGCCAATGGCACGCTGCCCTAAAGTTTGCAACTTTTTTACTTCAATACCGCTTAACTTTGTATCCACTAAAAAATTAGTAATGCCTTGCTGTTTTTTTTCAAAATTTCCTGTACGCGTCACTAGTAGACAGTAGTCACTAATATCCATCCCAGAGGTATAAACCTTGCGACCATTCACTAAGTAATGATTACCAGTAAGAGTTGCCTTGGTTTTCAAGGCGCTTGCATCAGATCCAGAGTCTGGCTCTGTCAAGCCAAAACAGAATGAGAGTTCTCCACGAATCACTCCTGGAACAATCTTCTCTATTTGCTCTTTAGTGCCATGCTCCAAAACAGCAAAACATCCATATGAGAGATTCCTAAAAACCCACATACCTAATTCTTCAAAGTGGTAACCGATCTCATTCAATAAAATAGCTAACTCTGTAGCACCACCGCCTGCACCGCCATACTCTTCTGGGCCAATGATACCGAGCCAGCCATTCTTTGCTAAAGCATCAAACGCCTCTCTTGGTGGCGTCTGATCCTCATCACACTTAGCTGCATACTCTGGTGGACATACTTTCTTTAGCAAATCCGACACATGATTTCGAATTGCCAACTGATCTGCTGTAAATTCAAAATTCATGATGGACTCTTTTCAAGACTAACAATTCTTTTTGCTTGTCTATACATTGCATAGTCAATTAATTTGTCATCCATTTGTATGGCGGCGATCCCATTTTTCTCGGCCTCTTCAAAGACCTCCATTAATCGGCGGTAGTAAATAAGCTCGGATACTGAAGGTCCATAAGCCCGCTCTACTGGCTCAATTTGTTTTGGATGAATGATGGTTCTACCAACATAACCCAAACGTGCAGACAAGGATGAATCCTGAAATAAAGCCTCCTGATCATTCAGGTTCGCGAACACACCATCGATCGGAATGACTTTTCCAGCCGCCCTTGAATCTAACAAAACCTTAGATCGGGCGTACAGCAACTCGATGCCTTCTATGGACCAAGAGCACCCTAAATCATTTTGTAAATCGCCATCTTGGGCGGTGCCAATGCAAGTTAAGGTAACTCGTGGCGAGGCCTTGATTAGATTAAAGCAGTTATATACGCCCAGCGCTGTCTCAATTTGCAGGCCAAGCTCAATGTGTCCTGGCTCGATACCCCTCTCTTTTTCTAGAGCATCTAATTGCTTTGAGATCGCCTGTATATCAGCCACATTTTCAGCCTTAGCAATCAATAACATATCCAATCCAGCAATAGCTACTGCTCGAATATCATCCTCCAAGAGACCCGTATCCACTGAATTAGTGCGCACCATAATATCTGGTTGATCAAACTTGTCTGCAGTTCCAAATGCCCCAGTAATAACTTCTCGGACTAACTCTCTAGCTTGTTGCTTGCTAGCTAAAGGAACTGAGTCTTCTAAATCTAGAATCACAGCGTCGACCTTGCTAGTCATCGCCCTTGTCATCACTTTGGCATTAATCCCAGGCGCAAATAATGCTGTCTTCACTAATTTCATTTCTTTTAAACCTTTAATTGAGGCGTTATGCGAAAACCATAAATCTTTTTCCACTTTTCAATGGCCCCTTGCTGTGGGCCTTGGTACATCATTTTTCTACTAGACGTTAATCCAATTGACTGATGTAGCTCTGCAACTGCTTCTGCTGTTTTTAACAATACAGCATTGCAATCCATGATGAGCGCCCCATCCACTTCAGTGATATTTTCTCTGCGAATAATGGCATTCACAGTAGCACAAGCGGCTAGAATCACCTCGGCACCTTGAGCGGCTAAGCGTCTTGACTCTTTTAGAAAATTCTCTGTCATCTCTTTGGGATCGGTAAAGGCTCCTTGGACTTGTGTGAAGTCAATTCCTAAATTTCCAAACGGGATATGTCTTGCTGCAAGACCATATTCAAAAGCCTTACGATCATAGTACTGAGCTTGCTTTGCATGAAAGGCGATGCCAGAAAACTTATAGCCATACATGCAGGCCATAAGCATGCTAGTTTCGCCCAAACCAATCACCGGAATAGATACAACTTCGCGCGCCTCTTGCATTGCTGGGTCTAAAAAGCAGCCAATTGCAACAGCATCGTAACCCTGGTCTGCGGCCTGCATAATTTTATTCAAAACGCCGCCAGGTCCAAAATTGTTGACGGCTACAACAGCGTTGTAATGCAAATCCATGGATCCATCGTCCACACCATTAATATGAATTTCCACATCAGAGCGTTTTAGTTCATTCAAATTTTTGGTTAAAGTATTTCTGTAATCGTCTAAACGATGTATCGGGGTACTACTCTGCCACCATATTTTCATATTAACTCCTGAGTATTAATTGAATCTGTCACTGTCATTTTTTACTGCTGCTCTTTAATTCCCGCTTTCTCAATCACGTCCTTCCACAAAGGCACTTCACGCGCTACCCTTGCCCTCAATCCCTCGGAATCATAGGCCGTAACTTCTAGTCCAACCTTTTTCATTTTTTCAATCATTTCCGGCTGCTTTAGGACTGCGGTACATTCATTTGAAAGCTGCGTCACAATTTCAGGCGGGGTGCCGGCGGCTACAAACAGAGCCTGAAAAGTAACCGATACGGCATCCTTAATGCCAGCCTCAGTAGTGGTTGGTACATTGGCCAACTCCGGCCAACGCTGAGTGCCCGTCTGCACAATTGCGCGAACTTGACCACTTTGGATTTCAGCCATTACTGAAGCAAGGCTTCCGACCAAGACTTGAGTCCGGCCACCCATCAGGTCGATCATTGCAGGGCCCGCACCTTTATAGGGGATATGGGTCATATTGATGCCTTCACGACTTTTAATGACCTCCCCCGCTAAATGGGGTGTAGTTCCAGTACCCGGACTAGCAAAACTAATTAAATTTCCATCGCTTTTTGCAAGCTTAATCAGATCGCCAATAGTTTTAATCTTGGAGTCAGCCCTCACAACGATGACATTAGGAGCAGCGCCAACTTCACATACCGGAATAAAGTCTTTCAAGGGATCATATGGCGAAGGCTTGACTAAACTGGGTGTCACCACATATATGCTAGACGTAAATAACAAGGTATAGCCATTTGCAGGTTTAGCATTTTTTACATAATTTGCTGCAATTGCACCACCTCCACCGGGTCGATTTTCAACAATGATTTGTTGCCCCAACTTATTTCCAAGTGCGATTGCCAGTAGTCGGCCGCTAATATCAGATGCGCCACCTGGTGCAAATGATATTTCCATGTTGATGCTTTTATCCGGATAAGCTGCCCATAGTGGTTGATAGGAAAAGCTAATAACACCATAAAAGGCCATAACAAGAATAAATTTTTGATTCAATTTCATAGTAATTTCCGTCTCCATCTAGGTGGCGTGTATTGCCAATGCCACTGCATGCCGCTTTTTAGTTTTAAGATCCGCAACCACTTGGGCTAGGTTGTTCATATACCTGAACTTGTTCATATTTTAATCAAAAGTAATATAATCGTCAATTAATAAATCTTTCAATTAGGTAAAGAGAATGAAAGACGCATCAATTAAGTCTGCAGATCGAGTGCTGGATGTACTAGAACTATTGTGTCGTCGCGGGAACTCGGCAACACACAGTGAAATTGCATTTTCTCTAGATATCCCCAAAAGCAGCCTCACTAATCTACTGCGAAATCTGACTAGTAGAAATTATCTTAAAAAGAATTTAAGTGATATGACATACGCATTGGGACCTGCCTTTTTTTCTTTGGTTGAAAAGGGGGGGCGCGTTAAAAGTATTTTAAAAATTGCTTCAGCACAAGTTGACTGGTTAACAGAAAAAACTCATGAAGCTGCGGCTTTTTATTTATATAAAGGCGACTATATAGAAAGAGTTTTGGGAAAGGAGGCGAATTACCCGCTAAGCTATCGAATGACTTCGGGAGTTAAGTTCCCCCTTTATTCAGCGGCAGCTGGAAAAGCGGTACTAAAAGCCCTGTCTGAGCAAGAGCAGAAAATATACTTCAAAAAAATAAAGATTGAGGCCATTACCAAAAACACCGCATCAAGTGAGATTGAAATCCGGAAACGTCTTAGTTCAACCTCGAAAGATAATATTGTGCTGTCCAATGGTGAAAATACGATTGGCGTAATCGCCCTAGCAATTGCTGTTTTAGATAAAGAAAAAGCCCCGATAGGGGCAATTAGTATTGTTGTGCCTGAAGCTCGATTCAATAAGGCACTAGAACTGCAGTGTCGTAAAAACTTGAAACATGCAGCGGATAAAATTGAGTACGAACTCACATTGTAGATCCAATATTATTCTATTAAAATCAGGAGAATAAAATAATGAAAGCAGCTTTTCTTGCCATTTTCAGCCTATTAATAACAAGTACATCATGGTCGGCAGACCAGTACCCTAACAAACCCATTACATTTATCTTGGCTGTGGAGCCCGGCTCAGACGGCGATGTACTGGCAAGACCGCTCATGCAAAGAGTCTCAAAAATCATTGGGCAACCCATTATGATACTCAATAAGCCTGGAGCAGGAAGCGTCATTGGCTACAAAGAAATTCATGGCGCAAAACCTGATGGTTATACCCTGGGCTGGACTTCCGCCACGATCATTACAAATAAATTACAAGGCGTTTCCACCCTTGATTATTATGACTTCACACAACTGGGTGCATATGCAACATTCTTCCCAATTCTCATTGCGTCCACAACCAGTGATCTGAAATTCAACAGCATGCAAGATGTCGCTAACTATGGGAAAGCTAATCCTGGAAAAATCAATTTAGCAACTGCGGGGATTGGGCAAAGTTGGTGGGTTGGTGCTAGAACTTTTCTCACTGGCACCAATTTAGATATGACCACTATTCCCGTAACGGGAGCAGGAGCTGCTGTTGCTGCCCTAGTGGGAGGCGGTCATGCTGAACTGGGTGTTTCAGGACTTGCATCAGCACGAAGTATGTTGCAAGGCGGTCAAGTGAAATTCATAGCACCGATATCAGAAGGTAGAGCGAGCGCCCCATATGATAAATATCCTACATTAAAGGAGCTTGGCTATAACGCAAGCTGGGAATCAACTAATGCGATTGTGGCGCCACCCAACTTGCCCAAAGAGATATCTACGATACTCACTAATGCTATCGAGAAGGCGGCGAATGATCCAGAATTTATAAAATTTGTGAACGATCGAGATGCGCGCTGGGAATATTTGCCACCAGAAAAAATTATCCCAAGCTTTGACAAACGACGCGCTACAGTTAGAGAAATCATGCAAAAAGCAGGCTTGCTAAAGGAGTCCTCCTAAAGAACCTTCAATGCCTCTTCAGAATCGCATCTGCTAACTTTTCTGCCAACATAATTGTTGGGATATTTGTATTTCCAGCAATGATGTTAGGCATGATTGAGGAATCCACTACTCTCAGTCCTCTAACACCATACACTAAGCCTTCAGGATTGACTACTGCAAGAGGATCACTAGCCTCGCCCATTCTGCATGCGCCGACGGGATGAAACATTCCTGCAATATTTTTACTAACGTGCTCAGCTATACTTTTTGAATTCTGCACTAAATCTTGGAGATCGAGCCGCTCGCCCGTTAGCGTACTGAGCAAATAGTCACTTGCAAAAGGAAATGCGTCCAATATTGATGTCAAGACAGCCGTCTTGAATTTGTTCGTTGAATTTAATTCATTTAATAACCTTAGGCGATCAGTAAACCTCACAGGGAAAGGCTTGCCTGATAAAGACCCTACCTGCTTATCGGCTAGCATTGCAACCGCCCTTGCAAAGATCATATTTAAGCGCTCAAGATCAATAGGGTCATCCAAGAAGTTGAATTCTATTCTTGGATGAATTTCAGGGTCGCTACTGGTAAGGGAAACTCGCCCCCTAGAATTTGGCCTTAATAGGCAAGGCGCTAAATTGCCAATCTGCCGCCCTAAAGCACTCCACGATGTTTTGCTCTGAATATTGATGTACAAATCACTCGGGGCAGTATTGGGTAGGCCGGATGAAAACCGAAAACAAGCGCTAGGATGCGTTCTTAGTACAGCAGATTGTCTCGCTTGTTTTTTTAAATGCATGCCCAAGAATAAGATCGGATGATTTTGTAAATTTTGACCAACCCCAGGTCGATCTGCAATCACCGGGATACCGAGATCATGCAATGCCGTGGCTTCACCTACTCCAGAGCGCATCAGCAAAGTCGGGGAAAAGATTCCACCGCCAGAAACAATGACTTCTGCAGCCCGAAACTCTCCCACTCCTTCCTGAGTCTTAACCTTAACCCCTATAGCCTTGCTCTCTTTAAATATAATTTCACGCACAAAAGTACCATGCTTAATGTCTAAATTAGGCCTCTTACGCACACTAGCAGTTAAATAGCAAAGTGCTGAAGAAGCTCTTCTTTCTGGGGTGTTGCACATTGGAACTGCTCCAAACCCATCCCGAAAGTCGCCATTCATATCAGCAACAAATTCAATTTGTTGCGATTTTGCGTAGGCACTCAGCGCTTGCGTCAAAGGTGGCCATTGAGAATCTGCAATGCGTCTTATGGGCGTTGGGCCATCGTTTCCATGGAAGGCACCAGTGAAATTAAGGTCATTTTCTAACTTACGAAAATAGGGCAAAACATCATCCCACCCCCACCCTGTTGCTCCACTTGCCACCCACTCTGCATAGTCAGTAGGAGTGCCTCTTAATGAAACCATGCCCATTACTGAGCCACCCCCTCCCATGATGCGGCCCTGGGGAAAATGATTGAAACCCAAATCTTGCGTGCGCCAAGCAGCTCTCAGACCCGGCCATAAATAACTTTTATTGTAGTAAGAGGTTGGGTAGCTATCCAAAATATCACTTGGCTCAGATTCAGGCAGCACATCCTGCCCCGCCTCCAGCAACAATACATTGATGTTGTTGACTTCAGTCAGCCTACTTGCAAGCACACAACCAGCAACTCCAGCGCCTACGATAATAAAATCATATTCTTTGGAAGCTCTGATTTCATTTGAGCGCATAATTTAAATCCTTAAATGTGAGAAAATCATCATTTTTTCAAGCAAAAAAATATTCTGTTTTTAATCGTAAATAAAAAAAATTTCAGCAGGTTTAAATTGCCAAAATCTACTCTGTAAATGGGCAGTCATAAGCATTGATTTAGCGATGACCTCAAATATAAAAACCGCCTTAAAAATGGAATTTGGCCCTCAAGAGAAAATTTATTTAGGTCCAATGCAATTGCAAGCCTTAAAATTAAAGCAAGTTTTGGTACATGAACAAAAATCTAAAAACTCTCCCAGCGTCAAAAATACTATTTGCAGTGCGACTCATTTGATTGTAAATTAGATCATTCATAGATTTACAAAAGATGATTAGGTACACAGATATCTGATCATCTTTTCATAAGGAGCATTACATGAGACTTGGATACTTTACGATGCCGTTGCATCCCCTACACCGCGATAACACAGAGCT
>Ga0007801_10000574_pt1 | contig 12110 bp, 12 predicted proteins | sample CryBogmetaGMA2M_FD_60372 | JGI IMG/M metagenome (GOLD analysis project Ga0007801, IMG submission 60372) | Freshwater microbial communities from Crystal Bog, Wisconsin, USA - MA2M | ecosystem: Environmental > Aquatic > Freshwater > Lake | place: Crystal Bog, Wisconsin, USA | collected 2009-07-06
GATCATCTGGTGGGAAATGTCGTTCTCGACCAGCTCCAGCTTCACGGGACGACCCTCACCATCAAGCCAGACCTTCACCTCGGGCATTTCCAGATCGAGTGCCCCTGCGGCAAAGCGGCGTTTGCGCAGGGTGGAGGAACAGTCCCAGGCGGCATGGACGCGACGGCTCACTTCATCGGTGGGCGGGGATTGAAGCATGGAAAAGGCCTGTCGATAGGTGAGGCGCGCGGCGCTGCGGATGACGGAACGGCCAAAGCGGACATGGCGGATCGAGCCGTCGCGGTTGATCGAGGCAAAGACGCTGAAGGCGAGGCGATCCTCGTCGGGGCGCAGGCTGCAGAGGCCGTTTGAGAGATTCTCCGGCAGCATCGGAATGACACGGTCGGCAAGATAGACACTGTTGCCCCGCAGGCGGGCTTCCTTGTCGAGAGGGGTGACGGGCTTCACATAATGGGAAACATCGGCGATGTGAACGGCGACCTCCCAGCCAAAATCGGTTGGCTGCACCTCGATGGCGTCGTCGAAATCGCGAGCATCATCGGGATCAATCGTGATGATGTTCCTTCCCCGAAGATCCTCGCGACCTTCCAGATCGGCCTCCGTGACAAGATTGCCAAATTGTTTGGCCTCGGCGCTGACGGCTTCGGGAAAATTGCGTGGCAGGCCGTGCTTGTGAATCACCGAGAGCATATCCACTCCGGGAGCGCCCGATGCGCCCAGCACCTCCACGATGCGCCCCTCGGGATTGACATGGCTGTTTTCCCACCTGTCGAGTTGGGCCACAACCTTGTCACCTGGACGCGCTTTCTCCGCCGAAGGGACATAGAGATTGCGCGGGAAGCGGGGATCATCGGCAACAACGTGAAAGAAATTTTTGGTTTTCTGAAGGGTGCCGACAATCGGCGTGCCAGCCCGCTCGAGAACGCGTAGGATTTTTCCTTCGGGGCGCCGGTCACGACGGGGCCTTCCGTGAACACGCGGGTCACGGATCAGGCGCGCCACCACCCGGTCTCCATGCAGGGCGGTGCCGAGATGATCAGCAGGAATGAAAAGATCCTTTCCTCCCTCCTCCTCGGCAAGGACATGGCCGGAGCCTCCCGCATGGATCTGTAGTTTGCCAGTGAAGAGATCAGCTGCCTGCGGCACGATGTAGTGATCTCCCCGCACGCGGGCGAGTTTTCCGTTGCGCTCCAGTCCCGAGAGTGTCCGGGTAAGTTCCGCAACATCGTCGCGGCTTAATCGGAGAGCATCGGCGATTGCAGGAGCAGGAAGCGGATCTCTCTCCAACAACCGGAGAACGGCTGATTCAAAGGGGTGGCTTGGATTGATGTGCTCGATACGACGTTTGCGTTGAGCGTCTTGAGTGGAAGTTGATTTTGTCGTTGGCAGTGCCGGCGAGTTCTCAGATCGCGATCTCTTTGCATGAGCGGATCGGGCACCTTCCTGTTTATTGTCGGCTCTGCGTGATTTTGCTCCCGATGAAGCGCGGGGGCCAACTGATCCAGAAGGGCCTTTCCCGGAGTGCGGATTGCTGGCGGATGATTTTGAACCGCGTGGTCTTTTATTTGGCACAATCCAGCATCGGTGGCATTGGCCTCCGAGCAAACAAGAAAATGCTTGTGCAGATTCAAGTCAGAGGGAAACTGAAAAGATGAACCACACCCCCGATTCTTTGAAGACGGCAAGAAAGAACCTCCTGGCCTTTACCCTGATCGAACTGCTGGTAGTCATTGCCATCATTGCGATTCTCGCCTCATTACTGATGCCTGCGGCGAACAGCGCGATTAACTCGGCAAAGAAAACAACTGCCAAGAATCAGGCCGTCCAGATCGCCACAGCGATCACGGCGTATGAGACCGAGTATGGACGACTCCCCAGCGACCAGACTTACAGTAGCGTCAATGCGGCGCTAGTGAACATGCTCTGCACTACCAATGATACGGCAAACAACCCGCGCGGACTGATTTTCCTGGAGGCTAATATATGGAAAAATGGAAAGGGTGGAACGAATGCCAATGGGTTTTGCGATCCCTTCGCATCAACCAATGTCTACCATATCTCGTTGGACACAAATTATTCAAACATCCAGACCGGCGTGGCTCTCGGTGGTGGATTTGGAACAACCAATTTGACCAAGCATATCATGGTTTGGTCAACTCCTATTCCTCCCGGCACCAAAACCAATGTCTTGATCAATTCCTGGGACTGATTTTTCGGCGGGTGTGGTTCAATGGTAGAATGTGGGCTTCCCAAGCCTGAGACGAGGGTTCGATTCCCTTCACCCGCTCCAACAACTCTCGTTTGAGGATTGTTTGTAACACGACAGAATTGTTTACGGGTTTCTGTGCAGGAATATCATACCGATCGCGACATAATTTATTGAGCGCTCTGATTATCAGGGGGTTAGGTCCATACAGCTTCGCAAAGAATTCTGTCGCACTGTTTTTGAAGGGCCAAGAAACACCTGAGCGAAGCCCCTTACTGTGTTTACGTCCCTGCTGTAAGCTTGCACCGAGGGGAAGGGAAACATCCCGTTATCACTGTGTGCCACCTCAAGGTGTAGTGGTGGCAAAATAACAGTGCCTATTTGAGTTAAAGAGCAAGGAGACTCCTTATCCCTTCAAGGAAGACGCAGAGCGATTCAAAAGAAGTTTTTGGCTCGACATTCATCCAGCGAGGCAGCAGAAGGGCCTTCGATGTCATCTGCCCACAGTTTCAAGGTTGTGTACCTCACGGGAGCACCGGCCTCCGGTAAAAGTTCCCTTGGAGAGGCTGTAGTATCTGCTTGCTCTGAGGTTTTTTTGTTCAGCTACAGCAAAGAACTGGCACAGATGATGTCTAAAATTCACGGCACGACCTACACTCAAGAGAATCTGCGGGAACAATCTTCACATCTTATTACTCCGGAAGTAATCGAAGAGGTTGATCGGCACCTGATTTCATTCGTTGAAGAGAACCGTTCTATCCGTCATGTCATAATCGATTCACACGCCGTAACCAAAGAGCATTACGGTTTTCGTGTGACACCATTCTCTTCATCTCTGCTCAGCCAGCTAGCACCTGATTTGCTTGTATCACTTTATACGAAAGCAGAGACGACTATAAATCGCATTAGTGCTGATCCAAAGGGGAGACCGATACCGACATCCTTTGAGGCAGATGCACATACCTTCTTTCAGGCATCAGTCGCTGTCTCTTACTCTATACAGTTAGGGAAGCCTCTTTATTTCCTCGACAGTGATTCCTCACTAGAAAACTTGGTTGATTGGTTTAAAAGACGGCTGCCCGATCAACGAAAATGCGACCCAAAGCATACGCAACCTATAAAGTAGCCTTTAACAATACACAGGATCGGGATTGGCAAAAATGTCGTCGTGAAGGCGTGGTTGTTTCTGACTTGAGGAAATTAATTTACTCAACAGACCGAGAGAGCGATTTCGCTGAAAGGTATTCCCGAGACCAACCTTTATCTGCTGAGGTACGCATACAGGTTCCAGTAGTCGCACAAAGTATGGTGCAACAAGTTTCAGTCGCATCGCAACTTGGTATGATCTTCCGACGGGCTCTCGTATCCCTACTTCAACTACGCTTGTCACCTGTGAGCTTCCGACCTGTCGTCCTGAAACTAGGTTTCTGAGAGATCCAGCATATACGGCATCATTTGTGTCAGCCAAACGCAGAGGATGATCCGAATGGCAGACTAGGGCGTAATGGAATCTTTTCTTTGACCCGCCGCGACTTGTTACGATGCTGGCTCGGGGGATAGAAAATGGCACGCCCTCAATGGACTCTGCTTGGGTCCATACGAAAACTTCCCCAGGGTCTTCATCACATGGACGGGGAGATGATATGATCGGGCTAAATAGCACTTCTGGGGAACTAGTACGGGCAAGTGAACTTATGGATGGACCTATATTGTTGCCGACACCCCAGAGGAACACGCCCCCATTTTTAAGTCGTTCCTCCTCCTTTCTCGCAATTATACGCTCGATAGGCTCGCCAGCCTCAACGCCAAATTTCGTCCAAACGAAGCTGTCTTTTCTTGAAGCATTCTCTTGCATGATTGCGTTAATTATGCAGTATTATTCAATTTGTGCAAGAGAATATCGTTGAAAGTCTGAAAGCGCTAATGGAGATCAACAAGATGAACCAGCGCCAAGTTGCAGAGGCTGCAAATGTCAGTCAGCCAACGATTAGCCGTGCTATAAACAGGGGATACATCAGGAGGAGCGAACCACGCAATCGCATCGAAAACTTCCTAAAAAGTAACGCATCAATACTGAATAAAAAGCTAAAACTGCCTATCGTAATGGCATGTGCATTTAGAGAAGTGTGGGATAAAACCGATGGCCATGCGCAGGAGCTTGCAAAGGTAATTCGATCCTTAGAAGGTATGGGGCCAAGAGTTAAACCAGAGGAGCATGCCCGCAAAATCAGCAACCATTGAAAAAAAGCTAAAAAGACTTGGACTGAGTCAGGAGGCCGTGCGGGCTGCTTGGCCCGCTTGGTGGAGTGCAGAGGCGGAATTTTCACCGTCCGCGGTTAATGATCTTAAATTCTCAGTAGCAAGGAAACTCGGTATTTCTCCGACATCATTGTTCGATGAAGGCGATGCTGTGTTTTCATGGGATGGAGATGCCAAATTCAAGGGACTCACCGCAGAGTCACCAATGGAGGAAAAAGCATTGGTGGCGTTTGGCACTTCTATCGGTCGATTGCTGATCAAGGCAACAGAGCCGCCAAGCGCCTCAATGGATGCTGGAATCTCAGGATCTGAGCTGCGAGAAGCAATTATAAGAAGCGGCGCCCCATGTGTAAGGCTCCATGACCTAATCGCATTAGCATGGGGGATTGGCATACCTATAGTTCACCTTCGCATCTTTCCACTTACAGCGAAGAAGATGTCTGCAATGACCATCCGTTCGGGTAATCGGCATGCAATTTTAATTGGCAGGGATTCAATGTTCCCAGCGAATATCGCCTACTACATCGCCCATGAATTAGGACATATTTTCGGAGGACATCTCTCAGATAACTCCGCAATCGTCGATATCGACATGCCAGATGAAATGCACGAGAGGGATGATGAGGAATTAGCGGCAGATAGTTTTGCACTTGCCCTGCTTACCGGCAGGGAAGATCCCGAGGTGAAAGTCACGCGGAGCCCAAGAAACTCAGGAGAACTAGCCTACTCTGTAATAAATGCAGGCCGCGCAGAAGCAATCGATCCTGGCACCCTTGCTCTATGCTACGCCCATAGAAGCGGGCGATGGAAATTTGCTAACAATGCAATGAGGTTAATTTATTCGGAGCAAAAGCCCGTTTGGAAGGAGATCAATCGCTATGCGAGCGAACAACTTACCATCGCCAACATTACGCACGATAGCCTGAGTTTTTTGGCAAAGGTTATGGGGCTTGATTCAAATGCCGAAAACGCTGATTGATAACGACATCCTTTCGAAATGCGTAATTTTTTCGTTATTAAACGAAATGGTTGTGGCGTTGGGTCATCCTGCTGCTGAAATAGGGGTTTTAGGAGTGGTTCGCTTCGTGATTTCGGCTAAGAGACTCGGTAAGGCACAGGATGGAGGGGACAGTGCGTATGGAAGGCTTTTGTCATTCTTGGATACAGTTGAACTTTTAGAGCCGACGGAAGAGGAGACGGCGATAGCTGCTGAACTAGAAGCGTTGGCAATCAAGCATCAAGTCGAGTTAGATATCGGAGAAAGCCAGCTATGTGCCCTTGCGATTACAAGAGTTGTGGAACAGCTATATACTGGGGATAAGCGAGCGATCTCAGCGATCGAACAACTCAGAGATTCATTTGCGCCATTAAGCAATCTTGACCAAAAGCTTGTGTGCCTCGAAGCACTCGTTATTGCACTTATCAGAATTTATGGACATGCCTCGATTCGAGACGCTATCTATCTCTGTCGTGGTACAGACAAGGCGCTCGACATTTGCTTTCAATGTCACAATGCAGAAGCCGAATTTACTCAAATCGATGAAGGACTTCAAAGTTATCTCCAGTCGGTGTTGAGGGCTGCTCCCCGCGTTTCCAAGATCGTTTAGACTTTATTTCTGAGCAGAGCTGCGTAAGGGGCAACGATATCTGCAACTAATTTAATTGGTCGGGATGCATCTTCGTCTACTACGGTATGAGTGGGTTGAGTTATCAGACATGCTTTATCCACCCTGCCTTGAATATATGCGTCACCGCCCCTTCCTTCGCTTGGGCCTACAGCGACCTTGCTATGAGATAGCGATAGCTTCTCGTCTACCTCACGCAAATTATTGATGAAAAGAGCATAGCGGGAGCCGAGCACGCGATGAATAGTGGTGTCGATAGGGACCCAGTCTTGGCCGTTAACTGAATATTCATCCGCTGCAATCTGCTCGGCGAAATGTTTGGATTCAATCTCTTCCATAACTAGGAGAATTGGAGAACCTAGCTTCTGGTAACTTTCTACAAAGGGACGAACCATCGTCAAGGGGTGACATGTATTACCGCCGTAACCCCACATGGCAAAACCGCCACGCTCAATCTCTTCACGTTTACGCTTTAATATGCTATCCAGATCTTCTTTTGCATGAACCCCAACCTTCATGAAAAGAAGTCCTGTGCCAGGCTGTATAATGCTCATATTGTTGGTCTCCTTTGAATTTCATATTCCTCATCACTTGCCTTTCCGTAATCAACCCGCTTCTTCTCGCGGATGTACTGAACGGCCAGAGCTTGGTTTCGCCCATAGAAATTTGCAAGAACCTCAGGATCAACCATCTCAGATGACGAGGCATCGGCTGGATTATCTGGTAGGGAACTGAACATCAAGTTGCATGATTGCAGGCCAATAGCATCATCGAGATGGTAATGATGCAACTGCGGCATCATACGATTCACAAAGAATCCACATTTCGAAGCAAAGCCCTGAACTTGACCTAATACCGTCTTGGTCCAAGCAAGCTCTGAATCATCAGCTATAACTACCATTCCTTCCCCTTGTTGGTGAACGGCTTCTATGCCCCGCTTAACGAAAAGATTTACACTGGCACCATTATTATACTGGCCCCAGGGAGGATTTGTATAGAAAGCATCGAATTTCGGTCGATCGGCGGGCAAGGCATCGACGCAATTATAAAGCCGTGCTTCAAGATGTTCGATGCGCTCCTTGTCCGCGAAGCGGTTTACAGCCTGAACGATTCGTTCATCAAAATCAAAAACCGTAACCTTTGTTGGCCCATACGTGATAATTCCTCGTGATTGAAGATAAGCCACACACACGCTGATGGCGTCACCATCACCAATGAATGCCAGCCGTTTATCCTTAGCCCACTTTGCGACAAGTTCGCTCTGCAACACCATGTCGCCTGCCTTCATGTATATTTGATCGAACTCACGTAATGGCTTAGGGCGATTCTCAATCACATCAGAAATCGCATTCATTGCTTCGCGCAGGTCAATACTGTCGGGCATTTATGGTGAGTATTCGCTTTGCCGAGCAAGAGCAATGATGAAAAAGCGGGCCTATCATCGAGTTTGGTGACGAAGTTGGTGTTTTCGTTTAGCGTGAACGTGCAACTCTCTGATGTGCTCAGCACATGTGTGCAGACTGTCCAGTTGGCAAACTTGTACCAAATCGAAGACTCTTCCTGTGAGTGCAATCGTACCGTATTACCCTAGTTTTCCCTTACTACCAATGGTCCCATACCATACCTCATCGCCAGGGAAATCCCCTTCCCAAGAGATCGTTCTGTCGCATTAACCGGCCAGCGGGAAACACAGTAAGCAAAGACCTGCTCTTCCCAGAACATCCCAGTCATCGCCCCACAAAAAGGCGATTGTGGCCATTTCAGATGCACGAGATGACGTCCGACATTCATCGAGACGAGATCGGCAAGCTGCATGCGCCGGGCATACTCTTCGGAAAGAATCTCCCCTGCCTGCTTCCTCGCGATCAGCTTCTCGGGCGGCCTCAAAATAAAAGACTCAGCCGCGTGCCGTTGCGCCAGGTCAAGCAGTCCGGAAAACTCAGTCACGACTTCGGAAGGGGAATTCCGCTGCCGCTCATACGCCGGTTTAAATTCCTGCACGAAGCCCACTAGGGCATTTCTGGCGAAGGCGTCAAATCGCGTCGCGATCAGACGGGCAGTGTGTTCCGGCATCCTCAGGTGACACTGTTCCGCAAGCTCGTAAATATCACGATGAGCTTCCATTGCCGCCATCCACTGCTGACTGCAAGTAGGGGCGTAAAAGGCCAGATTGGAAATAATGCCAATCTGAAAGATACGGGCAGCCGTCTGCCTCCTGCGTCTGGAAAGCTTGAACAGCAACTGCCCGGGCCGCTGAAAAAGGAGTGGCCGCAACTCGGGATCCTCCCTGAAAAAATGTAGCAGATCCTTGCTTGAGACGGGTCTTTGAAGCCGAGCACAGAGACAATGCACCAGCCCGATAAGCTTGGTGGACTCGTTGGGGGCTCTCATTACATCTGCTCCAAGATTGCTTCGACGGTTTCAAGCGTGAGCCCCTCGCCAGCCTGCGCATTGGCCAGATCCGCGAAATAGCGGATCCTGCGGAACACCCCGCCCGTTTCCTTATGAATCAGCCGAAGCGCCGCGCGTGCATCGGCGTCTTTCCGCTGGGACCCAACCAACTTCTGAAAAGACTCTCCCATCTGTTTGAGAACACCGGCAGTCATTGCGATATCCATCACATCGGAATGCTCGACATGCAGTGTCCGTGTTGCCGCCGCCGGCACTTGTCCGATCCAGCGATCCTCGTTCAGCACCCCAGTCATGATGAGCGTCACCGGGCATTTTGCCTCTCGCAATTGATCAAAAAGAGCAACTATTCCCACAACCGTATCCGTTTCGTAATAGTCGGCATCGTCCAAAAGGAGTGCCGATACTTTGCGCTGTTTAATCTCTCTCACGGCCAGAGCCAGTAGGTAGTGCAACCCGGCACCAGCTCTTGTTGAGGTCACCGCTCCACCGATACCCAAATCAAGCAGAATGGCTCTTACTCCCGAGGACGGGCCACATGCCTTGCTGCATTTGATCCGATGAATACTGCCAGGAAACTCATGTTGGGCATGACGAGACATAATTACCCGCAACGCACTGCTTTTCCCCGTCCCGCTCGGACCTTGAATGACTCCGATCGCCGTGGCTGTACGGCAGTTGGTATAGAGTTTCCAGCATCGCTCGATAAGAGGAGTGGTGATGAGTTCTTCGTCGCGAGTCTGAGCAGCATCCTGAGTGGAGGCTGCCCCGATGTCCTCCTCGTTAAGAATGAATTTTGAGTCCATGGAATGAGAAGATACTGGGGAATGAGCGTTAGCCTCTGTTACGCCGTCTCCTTGGGTAGGTCGGGGATTCCTGAGACAGGAGCCCCTGAAGAGCGATTTCCTCGTTTAGAGGGGGGTGATTTTTTTGATGGATCAACCGGAAGCATGGTTTCCGTTAGGATGGGAGGTATGTTTTTGAGCCCCTTGCTCAGGCGCTTTTTCAAGTCCGTGATTTCCTTGTGGGAGCGGATGCGTTCCTGAGTTATTCCAACTGCCAGTGGATCATTACCTTCAACAGGCATGACTACTCCGAGGCGTTTTTTGCCATCAAAAGCGATGATTTGCCCCTCTCCGATAAGGAGAGGTTTTAGAAGTGTAACCTTCTTGCCGACATAGTGTGCCAGCACCTTGGAATTCAAATGCCGCCCATCTTCCGTGAGTATGCCATCACGCTGAACAGTGACTTCCTCCTGACGTTTGAAGGCATCCATGACGGTCTGGCGGTTGACAGCTAGGCCAACGGCACTACCAAGACTTTCGTGCCACCGCTCGTAAGGCGAACAACCCAGTGTGCTGTGCTCGCGCAGGTGATAGTCACCGATCCATTTGTCGATAATCCGTTGCAGGATGGGGAACGGAATCGCCCCGTCCCGCTTCGCCTTACGCAAGCCATCATGTTGGGCGGTGTATCCTTTAAGTGTGGTGAGAAGCCCCAGACTCATCGTGCCAAACCATCGTTCAATGATCCCATGTTCCATGGCGCATTCCCTCGGGATAGCATCGAGCGTTGTTCCCAAGGCATTAAGAGAGCGTTCGACATCGGGAGTGAGGAAGTATTTGGCATTGTCCACACTCACCATTCCCGGGATGCCGTAAAACGGGCGAGTGGCATTACCCTTGGGCAAGATAGCCATGCGGAGTGTGAGCAGGATATTGTCGGCATTCGGGGCTTTCCGAAAAACACAGGCGGCGAGGGTGGCACGACTGCACCCGTCAATCACCGTGACAAGCCATGGACGAAACAGGGTGTAGCCATCCATCACATCAAGACACCAGAGATCGAGTTCTGTGCAATCAATCTGCCAGAGCTCGTTGACGATCAAATGGGATCTGCGCACCACGATGGCATCCTCCATCATGTGTTCATGATGTCCTTTGCGAATGGCTTGGGTAATTTCTTTAAGATTGCCATTGAGAGCGTAGCGAAGCTGTCGTTCGGTCGGGATTGGACTGGCAAACTCAGCCCTCCTCCCCTCCATGTGTTGTACGATTGAGGGGACCCGTGCCTTGGGAAACTGACGGAGGAAAGCCAGACTGAAACCGATAATTTCCTCGGTAACACCGGGCGGCCGACCAGGGTTGTTGAAGCGCCCATCAGGGATTGGATTAATCCCCTCCGCCAGCTTCTTGGTGAAATTCTGGACGGTGCGTTCCGTGACTTGGAAGCGATCCGCGATTTCCTTTTGGGTTAAAATCCCCTCGTTGATCGCTTTGACGATGGAGGCGCGTATCAGGGTTGCTTTGGACTGTTTTGCACTGGGTAGTTCATCAGTTGTAGTGGCCATAATGACGAAGATACCGACGGCAAGTTTTCATCGATCAAGCCATGCTGCCAATATCCTCTGCATGGAGCTACCCCCCCTCGTTGTGTCACCCAGGTTCCATTTCAACCATAGGCCACGTCGCTAAACTGAGCGATTGAGGATTGATTTCATCTTCACCGATCACCTGCTGTGGGTGATTCCTGAGTATTTCGTAATCCGGACTCGGGGTTGTCGATGGATTCTCGATTAGTTTTACCCTGCTGGTCCGAGATCATGGTGTCAGCAATCCTGTTGCTGCCTTGAGAGTCCTCTAAAACGACACAATATAAGCTTTCGCCAGAGCTATTCGTCCATATGGGGGACGAGAATCCCTTAGACCCTTTCTGAAAATATAGAGTCAGCGTATCGTCAGTATGATTAAAGGCTTCCTTACCAACCAAAGGCGCATCACCTTCAAAGATGACTTTATTGAGTCCCTTGCAGAAATAGAAAGTCTGGTCACCAATCGTCCTGACTTTCTTTGGAATCCTTACACTGGTAAGTCCTGAACAAGCAGCGAACGAACTATTCCCTATTGAGGTGACACTGGCTGGTATGGATATTTGGGTTAAACCTCTACATGACTTAAACAAACCGTCCCTGATTTCAGTAACCTTGTTCGGTATCGTGATATTTCTGAGGCGGATGCATCTATCAAATGCTCCACCCTCGATGGAAGTGACAGTCGAGGGAAGGACGATGCTGGCAAGTTGACGACACTGTCTGAAAGCATACGACTCAATGGAGGTGACACCGTCCGGGATCGTCACATTGGTCAGATAGGTGCAGTTCATGAAAGAACCACGACCTATTGTAGTTACTGGCAGTCCGTTGATCGTGGGGGGGGCCACCACCGAACCGGTGAAATTTGTATCGGTAAATTTAACTATCGTGACGTGGCCATTTTCCGTTGCGGTCTCGAATTGAGTGGAAACGATCGCCACGTCGCTGCAATATCCCCATCCAGCCATCCCGAGCACTAAAAAAATCAGGAAAAGGGTTTTATTCATGGAGTTGGAGAAACCGAGGGAGCCGGGTGCGGTTTCTGTAAATTTGCGTTGCTCTGTGGAGTCGTTCCTTTGTTTTTATCCCAGAAGGCTTTTATTCCAGCAACGAGAGCAGAGAGGTTAGACTGTTCGATTTCAGAAAAATCGGTGTGGAGGATCCCTTTGAGTGCGACGAAGGCTGCATCCCTGACGGTAAACAAGTGGCGATCGGGCCAGAAATCCCGACCGAATCCAAC
>Ga0007801_10000575_pt1 | contig 12085 bp, 11 predicted proteins | sample CryBogmetaGMA2M_FD_60372 | JGI IMG/M metagenome (GOLD analysis project Ga0007801, IMG submission 60372) | Freshwater microbial communities from Crystal Bog, Wisconsin, USA - MA2M | ecosystem: Environmental > Aquatic > Freshwater > Lake | place: Crystal Bog, Wisconsin, USA | collected 2009-07-06
CGCGGCCACGGTCGGGCCATTGCCATCGGGCCGCGTGCTCAGGCGGTTGTTCTTGATGCTCTGGCAAATCGTGATGAGCGCGCCTCCGTGTTCGATCTGCGGCTTGCGGTTCCAGGCCGCAAAGGCAAGACGGTCTCGATTTCGAGAGAGCCACGGCGTCCATCAGCTCGAGTTGGTGACTTCGACGGACCATCAAGCATTCGGCACGCCATCAACAGAGCGTGCGAAGCAGCTGGTTGTGCGCTGCACTGTTCGACCGCCGGGGCAACCCCGCCCCGCGCTGCACTTCTCGACCGGCGTTCACAGCGGGTCGAAGTCCGAGGCGATGCTGCCGAAGCGGCCTCGTAAAATGGAGGCAGTTTGCAGTGCATCGGCCGGCAAGCGTCCGGCCATCCCATGTTTCCCGCCCGAATTATGATAACAAGGCCCGCTTGGGCTTGATTGCCCACCTTGCTACCGTACCCAAGGGCGCGGGCAGAACCACCGCACCGATAACGCATTGTGGATGACCATGGCTCGCAAACCTCAGCAAGACCGCAGCGCTCGTTCGATGGCCAGAATGCTCGATGCAGCCGAGGACATTTTCGCAGAGGGCGGGGATGGCGCCCTCACTGTGGAAGCCGTCGTCAAGCGCGCGGAAACATCGGTCGGGAGCTTCTACAGCCGGTTCGGCGACCGCGACGGCCTGCTCCAGGCAATGCACGAGCGGTTTCTCCTCCGGCTCGGAGGCGCGGCGCACGTGGCGGTCGCAGCAGCCGGCAACGAAAAAACCCTGGCAGGCGCGATCGAGGTGTTCCTCTCGCACGTCTTCACCGCCACGCAGGAGTACCGCAACTCCGCCCGCTTCTTCGTTCTCCACCGTTCCGCCGACCCGAACCTGCGGGCCCAGGGCATTCGGGCGAACGCCGTGTTCGCCGGCATCTTTAACACGCTCGTGCTGAGCCACCGTGAGGAGATCGCCCATGCCCACCCGGCGACCGCGGCCGACGTGACCTGGCGGCTGGTGTACGCGACATTAGCCCAGCAGATGATGTTCGACGACGATGAAGTCAGTGGTATGCCGATGACCATCCCGGCGCTGGTGCACGAAATCACTTGCTGTCTCGCGGCCTACCTCAAGGCCCGCCCGGCGAAACGCTGATCGCATGTGCTAGCCAGAGTGGGGGCCTGCCGCAGCCGGCGACGCCGCAAGAGCGAGTAGCCGCCGCACGCCAGACCGGCGAGCAGCGATGCACACGTCGAGGGCTCCGGCACGACCGTGATAAAGCCCGTCGTCGGATTGAACGTGGCCGACTGCCCAGCTGCGAGGCCGGTGGCATTCACCGCCGAGAAGTTGCCCGAGCGGCCACCGGTGTTGGCGAAGAGTTGCAGCACGTCGGTGCCGTCGGCATAGGAACCACCGCTGAAGGCGAGGTTGAGAATCCCACCATAGACCACGCTGCCGTCGCCGTTCACGAGGTCGAATGTGCCCGCGGTGAAGGCAGGGCTCGTGATCTCAAACACGCTGGTGCTAGAACTCGAAAGGTCGAGCATGAACCCGGAGCCGAGCATGACCGTGCCGGGGCTGTTGCCGGGCAGGAACGACCCGAGCACGGCGAGCGACTTGCCATTGCCCGAGAGCGTGCCCACGCCGGCGAGGCTGGCCGACGAAGGCAGCGAGTAGGTGCCCGCCGTGAGACCCAAGAGGTCGAACACGCCGGGGCTGCCGGTGGTGCCGAGGTTCAGGCCGCCGGTGCCGATGCGTCCCGTGCCCGAGAGGGCGAGCGTGCCGGCCGAGATCGTGGTGAGCCCTGAGTAGGAGTTGGCACCCGCAAGCGTGAGCAGGCCCGCCGCCTGCTTCGTGACAGCACCCGATCCGCTGAGGACGCCCGAGTAGGTCGAGGCGTTGCTGCGGTTGAACATGAGCGTGCCGTTGTTCGTGAGCGTCGACACGCCAAGCACGCCGCTGGTGCCGCCGACACCAATCTGGAGCGTGCCACCGGCGTTGAGGTTGATCGTGCTAGCAGCGGAATACTTTGAGAGCGAGCCGGCGACGATCACAAGGCCGCCATTCATGGTGAGCGTGCCGGTGCCGCCTCTGGGGGCCCCGAGGGTGAGGTCGCCACTGTTGAACCACGTGCCGCTCGACACCGTGGCCGTGCCGACGCCGCCAGCGGCAGCGCCGATAAAGCCGTTCACGTTGCTGACATAACCGCCTGTCACGATGAGTGTGCCGGTGCCGTTATTACCGACGCGGAGGTCGCCACTGGTGGCCCACGTGCCGCTCGACACCGTGGCCGTACCGCTGCTGCCGCCGATATAAGCGATATAGCCCGTTGCGTTGCTGACATAGCCGCCAGTCACGTTGAGCGTTCCGGCGCCGCTGCGGCCGACGAAGAGGTCGCCGCTGTTGGCCCACGTACCGCTCGACACCGTTGCCGTGCCAACGCTGTTGGCGGCGTTACCAAGAGTGCCAGCCGAGTTGCTGACACGTCCGCCGGTCACGCTCAGCGTGCCCGTGCCGCTGCCGCCTACCCAGAGGTCTCCACTTGCGGCATTCATCTGCAGCACGCCCAACGACGCGGAGGTGGTCATGTCCAGAACAACGGTATTCGCAGCTCCCGACGTGCCGGTCAGGTTGAGCGTGCCTGTGTTCGTCAGCGAGAGCGTGCCGGTGCCCGAGATCAGATTGCTGATCGTCAGGGTGTTGCCGGCCGACTGATTGAACTGCAACGTGCCGTCGTCGGTGACGGCACCCGTGACAGAGGCGCCGTCGTTCAAGAGCACCGTGTCGCCGGGACTGATCGTGCCGCCGGCGAAGGTGTTGGAGCTGCCGCCACTGCCGTAGGTGGTGGTTGACTGGGCATGCGCCGACGGAGCACCGCCGAGCACGCAGGCCACCACGCCGATGGAAAAGACGACGCGGGACATCCGAGCGACGAGCATCATGAGCAAACACCTTGGGCAGGATGAGGAACCGACAAACTCGTGGGAAAGTATTAGAAGGCCTCTTCCACTTCAGGCGTTGTACGCGTCATGACCTACCCCGCAATCCCGCAAAACCCGAAATGTGACGAATCGGACACGGGCAGGGACGAATCGGGCAAATCGAGGGACGAATCGCGCACAGGCTGGGACGAATCAGCGGCGAGAGCGAGTCGTCAGTCCCGTTCCCAGCACGTCCCACAAACCAAAACAGGAACTTTCATATCCACAGCAACCACCACCGAAACCCAGACCAGCCCGCACACCACGAGGCGGTCCACGATCCAGCCGACAATCCAACTCGAACGCTCCGCCGCCGCTACCGAGGTAGAGGAGTCCAGTGCCCGAACGAATCTGCAGGAGCCCCGCCGAGTAGGCAGGCCGCTGCGACGGGGCCAGGCACCTTTTTCGCTCGATCAGCCTCGCTGGGGAGGCAGCATGAGACCCAGGGGCGTGCACCTGATGCGGTCTTCGCCGCGGCGGAAAGTCTCCCAGGCCTCGGCGTAACTGAGATCCTCGCGCTTGGCGAGCCTCAAGCCGGAGTAGCCCAGGTACGAGGCCATCAGGATCCGGAACGGCGTCTTGGGTTGGGAGAGGTCGACCGTCATCGCAATTCGCCGCAGCGCATCGGTTTCCCGGCCCCACGTGGCCGCGTAGGCCGCCAGCGCAGCATCCAGCGAATCGCGATGCTCGTGCAGGCACTGAGCGAGCACCGTCGCGCCTTCCATGGCCGCATTCACGCCCTGTCCCACGGGAGGCACCGGAGCGCCAGCGTCGCCCAGAAGCGCCACCCGCCCGGCCACCAGAGACGAGCACCGCTTGGTCTTGCCGGTCGGCAGACACTGCCGCTGGCTGAACTCCTCCACTTTTGTATCGGAGGCGAAATGCCGCAGCAGTGGATGGGCCCTGTCGAGAAAACGACCGGCTTCCGCTGCGGAGTCGAACCGCATCGTGCCGCTGAACCCGATCTGGCAGAACCAGCGCGGATCCGCCGGCCCTCCGGGGCCGTTGATCGCCCCGGCCACAGCCGTCACAGGATGGACCGCAAGGACATAGAGGTACTGCGGATCGAGCTCGTCGAGGTGCTTGTCCAGATGCAGCATCAGGGAGTGGTTGCCCAGATCGGCTCCCTCGACTGCAAACCCACTGGCCTGCTCGGCGATGGACCGCCGCACCCCGCTGCCGCCGCCGTCGCAGCCCACGACCAGATCGAACCGTCGCACGTCGCCGGCCACGTCGCCCCGCGACGCGATGCGGAGCTGTGGCTGCCCGGCATCGACGAGAACCGCCTCCGCACCGAAGAGGAGGGCCACGGAATCCGCATACCGCTCGAGCAGATGGGCCTGAAGGCAGCGGCAGATGTCACCGCGGCTCCCCGTCCAGCCCCTGCCTTGATAGGGCTCCTCTGCGAAGCCAGCCCCGAGCCGACGAAGCCAAGGATGGGGGGGGATTTTCAGCCCCTTGAAGTGAATGAGCCCGGCATCGAAACGGTCGGTGATGCCGATGAAGCGTGCCGCACGCAGACCGTGGCCCGTGATGTCGATCGTGTAGCTGCGGTCGGGGTTGTAGGTTTCGGCGCTGAAGTGGTCGGCGGAGCGCTCGAACACCGCGATCTCGAACCCACCCTGCTGGGCCAACGCCGCAGCGAGCGTCAGGCCCGCAGGCCCGCCACCGACGATCGCCACGCTGATTGCCACGTCGTGTCCTCGAGTATCCCGTCAGAATCCGAGAGTATCTTCGAAATCCATCCGGCGATCACGCGATTCATGAGATTCAAGGGGCCGTCCGAGTCCCCGATCATCGCTGCAAACCACATGAGTGGGTGACGACGACTTCGCACCTTCAAAGGAATCCTCGGTGACCATACGCAAAGCGGACGGTCGTGGCGCAGAATCCGGCTGGGCGTCAAACTGAAAACACTGAAGGGAGCAGGCGCATGATGGCAACCTGCTCCCCTCGCGTTGGAATCACGTTGGCTGGTGCGTGTCAGGGCCGTTCGCGACGCCGGAACATCTGCCAGCCGCTGCATGTTAGCCCAGCAAGGGCCATGAGGGCATAGGTCGAGGGTTCAGGGACACTCGCGACACGAAAGCCGAGGTTCCTGATCTCGTTCGACGGGACGCCGATGCCCCGGGCCGAGGAGATCAAGGGGTTGGTGATGATGCCGGGGTAGTAGACGGACTGATAGCTGCCACCGCGGACCGCGCGATCCTGGGACGCCGAGCTGTTCGTGCCATCAAAGGCACTCTCCATCCACTCCGACACATTGCCTCCTTGGCCCATCGTTAAAACGGGGCTCAAGCCGCCCGCATCGGTCACAGCCGCTGGCTGAAGCCCGGCGAAATTGTAATTCGCCGTGTTTGCGTTGGTCCCGCTGGCCACGGCGATCGGGTCGATGTTGCTTGCCGTCGGGAAGAGAAAATAGTTCGCCCCGGCCGCGTTGTAATACGCCGCCTTATACCACTCGTTCTCGCTGGGCAGAAAATAAAAGGCGTTCTTGTTCCGGTAAAGATTGGTTCCTCCGGCCGTCCAGGCCTGCTCGCTGCTCCACAGAGCCATGCTCCAGCTACTGCTGCTGAAGGTGAGATCGTAGGCCGCCGTCTTCCCCGAGCTCGTGTTCAGCCAGTTGACAAACGCCGCCGCCTCATACCACGAGAAAGGCGCCACCGGCTGGTTGCCCGTCCATTCCCCAGCCGTCACGTCGGCCAACCCGCTAGCCATCGCCTTGGTGACGGCGTCCTGGGTGACCTCGTAAGTGCCCACGCGGTATTCGTAGGGCACGGCTCCGTAGCCGGTCGTATCGGCCGCATTGCCCGCGCTGCCCACGCGAACGAAGTCGATGGTGAACGTGTCGGTACCGCTGCCAAAGGTATCGGCCCGCACGGAGGTTTGGATGCTGAGAGTGAAGGCGGCCAAAAGCGCCACCCCTGCCGTCATTGGTTTCCGGCAGCCCAACGCGACCGGCCAAAGCGAAAGCGTCTTCAAAAAGGGGCCAATCATGATGGTGGCTCTTGGGAAGCGATGAAGAGACGAGCAGACTATTCGTTCTAATACCAAAGAAATCGTAGTTCTGTTCCGATTTCGCGTCAATCCTGTCGTCAAAACCCATTGAAATGATTGAAAAGCACGACTTTGGGTACGGGCTTCCGACCAGGTGGAAGACGTGGATTCAGAGGATACGTTCCACACGCTCGCCGGCACTTTCCAAACCCCCATCCGCAAGGACTTTTCCCAGCCCAGCGACCGCGTTGCACGGCGCAACCACCCGAACGGCGGTGTTCAAGGCATTCACGGGTGAGTTCCGCATAACGGGCGGCGTGAGCCCCGATGGTGCGGTGCGGATCGTGACCGACTCTCGCGCCGATGGCCCTGCGGTCGTCCGCCTCTTCGACCCCCGGGGCAACATGATTCGAACGTTCCGGAACGTCCTACCCGGCACGTTCCCGAATGGCGTGAACGTGTCGGTCGCCGACGTCAACGGCGACAACTTCGACGACATCATCGTGTCGGCCCGCTGGGGACGGGAGCCGATCGTCACGGCCCTCGACGGCCGCGGCATCGTCAATGGTGTGGCTGACCCAGAGAAGTTGCTCACCTTCGTGGCCGGAAACCCCGAGCCCAGTGCCAAAGTAACCTCCGGCAGGTCGGCATCGCCCTCTCGTGCTACGCCGACGCCAAAGCGACATCCGTCCGGCAGAAGCCGATACGGCTTCGCGAGGTCACCGACGGCCTGTCGCACACCCTGCTGGTTGCCGAGTGCAACGACTACACGACCGATGACGGCGCCACGTGGACTCCGCCACGCTATTCCTGGCCCTACGTCTGCGACGTCGGTCGCTACACGGGATTTGGTGCGGGGCCCGGACAGTCGCCCCTGGAAACCTCTCTCAAGCCGCGGTCGCGGCTGGGTGGCAACGTGCTCCAGGTTCTGGCCGGCGACGGCAGTGTTCGCCCGATTGTCGAGGACATTTCGGGCACGCTCCTCCAGTCGCTCACCAGCCGGTCGGGGGGCGAAGTCGCCGCCATCCCGTAAGCTCGTTGATAGATGACCCGAGGCTTGATGACTTTCCTGCTGCCGGCCTAGCGAGCCCGGCTAGCCCAGCAAATGTGGTTGGTGCCAGCGTCCTCGGGGCCGGTCGGCACGAAGCCGCGGCGCCGGATCTCGCGGGAATCCTCGCCGGTGACATGGGCCCCCGAAGCCTGCAGCCTCACGTGGCCCGCGGGAGTGTTATCGAGCGACCATCACCGAAAAACACCGCATCAGAGGGGAGCCGACGTTGATCGATTCAAAGACGGCGGCGAGACTTTGGAGTAGATCATCGCGATGCCCGCGGAGCGTTTTCACGATGCACGGCGGTGATGCCGGGAACCAGAGCAATTCAAGTTAGGCGGAGAGGTGTTGCATGCTGAAGTGGCCCGCTCTGGCTCAGGTTGGTTCCAGCCACTTGTTCGCGTTCTTGGCTGATCGGCTCGCGCTCACCGATCCCGAACGTCCTGTCCTCGTTGTCGATCTAGCCCATGAACCCGGCCGTACCTTTCGGGTTATCCCGCGTGAAATGTGGTCCGTCGAGAACAACCTCTCGCTCTCGAACATGGAATTCTCGGAGTTCGCTGACAACGTTGACGCTGACGGCGTGTTTCGGGGATTCTCGAAATCGTGACGGCCGGGCCGCCCAACGAGACGCTGGATAGCATCTGGCGGCTGGCGAAAGACGAAGGGTTCACTATCTCCACGAAAGACGACGACTTTGTGGCCCGGGCGTTGGTGCGCGGCCATCCCCCACGGGTCACGGTGTGACGACATCGAGCGATTCGTGAGCGACAAGCTCGCACGAGGGCGATCGCTCGACAGCGCAGGTGTGACCCGTGCCACCCATGAGCACGGGGCCGTGGTGCCGGCGCTGACGTCGCGTGAGGCCCGGCCGATCGCCGGGGGCTGCCCCGACTACGAAACTGTGGCGGTCGCAGTTGAGGCGTAGAGCCCCCTCTCGCTCCTGACTTTCACAGTCGTGGCGAATGAGCGGCGTGGCTACGAAGCCGCTTGCGGAGGGCTCTCCGGGGGAGGCGGGCAGGCGCCCCGGCACAGGCGGGGCCATCACGGGCACTCTCAATGGCACCCCGTTCACCAACGCCACGTGGTCAATCACTGGGACAGGCGATCCAACGAACGTTGTTTCCGGAACAGCGTCAGGCGTTGTGCCTTTCTATTTTCTCGCCGTGTCGCCCCGCTTGACTATTACGACGGGAAGTTCCACGCTGGAGGCGACGTTGACGAGTGGTACCACCGGGTGGCAAGTGGGCGTTTTAAGCGGAGACTACGGGGTGCTGGTCGCGGGGTTGGCCGCCACTGGCTTCACGTACCTTCAGGGTGTGAACCAACCCAGTTTCTTTGCACTGGAAACGGCGGGAACATCAGGACTCTACAACGATCTACAGTCGCCCTTCTTTGGCCTCGGAACCCAAAACACGAACGCCGACGCGACCTACTACACAGACATCGGATTGTTGCAGATCACCGCGCTCAACAGTGGGCCGAGTTCCTTCTCCATCACTGCCGTGCCCGAACCCTCCGCCTACGCCATGGCCCTCGCTGGACTTGCCTGTGGTGGCTCCGCGATGTTTCGCCGTCGTCGCGGACGCTGACCTGAGCCCTTCTGTGCCCCGTGTTGCCCACTCGGCAATGCGGCATCGACCCGGCCGTCAGCACTCGACGGCGATCTTGCCGAAGTGTCCTCGGCTCTCCTGGTGCCGGAAGGCCTCGGAGAGGCTCGCCAGCGGGTAGATCGAATCGACCGCCGGCCGCAGGCCCGAGGCCTCGACCGCTCGGATCATCTCCAGCTGGTGGCGGCGGCTGCCCACGATCAGGCCCTGGATGCGGAGGTGCTTGGCGAGGGCCTCCAGAAACGAGACCTGGCCTCCAAGGCCCGTGAGGATGCCGATCAGGGCGACGTGGCCGCCGACGCGGCTGGCGACCATCGACTGCTCGATCGTGCCCGGGCCGCCCACTTCGATCACGTGATCGACACCAAGGCCGCCCGTGAGCTGGCGCACCCGCTCGCCCCAGGCCGGCGTGGTGCGGTAGTTGATCAGGTGGTCGGCTCCGAGTGCGGCAAGCCGCTCGAGCTTCGAGTCGGACGACGATGTGGCGATCACGGTGGCGCCGGCAAGCTTCGCAAACTGCAACGCGAACACCGACACGCCGCCGCTGCCCTGCACGAGCACCGTGTCGCCGGGCTTCACGCGTCCTTCGACGACGAGCGCCCGCCAGGCGGTCAGGGCGGCGCAGGGGAGCGTGGCCGCCTCGACGTGCGAGAAGCCACGCGGCGCGCGGGTGAACGCCGTCGCCGGTACGGTCACCTCCTCCCGGGCATAGCCATCGATGCCGTCGCCGGGCACGCGGGCGAAGTCGCCCTCACGGGGACCGGGCGGGCCATCCTGCCAGTCCGGAAAGAAGAGGCTCACCACGTGGTCGCCGACCGCGAGATCGCTCACGCCGGCGCCGATCGCGGTGACCACGCCGGCGGCATCGGAGAGCGGAATCCGCGGCTCCCGCGGAGCCCACGCGCCGCTGGCAACGACGTAGTCGTGGTAGTTGAGCGAGCAGGCGTGGATCCGCACCGTGATCTCACCCGGGCCGGGACTTCGGGGCTCGGTGGACGCAAGCTCGAGGCGGTCGAGGCCGCCGCCGGGCGGCACGATCATCGTGAGGATCGGCATGGGCTGGCTCCGTGTGCGGGGCGTGGCAACGCGGAGTTTACTGGCCTGCCGCGTTCCGGATTTCGCCGAAGGAGTCTTCCTCCACATAGTTCCAGTCGCGCCACATGTCGGACCACGTCTTCGACACCTGCCGACCAGCGTCGTGCAGGGCGTCGGACATCTCGTTGCCCACGTCCTCGCGCACCCGCCAGATCGAGGCGAAGGGCTTGGCCGTGGGCTTGGTCGCGCAGCCGGGCAGCACCAGGAGGGCGGCGCACGCCAGGGAGGGGAAGAACGACCGCATGGTTCACGCTCCTTTCAGCACCGCTGTTTCGCCATCCGCGTCATCCCATACCGGCCGGCCGCCGTGGCGGTCCATGGAAGTTCTTACAACGGCGTCTCGTCCTCCGGTTTCCCAGCCTCCGCGAGCCTCCACGGCGGCGGGCGTTGCGGCCACGGACATGACCCGATCGCAAGGTTTTGCTTCCCGGCGCGCGGTTGCGGCGGCCGCTCACGGAGGACTATAAGCGGCCTGTGCGCCGGGCTCGCTCGACTCGCCCATCAGGACGCTCGAGCAACGCGGCGCGGGAGTTCGGTCCTCATTCATAAGGAACGTGCCATGAAGTCACGTCAGGAGACGACCGACGATGTTCTGGGATCGAGCGTGACCGTGTCGTTCGTCGGCGCCGTCAGGCATGCTGTGCTCGCCACCGCCGTCGCGCTGCCGATGGCCATGCTGGCGACCTTGGATGGCTTCGAAAGTGAGTCCGAGTGCACGTCCGCCGGTGAACTCTGGCTGGATGTGCAGAACCGGATGAAGGTCGCGACCGAACGTCTCGACCGCTGACCCACGTGCGACCGTGATCCACGCCGGGCAGGGCATCGCATGGTGCCCTGCTCGGTTGTTTCTTGGGCGGCCTGCCGTCCGGCCCGCGCCCGAGTTCGCCATCGGGACCGGAAAAGCCGGGGGAACTGGGCTGACGCCAGCCTCCCCAGTCTGGTACTCCTCCCCCCGCCCCGTGGATCCGCTGCGTTCGCAGTCGGGTCGACACGGGGGCGATCGGACCCGCAGAGGGCGCACGATGCTCGAGACAGGCGCTTGGATCGCCGGATGGTTCGTGGCGATGGTGGTGGTGATGTCGGTCATCGAGCATCAGGTGCACTGCCGGCTGATGCACAAGATGCCGCGGTTTTTTCTCACCCGTGGCCTGAAGGCCCGGAAGCGGATGTTCACGAGCCATGCGGTGGAGCATCACACCCAGTATCGCAAGACGTTTCACGACGACCCGTTGCCGCCCGGCGAGGACCGCGGCATCCGGCTCAACATTCTCGAGGGGCTCGTGGAGTCGATGCCGCTGAGCCTGGTGCTGGTCTGGTTCTCGGTCACGGGCGCGATCATGTTTCCGGTGGTGGTCTGCCTGCACCACCTGATCTGGAACCAGATCCACTTGGAGATGCACAAGCCTGAGAACCGCTTCTTCTCCAAGTGGGCCGCCTACCGCTGCGTGGCCCGGCACCACTACCTGCACCACCGGTATCCCGACAAGAACTTCAACGTGGCGTTTCCCATCGGCGATTTCCTGTTCGGCACGATCGCGAAGGCGACGGCCGACGACTGGGAGGCGATGCGGGCCGAAGGGATCGCCTGACGCCCGGTGTTTTGCCGGTCTTGAAGTCGCCCGCGGCCGCCCGCGCTATACTGGGCGGCATGATCGTTCCCGACGCTTCTGCTCGTCCCGAATCGTGCCGGTCGTGCTGCTTCTGGCGGCCCGAGCCGTCGATCGGGGACGGCACCGGCTGGGGCCAGTGCCGGCGAATGCCCCCGGCCCTGCCCACGGTGCGGGACGACAAACTCGCCCTCGTGGGCATCTGGCCCCACACCGACGGCCGAGACTGGTGCGGCGAGTGGCAATCCCGGGACGAGCGCGAATCAGGCGGTTTGCCCCGGTGAATCCCGCGGTCCAGGCGGGGCCGACCGCCGTGACCGGCCCCCCGTCGGTGTTGTGGTGCGAGGGGCGGAATGCTACAACTGTGCGTGTTCGACTGACTCTCGTCCGCACTCTTCTCCGTCCGGGAACTGCGGTTTGTGCTTCGGCGAAGGTCGCCCTGTCGATGATTGGCTCGTGATCCAGTTCCCGATTTCTTGAGGTTGAGTTTTATGTCCCGGAAGATTTACGTGGGGAACCTCCCCTGGTCCACCACGTCGGCCGATCTCGAAGCGTTGTTTTCTGCCCACGGCGCCGTGCAGAGCGCCGAGGTGATCTCGGATCGCGAAACGGGCCGGTCGCGCGGCTTCGGCTTCGTCGAGATGCAGACCGACGAGGGGCTGCAGGCTGCGATCTCGGCCCTCAACGGGCACGAGATGAACGGTCGTCCCCTCACGGTCAACGAGGCTCGTGAGCGGACCCCGCGTGCCGGTGGCGGC
>Ga0007801_10000577_pt1 | contig 12076 bp, 10 predicted proteins | sample CryBogmetaGMA2M_FD_60372 | JGI IMG/M metagenome (GOLD analysis project Ga0007801, IMG submission 60372) | Freshwater microbial communities from Crystal Bog, Wisconsin, USA - MA2M | ecosystem: Environmental > Aquatic > Freshwater > Lake | place: Crystal Bog, Wisconsin, USA | collected 2009-07-06
ATAGCTCAGTTGGTTAGAGCAGAGGACTCATAGCGAAAGTTGTGCCTTATGCGTGGAAACTGCATAAGGGATGGTGTCAAATTCGGAGAAAGCTAAGTTCAGTAATGAATACGCTAACGCCGAGCCAAGCTTAGTAAGAAATTACTTTGAAGGTGTAGAGACTAGACGGCACCCATCTAAGTCGAGCAATCGATATGATGAAGGCATAGTCCAGGGAGTAGTGAAAGCTACACAAACCGGAATCCTTTGGTCCCAGGTTCAAGTCCTGGTGGGCCCACCAGAAAAACAAACCCTCATCAGAAATGATGGGGGTTTTGTCTTTTGAGCGATGCTTTAAGTAACGCTAATGTTGAGAAATAAAATAGAAGTATGAATATAAAATCTTCTCTTTTAGAAAAAAGGGGTGCTAAAGATCAGGTCAGTCCACCCTTACGCTGGGATTTATTGGTGGATATTCCCCTGAAAAAGATTAAAAATGCGAGCATAAATGATTGAATGAGAAGAATTGGGTGAAAATTATTTTAATAATCGATCAAGAGCTCCTCATTGTAGGAGGTACACTAACTCTATCTCTGAAAGTGAAACGAAATCATATCTGTCAAACCTGTGCCAACCAAATTGAGCTACTTTTGTAGGAGAGTGTCATGGGCACCTAATAGGTGATATCCATCCAAACTTTATGACTAGTTCTATTGAATTACTGACTCAAAAAGACAGCCAGCGCATCTTACCCGAGCTAGAGGCTCTTTTTTCGGATCAATCAGCTTTATACCCTGATTTTTCCAGCTTTCTAGACGATCTTCTGGAGATTCCTCTTTGGAGAGGGCTTGCTGGTCAGAGCAGTCCTTACAGGACTCTATGCATTGAACTGGCTCAAGAAATCGATCACTTTGCTGATGACCTTACTGCAGAACCGGCTTACCATTCCCGCAAACATTTCCAGGATGTTTGTATCGCCATGAGCTTGCTGCTGCAACAGCACCCTGCATCGTTTGTGCAAGATAGCGGTAATCCCTGGAGCTTATCAAAAGACGATGCATGCTTGCTCTTATTATGCGCGATTGGACATGATTTTTCTCATACTGGAGCGGTGAATCAGCAGCCATTTGAGCTTGAAAAAGCCTCGATTGCCAAGCTGAAATTCACTTTACGAAATAGCGCACTCCCAGTGCCACTGCTCCAGAGTGTCCTTGCAGCAATGGAGCCGATCATTTTGTCGACCGATCCAGCTTATTTTGACCAACTCGTAGATCGCTCAAGGCAGACTTTATTCCTGCCCAGTCATCAAAACTGTTTAAGTATGTTGATGATTGAGGCCGACCTAATGGCAAGCGTTTTACCAATGAAGGGAGCTGCATTGGCTGAGCGCTTGGCAGTGGAATGGCGCAATACCAATCCGGAGAAAGCGGACTTTGTTACTAGCCTTAAGGGGCGCCTAGCATTCTTAAGACAGCTGCGCTTCATTAGCCCTCTAGCCAAACAGCTTGGTCTAGAGACCATTCGTTTTGTTGAAATTCTGCGCTTAGAGAACGCAGCGCCGCCCAAATACTAAGACAGCTCAAACTGAGAAACTAGATCCCTAAGTCTTGCCGATACCTTGGCAAGTTCTGCAGAAGATTTTTGAATTTCAGATGAACCCTCGGTCACATTCTTTGATGCCAGGGCGACTGAATGCACCGTATCAGTAATGGTGGCTGACTCAATTGCAGAACCAGAGATGCTACGTGAGATTTCTCCAACAGTAACTGCTTGTTCTTCGACTGCGGCCGCGATGACATTAGAGATATCGCTAATATTCTTAATAATTTGAGTAATTTCTACAATGGATAGGATTGCACTATTTGCATCTGTCTGAATGACCGAAATAGATTTACCAATTTCACTCGTTGCACTTGCGGTAGATCGGGCAAGGTCTTTTACCTCATTTGCTACCACGGCAAAGCCTTTACCTAGCTCGCCGGCGCGAGCTGCTTCAATTGTTGCATTGAGCGCGAGAAGATTGGTTTGCTCAGCAATACCAGAGATCACATTTAATATTTGACCAATTTCAACACTACTATTGCGTAGCTTTTCCATTTGCTGATTAGTCTTGTCAGCAATCTGTACAGCCTGATGTGCCACCTTGGAGGCCTGGGTTGCATTAATAGAAATTTCTCGAATGCTCGCGCCAAATTCCTCGGTAGAGGCAGCAACAGTTTGGGTGTTATGGCTAACGAGATTGGATGACTTAGCCACTTCGTTAGCCTGAATCGAGGTTTCTTCTGCGCTACTACTCAATTGCGCGCTGACCGCAGCAAGCTCTTCAGAAGAGCTGCTAATGACTAATGCATTATCACTAATATCTTGAATTGCATTGCGTAGATTTGTTTGCAAGACCATGACGGATTGATTAATCTGTCCAACGACACCTGAATGATCCTGATTGGGAATCGGTTGATTTAGTTTTGATTGCGCTAAATGGTTGATTGAATTTTTTGACTCAGTTAAGGGGTTGATGATAGTTTTTCGCACTACTAGCGTAATAAATACGCTAAGGCTCAAACTGAGGATTATTGCCACAATGGTCATGTAGGAAACTTCTGTTTTAACCATCACAGCTTCGTTGTATCTAGCATTGGCACTTGCCATTTTGAGCTCAATAAGCTTATTGAGAGGGGTATAAATTTTTTCTTGGGTTGCTGTAATAGCTCCAGTAAGGGGGCTTCCTGCTAAAGCAGTTCCGGAGGCCTTACTGGCAGCAATGCTTTGATCGATGAGACTAAAGTATTGGTCAACATTTTGGCTAATCTCGTCAAATGCTGCGCGAACAACTGGTCTGCTGACAGTGCGACCTAATGTAGCTAACTCTTCTTTGATTTTCGCTTTATCTTGCACGATGCGTGCTACCGCTTTTTCATCAATGTTTTTGGAGCCAGAATTGACTAGTAAAAGATCGGTATCTATTTTGAATTTATAGAGATCAGCACGAAGACTTTGGGCACTACTGACCCCAAGAGTACTTTGATAATAAAGCCAATGGGTGTCTTTTCCTAAAACCTCATAGGCATACAAGGAGAGGGCACCAATCGTTAATGTGAAGCCAGAAATAATAGAAAAACCAATGAAAAGCTTCGTTTTAACAGTCTTTTTCTCAATCTTTCTCAGTATCGATGTCAGCATTTAGGTCTTCATTTCATGTTATTGGTTGCAACTAAATCAGGTGGGATTTGAAGGATGTCCTACCCCTCCTTAGCAATGTGTCTAATTCTATATCCCTTAGGGCGGGGAGAAGCATTAAATGTGTATTAATATTGACCGATATGCAAAATAATGACGAAATTCTAACGGAATTTATTCTGGAGGCAAGGGAAATCCTCGATCTGCTAGATACCGAGTTTATTCGACTGGAAAGCACTCCTGCTGATAATAAGTTGATTGGGAATATCTTTAGAGCTTTGCATACTCTCAAGGGCAGTAGTGGGTTTTTTGCTTTTAAGCGGCTAGAGAAAATCACTCACGCCGGCGAATCTCTTCTGGGAAAGATTCGGGATGGGCAAATTACTCTTGATCCCCCCAGAATTGACTGCTTACTCGACACAGTGGATGTCCTGAGAATCATCATTGGGGGCATTGAGAAAACCAAGCTCGAGCCAGTTGGTGAAGATCAAAAAATTATTGATCAATTGCTAGCCTTTGCAAAAACACAGATGACTTCTGGTGAGGCTTCCAAGAAGGAAGAGTTAGTTAAGGAGGTGCCGGTATCCATTGCTTCACCTGTCCAAGATATCCCAGTTGAATCTTTTTCTGTGCAAAAAAACCCTGCCTCCGATTCTGTGCCGGAAGTCTCTAATCAAGAGAGAGCCTATGATGTTAGTGCTCCAGTCAAGGTTAATCTAGATACATTAGATCGCTTGATGAATCTTACTAGTGAGATGGTATTGGCACGTAATCGGCTACTGCCATTTGCTAATAATTCTAAAGATCTAGATTTCTCACAAACAGTGAGAAGTATTGATTTGCTGACACTAGAGCTTCAAGAGCGCATGATGAAGATGAGAATGCAGCCGATCTCTACAGTTTGGTCAAAATTCTCTCGCCTAGTGCGCGATCTTGCCCAGGAGTGTAAAAAGCAGGTCAACTTTATTCAGATAGGTGCTGAGACCGAGTTAGATAGAGCGCTTCTTGATTCTATTCGCGACCCTTTAGTGCATATATTACGTAATAGTATTGATCACAGTATTGAGACCCCACCAGAGCGCATTGCAAAGGGAAAGTCAGAGACTGGCAATGTTCAGCTTAAAGCCTTTCATCAAAATGGTATGGTAGTAATCGAGATTATTGATGACGGAGCAGGCGTAAATTATGAGCGGGTGCGTCAGCGCGCTATTCAAAGAGGATTAATTACTTCTGCACTGGCTCAAGGCCTCAGCAAAAAAGAATTAATTGAACTCATTTTTCTCCCAGGATTCTCCACAAAAGAAAGCATTTCTAATCTTTCTGGCAGGGGGGTGGGGATGGATGTAGTCAAAAATAATATTGTCAATATTGGTGGTGCAATCGAAGTCTTAAGTGAGGAGGATATTGGCACTACGATTCGCCTAAAAATCCCCTTAACCTTGGCGATTATGCCGGCACTTATGGTGGGGTGTGCATTAGAGACCTACGCCATCCCTCAAAACCGTATTCTGGAATTAGTGCGGCTGAAAATTACAAATAATGAAAATCCATTCGATGATTTTTATGGCACACCAGTCTATCGACTGCGTGAAAGTCTGATACCAGTTCTTTATCTCGACCAAGAGTTAAGTATTCAAAAGACAAGCAATAGCGCTGCTGCCAGTGTTAATCTGGTAGTGGTGCAGTCTAGTGGTGTTCGTTTTGGCCTCATTGTGGACGAAATCTTCAATATTCAAGATGTCGTTGTAAAGCCCCTAGGGCCCTTACTCAGTAAGCTGACCAGATATGCTGGGGCAACTATTTTGGGTTCTGGTCGCGTTTCTTTAATCCTGGATGTCGATGGTATTGCTATTGAATCTGGCTTAGTTGGTAAGATCCAGGCGAATCCGATAGAGCAACCCGAACTAGCAGTTAATCTTCCCGAAGATGAGTGGTCTATGCTCTTGTTCGAGCTAGAGGGTCTAAAACAGATTGCCTTGTCCTTAGATCGAATTGAACACATTGTGATGCTCAACACAGAACAAATTCAGCAAAATGGTAATAAAGAAGTCATCTATTACCAGGATGAACTGATGCATGTTGTCAGGCTACAAAATTATGTCAGCGGTTGCTCCCTAATAGAAACCGAGAGCAAGGTCACTCCAGCTTTAACTTGTGTTGTGAATCAAAAAACCTATGCCTTGATAGTGAATCAAGTGCATGACATTATTTTGGTTCCTCAGAAGATGCATGAGTTAAGCTCCCCTCAGCGCGGCATTCATGGCTGTGTTATTCATCAACAGGATGTGATTAATGTGCTGGATTTAGAGGAGGTAGTTGCAATGCATAATGTCCATGATTCTACGACCATTTATCCGCTTGTCATTGACGTGCAGGCAACTTCGCAATGACCGAAATCCATTACCTTACTTTTCAGGTGGGTAGCCAGCAATTCTGTATCCCTGCTGAAATGGTGGTTGATATCAATCGTAATTGCGATTGCACCTATGTGCCCGGCGCCCCTGAGTCTATCAAAGGGATCTTAAATTTACGAGGTCAATTAATTGTTGCCTTCGATATGGCTACTACTCTGGGCATTAATGCGGAACTCAATACACCCAATCCAGTGAGTATTATTGTAGATGTGGATTCGTCGCGTATCTCCTTATTAGTAGATCAGGTCGGAGATATTCTCTCTTTAAATGAATCTACCTTCGAGACTCCGCCAAGTAATTTTCCTGCGCATATTCGTCAAGCGGTGCTGGGCGCTCATAAACTGAACACTACGCTTCTCATTGTGTTAGATCCCTATTTATTCATTAAGGGCCTTATTGGCAACAGTAATCCGGGCAACACTTCAGCATCAGACCTCTTGATACTTTCTCAGTAAAGCAACAATTTCACGTATATGCCATTTGACGCACCCAAAATAAAAATTCTCATCGTAGATGATTCAGCAGTGATCCGTAGACTGCTTTCCACAGCAATTTCTCAGCAGGAAGATATGGAGGTTATGGGTACAGCTGCAAATGGCTTATTGGGGGTTGAGTTTATTAAGAGCACTCCGCCTGATTTAGTGCTACTGGACATTGAAATGCCAGTCATGGACGGAATTGAAACCTTAAAAGCAGTTCGTCAATTTAATTCTCAGATCCCCATTATTGTGTTTAGCTCATTGACCCAAAAGGGCGCTTCGACCACGATTGATGCCTTGACGAGCGGAGCAAGTGATTACGTTCCCAAACCTACCAATACTCAAGATTTAGACCAAGCATTTAAGGCTATTGAAGAGCAATTGTTGCCTAAAATTCGAAATTTACATACACGCAAACAGGGCAAGGGCGCAGTAAAAGCCCCCGCTGTCAATGCAAGTTCAACTTTAGTCACTAATCTGCATTCTGGCACTACTGATAAAGTAGAGGCACTCTGTATTGGTGTTTCCACCGGTGGGCCAGCCGCTTTAATGCAGCTCTTTGCAGAATGGGAGAGGCCGCTGTCAGTACCGATATTTATAGTTCAACATATGCCACCAAAGTTCACGGAGTTTTTGGCAGCGCGTTTAACAGAAATAGGTTGTATGTTGGTAGAGGAGCCTTACGAAGGGCAGACTGCTATGGCGGGTAGGGTCTATTTAGCCCCTGGGGGAATGCATATGGAACTCTTAAAGGAGGGTCCTCAAGTGGTCATGCATCTGCATGACGGACCCCTTGAAAATTCTTGTCGACCTGCTGTAGATGTCCTATTTAGAAGTGCTGCCAAAGTCTATGGCTCTAGTCTTTTGGCTCTAGTTCTTACGGGAATGGGGAGTGATGGGCTGAAAGGTGCCCAAGAAATTCATCAAGCGGGTGGCACCATCATTACTCAGGATGAAGAAAGTAGCGTGGTTTGGGGAATGCCGGGCGCGGTTACTAAAGCCAATTTGGCGCATGCTGTCGTGCCACTTAATGCCCTAGCAGCAGAAATCGAAAGACTGACTTGCAAGACCTAGTCAATCTACCGCTAGTTGGAAAAGATGCCTTTTTAGTCTTTACTAAAATAGTACGTGATGCCGTTGGTTTGGCGCTCGAGGAGAATAAGGAGTACTTACTTGATTCAAGACTTTCGCCCATATCTAAGGCTAAGGGGTATGAAAGCTATGCAAAGTTAATCGAGTATCTCAATGTCACGGCTATTGGGCCATTGCATTGGGAGGTATTTGAGGCATTGTTGACAAATGAAACCATGTTTTTTCGTGATGAACATTTCTTCATTGGCTTAAGGGAGTTGGTAATACCAAAGCTTATTCAAAAAAATAAACTACAGAAAACCCTCAATATCTGGTGCACGGCAGTCTCTTCTGGTCAAGAGGCATACAGTTTAGCTATTCTTCTTAAGGAGCATTTCCCGCAATTGCATGATTGGAATGTACAAATTCAGGCTAGTGACGTTTGTAAAAATATGATTACTAAGGCTAAAGCCGGTGAATACAACGCGGTCGAAATTCATCGGGGGCTTGCGCCACATTTAATTGAGAAATATTTTCATCTGAATGAGGGCGGTCAGTACGTAGCCGATCAAAGCCTTAAAAACATAATTCATTTTTTTAATATCAATCTCATCGGAGATTTGTATGCGATCCGTAATTTTGATCTCATCCTCATTCGCAATGTATTGATTTATTTCCTCGCAGATACTAAAAGTAGTGTGTTAAAAAAAATCCGTGCAAAATTATCAGACAACGAGAGTTTTCTCATTTTAGGGGCGGCAGAGTCTTTGATTGGAGACTCCTCTTTTACGCATCATCGCCACGGCAAATTTAGTTTCTTTACAAAGAATGGCCTATGACTCAAGACCCAATTTCAAAATTGCCTCAAACTGACGCGCAAGCGTCCCTAATCGAGGAGCTCCAAGGAATGCGAGTACTGGTCGTAGACGATAGTCGCACACTACGCAAGTTTTTAATTAGAGAGTTAAATCAGGCAGGCATTACGCGCATTGATGAGGCAAAAAATGGCTTAGAAGCAGTGGAGTTACTGAAACTGCAATCTTTCGATCTGATGCTATTGGATATGGAGATGCCAGAGTTAGATGGCTTAGATGTATTGAAGATCATTAAAGCTGATTCAGCGCTTTCGTATTTACCAATCATTGTGATCTCTGGGGCAGAGGACTTTGCCAAAACTGTGGAATGCATTCAAATTGGGGCGGAGGATTATCTGCCTAAACCATTTGACCCCGTGCTATTAAAAGCTCGGGTGTACTCATCATTGGAAAAGAAGCGTTTGCGTGATGTTGATCGCGAGCGGATTAGCGAACTTCAGCATGAAAAAGAGCTTTTACATATTGAGCAGATGAAAACGGAAAAGTTAATGCTCAATATCCTTCCTAAGCCTATTGCCGACCGTCTTAAAAAGGGTGAGAAGAATATTGCAGGCAACTATCCTGAATCAACTGTTTTATTTAGTGACTTAGTGGGCTTTACTAAGATGTCTTCAGAAAAGACGGCTGGAGAGCTGGTAACACTGCTGAACTCTCTTTTCACCAAGTTCGATCAGCGTGCTGAGGATTTGGGCTTGGAAAAAATTAAAACGATTGGCGATGCTTATATGGCTGTCGGCGGTCTGCCCATCCCGCGGGCGGATCATGCTGATATCGTGGCTGATATGGCATTGGGTATGTTCATTGATCTACAGGAATTCAATACAGCCCATGGGATGAATTTAGGGATGCGCATTGGCATTAATTCGGGTCCAGTAGTGGCGGGAGTTATCGGATTTACCAAATTTTCTTATGATTTATGGGGAAATACGGTCAATACTGCTAGTCGGATGGAGTCTACCTCCTTGCATGGGCGCATACAAATTTCTTCGTCGACCCAAGAGCTACTGAAATCCTCTTTTAATATTGAAGAGCGTGAGCTCATCGAGTGCAAAGGCCTCGGAAAAATCATGACCTATTTTTTAAACGGCCGTAAATAGAAATTAAACTTCATTTGTTGATTGAATTGCTACTGATATGAAACATCGCAAAATATTTTCCTTGCCTAAGCCTTTGTGGGCGCTTCTGGTTCTTTCCAATATTTTCTACGCCATCTGGCTTGACTCAAAACTCGGCAGTAATTTTGGTTGGACTGTAGTGGATCTATCTAATAATCCAGAGATTAATCAGGCCGCAATCTTGGCCATTATTCAATTTGCACTCTTTGCTCTGACGATTGACATGACCATTCGGTTTTTCATAACAATATCGAATAGCCGGTTTAAGGCAACGCAAGTTCCTGCTATTGCTGTCATGGCAACTTCTTTTGCAGTCTATGGCGTCATTGGTTTATTAGGCTTTATTCTTTTATATGATCACAATCTCACTCGCATTATTGCGACTATAGGTGCAATGGGATTAGGCGCTGCTTACACTTTCAAGGAGTGGATTGCCGATACGTCTGCCAGTATTCAAATTCAGACAGATCAGTTAGTAAGTATTAATGACTATATTCAGGTCGATGGCGAAAAAGATTTATACAAAGTAACTCAAATAGATCATCGCTTTATTACCATCGAAGATAAATATGCCTATTTGATTCGTATTCCGACCAGGCAGTTTCTGGGATGGAAGTACATTAATATTAATAAGCAGCCCACGAAAAGGGGTATACGCCGTCGTTATACCTTTGAGCTGACTACTTCAAATGATTCTTCCCAAGTCTTGGCTTTGATGGAAATGGCCATGCGCTATTTAGTTGCTAAGAACAACCATTTTTATTCCGGTTATGTTTGCCATGTGCAAGAATTGAGGTCAGGAGTGATTGTCTACGGTATTTCTTGTGAGTGCGAGCCAAGTTTATCCGTGCTGAGTTCCACCAATTCCGTGTTGTCGGCCTTAATCCATATTTTTAGAGTCTCAAAGATTAGCTTTAACTCAGATATGGAGATCATTCCGGGCGCTGATAAGCATCAGGATGTTCGTAGGCGTTTGGCAGACATTTATCGCTCCAGTATTTTGGCTGTCCTAAGCCCTCAAGATATCGAAAGCCTATCTGACTCAGTAAAGCCAGTGCATATTGAGGATGGCGCTCATATTATTAAGTACGGTGATCAGGCTCAAAGTATGTTCTTCATCTTGGAAGGTCATTTAGAGGTTCGCATACCTCGTAAGGATGCTGAAGATTTGGTGGTAGCCAACCTTTGGCCGGGGGACTGCGTAGGAGAGATGTCTTTATTGACAGGTGAACCTAGATCAGCGCATGTATTTGCTAAATCTAGTGGTTTATTACTAGAGATCAGCAAAGCAGATCTAGAGCCTTTCTTGGAAAAATCTCCCAAGCTTATAGATCAAATCTCTCAGGTTCTCACTGATCGACAAGCGCAAAATGCTCAGGCATTAGCGAATGGCGAAAAAGGGGAATCAACACAACTTCAAATTAAAGTACTCGCCCAAAAGATCTTCAAGTTCTTCTTTCCAGCGAAAGTCTGATCTAGTTTGCTGAGCAGTCTGCAGTTTTAATATAAAACTTATCCCTATAAATTAGGGCTAAGTAAGGCACATCTCAATTATCTTTTATATGGAGTCGCTGTGCCCAATAAAAAAATGAATTAATTCTCTGGCTGCTGGTTGCTCTTTCTGTTGCCCTTTCTCTCATTGGTGCAATGCCCTCTGCAGCTGGTTTTTCTAGTGACCTAGGTATTTTTGGCATGCTTGCTCGACTGCTATTTGCGTTAATCTATGGATCCCAGAGGTTAGGTTGGCGCAAGCTTGGTATGGTGTTTACCATTACCTGCGTTGTCAGCTGGTGCTATGAGTCAATGAGTATCGCAACAGGTTTCCCTTTTGGGAACTATGTGTATACATCGGAATTGGGTTTTGGCTCATGTACTTTTAGATAAACTGGATCGTCAAATTGATTCACCTTCCTTATTTGCCATCCCCGTTATTGCTGCTTTTATTATGGTGATGTGGGATATGAGCATTGATCCCTTATTATCGACTGTGATGCATCAATGGATTTGGCACGATGGAGGTAGCTACTTCGGGGTCCCATTTTCGAACTTTCTAGGATGGTTTCTCTGCGTATATACCGTCTTCCAATTCTGGGCGATCTATTTGATGCGCGCAAAACAGACGGAGAATGTTGCCTCTGACAACTCTAAATCATGGTGGTAGCTTCCAGCTGCCCACTATGGCGCAATTACGGGAGCTGCTTTTGCACCTACTGGCAGAGTGACGGATGCAAGCTCTCAAGTTTGGCCTTTAAAGGCGCTCTATGAAACTCTCGGACTCGTATCTATTTTTACAATGCTCTTTGTGATCTGCTTAGCCTTTTTCAAGGTGCAGAAGAACGATAATTTAAGCTAGTCGAAATAGTTGCATGATTGCCAAAATGTTAATAAAAGCCTTCTGGCTGGCTGTGTAATAGATTAGAGGTCGTTGTTTCATGAGCAACACTCTTTTTGCTTACACATTTGCTTGCACGCCGCTATTGACCGCCTGCAGAGCTCCAGTTTATGGGGGTCTATTGAGGACTTCTACTCTCATAACCAGAGAACCTAAACAGGGCCTAAAAGTCACAAAAAGAAGGCTTTTGAGACTAAAGGTTAGATTTGGTCATTTGAGCGTTACTTTAAGTAACGCTTATGAGGTTCAAAAAGTGTGTAGGCGATTACTACACATTTTCTAGAGTGATACCAATAAATTATGGTCTGAGAGGCTGCTTTCGGCCAGTAAAAGACTCTCACCTAAGTCTACACCCACGATATTGTTAAATATTGTCAATTCAATCTTTGAGTGACATCAAACTAAGCTATAGTCTTATCAGCATCTCTTCGAGCTGACTTGGCATTCTGCCAAACCTACCGCCCCAGATTTCGAAGTTTCTACACTTCACTCCGAAAGAGAGTTAAAAATGGCTTATGGAATTATTCACTTTTATCCAAACGGTACTAAAGCGCAATATGATGCTGAAATTGCA
>Ga0007801_10000578_pt1 | contig 12053 bp, 6 predicted proteins | sample CryBogmetaGMA2M_FD_60372 | JGI IMG/M metagenome (GOLD analysis project Ga0007801, IMG submission 60372) | Freshwater microbial communities from Crystal Bog, Wisconsin, USA - MA2M | ecosystem: Environmental > Aquatic > Freshwater > Lake | place: Crystal Bog, Wisconsin, USA | collected 2009-07-06
GCTGAGTACCGCCAGCAGCGGGAACAGCGTCAGAGCCAGCAGCGCCCACAGTCCGACGTGGGCTGCAAAGACACGCCAGCGTTGTTTTTTGCCGGTGACGATGGCCATGGTCGACTACCTTTTCGGCTCGGTTTGCCGAGTGATTCTGAGTTGCAGCAGCGCCATCAGGGCGACCATCACGAAGATCAGGGTCGAGATGGCTGCGGCCAGGCCGAAGTTCTGGCCGCTGTCGGTGAAAGCAATGCGGTACGTGTAACTCACCAGGATGTCGGTGGTGCCGGCCGGCAGCTTGGTATTGAGGTAGTCGGGCCGGCCATCCGTGAGCAGGGAGATAAGCACGAAATTGTTGAAGTTGAAGGCAAAGGCGCTGATCAGCAGCGGTGTCAGCGGTCGTGCGATCAGTGGTGCGGTGATCTTGAAGAAGTTGGTCAGCGGCGTGGCACCGGCGATGGCCGAGGCTTCGTAGAGGTCGCCCGGGATGGACTTGATCAAGCCGCTGCACAAGATCATGATGTAGGGATAACCAAGCCAGGTGTTGACGATGAGGATCATGGTCTTGGCAAGCAGCGGGTCGGCGAACCAGGCCGGGCGCACACCGAGCAAGGCGTTCAGAATGGCATTGATCTCGCCAAAATTCTGGTTGAACAGTCCCTTGAAGACAAGTATGGAAATAAAGCCCGGTACGGCATAGGGCAGGAACAGCAGCGTGCGATAGAGCGTGCGGTACTTGAGCGTTGGCCATTCCAGCAGCACGGCCAGTGTCATGCCCAGAGCCGTTGAAAAAAGCACGGTCAGGCCGGCAAAAAGTACGGTCCAGACGAAGATACTGACAAAGGGGCCGCGGAAATCGGCGTCGAGCAGCATGCGGCTGTAGTTGGCCAGCCCGATGTTCACCTTGAAGCCCGGCTGCATGTGCTCACCAGCGTCCGTCTCGAAAAAGCCGCTGCTCCGGTTCGCACGGTAGACGCTGGCGCTGGCCACTTGGGTCAGTGAGCCATCGGCATTGGCGCGCCACAAGGGCTCAATCGGGCCGAATTCGCGCAGACCCGCGTATCTCAGCACCTGACCGTCGGGCAGGCGCAATTGCAGCGCGCTCAGTGCATCGCGATACTCCAGCAACTCGCGCAGGTTCAAAGGTGCCGGTAGCACGCTGTCGCCCAGCGCTTGCATTGGCAAGGGCTCCGACCCGGCGCTGCGGCTCAGGTCCAGTGGTGGCGAGATCAGGGCGGCATCGCTCTTGCCATCCTGGGCGCCGAGCTTGAGAAGCAGTTTGCCGCCATCGAGGTGGAGTGTGTAGGGTCGGCTCAGTTCCTGATCCACCACCGACTGTTCGAGCAGGTAGGCGCGGGCATGCTCAAAGTCCAGCAGATGGCTCGATGAAAAATTGGTGAAACCGATCTGCACCGTGTACAACAGAGGAAAGGCGACAAACAGCAGCATGGCGGCGACACCCGGGAACAGGTACTTCCAGGCCACCGACTGTGCTCTGCTGTAAACCAGCAGGGCCGATCCGCCCAGAGCCAGGGCGCCAACCGCCGTCAATGCCTGCCCGGACCACCAAAGGCTGTAGCTCAGCCAAAGCAGGCACAGTGCAAGCACGGCAAGCGCCAGCCGCGACAGCTTGCGGACCAGGGTGTTGGGGCGCTGTGAACTTGAACTCATGTCATTGGGCCAGCATGCGAGCTGCCGCACCATCGAGCGCATCGCGGGCCGACTGGCGACCGTTCGTGATGGCCTCAAGTGCTGCATCAATGGCCGGGAAGAAGCGGCCCATTTCCGGGATGTTGGGAATGGGCTCACCGGCTCGGGCGTTGGCCATGGTGGCGACGATGTTCGGATCGCTGCTGAGTTCCTGGTAATAGGCTTTGTTGGCAGGCGTCCCCAGGGGTACATCGGCGCCTATCATCTTCAGACTCTCCAGCGTCAGCAGATGATGCTCGATGAACTCGCGCGCCACGTCCTTCTGTTTGCTCGGCGCCGTGATCATGCAGCCAAGCACGCCGACAAAGGGCTTGGCCGGTTTGCCAGCGATGCCGGGAATCGGCGCCACGCCGAAATTGATGCCGACCTTGCGTACGTTGTCCCAGGCCCACGGACCATTGATCATCATGGCGACCTGGCCCCGGGCAAACGCGCCTTCCATCTCGGCATAGCGTGCGCCCCGTGGCATGTGTCCGTCGCGGATCAGACGCTCAAGCATCTCCGCCCCCTGATAGGCGCCCGCGTTGTTGACGCCGACTTTTCTTGGATCGAGCTCGCCTCGGCTGTTGCGTTCGAAGATGAAGCCACCAGGGCCGGCCAGCAAGGGCCAACTGAAAAAGGAGTTGTTATAGGCCCACAAAATAGCGTGCTTTCCCTGCACGGCGAGTTTGCGATCGAGCTCGATCACCTCGTCAAAGCTGCCCGGTGGCGTGGCCACCAAGGCCTTGTTGTAGATCAGGCCAATGGCTTCGATCGCCAGCGGATAGCCCCAGACCTGGCCGTGGTAGGTAAAGGCCTTCCAGGCACTCTCGTCGATCTGTTCGCGAATGTTCCGGGGCGGACGGATCGGTACCACCAGTCCGGACTTGGCCCATTCGCCGACGCGATCATGTGCCCAGCACATGATGTCGGGTCCTTTGCCGGCGGCCGCCGCCGCGGTGAACTTGTCGGGTGCTCCCTCGGGGTGCTGCACCACCACCTGAACGCCGCTGATTTGTGTGAAAGCGTCGCCCACCTTTTGCAGACCGTTGTAGCCTTTGTCGCCGTTGATCCATACCAGCAGGCGCAGAGATGGGCCGGCAAGAGCGCTGCCGCAAAGCAGCAGGGTTGCCGCCAGGGTGCTTGCCAGCAAAAGAAGGGGACGCCGGTTTGCGCGCTTACCTGGCACGGTTTTGCTCCGGCTGCACAGGACGGCGAAAGGCATGCCCCTGCGCATCAAACAGATAGGCTCGGGCGCTTGGGATGCCCAAGGCAAGCGCATCACCACTGCGCACTGCCATCTGGCGCTCCACCGCAGCGGTCAGCACTTCCTGACTGGCCGGGTTGCTGCAATAGGCATAGGTGATGCTGCCCAGCGATTCAACGAAGGTGACTTCGGTATGCAGCGCGTTGACTGTGTCGGCGATCCGAAAATCTTCCGGCCGTACACCCAGGGTCACGACGTCACCCGTGCGCGCCCTCGATGCGTCGACCCGGCATTCGATCAACTCGCCACCACGGAGACGCACGCTGGCGGCTTCAGCGCTCGCGGTCACGAGTTCACCCTCAATCAGGTTCATGCCCGGAGAGCCGATGAAACGTGCCACGAACAGGTTGTCCGGGTGCTCGTAAAGCGTCAGTGGCGATCCGACCTGTTCGATCCGGCCTGCGGACAGCACCACGATGCGATCAGCCAGTGTCATGGCTTCTACCTGATCGTGCGTCACATAAACCATGGTGGTCTTGAACTCTTCGTGCAGCTTGGCGAGTTCGTAGCGCATGCGCACGCGCAGCGCTGTGTCCAGATTGGACAGTGGCTCGTCAAACAGAAACACCTCGGGCTTGCGCACAATGGCGCGGCCAATCGCCACGCGCTGGCGCTGCCCGCCCGAGAGGTCTTTTGGCTTGCGCAGAAGCAGGTGCTCGATATTGAGAATCCTGGCAGCCTGGTGCACGGCCCTATCGATCTCGTCTTTGGGCAGTTTGGCGAGTTTGAGCCCGAACGCCATGTTGTCGTACAGGTTCATGTGCGGATACAGCGCGTAGGACTGAAACACCATGGCGATGCCACGTTCTGCCGGCGCGACATCATTGACGCGTTTGCCGCCAATGCTCAGCTCGCCATGCGTTATGTCTTCAAGACCGGCAATAATGCGCAACAGGGTGGATTTGCCGCAACCCGAGGGCCCGACGAACACCATGAACTCGCCGTCGTGAATTTCAAGATCGACCTGCTGCAGGATGAGGTTGTCGCCAAAGGACTTGCTGACACTCGAAAGCTTTACATCCGCCATGTAACACCTCAGCGCTCGCGCGCAGGAACCGCCCGGTGCGCCTATCCCGGCGACGGGCGCTGCAATGTTTTTAAGTATACATTGAATAAATGTAGTTATACAACGGAAAAATATTGATCAATCCGAACTACAAAACAGTCGAAATTTATTGTTAGGATAGGGATGTTGATCTGCTTAATGTAATTTAACTACAGCTTTCAAGACGACTCTTCATGATTTCTGAACTCTCACTTGTGTCGGATCGAGACTCCTTGTTACGCGCGGTTGCTGCCGCGCCAGCCCTGCATGCACAGTTGGCACAACGCTGGGCCAGAACCCAGTCCAATGACAGCAATTCAGTCGGAAACGGCTCGGTACGCCGCGTGCACTATCTTTCCATGGAGTTCCTGATGGGTCGGGCGCTCGGCAACGCGCTGGCGGCCCTCGGTCTGGAAAAGGATGTACGCCGGCAACTCGAAGCCAGCGGACTGCAGTTGTCCGATGCACTGGAGCTGGAGAATGATGCGGCGCTGGGCAATGGTGGTCTGGGCCGTCTGGCAGCCTGTTTTCTTGACGCTTTTGCCGAACTTGGTCTGCCGTCGTTCGGTTACGGCCTGCGCTACCAATATGGCATGTTTGCGCAGCAGATTCAGGATGGCCGGCAGATTGAAGTGCCAGACGACTGGATGCGCTGGGGTAACAACTGGGAGGTCTATCGTCCGGAAGTTCGTTATGCCGTCGGCTTCGGTGGTCACGTCGAAGCCCGAGGCACAGGGCGGCATTGGGTCGCGGCCGAGCGGGTCATTGCACAGGCCTACGATTTCATCGTTCCGGCGCATAGCAGCGATCGAGTCTCCACCCTGCGGCAGTGGCACGCCAGCGCAGAGCGGGCCATCGATTTTGCCGCTTTCTGTCGCGGCGAGTACTTGGCGGCAAGCAGTCACCGCGTGGCGGCGGATGTTCTGAACTGGGTGCTCTATCCTGACGACAGCACGCCCGCCGGGCGCGAACTGCGCTTGAAGCAGGAGGCCTTTCTGGTCAGCGCTTCTCTGCAGGACGTGCTGACACGACATTTGCGCGAAGGCCGTAGCCTGCTGCAGCTGGGCCGTGCCAATGCCATTCACCTCAACGACACCCATCCGGCGCTCGCGCCAGCCGAACTGATGCGCTTGTTGATGGACCAGCATGAGCTGAAGTGGGACGCTGCCTGGAGCATCACGCAGGAGGCAGTCTCCTACACCAACCACACCTTGATGCCCGAGGCACTGGAGACCTGGCCGGTGCGCATGTTCGAGTCCTTGTTGCCACGCCATCTCGAAATCATCCGCGAGATCAACCGCCGTTTCCTTGAACAGGTGCGTGAGCGCTTTCCGGGTGATGAGGCGATGGCCAAACGGGTTTCGATCGTGGATGACAACAGCGACGGGCGCATTCATATGGCTGCCCTGGCGATTGTCGCTTCACACAAGGTCAATGGCGTCTCGGCCCTGCATTCCGAGCTCATGGTGCAAACGATCTTTGCAGACTACGCCAGACTTTATCCGGACAAATTCCACAACGTCACCAACGGCGTCACACCGCGGCGCTGGCTGATGCAGGCCAACCCGGAACTCTCCAGCCTGATTGACCGCAGCATCGGTCACGGCTGGCGGCATGATCTGGGACAGCTCGCTGCCCTTAAACCGCTTGCCGCGGACCCCCAGCTGGGGCGCGACTTCATGCTTGTGAAACGGCACAACAAGCAGCGTCTGGCCAGTTTGATTGAGAAGCGATTGGGTATCACGGTAAATCCGGCCAGCCTGTTTGATGTGCAGGTGAAGCGGATCCACGAATACAAGCGCCAATTGCTCAATGTACTGCAGCTGATCGCGCGTTATCAGGCCATGATCGAGCGCCCGGACGCGCACTGGACGCCGCGCACGGTGGTGATTGCGGGCAAGGCAGCGTCGGCCTACCACATGGCCAAGCTGATCATCGAGTTGACCCATGGCGTCGCCTCGGTGATCAACGCCGATCCACGTGTCGGCGATCGTCTCAAACTTGTCTTCATTCCCAACTACGGCGTCAGTCTGGCGGAAATCATCATCCCTGCAGCTGATCTGAGCGAGCAGATCTCCACCGCCGGCACCGAAGCCTCGGGTACCGGCAATATGAAATTCGCCATGAACGGCGCGCTCACCATCGGCACCTGGGACGGCGCAAACATCGAGATGGCACAAGCCATGGGTGAGGAAAACATGTTCGTCTTTGGTCTGCGCACCGAAGAAGTACAAAGCATCAAGGCCCAGGGCTATCGTCCGCGCGACCGGCTCGAAGCCAGTCCCATGCTCAAACGGGTACTGGGCGCCATCATGGCGGGTGACTTTTCCCATGGCGACACGCAGCGCTACCACGCTCTGACCGACAACCTGCTGGAGCGTGACCCCTACCTGCTGCTGGCCGACTTCGATGCCTATGTGGCAGCACAGTCGCAGGTGGATGCACTGTTTGATGAGCCGGAGCTGTGGGCACGGCGTGCCTTGCACAATGTGGCGGCAATGGGCAGTTTTTCGGTTGACCGTACCATTCGCGAGTACATTGAGCGTGTCTGGTCGGCGCCGGGACGTTCCTGAGGGCAGTAACGTTCAAGGTCGCTGACAAGGCATTAATTCAAAGGACAAGGATGATTTCGGACCGCGATGTCCAGGCGCTGGTCGGCGCCTGCCATCCTGACCCGTTTGCGGTGCTTGGGATGCATGCCGATGCGGCGGGACGACTCTGGCTGCGCGCCATGCTGCCTGGCGCACAAGTGGTGCAGGTGCTGGATGCACGCACGCAAAAGACGCTTGCGACGTTGGCATTGCGTCATCCGGCGGGCCTGTTCGAAGCGGTGCTGCCGCGTCGGCGCAAACGCTTTGACTACTGCTTGCGGGTTGACTGGGGTGATGTGCCGCAGGGTGCCGGTGACGTGTGTGCGGACGCTTACGCTTTCGGTCCCCAACTCAGCGATGAACAGCTGTTGTTACTTTGCTCAGGTGAGCACCCTGAACCATACACTGTGATGGGCGCCCACCCGGTGCAGCAACAAGGCGTTGCGGGGGTTCGATTCGCTGTCTGGGCACCCAATGCGCGACGAGTCAGTGTCGTTGGAAGCTTCAACAACTGGGATGGCCGGCGTCATCCGATGCGACTGCGCCATCTGGCCGGCGTCTGGGAAATCTTTGTCCCCCACGTTGGCATCGGCGATCTGTACAAATTCGAGTTGTTGGGAGCGCGTGGCGAGCTGTTGCCGCCAAAGGCCGACCCGTACGCGCGTGCCAGCCAGTTGCGTCCCGACAGCGCCAGCAGGGTGGCCGCGCTGCCGTCGCGCAAGAGCCTGCCCAGTGGTCGCGCCGCGGCCAACGCGCGTGCCGCACCGATTTCAATTTATGAAGTGCATGTCGGCTCCTGGCGCTTTGGCGCGGGCGGACGTTTTGTCAGTTGGGAGGAACTGGCGCAGTCCCTGCCAGCGTATGCTGCTGAACAGGGGTTCACACACATCGAATTGCTGCCGGTGAGTGAACATCCGCTCGACGCATCCTGGGGCTATCAAACCCTGGGCCTGTTTGCCCTGAGTGCCCGCTATGGCGCGCCCGAGGGTTTTGACGATTTCGTGCGAGCCTGCCATGAGCGCGGTCTTGGCGTCCTGCTGGACTGGGTGCCGGCGCATTTTCCGTCCGATGCGCACGGCCTTGCCCAATTCGACGGTACCGCCCTGTACGAATATGCGGATCCGCGCGAAGGCTTCCACCGGGACTGGAACACGCTGATCTACAACTTTGGCCGCAATGAAGTGCGCAACTTTCTTGCCGCCAGCGCTTTTTACTGGACCGAGCGCCATGGCGTGGACGGATTGCGCGTGGACGCCGTGGCCTCCATGCTTTACCGTGACTACTCCCGGGCGGCGGGGCAGTGGCTGCCCAACGCCCAGGGTGGCCGCGAGAATCTGGAAGCCATTTCCCTGCTGCGCCGGATCAATGAACAGATCGGCGCTGATGCTCCCGGTGCCATCACGCTGGCCGAAGAGTCGACCTCGTTTCCTGGTGTCTCGGCGCCAACCAGCGCGGGCGGCCTGGGTTTTCATTACAAGTGGAACATGGGCTGGATGAACGACACCTTGCGCTACATGCGCGAAGATCCCGTGCATCGCCGCTGGCATCATGACAAGATGACTTTTGGTCTGCTCTACGCCTTTAGTGAAAATTTCGTGCTGCCCCTGTCGCACGACGAAGTGGTGCATGGCAAGGGCTCGTTGCTGGCAAAAATGCCGGGCGACGAGTGGCAGCGTTTTGCCAACCTGCGTGCTTACTATGGCTTCATGTGGGGGCATCCCGGCAAGAAGCTGCTGTTCATGGGGCAGGAGTTCGCGCAGCCTCATGAGTGGCAACACGATTCGCCATTGCCCTGGGAACTGCTCGATGATGAGCGGCACGCCGGTGTTGCGCGACTGGTGCGCGATCTCAACTTTCTCTATCGCTCGCAGCCCGCAATGCATCGTCTGGACTGTGAGGCGCGCGGCTTTGAGTGGCTGGTGTCGGACGATCGCGAGCACTCGGTGTTCGCATGGCTCCGACGTGACGAGCAGGACGCGATGGTGCTTGTGGTGAGCAACCTGACACCCGTGCTGCACACGGGCTACCGTCTTGGTGTGCCGCCGGGTGCGCCGCGTTGGCGTGAAGTCCTCAATACCGACTCCGCCCATTACGGCGGCAGCAATCAGGGACAGGGCGCAGCTACGCTGCCGGCGCAGGCTATTGGCAGCCATGGACGACCGTGCTCACTCTGCCTGACCTTGCCGCCTTTGGCGACGATTTTTCTGGTGCCCGCATGACTTCCTTATCCCCTTGGTCAGAAGGTCGGCATGAACCGATGGGCGCCCATGTGCGTGACGGTGGAGTCAACTTTGCAGTCTTTTCCATGCATGCCCAGCGCATGGAGTTGTGCCTGTTTGATGCTCAGGGCAGGCACGAAATGCAGCGCTGCGACCTGTTTGGCCCGGACCATGGTGTTTTTCACGGCTTTCTTGCTGGTGTCGGACCGGGCTTGATTTACGGCCTGCGTGCACACGGTGTTGATGATCCACGGCAAGGCCACCGGTTCAACGCCAGGCACCTGCTGCTGGACCCGAACGCCCGCGAAATCGTCGGGCGTTATCACGGTGACGCGCAGGAGAACGCCGCAACGGCGCTCAAGGCTCGGGTTGCCGTGCCAATCAGCGTCGCGCCCGGCTACCAGAACGCGCCGCGGCATGCTGTGGCCGATCTGGTCCTCTATGAAGTGCACGTCAAGGGTTTCAGCAAGATGCATCCCGGCATTCCTGCAGCCCTGCAGGGAACTTACGCCGCGCTGGCGCATCCGGTCGCCGTGGCTCACTTCAAAACACTGGGGGTGACCACACTGTCGCTGCTGCCAGTGCAGTATTGTCTGGATGAGCCGGCCCTGACGCAGCGCGGACAAACCAATTATTGGGGCTACAACACGCTTGGCTTTTGCTGCCCGGATCCGCGTCTGGCGACGCAGCCAGATGACCCGGCAGCCGTCACGGCCGAGTTCCGGCAGATGGTAGCGACCCTGCACAACAACGGTCTTGAAGTGGTGCTGGATGTGGTCTACAACCACACACCCGAAGGCAATGAGCTTGGGCCGACGCTGAGCTTTCGCGGTCTGGACAACGCCAGCTGGTACCGACTCGATCCGGCTGATCGCAGTCGCTATGAAAACTTCAGCGCCTGTGGCAACACGCTGAACATGGCGCATCCCAAGGTCAGCCAATTTGTGCTGGACTCGCTGCGCTACTGGGTGCTGCAGATGGGGGTTGACGGATTTCGCTTTGATCTGGCGACCGTGCTCGGGCGCACAGATCATGGTTTTGACCCCTGCGCTCCCTTTTTCGCAGCGCTGCAACAAGACCCGGTGCTGGCCCGGGTTCACCTGATCGCGGAGCCCTGGGACAGCGGTCCGCATGGCTATCAGGTCGGACGCTTTCCGGGACGCTTTCTGGACTGGAACGACAAGTTTCGCGATGCGGTACGAGGCTACTGGTTGCAGCGCGGTGTCGATCGAGCCGAGTTTGCCCGACGCATGACAGCGTCGAGCGACCTCTTTCATCACGGGCAGCGCCGGCCCAGTGCCAGTGTCAATTTTCTTGCTGTGCACGACGGCTTCACGCTGCATGATGTGGTGAGTTACAGCCACAAACACAATCAGGCGAACGGCGAAGACAACCGGGATGGCCGCGACGGCGAACTGAGCGCCAATTTTGGTGTCGAGGGTGAGACCGGGGATGCGAGTATCAACCTGCGGCGCCGGCGTGTGCAGCGCGCCATGCTGGCTTCGCTGCTTCTGGCGCAAGGCACACCGATGCTGTGCGCTGGCGACGAAATTGGCAAGACCCAACAAGGCAACAACAATGCTTATTGCCAGGACAATGCCGTGGGTTGGCTCGATTGGCAGCACGCGGATGACGCTCTTCGCGACTTTGTCTCGGAGTTGCTGGCACTGCGCCGTGCCGAGACGGCGCTGCGCAGCAATCACTGGTCGATCGCATCGGCGGGCAGACCGGGCGCTGCGGTGCGCATCTGGCGCACGCCGACGGGACAGGAGATGCAGGTTCAGGACTGGCACGACACCATCAACTCTGCATTTTCGTGCGAGCTTGCCTGCCCGGACGAGCCACAGCAGGGGGCCGTGCCACAGGGCGTCCTGCTGGTGTTCAATCCGCAGTCATCCCCCACCGCCTTCGCCTTCTGCGGCCATTGGCAACTGGCGCTCGACAGCAGTGGCGAATTGTCACCCGGGCTGCCGCACCTCAGCTGTTTGCTGGTGCCAGCGCACGCGCTGCTGGTGCTGCGGCGCCGTGCTATTTGATTTCACCACCTGAAGCCAACCATGATCGATCTTCAAAAGCGCAGCGCCGGAGTGTTGCTGCACATTACTTCCTTGCCCGGGCCGCACGGCATCGGCGACTTCGGACCCGATGCGTTCCGGTTTGTTGACTGGCTGGCGTCAGCAGGTCAAAGCATCTGGCAGCTACTGCCCACCACACCGATAGGCCCGGGCGACTCGCCCTATCAAAGTGTTTCGGCATTTGCCGGCAGTCCCTTGATGGTGGCGCTGGAGCCCATGGTAGCGGCTGGCTGGCTGGTGCCACCTGAGCTGCCGCAAGAGCGTTTTGACACCAATCGGGTTGACTTTGCCCGCGTGGTGCCATGGCGCTTGGCACAACTACGTCTGGCAGCAGCCGGCTTTGCACGCAAGGCGGATCCGGCCGAGCACGCCGATCTGGCCGCGTGGTGTGCCGAGCAGGCCTACTGGCTGGATGATTACGCCCTCTTCATGGCGCTCGAGACAGCGCACGCAGGCCAACCCTGGTGGCTCTGGGATGCGGCATTGCGTCAGCGCAAACCCGCTGCGCTGCGCCAGGCAAGCTTGCGGGAGGCCGCCGAGATTGATTTCTGGAAGTTTGTGCAATGGTGTTTTGACTGCCAGCTCAAGGCTCTGAAGACTTACGCGAATGCGCGTCATGTTGCCATCATGGGTGACCTGCCGATCTTCATTGCCCACCACAGCGCTGATTGCTGGGCGCGCCCCGAGCTCTACTTGCTTGACGCGGACTGCCAGCCGACCGTGGTGGCCGGTGTGCCGCCGGATGATCTGGGTCCGCTCGGTCAACGCTGGGGTAATCCTTTGTACGATTGGGAGCGCATGGCCGACGAGGACTTCGCCTGGTGGACGGCGCGCGTGCGCCGCGCCTTGCAGCAGGCTGACGTGTTTCGCATCGATCATTTCCGCGGCTTTGCCGGCTACTGGGAAATCCCGGCGAGTTGCCCGACGGCGATGGAAGGACGCTGGGTACCAGCGCCCGGCAAGGCGCTGTTTGAAGCGATCGAGCGCTCCTTGGGCAAAGTACCCATCATTGCCGAAGACCTGGGGCTGATCACGCCCGATGTGATCGAGTTGCGCGATCACTTCTGTTTTCCCGGCATGAAGATTCTGCAGTTTGGCTTTGGTGGTGATGCGACGCATGAGTTTTTGCCGCACAACTACGGCACGGCCTGCGTCGTCTACCCCGGCACCCATGAC